>JAABUQ010010353.1_pt1 | contig 12247 bp, 10 predicted proteins | sample 5560001 | NCBI WGS metagenome assembly JAABUQ01 (sample SAMN10711888, study PRJNA513371) | rock metagenome | isolation source: Antarctica rocks | place: Antarctica: Victoria Land, Finger Mt nord | collected 2015-12-18
CGACCCGGCAAGCAACCGCAGCCTGACCAGCGTGCGCTCGGTCGCCCGCAAGAACGCGCCGTTCACCCTCGCGCCGTCGCTTGCGGGCGGGGTGGTGTACCAGGACGAATGGGTGAACCATCTCAAAACCAAGTTCGGCGACGCTTCGCACGGCGGCGTGCAGTTTTATGCGATGGACAACGAGCCGGATCTGTGGGACGTGACTCATACCGACGTGCATCCGGCCCGCATGGGGTATGACGACGTGCTGTCTAACTTCCTGGACTACGCTTCCGCCGTCAAGGCCGTTGACCCAGCGGCGTATGTCACCGGCCCGGTTTCCTGGGGGTGGACCGGGTACAATTACTCGGCCTTAGACCGAGGCGACGACAACTTCCACACGTTTGCCGACCGCAAACGTCACGGCGGCGATCCGTTCCTGCTCTGGTTCCTGAAAGGGGTCCACGCACACGACGCTCAGGCTGGGAAACGGACTTTGGACGTTCTGGATGTCCATTACTACCCGCAGGGCAGCGGCCTTTACAGCGCCCAAGCCGACAAAGCGACGCGGGCGCTCCGGGAGCGCTCCACGCGCTCGCTTTGGGACCCGGCTTACGGGGACGAAAGCTGGATCGGCCAGCCGGTGATGCTGATTCCGCGCCTGAAAACGTGGATCGCCTCGGGCTACCCCGGCACCCGCATCGGGATTACCGAGTGGAGCTTTGGGGCCGACCAGGACATCAGCGGCGGCATCGCCACCGCCGATGCGCTGGGGATTTTTGGCCGGGAGAATATCTATCTGGCGAATTACTGGGCGTGTCCTACGAAAAACTGCTTCACGTATCTGGCCTTCAAGCTGTACCGGAACGCCAACGGGGCCGGGAACGGGTTTGGCGACGTGGCCTGCGCGGCGTCCAGCGCCGATCCAAGCAAGCTGTCCTGCTACGCGGCCACGGACAGCCGCACGGGAGATTTGACGCTGATATTTGTCAACAAAATGGCAAAAGCGACCATCACCGCGCCGCTGGCCCTGCACGGGCTGACGCCATCCGGCCCGGTGAAGATGTGGCGCGTTGCCGCCGATAATCCCGGTAAGATCGCCGCTTTCCCGCCATTGCCGCTGCCTTCGTCGCTGACTTTGCCGCCGCAGTCCATTACGCTGGTACGGGTGCCGGTGCGGAAGTAGGGCGTCCAAAATAACCGGCACTTCCAGTGCTGGTGTCTCTCTGTCTAATTACTTTATGAGCCAACTTCTACAAAACAAGCCGGCGGCAGACGACGCGGCTGGCATCAGCTCGCTCCTGCCGACGGCGGACGACTACGCGGAGGCGGCGCGGCGGCGAACCCAAAAATTTCTCGCGGGCGGGGCGCTGCTGGCGGCTGTGGTCGCCGCGGCTTTTGCCGCCCTGGGCAGCATCTTTCCGCCGCTTGTCCTGCTGGTGGCATTTCTCGTCCCTGTTCTGATCTGGCGGTTCCCCCAGGCCACGCTGTATTTCATTTTCGCATCCACGACCCTGTTTGAGCTGGCCCTGTCGACCGGGCCGAATGGTGAGGCATACGCCGACTCGCTGACGGACCGCATTCCGATTTTTTGGAACATCAACTCCATTTTTCAGGTTTATGGGCACCTGAACTTCAAAGCAGTCCCGCTGAACCTGCTGGAAGTGCTGCTGCTGATCGCCGGCCTCTGCGCCCTCCTCCGGTCGGCGTACACGCGGACGGCAAGTTTTCGTCCGGGGCCGCTGATCTGGCCGGTCGCGGTCTATATGGCGTTTGTCGCCGCTGCCTGGGTCAACGGCATGGCGACCGGAGGCGACTTCAAAATCTCGCTTCAGGAAATTCGCTCCCAGTTTTATTTCGGGCTGGCGTATTTGATGGCCTTCAACATGATCCGGGACCGGGCGCAGCTCACGGCGCTGCTGTGGGTGGTGGTCTTGTGCATCGGCCTCAAAGGCATTTTGTATACGTTCCGGCATTACGTTACCCTGCATGGCCTGCCCCTGCCGGATCAGGGCGTGGGCAGCCATGAAGAAGCGTTCTTTTTTGATGCGTTTATCGCGCTGCTGCTGTCGTTTTCGGTGTGCCGCACTTACCCCAAGCTGCGCCGCGTCATGCTGGGACTGCTGCCGTTTGTGGTTTTGGGCAGCTTGGCCTGCAACCGCCGGGCTGGGACAGCGGCGTTCGTCATTATTATCCCGGTACTGGCCGTGTCGGCCTACCAGGCCCTGCCGGAGCGCCGGCGCTTGATCGGGCTGCTGGCCGCCGCCGGCTCAGTTGCCTTTGCGGGCTACTATCAAGCGTTCAAGAACAGCGACAGCATTCTTGCCCAGCCGGCCCGCGCCATCAGCTCGCAGTTCTCCCCCGATGCCCGCGATGCTTCCTCAAACGCCTACCGGGATGCGGAAAACGCGGACCTGATGGCGACGATCCACTCCGCCCCGCTCGGCTACGGCTACGGGAAACACATGCTCCATGCTGTTCCCATCGCCGACATCAGCAGCATGTACGAGTGGTGGGATATTATGACCCACAATCAGGTGCTGTGGATCTGGATGCGGGTGGGCACCTTTGGATTTGTGGCGTTCTGGATGATGGTCTCGGCGATCTTGATCCATGCGGCTCGCACCGTTCGCTCGGAGCGCGCCGACCCGGAACAAAAGTCCCTGGCGATTGCCGGAATGCTGATTGTCGGGTCGCTGATGATTTTCGGCCTGCTGGACTTGCAGTTTTCCAACTTTCGAGACATGCTGTTTACAGGGCTTTGGAGCGGCATCATCGCGGTCCTGCCGGGGCTGCCGGCAGTGTCCTCCATGCGGACAGTGTCCTCCGTGCGGGCGCGGGGGGCACCTTAATGGAAGCTGGACGTTCAAAGCAGGTCGGGCGAAACGTGCTGGTGACGCTGGCGACTCAGCTTGTTTCTTGGGGGCTGGCGTTTGCGGTCACGCTGTACCTGCCGCGTTATGTCGGTCCTGCCGGCCTCGGCAATTTAGCGATCGCCGCTTCGGTCGTGGCGATCTTCGGCGTGTTCGTGCCGCTGGGAACCTCGACGGTGCTGGTCCGGGAAATTGCGCGTGACCGCAGCCGGACCGGCGAGCTGCTGGCCGCTGCCCTGCTGCTGCGCCTGCCGCTGGGCCTCTTGATGGGACTGCTGGCGGTCACCGCCGCATTCCTTCTGCACGACTCGCCGCTGCTGCGCCTTCTTGTCGCGGTCGCCGCTGCCGGCATGTTTGTCGGCGCTCTCAATGACGCCCTGAGCGCGGCTTTGCAGGGGCAGGAAAACATGACGCGGCAGAGCGCCGCCGTGCTGGTCGAAAAGTTCTTGTCTTCGGGCCTGACCATTTATTTAGTGATAGTCCACGCGCCGCTCTGGACTTTGGCCGCCGTGGCGCTGTTTACCGGCGCAGTCTCGCTGGTGATCAATGCCACCGCCTTTCGGCGGCTGCTGCCGACCCTGCGCTGGCCGTCTCTAGGCGCGATGCGGGCACTGGCCGTGGCCGGAATGCCGTTTATGGGCTGGGCCGTCTTCCGCACCCTGTACAGTCAGACCGACCCGGTCGTCCTCAAGCTGATTGCCAGCGCCGTCACTGTCGGCTGGTATGCCGCTGCCTCGCGCCTCGTGGGAACGTCTTTGTTTCTGCCTGCCGCGATCACGACGGCCCTGCTGCCGACCCTGTCGCGGCTGCACCGTGAGGATGTCGCCGAGTTTCGTCACCTGGCCCGGCGGATGCTCTGTTTGGTCATGCTCTGCGGCATTCCGGTTTCCCTGACACTCCTGCTTGTTCCGGGCCGCATTATTGAGATGCTGCACTACCCCGCCGGGTTCGCCGGCACTGTTCCGGTCCTGCGGGTCGGCGGTCTGGGGGTTCTGCTGTATTACGCCGCGATGGCGCTAGGGACTGCGGTGATTGCGGCGGATGGCGAGAACAAGATGATGCGCGTTTCCGCATTTGCGACCGTTCTGAGCATTCCGGCCTGCGCCGCCGGCGCTCTGCTGACCGCGCACTTTTGGAGAAACGGCGCAATCGGCGCGATTGGGAGCGACGCGGCCGTCGAAGTTTATTTAGTCAGCTCTTACCTGCGGATGCTTCCGGCGCGAACATTTATCGGCGAAAATGTCGTCTTTTTGGGTCGCTGCGTCGCTGCGTCGCTGCCGATGGCCGCGCTTCTGGCCTGGAGTTCGCACCGGTTGGGCTTCTGGATCATTGCGCCTTGCGGGCTGGTTTATGCAGTGATGTGCCTGCTGCTGCGCTGCGTCAGTGCCCAGGATTTGGCGATGGCCCGCCAGATTTTGGCACGCAAAGCCTGAGCCGCGACGTTTTGCGCGACGTTTTGATAAAGGGCTTTTTTGCTGGGAGATTCTTTAATGAGTGAACAAGCGCTCTTTTTCGCTGGGCAGTTTGAGTCTGACTTGCCCGGACGGATTGCCGCCGGACAGCACCCGCGCACCGATTATCTGGAGCTGATGGAGCGGTATCCTATCCGTTTGACCACCTTTGACGCGGTGGCAGACTCGAACGCCCTGGTCGTGCGCCTGCTCCGCCGCCTGGGGGGACCCTACTGGGGCATGGCGGCGCTGGGACGGGTGCAGCCGGGCCTCTCGGGGGTGCTGACGACGGGCGAGGATGTGGGCCTGCCGCTGGCGCTGGTTCAACGGCTGTCGAGCGGCTCGCTGCCGCTTTCGATGATTGTGCACGGCTCTTACTTAGGCTCGCGCAAAGCCGCCTGGGCGCTGCGGCTCTTGCGCGGCGCGGATCATGTCCGTTTTTTGTGTCTGTCGGAGTCGCTGCGGCAGCGCCTTGTCAGGGTGCATGGTCTGCCGGAAGACCGGGTTTATAACATCGGCTACGGCGTGGACACGCGCTTTTTTCAGCCGGTCGCCCCGCCCCTGCCGCACCGTCTCGCCCCGGTCGCAAGCGCCGGCATGGCGAACCGGGACTACCGGACATTGGTCTCCGCCGTATCTGATTTGGATGTGGACACCAAGATCGCGGCAGACAGTGCCTGGTTTCAGAGCGACCTGGACATTGCAGGCCAGACGCTGCCGCCGAATGTCGAGGTGCGCTCCTACGGCAATTATGTAGGCCTGCGCCGGCTGTATGCCGAGGCGCTGTGCGTGGTCGTGCCGCTGCGCCCGGCAGTTCATGCCTGCGGCTACGCTGTTATCGCTGAAGCGATGGCAATGGGCAAGCCAGTCATCACGACGCAGATTGCCGGTCGCTCTGATTACATTGTGGAAGGTGAAACCGGATTTTATGTGCCGCCGGGGGACGCCGCCGCGCTTCGGGCGCGGATTGTTCAGCTTCGAGAGGACCCGGCGCTTGCGGAGCGCATGGGGCGTAATGCCCGCCGTCTTATGGAAGAACGCTACACGCTGGAAGCCGCCAATGACCGCGTGGCCGCCGCCATGGGCCTCCGCGCCGCGCCGGGTGGCCCTTTAGCTTCAAGCAGTTTCTCCGAGATGGCTTCAGCCTAATGAGCAAGCGCGGCGTGCGTCATGTTTTGCCGGCTCTAACCCGGCTGGCGCGGGTGGCCCGCGAAGAGCGGGGGAATTTCAGCCTGCGCCTCTGGCTGGCCGGGCTGCTGATAAGCCCGCTGCCGGCCGGCACGGCGGCCCGGCTGCGGACTCGCCTGTACCGTGCGGCAGGCATCAAAGTAGGACAAGGGACGCTGATCGCCGGACCCATCCAGTTCGGCTCTTCCGGCGACCCGCGCCGGAACCTGCAAATCGGTGCCCGGTGTTACCTGAACAGCCCGCTGTTCATAGATGCAGCCGCGCCGGTAACTTTGGGATACGGCGTCTCTTTGGGCCATCATGTCGTGCTCGTGACGACCAGCCACGCGCTTGGCACGGCAGAGTTTCGCGCCGGCAGCATCGAGACGCTTCCGATTACAATCGAAGACGGCGCGTGGATCGCGGCCAATGTGACCGTGCTGCCGGGTGTGACAATCGGGCGCGGCGCGGTGGTCGCGGCGGGTGCCGTGGTCACGAAAGATGTTGCCCCGAACACGCTGGTCGGCGGCATTCCCGCCAAGCTGATCCGGGCACTGGACTAAGCAATGCTGTAAGTCCTTGCGGGCGGCTGAAGTCGCGGCAACAAAGGCACGAAACCTGCCTTCGCAGGTTCATACTGAAGTTCCGTATAAGTCCATGAAGGTGGACTTTGAGCACTTGTTGCCGCGACTTCAGTCGCCTGTCTTGCAAGAACCTGTAACACCCTACCTAGTCATGAGCGAGAATATCCCTAATCTCAGCGTCGTTATCCCGACGTTTAACCGCAAAGACAGCCTGCGAAAGACGCTGGACGGGCTGGCGCGTCAAACCTATCCGTCGGCGCAGTTTGAGGCTGTTGTCGTCTCCGACGGCAGCACGGACAGCACCGATGCCCTGCTGGAAGAGTATGCCCGCACATCGCCGTACACGCTTCAGGTCATCTCCCAGCCGAACGGCGGTCCGGCCCGCGCCCGCAACAACGGTATCCAGAATGCTCGCGGCGAAGTGATCGTCTTCTTAGATGACGACGTTGAGCCGTCTCCCCAGTTTCTTGCAGTCCACGCCGCGCACCATCATCAAGCCCGCGCAGTGGTGATCGCGCCGATGTTGCCGGACCCTGCGCTGCTGTGGCGGGAGCCGGCGTGGATCGCCTGGGAACACGCCATGCTGGAGAAGCAGTATGCCGCCTGGCGTTCCGGCGCGTGGGAAGGCTGCGGCCCGAACAATTTCTACTCCGGCAATGCCTCTGTGCGCCGAGCGCATCTCCTGGCGGTCGGCGGCTTTGACGAGCAGTTCCCGCGTCAGGAAGATGTCGAGCTTGCGGTCCGGCTGGGAAAACAATGCGGCGTTCAGTTCGTCTACGAGCCGGACGCACCGGGGACGCATCGCCCGCAGCGGCGATTTGCATCGTGGCTTGCCGTGCCGTTTGCCTACGGGAAGCTGGATGTGGTCCGCGCCCGGCGCGGCGACATTCCCTGGGAAGTGGTCCGCAGCGGCTACCACTCGCGCAGCACGGCAACGCGCCTGCTGGCCCGTGCGGCTCTGGCTGCGCCACCTTTAGGACGCTTGCTGCGCGGGCTGCTGCTGCCGGCGGCAACTGCCGCCTACCGCCTGCGCCGGGCTGGGCCGGCGTTCGGAGCGCTCAGCGTGATTTACAACCTGCGCTACCTGGAAGGCGCACAAGCGGAGCTTGGGTCTCGCGCAGCCCTCCGCCGCGTTTTGTTTGCCGCCCCGCCTGCTCCTGGCGCAAGCTCCGAATTTGTGTTATAATAGGCGAGCATGAATACGCAAACGTCGGAACCGAAGAAGCTTCGCCGGGGACAGGACCTTTTGTCGCCCGAGTATGCCGCCGCGTATGCCGATCTGCCAGCGACCCCGCCGTCGGGCGGCGACTTCCATGATGCGTTTCTACTCGATGATGCGGCGGGGGATCGCAGTGATGTTGCCGTCGAGATCGGCGACGTTGCCGGGCATGGTCCCGAGCAGGCTTTGCAGGCCGAGCACATGCGCGAGCTTCTTTCCGACTGCCTCACGGTCGGCCTGACCCCGGCCCAAACACTCTCTGCCGTCAACGCCATGATCGAGCCGGACCCCAACTTCGAGGGCTTCGGCACGGTCTTTGTCGGAACGCTGGAAGCCGGCACGGGGAAGCTGACCTACGCCAGCGGCGGCCACGAGCCGGCTCTCATCACTCCCGCCGACGCCGCTGATTCTGACGCTGTTCAAGAGCTGGACGGCACCGGCCCGCCGGTCGGCGCGTTCCCGCCCCAGATGACCCGCTTCGAGCAGCACCAGGCCATCCTGCCGTTCGACGGGACCTTGCTTCTCTACACCGATGGCGTTTCCGACGCTCATCCCCCGCAGTCGCGCCTGGACTGGCTGGGACTGCCCCGCCTCAAATCTTTTCTGGTGTCGCTGTCGTCCCTGCCGCCCCGCCGCCTGGTCATCGGCCTCCTGCGCCGCGTCGCCGCCTTCTGCCGCGGCGAGTTCCAGGACGATGTCGCCGTCATGGCAATCCGCCGCACTAAAAAGTGATCTTCCGGCGACTAAACAAGCAGAAAAAGAACCTCACCCGGAGACACCCCAATAAAACCCTAAGTCTCCACCCTCTCCTTGTTAAGGAGAGGGTCGCCATTTATGGCGGGGTGCGGTTTTCTTACGTTGGGTCAGAACTTCATGCCCAAACTGGCGGCGGCATTGTAGTTTGGCGACGCTGCCGTGGCGGACTGCTGGCGCTTGCCGGTGAGGCTGAGGCTGAAGCGGTCGCCGAGTGTGTGCGTGAAGCCGACGGTATAGGCCGTCGCGAGGGGGACGGAGGCATCCAGCCGGTCCTGTTGAGTTTGATAAGTGACGGAAAGCTGGGTGGCATTGGAAAACCGCAGGCCAAGCGCGGCATGGATGGTCTCTTGGGCGTCCGGCGTACCGTAGGTGCGGGACCAGTCGCAGCCGCCGGACAGGCCAAGTGCGCCGAAGCTGGTTTCGAGGCCGACGCCGCGCCGGGCGAGGTGCTGCAAGGTGTCCGTGCCGTCTTCGGGGTTCTGAGAATAAGTACCCGTGAGCTTAAAGGTCTTGATGGGTGTGAACGCGACCTGCGCGGCACTGGTGTCAAAGTACTTGGGATTAGTGTCCGACGCGGGGGCCAGACGCGACTTGTAGCTGCCGGTTATTTCCAGCATCGGAAGCGGGTGCAGGCTGCCGTAGGCGGTGGCTTCGGAAGTCTGCACTGTGTCCGCCCCCTCTGACAATTTCTGGCGCATTGAGAACCCGGCGCTGAGCTGAACCGTAGACTTCGGGTTCAATGCCAGCGTCACTGACTGCTGATCGGTCGTGGCCGTGCCGAGGTGGGATTGGTCGGCGGAGGTTTGCAGCGAGTAGGTATTGCTCGGCGTCAGGACAGTCTTCAGGCTGAGGGTCCGGCTGTCGCCTGCCATGCCGGGTTGGTTTTGGTCATGAAAATCCGCACTGACAGCGAGACTCTTCGTCGCCTGCGTGTCTACCGACACCGCCGTTGTCTGGAGGGTCCCATTCGCGCCTGCACTTGTTTCTGCGAGATCGGCCTGCACTTTTGTTTTGTCCGTGGGCGTCACCGTCAGCGCCAGCGCCAAGCTAGTCGAGGCGGCGTCCGAAGCGTTTGTCGTGCTGTTTAAGGCGTCGGAACGGCTGAAGCTCAGCCTGGCTTGAATGGTCTTGCTGGGGGTCAGCGTACTACCGAGCGTGACAACCTCGCGGCCGCTTTGGAAGCTGCTGTCGCTGCCGGTGTCTGCGCCGGCTCCGGCGCGAGAAAAGCCTGCCGAAAACACGCCCCACTGCCCGGCTCCCGCCGTGCCGCTCAGCGAAATCCCGGTTCGGTCGCCAGCCGGAGCAGTGCCCGAGGCAGAGGCCGCAATTGGCGTGTAGACAAAGCGGGACGAAATCTGATCATTCGCGCCGCCGTGCCACCCTAGCCCCGCACCCACCGTAAGATTATCTGAGTTCCCAGCCGCCGTTCCGAGCGCATCCAGCGAAAAATAGCCGTGCTGGTCCCGCAGCAGGTCTACCGAAAGAGGAACGGTCTGCTGCCTGCCGGTGCGCTGGGAAACGCTGGGAAGTGTCGAGTAGGTCACTTCAATGGCGGCGCTGGCGGGAAGCGGATGGGTAAATGTCACTGTGCCGGCGTCGGCGTCCAGTGTGTAGTCTAGTCCACGAAGCTGGGCCTGCTGATTAACGGCGACGGTTTCCGTGTTAAGCTGAACATTGTTCCAGCTCAACGCGAACGGGCCGGGGGTGCCGCCGCCGACAAAGATGTCCTGTACCGGCGGCGTATCCGCGCGGCAGGCAGACGGAAAAGAAACGGAAAGAAAAGAACTGGGAGCGAGACAGGCAGTGGGAGCAAAAAGAAGTGCGGCAAAAATCCGCGCGGCGGGAAATCGCATAGGCTGGCCTCCGGTTGTTCAGAGTACCGCGCGGCGGAAATGTTTCAGGGAATTTTGCAAGATGCCCCCCCTAATGATGGGGGAGCCGGAGTAGGAATGTGCGAAGAGGGCGAACACAAGAAAGAGGGCGAACACAAGGTTCGCCCCTGCGGGTTCTTCTCCTCTCATGCTCCCCCATCATTGGAGGCGGGGGTCTTTTACTTCCCTGAACCGACATAATAGGTGTTGTCGGCTGTCTTCTGCACGGTGTAGCCGGCGGTGGCGGCCATTGCCTTCAGCGGGATAAGCGGGTCGGAACCGGAGAAATCGGCGGTGACGGCCTGGATCGGCGACGCAGACACGTCTACAATGATAGTCGCGCCGTAGTGGGAGGCGACCGCCTGCATCCCGTCCAAAAAGTCGGCGTTGACCGGGGCGGGCGTTGCGGAGTTTGCTGCGCCGTAGGGCGTGAAGACGGCTTCCGCGCCAGCGGGCTGCGCGGCGTCGGGCTTGTACTGGGCCAGCAGGTTCAGGGTGCTGCCGGCGGGCGGAGCATCTACGGGCGCAATCGGGATTTGCAGGCCCTGATGGTTGGTCAAGTGCTGCCCGGAAACGGCAGGCGTTGCGTCGCCAAGATGCGATGGGTCGGTGATCTGCTCGGTCGCCGTGATGACATACGCGCTGACTGTTGCCGATTGAACGTCCGACGGCAGATGCAGGTGGAACACATGATAGCTCGTGCCGGGCTGCATATCTACGCTTTGAACAAGGCCGGAAACAGTGGGTGACGGCAGAGTGCCAACAATGTTGCCGCCAAATGGCCTGTCAGGACTAGAAGGGTGCTGATTTGTGACAAGGACGCCGCCGATGACGACGGCGGCTAATGCCGCCAGTGCGCCGCCGGTGGCGCGGCGATGGGCGGGCGGCGTGAACCAGCCAAGCCAGCCGGCGGCGCGGGAGCTTGACGCTTCGCGCCGGCCCTGCTGTTCGGTGACCCGTTCCAAAATCTTTGCCCGGAAGCCCAGCGGCGCTTCCAGCTCTTCGCCGAGCGGCTGCTCTAACAGCGCATAGACCTGCGAAAACTGGGCGTAGTCGGCCTGTGCCGCCGGGTCAGCCTCGAAGTGCTGCTCCAGCGCCTGACGCAGCGCAGGCGTCAGCGTTCCTTCGGTACATTCGGAATAAAGTTCCTGCGCTCGTTCGGGTTTCATGGCGGCTGTCCTAAGTTATGTCTGAAGAATGTGACTTCTGAAAGAAAGATGAATTTTTTGTAATCAGCCAGGCAGAAGCCTGTCTGCGTATCCGACGCCGCTACGAGGAGAAAAGTTCCCGGATACCGGAAAGTTTTTCTTTGAGGGCCAGACGCGCCCGGTTCAGGCGGCTTTTGACCGTGCCGATCGGCAGATCCATAATTTCCGCGATCTCTTCATAGGACTTCTGCTGGCCGTGGTAGAGCGTCACCATTGCCCGCTGGTACTCGGGCAGGTCACTGACGGCTTTCGACAAAATCAGCGCCCTCTCGGACTCTTCCAGCACGGCTTCGGGGGTGGGGGAGGGGTCTTCAATCTGGCGGGCGACACTGGACTCGCCCAGCTCCAGATACTCGTCCAGAGAAGTCTGCGGGTGCGACTTGGCTTTTTTGCGCTCGTCCAAAAAGACGTTGGTCGTGATCCGAAACAGCCAAGTGGAGAACGACGAGTCGCCGCGAAACGTGCCGATGGCATTGAAGACGCGCAGAAACGCATCCTGAGCGACGTCGTTTGCGTCGTCGTAGTTTCCGGTCAAGCGATAGGCAAAGTTATAGACCTGCTTCTCGTACTTGCGGACCAGGTCGTTGAACGCCGCCAGATCGCCGCGCTTGCAGCGCTCGATCAGCGCTTTTTCTTCGGCGGAGACCGCCGCGCGTGGCCGCGCCGGGCGCATCGCCGCATCTTTGGGTGCTTCTGACATTAGGGCCTATTTTACCCAGTTTTCGCCGATTTCCCGCGTGTTGATCCACGGTTCTGACTTAAGATGCCGCTCCCTGTCCGGCACGCACTTCGACCCCCATGTCGTTTCCGTATTTTTGGACTTGATGACTGAGATCGCCGCCGCGCCGTCCCCTGAACCCGCCGAAGGCGACCTGCTTCCCCTGCTCCGCGCCGCTTAGCCGGCATCGAAGTATTTCACCCGCCATTCTGACCAAAAATGAGGGCTACTCCCTCCTCGGCATCCACAAGAAGAAGGTCGCGCGATGCGCCGGCCCTCGCCCGGAGTGCGAAAGCCGACGCCATGCCAAGAACCTGCCGGCTCCGCGCGGCGCAGGGAAAGTCCGGCGGCAGCTCGCCGGCCGCAACCGCGTCCTGGAATCGCTGCTCGACAATTTTTTCCGCCTGGGCCATCGCGTAGG
>JAABUQ010010355.1_pt1 | contig 12245 bp, 13 predicted proteins | sample 5560001 | NCBI WGS metagenome assembly JAABUQ01 (sample SAMN10711888, study PRJNA513371) | rock metagenome | isolation source: Antarctica rocks | place: Antarctica: Victoria Land, Finger Mt nord | collected 2015-12-18
TCCATTTCGGCGAGGTGTCGATCGCCCAGGCCAAGCAGGCGCTGGCCGACGCGGGCCTGCCCGTCCGGAGCCCATGATGGAGCGTCTGACCGAGACTCTCGCCCGTCTGCACGCGACCCTGCTGGAGCGGCGCGGGGCCGATCCGGCGAGTTCCTATACCGCCAAGCTGCTGGCCGGCGGACCCGAGCGGGCGGCCAAGAAGTTCGGCGAGGAAGCCGTGGAGACCGTCATCGCCGCCGTGTCGGGCGACCCGGACGCGCTGGCGGCCGAAAGCGCCGACCTGCTGTATCACTGGCTGGTGCTGCTGGCCGCCTGCGGGGTCGAGCCGGACGCGGTCGCGGGCAAGCTCGCCGCTCGCGAGGGACGCTCGGGGCTGGACGAGAAGGCCGCGCGCGGCCAAGCGTGAGCCTGCGAGGAGCCGCGAGCGAATGGACGCCAGCAATCCCGGCCAGGACGTGAGCGACCCGGACCCCCAGGAAGGGCCCTTGTGGCTCGCACTCGCGCTGATGGCTCTGGCCGGCTGCGTGGACGCGACCGGCTTTCTGAAGCTCGGCCACCTGTTCGTCTCGTTCATGAGCGGAGACTCCACCCAGGTCGCGGTGTCGCTCGCCGAGCGAAGATGGGGAGAGGCGTCACAGCCCGCGGCGGTGATCGCCTTGTTCCTGCTGGGCGCCTTCTCCGGCCCGCTGGTCGCCGCCGCCGCGGGCGACACGCGCCGCCGCCCGGTCCTGCTGTTGCTGCAGGCGGTGTTCGTGTCGGCCGCCTCGTGGGTGGGTGGGACCGAGATCGACGGCCCGCGAATTGGCGCGGCCGTCGGCTTGGCCGCTTTTGCGATGGGGCTGCAGAACACGGTCATGCAGAGGGTCGGCACGGTGCAGGTGCACCCCTTCGTGACCAGCAACATCGTCGGCTTCGCTCAAGGCGTCGCCCACGTCGTGCTGGGCAAGCAGAGCCGCGGCTGGGTTCGCCATGGCCTGCTGTGGGTCAGCTTGGTCGCAGGCGGCGCGGTCGGGGCCAAGCTGTACGGCCGGTTCGGCCTGCGCGCCTGGGATGTCGCCGCCCTCGGCTACGTCCTGCTCAGCCTGCGGGAATTTACATCCAGAGACCGGGGCCCGGGCGCATGATCCGTCGCCGCCGGGCCCGCATCGTCGCCACCCTCGGTCCGGCCAGCCGGACCCCCGAGCAGGTGCTGGCCCTCGCCCGGGCCGGGGCGGACGTGTTCAGGATCAACTTCAGCCATGCCCAGCCGGAGGACTACCTGACCGCGCACGCCGCGGTGCGCGCCGCCGAGCTCAAGCTCGGGCGGCCGCTGGCGGTGCTGGGCGACCTGCAAGGGCCCAAGCTGCGGTTGGGCAAGTTCGTCGGCGGCAAGGCGATACTGGCGACCGGCGCGGCGTTCCGCCTGGACGCCGACCCTGCGCCCGGTGACGCCACCCGTGTGCAGGTCCCTCATCCCGAGCTGTTCGCGGCGATCAAGCCCGGAGCGACCCTGCTGATCGACGACGGCAAGGTGCGGCTGTCGGTCGATCGCTCGGGCCCCGACTTCGCCGAGACCCAGGCGGTGCAGGGCGGGCCGTTGTCGGACCACAAGGGCGTGGCCCTGCCGGGCGCGCCCATTCCGATCCCGGCGATGACCGACAAGGACCGCGCCGACCTCGCCTTCGCCTTGCGCCACGACGTCGATTGGATAGCGCTCAGCTTCGTCCAGCGCCCCGCCGATATGGCCGAGTTGCGAACTCTCGTGCAGGGCCGCGCCGCGGTGATGGCCAAGATCGAGAAGCCGGCCGCGCTGGACGACCTCGGGGCCATTATCGACCTGTGCGACGGGGTGATGATCGCCCGCGGCGACCTCGGCGTCGAGCTTGAGCCCGAGGACGTGCCCGTCGCGCAGAAGACCATCCTGCGCGCGGCCCGCAGCCGCGGCGTTCCCGTGGTCGTCGCCACACAGATGCTGGAGTCGATGATCGCCTCGCCCACCCCGACTCGAGCGGAAGCGTCCGACGTGGCCAACGCCGTCTACGAGGGCGCCGACGCCCTGATGCTGTCGGCCGAGAGCGCGGCGGGAAAGTTCCCGGTCGAGGCCGTCGGCATGATGAGCCGCATCATCGAGCGCGTGGAGAAGGACCCACGGTGGCCGGGGCTGATGCGCGCCGAGCACGGCGACGCGCACGAAGATGTCGACATGATCGTCGCCGCCGCCGCCCGCGCGGCTGAGACCGCCGACACGGCCTGCTTGGTGGTGTTCACCTCGACCGGGTCGAGCGCGCGACGGCTGGCGCGGGAACGGCCATTGCAGCCGGTGGTCGCGCTGACGCCCAACGCCGCGACGGCCCGGCGGCTCGGCCTTGTCTGGGGATTGGAGCCGCGGGTGATGGCCGACCCCGCCAGCCTAGACGAGATGACGGCGGAGGCGGCGCGCGTCGCCGTGGAATTGGGCGTTGCGGGGCCGTCGGAGCGCATCCTGATCGTCGCCGGGGCGCCATTCGGGGCGCCTGGCAGCACCAACCTGCTCCGCCTCGCCCACGCGCCGGCCTGATCGAAATGTCCGCGCCAGGTCCGGGCCACGCTCGGTGAGCGCGGCCCGGAGAACGATCAGGCGATCGGGATCACGCGCGAATCAGCGCGAGCCGACCAGGAAAGCGGCGCGGGTATGGTCGTGCATCCGGGTCAGGACCGGGTCGTGCACCGCGGCGACGGCCACGTCCACCGACCGCCGGACGCAGTACTCCACGTCGTTGTCGGAGACGCTGTAGAGGGGCTCGGACTCGGCGGCCTGTGCGCAGACTTGTTCGGCCGCCTTTATGATCTCCCGATGGATCGTCGGCGTGTCCTTGCCTTGAAGGCTGACATGGACGCCCTCGGCGAAGGCGGGAGCCGCAACACACAGACTTGCGGCGAGAAAGATGGAGGTTCGTAGCATGTGGAGTTCCTCTTGAAGCAGAGAGACTCCTCCCGGGCGCTCTTGTCGTCCGGCGCCTGACTGCCTGCGACCAGACCCGGAGCTAGAAGTCAAGTCCAACTCAGTATCGTTTAAGCAGAAAATATTAGCTCATTAGATAGCACATTCTGTCCTGATTCTAAGTCAAGTTGATAGACAACTGACATACATGTCGACACTGTTTCTGTGTTTAGGTTCGACGTAAAAATAATATGCCAACGCCGGGATCCGGGCTCGCCACAGACGTCGCTCTCATAATCTTGACCAACGGCGCCAATCCTGAAGCCGGGGCATGTTGCGGGCCATCACCGCCCAACCAAGCCGGAACTGAAGGGCAAGCTTGGCATTTGTGACCGACATTGAGCGGAGAGAACGACATGCTGGGAACCATTTTGATCATCGTGCTGATACTGGCGCTGATCGGCGCCCTGCCGACCTGGGGACACAGCCGCTCATGGGGCTACTATCCCAGCGGCGGTCTGGGACTGGTCGTGGTGATCGTGGTCGTGTTGCTGCTGCTTCGGGTCATCTAGCCCAGCGGGGCGGCTGGGAAGGGGCTCGAAACGGCGGCGCGCAGGGCCCATCTGCGTCAGCACATACTCTTTTGTCTCCACTCTCACATTCGGCGCACGGCTCGTCGCCGAGGAGCGCTAGCGTTTTGACGACCTTGCCCGCCGCCGATCCCGCCCTCACCGACGATTTGGTCGTCGCCTACCAGATTGAAGCCCAGCCTGCCCGCGGCCGCATCGTGCGGCTGGGCGCGGTGATCGACGAGATCGTGAGTCGGCACGATTATCCTGGGGCCGTGGCCGACCTATTGGGCGAAACGTGCGCGCTCGCCGCCCTGGTCGGGGCCAGCCTCAAATTCGAGGGACGACTGATCGTACAGGCGCAGGGCGACGGCGCGGTCGGCTATGTGGTAGCCGACTACGACACCTCCGGCGGGCTACGCGGCTACTGTAGTTTCGATTCAACGCGTGTGGCGGCTCTGTCGCCAGGGCTCGCTCGGCCGGGCGCGAGATTGCTGCTGGGCCAGGGCCTGTTCATGATGACCATCGACCCGGCCGACGCCCGCGACCGCTACCAGGGCGTGACGCCGATCGAGGGTGATACCTTGGCCCGATGCGCCGAGCAGTACTTCGCGCAATCGGAACAGGTGCCGACGCGGGTGCGGCTGGCCGTGGGCGAACTGCAGGACGGAACGGGCCGCTCCTGGCGCGCGGGCGGGGCCATCCTCCAGAATATCGCCGGAGATCAGGCCCGCGGCGACACCGATGAGGCGTGGGAGCGGGCTTCAGCCTTGTTCGCGACCGTGGGCGAGGACGAGCTGATCGACCCGACCATTTCCCCCGAGACCCTGTTATGGCGGCTGTTCCACGAAGAGGGGGTTCGTCTGTTCGAGCCGACGCCGCTGCGCGCCTTTTGCCGCTGCTCGCCCGACAGGGTGTTCGGCATGCTGGCCGCCTTTCCGCCGGAAGACCGGGCCGAGATGGTGGAGGCGGACGGGCGGATGCGGGTCACCTGCGAATACTGTTCCCGGGTCTACAGCGTAGACCCCGGCCAGGTCGACGCCGCCATGCCCGAGATCGAGGTGCGGGCGGCCGGCTAGGTCTTCAGCCGCCAGCCGCGGGCGAAGATCAGCCAGCAGGTGAAGCCCAGCGCCAGCGTCAGCGCCGCCGTCGACACCACGCCGATCGCCACGTCACCGTCCGCATGGCCCAGGAAACCGTAGCGGAAGCCGTCGATCAGGTAGAACACCGGGTTATAGTGCGACAGGGTGCGGAAGGGCTCGGGGAACCGCTCCACCCGGCTGAAGGTGCCCGACAGGAAGGTCAGGGGCATGATGACGAAGTTGGTCACCGTGGCCAGATGGTCGAACTTTTCCGCCCACAGGCCGGTCACAACGCCCACCAGCGCCATCACCATCGAGGCGCCGAAGCCGAAGTAGAGCACCGCCCAGAACTGCGAAAAGCCGTAACGCGAGAACGGCCACACAGCGACCGCGGTGACCAGGCCCACGAAAATCCCGCGCGTGGCGGCGCCGAGCGTAAAGCCGGCCGCCAGCTCCAGCGGCGAGAGCGGCGGCGTCAGGAAGTCGGCCGCTGTACCCATGATCTTGGCCTGGATCAGCGAGGATGAGGCGTTGGCGAAGGCGTTGTTCAGGATCGCCATCATGATCAGCCCCGGCCCGACAAAGGCGGCGAAACTGACGCCGCCCGCCGGTCGGGCGCCGTTCATCGCCGCCACAAACACCAACATGTAGAGCAGGGTCGTGACCACCGGTGCCGCCACCGTCTGCATGCCCACCTTCCAGAACCGCCGCACCTCGCGCACATACAGGGTGCGCACGCCGATCCAGTTGATCCCGCCACTGTAGCTGCGGGGCTGCGGGGGAGCGGCCTGCACGTCTATGGGCCTGTCCGCGACGATGGGTGTTTGGGCGTTCATGCGGCCTCCTTCGACCTGCCTCGTTCCGCGATGTGCGCCGCTCCGCCCGCGACCGCAACCGTGGACGCGACAGAAAGAAGGCTCCGCCTTCCCGCTTTCACGAATCTACATGTTGAAGTCTGTGGATGATACCGGCGCCAGCTATTGTGTGTCTTAGGCGTTTGTTTACGATATTTGGACGCGATGAGCGGCTCGACGTTCTCGCAACACCAGATGTAGACTCGTGGCGCCTGCCGGGGCCCGGGTCGGTCCTGACGACGGCGGAGGCGGCGATGGGCTGGACGGACGAACGGGTCGAGACGTTGAAGAAGCTATGGCTGGACGGGCTGAGCGCCAGTCAAGTGGCCAAATCGCTGGGCGGCGGCGTGACCCGCAACGCGGTGATCGGCAAGGTCCACCGGCTGGGCTTGTCGGGCCGTGCCGCGCCCTCGCAGCCGCTACGCCCCGTGCTGAAGACCCCGCGCCCGGCCCGGCCCGCGCCCGTCGCCGCCCCGGTGCGCCGCGTGGAGACGACGGCCGCGGCGCCCTCTCCGCAGTTCGCCTGCGAGGAGGTCGGCTCGGCCACGGTGCTGACGTTGGGCGCCCACATGTGCAAGTGGCCGATCGGCGACCCGTCCAGCGACGGCTTCAGCTTCTGCGGTCGCCGCATGGGGGTCGATGGACCCTACTGCATCGAGCACGCCAGACTCGCCTACCAGCCTCAGCAGAAACGCGCCAAGCGGCCCGAATCGATCGACTACGGCCGCTCGCTGCGTCGCCACGTCTGAGGCATAACGGGGCGAAACTGCGACGCGGGCTTTCCCTTCGCGCCGGGATGGGTTGAAGTCGGGATCATGTCGGCTCGCCGCCCTATTCCCGCCCCCGATCGCCCCGCCGGCGAGCCGGCGGGGCGCGCCGAGTCTCCTCTCGCGCCTGGGCTTTACCTGGTGGCGACGCCGATCGGCAACTTGCGCGACATCACCCTGCGCGCGCTGGACGTGTTGGCCGCCGCCGATTTGGTCCTGGCCGAGGACACCCGTGTGTCGGGCAAGCTGCTGGCCGCCTACGGCATCGAGGCGAAGCTTGAGCGCTATGACGACCATGTCGCCGATCAGGCAGGGCCGCGCATTCTGGCGCGGCTGGCGGAGGGCGCCCGCATCGCCCTGATCAGCGATGCGGGTACGCCGCTGGTCTCCGACCCGGGCTTCCGCCTGGTGCAAGCGGCGGTGGAGGCGGGGGCGGCGGTTATCCCCGTGCCGGGCGCTTCGGCGGTGCTGGCGGCCGTGGCCATGGCGGGCCTGCCGACCGACCGCTTCCTGTTCGCCGGCTTCACGCCGCCGAAGTCCGCCGCGCGTCGCGCCCTGTTCGAGGAGCTGCGCGGGATACGGGCGACCCTGACCTTCTACGAGACAGGGCCTCGACTGGCCGACAGCCTGACCGACATGGCCGCGGTGTTCGGACCCCGTCCCGCCGCGGTCTGCCGCGAAATCACCAAGCTGTATGAGACCTGCGTGCGCGGCCGGCTCGACCTGCTGGCCGTAAATCCTCGCATGCAGGCCCCCCGAGGCGAGATCGTCGTTCTGGTCGGCGCGGGCGTGCGCGAGGAGGCCGGGGAGGCGGAGGTCGACCGCGCGCTGACCGATGCGCTGAGCCGGCTCGGCCCGTCGGAGGCCGCCGCCGAGGTGGCGCACGCGCTGGGCCTGCCGCGCCGCGACCTGTACCGCCGCGCTCTGGCCATGCGGGCGCACGCACAGGAGGCCGCCGCGTGAGCGCCGCCCAGCCGTCCTTGGCGAAGCAGCGCCGAGGGGCGCGCGCCCGCGAGCACGGCCGCGCCGCGGAGCTCATCGCCGCCCTATGGTTGATGCTGCACGGCTGGCGTCTCGTCGGCTTTCGCGTCCGCACGCCGCAGGGCGAGGTCGACCTGCTGGTCCGGCGCGGCCGCGTGCTGGCCGTGGTGGAGGTCAAGGCGCGCGCGACCCTGGACGAGGCGCTGGCGGCGGTGAAGCCGGCCCAGCGCGCCCGCCTGCTCCGCGCCGGCCAGGCGCTCGCCGCGCGTCGGGGCAAGGCTCTTTCAGTCCGGCTCGATCTCGTCGCCCTCGCCCCCGGTCGTCGGCCTGTGCATGTCCCCGACGCCTGGGGCGGAACGACCGATGCTTCAATGTCTGGGGAGCGGTCGCGATGACCCGCGCCGACGCCGAACGCGCCCTGGCTGCGGCGGGAGCAGCCCCCGACAGTCGCTTTCCGCTATTCGAGGCCGCCCTCTCCTGCGCCCTGCACGAACACCCCGCGCGCGAGCCGGACGCCGCTCGCGCTTTGCTGGACGAGGCTGTCCGCCGCCTGGCCGAACGCACCCGCCGCGAGCCGCCCGAGGACGCCATCGGCGAGGCGTTGGGCGGCGATCTCGGCCTGGCCGGCGACCTGCTGCACTACGACAACCCCGCCAACGCCGACCTGATCGCGGTGTGCGAGCGTCGGCGCGGGATGCCGGTCGCGCTGGGCGTGTTCTATCTCGAGGCGGCGCGCCGCGGCGGGCTGAAGGTCGCGGGCGTCGACTTTCCCGGCCACTTCCTGCTGCGGATCGAGACGCCGGACGGGCCGATGGCGCTGGACCCCTTCGCGGGCGGCCAGGTCGTGATGCCGTCGGAGCTGACGCGCCGCGCCCTGCAGGCCGGGCTGATGCCGGGCGTCGCCGACCGCATCGACCAACTCATGACTCCCGTCAGCGATCGGCAGGTGGCTCTGCGTCTGCAGAACAACATCTTCGCCCGGGCGACCCGTGCGGGGGATCATGCGCTGGCCGAGCGTTCGGCCTTGCGACGGGCGCTGCTGAATCCCGGCGACCATCATCCCTGGCTTGACGTGGCCGCCGCGCGGGAGAAGCAAGGCGCGATCAGCGGCGCGCTCAAGGCGCTGGCGGAGGCTCAGCGATTGGACGGCGGGGCCGCCGCATCCGCCCGGGCCGCCCGCGAGCGCCTGCGCCGCGCGCTGAACTAACCGCGGCCGACGGAGACGCTGATGGACATGCCGCAATGCCGATGAAGGTGGCCATCCAGATGGACCCGGTCGCGGGGGTCGACCGTCACGCCGACACCAGCGTGCTGATGGCGCTGAACGCCCAGGCGCGCGGCCACGCCCTGTGGACTTATCAGCCGGGCGATCTCGCGCTGGAAGATCGCCGCGTCACCGCCCGCGCCCGCTCACTTATGCTGGACGAGAGTTCGAAGGCGCGTTTTGTCGTCGAGGGGCCGCCCGAGCTCATCGACTTCGCAGAAATCGACGTCGTGCTGATGCGTCAGGACCCGCCGTTCGACATGGCCTACATCACCGCCACCCACATTCTGGACCACGTCCATCCCCGCACCCTGGTGGTCAACGACCCGACCGAAGTCCGCAACGCTCCCGAAAAGCTCTTCGTCACGCGGTTCGAGGGGCTGCAGCCGCCGACCCTGATCACCCGCGATGTCGAGGCGATGCACGAGTTTCGCCGCCGTCATCCCGACATGATCCTCAAGCCCCTGTACGGCGGGGGCGGGTCGGGGGTGGCGCGGCTGAAGCCCGACGACGGCAACATGGACGCGCTGCTGGAGCTGCACTTCGCGCTCGGCCGCGAGCCGGTGATCTGCCAGGCCTTTCTGCCGGCGATCAGCGCGGGCGACAAGCGCATCCTGATCGTCGACGGCGAGCCTGTCGGCGCGGTCAACCGCGTGCCGGAGGAGGGCGCGGTTCGCAGCAACCTGCACGTGGGCGGCCGCGCCGAGGCGGTCGAGCTGACCGCCCGCGACCGCGAGGTGTGCGCCATTATCGGTCCGGAGCTGCGCGCGCGCGGCCTGATCTTTGTCGGCATCGACATGATCGGCGACTACCTGACCGAGATCAACGTCACCTCGCCCACCGGAGCCCAGCAGCTGAAACGCTTTACCGGCGTGGACGCCACCGCGCTGATGTGGGACCGCATCGAAGCGCGTCGCGCGACCGCTCAGCCTGCGAGGACGGCCGCCGCCACCCCGTAACGTCGTCATTAACCATTCCTGAACATCGGAACATTCGACGACGTTGCGGCTTCGTTCTTTACATGTTCGCGGGTTAATGCTCAAGTTTGGATAGGGCGGGAGCGGCCTCAGGCCGGAGGGCGTCATGGTCGGGCGGGTGGTGACGGTGGCGTTCGAGGGCGTCGAGGCCCGCCGCGTCGATGTCGAGGTGCAGACCGCCAGCGGTGTGGTCGCCTTCATCGTCGTGGGCCTGGGCGACAAGGCGGTGGGCGAGAGCCGCGAGCGGGTGCGCGCCGCCTTTGCCGGGCTGGGACTGGCTCTGCCGTCCAAGCGGCTGATCGTCAACCTGGCCCCGGCGGACCTGCCCAAGGAGGGCAGTCACTACGACCCGCCGATCGCGCTCGGGCTGATGGCGGCGATGGGGGTGATCCCGCCCGACGCGCTGGCGGGCTGGATGGCGTTCGGCGAGCTCGGGCTCGATGGTCAGATCGCGCCGACCGCGGGCGCCCTGCCGGCCGCCGTCGCGGCGTCCGAGCACGGGCTGGGGCTGATCTGTCCCGAAGCGTCCGGGCCGGAGGCGGCGTGGGCGGGCGAGGTGTCGATTCTCGCGCCGCGGTCGTTGATCGCCATCATCAATCATTTCCGGGGCACGCAGGTCCTGTCGCCACCCAAGCCCGGCCCGGTGCTGGAGGCGGCGGCCGCGCCCGACCTGCGCGACGTCAAGGGCCAGGAGCAGGCCAAGCGCGCGCTGGAGATCGCCGCGGCGGGCGGGCACAACCTGCTGTTCGTCGGGCCGCCGGGCTCGGGCAAGTCGATGATGGCGCAGCGCCTGCCGGGCCTGCTGCCGCCGCTGTCGGCGCGGGAGCTGCTGGAGACCTCGATGGTGCATTCCGTCGCAGGGCTGATCGCCAAGGGAGCCCTCACCCGTGCGAGGCCCTTCCGCGCCCCGCACCACAGCGCCAGCATGGCCGCCCTGGTCGGCGGCGGCCTGCGGGTGAAGCCGGGCGAAGTCTCACTGGCTCACAACGGCGTCTTGTTTTTGGACGAACTGCCGGAGTTCACCCCGCAGGTGTTGGACTCGCTTCGGGGTCCGCTGGAAACCGGCGACGTGGTGGTGGCGAGAGCCAACGCGCACGTGCGCTATCCTGCGAGGGTTCAGCTGGTGGCGGCGATGAATCCTTGCCGGTGCGGGTACGGCGGGGCCGGGCGCGGCGCTTGCGGCAAGGCGCCCCGCTGTCAGCGCGACTATCAGGGCCGCATCTCCGGGCCGCTGATGGACCGGATCGATTTGCAGGTCGAGGTGCCGCCGGTCACCGCCGCCGACCTCGCCCTGCCGCCGCCCGCCGAGGGCAGCGCTCAGGCCGCGGCCCGGGTCGCCGCCGCCCGCGAGGCGCAGGAGGCTCGCGCGACCGCCGCCGGCCAGCCCGACCAGGCGCTGAACGCCCGCATCGAAGGCAAGCTGCTGGAAAGCGTCGCCACGCCCGACGAAGGCGGCCGCGCCCTCCTCTCGCGCGCGGCGGAGGCGGCGGGCTTGTCGGCGCGGGGCTGGAGCCGCACCCTGAAACTGGCCCGCACCATCGCCGACCTCGACGGGGCGGTCGGGGTGAGGCGCGTGCACATCGCGGAGGCGCTGATCTATCGCCGCCTCGGCCTCGAGAGCGGCCTCGGCGGCGCAGCCCCGTCCCTGTCGTCGGCGAGCCCAGGCAAGCGGGAGGCGCGTTTGACCTCGCCTTAAGTTTGCTCGGCTTAGAGGGAGCCGGGGTCGCGGGCGGAACGCGGAGGACGGCATGGCGCAGGGCGACCGATTGCTGGCGCGAGAGCGGGCGCTAGCCACGCTCAGCCACGAGATGCGCACGCCGCTGAACGGGGTGCTCGGCATGGCTGGCCTGCTCGCCGCCACCCCGCTGGACGAGACGCAGGCCGCCTACCTGCGCGCGCTCCGCGACTCCGGCGAGCACCTGCTGAGCCTGCTCAACGACATCCTGGACTATGCCAAACTCGACTCGGGACGCATCGAACTCGAACCCGCGCCGGTCGACCCCGAGCGCCTGCTGCAGGGCGTGTGCGAGCTGCTCAGCCCCCGCGCGCACGCGGGCGGCATCGAGATCGCCTGGGCGGTCGACCCCGACCTGCCCTGGCTGATGGCCGACGACGGGCGGCTGCGCCAGATCCTGTTCAACCTGGCCGGCAATGCGGTGAAGATGACCGCGCGGGGAGGCGTGCTGGTCACCGCGGAGCGCGCCGACGACCGAACCGACGGCCGTGTGGGCGTCAGCTTCCGCGTGCGCGACACCGGCCCCGGCGTGCCGCCCGATGCCGCCGAGCGCATCTTCGAGGAGTTCGCCCAGACCGACGCGGGGGCTCAAGCGGGCGGGGCGGGCCTGGGCCTCGCCATCGCCCGGCGGCTGGCCGACGCCTTCGACGGGCGGCTGTGGCTGGAGAGCCCGGTGGACTCGACCGCCGAGCCCGAGGGCGCCCTGTTCGGCTTCGACGCCGCTTTCCAGCCGGCCGATCAGCCGAGGGCGGCGCGGGCCTTGGCGGGCCTGCGGGTGGCGGTGCGCTCGGCCTCGCTGATCGTGCGCGAGGCGGCTTCGCGGCAGGTCGAGGCGTGCGGCGGCCGGGCGGTGCTCGACCCCGGCGGTTCGGCCGAGGCGGTGCGCGGGTGCGTGGCCGTGCTGTGGGATCCGGCGGAGGGGGGAGGGCCCGTGACGACGATCCCGCGGGGCGGCCCGCCGACGCTGGTGCTGCTGGCGCCCGAGGCCCGGGCCCTGATCGAGCCCTATCGCCGGGCGGGGTGCGCCGGTTACCTCATCAAGCCGCTGCGGCGGGCGTCGCTGGCCGAGCGGGTGCTGGCGGTGGCCGGCCGCCGCGCGCCCGCCCGCCCCCGGCCG
>JAABUQ010010356.1_pt1 | contig 12243 bp, 21 predicted proteins | sample 5560001 | NCBI WGS metagenome assembly JAABUQ01 (sample SAMN10711888, study PRJNA513371) | rock metagenome | isolation source: Antarctica rocks | place: Antarctica: Victoria Land, Finger Mt nord | collected 2015-12-18
CCCGTCCCGTCGTACTCGAGCAACAGCCGCGCAGTCACCCGCGCTCCCGAGTGAAAGCTCCGTTCGCGGGCAGCGCATCCTCACCAGCCCGGGCGGGCCCGCGACCGGCCACGACGACTAGACCAGCTCCAGCAGCACCATCTCGGTCGAGTCAGACCGCCGGGGACCAAGCTTCAGGATCCGCGTATAGCCGCCGGGACGCTCGCTGTAACGGGGGGCGATCTCCTCAAACAGCTTGTAGACGACGAACTTGTCCTGACCGAGCGCCGAGAGCGCCTGGCGCCGCGCGTGGAGATCGCCGCGCTTGGCGAGGGTGATCAGCTTCTCCAGCTCGGGCTTGACGGCCTTGGCCTTGGTCTCGGTGGTCTGGATCCGCTCGTGCGCGATCACCTCCTTGGAGAGGTTCATCATCAGCGCCTTTCGGTGCGAGGCGCTGCGTGAGAGCTGATATCGCTGACGCTGGTGGCGCATCGGCGAAACCTTAGTCGTTCCGGAGCGAGAGGCCGCGCGCGTGCAAGGTCTCGATGACCTCGTCGATCGACTTCTTGCCGAAGTTGGGAATTGCGCCCAGCTCGCCTTCGCTCTTGGATACGAGGTCGCCGACCGTCTGGATGCCCGCCCGCTTGAGGCAGTTATAGGACCTGACGCCCAGCTCGAGCTCCTCGATCAAGATGTCATCCATCGCGTTCGGCGGCCTGAGCGGCCCCCCGATAGCGCCACCGCCGCCGAGCGCGACCTCGAGCGCACCGGAGCCTTGGGGCTCGCGCAGCTCAGTCACGCGATCGGCGTCGGTGAAGATCGCAAGCTGAGAGATCAAGATCTCGGCCGCCTCGCGCAGCGCCGCGGCCGGATCGATCGAGCCGTCGGTCTCGATATCGAGCGTCAGCTTGTCGAAGTCGGTCTTCTGCCCGACCCGAGCCTGCTCGACGTTGTACGCCACGCGGCGCACCGGCGAGAAGATCGAGTCGATCGGGATCACGCCGATCGGCTGATCGGAGGACTTGTTCTCCTCGGCCGGGCGATAGCCACGGCCACGGCCGACCGTCAGGTAGACCTCCAGCTTGGTCTTCTGCTCGAGCGTCGCGATGTGGGCATCGGGGTTGAGGATCTCCACGCCCGACGGCAGGTCGATGTCCTTGGCGGTGATCTCCCCCGGCGCGGTGACGACCAGGGGCGCCTCGATCTCGGTCGCGTCGCTGTGCATGCGGCACACGACCCCCTTGAGGTTCAGGACGATATCGGTGACGTCCTCCTTCACGCCCCGGATCGTCGAGAACTCGTGGGCCACGCCTTCGATCCGCACGCTCGTCACCGCCGCTCCGGCGAGCGAGGAGAGGAGCACGCGCCGCAGCGAATTGCCGAAGGTGTAGCCGAAGCCCCGATCGAGCGGCTCGATCGTGAACGAACCACGATTGTGGTCGACAGACTCGCTGGAGATGCGGGGCACTTGGAAGTCAAGCATCGGCGTCCTAACGTCGTGGGTTCCTGCCGCCGCCCAGGCGGCTTTCAGCGCCGCAGATCCGATCGGGCCGCGGCCGCAGCTTTTCTACTTCGAGTACAGCTCGACGATGAGCTGCTCCGCCACCGGGGCGGCGATCTCGCGCCGCTCGGGCTTGCGCAGCACCTTCGCCGTGAGCGAGTCGTGGTCGGCCTGGAGCCACGCGGGGACCTGACCAGTCAGCTCGGTGGCGTCTCTGATCACCTGCCCCGCGGTTGAGCGCGCATGGATCGCGATCACGTCGTTGTCGCGCATCTGGTAGCTCGCGATGTTCACGCGACGCCCGTTGACCGTCCAGTGCCCGTGCAGGATCAGTTGGCGCGCCTGGCGCCGGGAGGCGGCAAAGCCCAGCCGCACGAGCACGTTGTCGAACCGGCACTCGAGCATGCGCAGCAGGTTCTCGCCGGTGATCCCCGGCTGGCGCGACGCCTTCTCGTAGTAGATCCGGAACTGCTTCTCGAGCACCCCGTAGTAGCGACGTGCCTTCTGCTTCTCGCGCAGCTGCACCCGGTACTCGCTCTGCTTCTGGCGCCCGCGCCCGTGCTCACCCGGCGGATAGGAGCGGCGCTCGACGCCACACTTGTCGGTCAGGCAGCGTTCCCCCTTGAGGAAGAGCTTCTGGCCCTCCCGACGGCATTGCTTGCACTGCGGAGAGGTGTCGCGAGCCATCTAGACCCGCCTGCGCTTCCGCGGCCGGCACCCGTTGTGAGCCTGAGGAGTGACGTCCTTGACCCCGGAGACCTCGAGGCCGGCGGCCTGCAGCGACCGGATTGCCGTCTCACGCCCGGAGCCCGGACCCTTGACGAACACCTCGACCTTCTGCAGCCCGTGCTCGATGCCCTTTCGCGCGGCCGCGTCCGCGGTCACCTGCGCCGCGAACGGCGTCGATTTGCGTGAGCCCTTGAAGCCGGCGCCACCCGCGGACTCCCAGGCGATCACGTTGCCCTCGCGGTCGGTCAGCGACACGATCGTGTTGTTGAACGACGTCTTGATGTGCGCCTGTCCGATCGGGATGTTCTTGCGGACGCGGCGGCGTCCGCGCTGGGGCCGCTTCGGGGCCGGCATCAGTCTCGCGCGGGTCCTCCGGACCCGCCTGGCTTCGAGGCTCGGCCCAGGCTCGCGCCGGCCGCGCGCGGCGCGCGAGCCATCGCGCCACGCAGACGTTCGGGCTTCGCACTCACTTCTTGGTCGCCTTCTTGCGCCCGGCCACCTGCATGCGCTTGGGTCCCTTGCGAGTGCGGGCGTTGTTCTTGGTGTTCTGCCCTCTGACCGGCAGTCCACGCCGGTGGCGCTGACCGCGATAGCAGCCGATCTCCTGCAGGCGCTTGACGTTCTGAGAGCGCTCCCGCCGCAGATCCCCCTCGACGGCGAGCTCGCCATCGATCGCGTCGCGGAGCTTGACCACCTCGGCCTCGGTCAGATCGCGTACGTAGGTGTCGGGCCTGACGCCCACCTCGGTAAGCAGATCGTTGGCCGTCGAACGTCCGATCCCGTAGATGTAGGTCAAGCCGATCTCGACGCGCTTGTTGAGCGGAATGTTGACTCCTGAAATCCGCGCCACGCGTCAGCCCTGCCGCTGCTTGTGGCGGGGGTTCGAGCAGATCACGAGCACGCGCCCGTTGCGGCGAACTATCTTGCACTTCTCGCACATCGGTTTTACCGAGGGTCGTACCTTCACGCTGGTTCGCTCCGTCGTGTGTTCTTCCAGTGATTCCCGCGGCTCGGCTCTGGCGACCGTTACGGTCGCCGCTACCAGGCTGAGGATTTGCCGCACAGCGTGAAAACCATCGCACTGCGGGCGTGCCGATCGAGGATAGCAAGCGAGGCGTTCAGGCGACCGCGCGACCGCTCCCGGCCTCGTGCCACGGGGTCAGGATCCGGGGCCCCTCGGCTGTCACGGCGATCGTGAACTCGAAGTGGGCCGCCAGCGATCCGTCCTGCGAGTAGATCGACCAGCGGTCCCCTCCGACCCGCACCGCCCCGCGCCCCGCAGTCACCATCGGCTCCACGGCGAGCACCATGCCCTCCTCGAGCAACACGCCGGTGCCCGCCGGTCCATAGTTCGGAATCTGGGGGTCTTCGTGCATGCTGCGCCCGATCCCGTGCCCCACGAGCGTGCGGACGATCGTCAGGCCCGCGGCTTCCACGTGGCGCTGGATCGCGTTCGAGACATCCCCGAGCCGGTTTCCCGCGCGGCACTGCTCGACGGCGACGTGGAGCGCCTCCTCGGTTCTCGTCAACAGATCCACGGCGGCGGGCGCGATCGGGCCGACCGGGAAAGTTCGCGCCGCGTCGGCGACCCAGCCGTCTCGGATGACGCCCACGTCCACCGACAGGATGTCTCCCCGGCCGAGCTTGTAGGCGCCCGGGATTCCGTGCACGATCATCGAGTTGGGTGAGGTGCAGATCGAGCCCGGAAAGCCCCGGTAGCCCTTGAACGCGGGCCTAGCCCCCTGCGAGCGGATGAACCTCTCGGCCGCCTCGTCGAGCTCGCGAGTGCTCACGCCGGGGCGGATCTTGCCGGCCAGCAGATCCAAGGTCCGCACCAGGATGGCTCCGGCGGCGGCCATCCGCTCGATCTCCTTGGGTTTCTTCTTGATGATCACTCGATCAGACGTTTTCCTCGAGGCGCAGCGTCGCGATCACGGCGCGGATGTGGTCGTGGACCTCGGTGGGATCGCGGGTACCGTCGATGCGCCGCATCACTCCCCGCCCGTCGTAGTAGTCGATCAGCGGCTCGGTCTGGCGGTGGTAGACCTCCAGTCGGTTGCGGATCACCTCGGGATCGTCGTCATCGCGCTGGATCAGCCGCGATCCGTCCTGGTCGCAGACCCGGTCGCGCTTCGGTGGATCGAACTCGACGTGGTAGTTGTGTCCGGCCTTGACGCACACCCGCCGACCCGACAGCCGCCGGACCACCTGATCGTCACCGACGTCGATCAGGATCGCCGCCGTGACCCGCCGCCCGAGCTCGGACAGCTGCTCCTCGAGTGCGTCGGCCTGCTCGATCGTGCGTGGAAAGCCGTCGAGGATGAAGCCGTCCAGCGCGTCATCGTCCTGCAGGCGCTCAGCGGCCATCGCGACGATCAGCTCATCGGGCACGAGGCCACCATCGTCCATGTACCCCTGCGCCTGCGTTCCGAGCTCGGTGCCATCCTTGACATTCGCGCGCAGCATCTCGCCCGTCGAGATGAACGGCAACCGGAAGTCGCTCTGCAGGCGCTCGGCCTGCGTTCCCTTGCCAGCGCCGGGGGGACCGAACAGGATCAGGTTGAGCTCGGACACGAAGCAATGACTGTATCGGGGCTCACCATGATCCGCCAGCGGGCAGATGCGGTTTCTTGCCCAGCGGGGAACCGCCGCCGGCGTGACATCCGGGCGGCATGATCGTAGCCGCGCGCGGATGGCTGTGATCCAGCCAGGTGACGGTCCTGCCCTTGATGTGGAGACCGGTCAAGTCAAGGCTCAGGACTGCCCTGCGTGACTGGCCGCGGAGCCGCTGCGCTACCGAGCGAGCTCCGCGAGCCTCACGGTGAACGGAAACGGCCAGGCGGTGCGAAACGTCGTGCTGCTCTCCTCCTCCACGGCGTAGCGGCCCTCGACCAACCGCAGCGCCAGCAGCGACGGGGCCACGGGATCGACGATCCAGTAAGCCGGCACGCCCAGACGCTCGTAAAGCTCTCGCTTCAGAGCCCGATCGTATGCGGCATTCGATGGAGACAGCACCTCTACCACGAGCAGGGGGACCGCGGAAGCCGGCAGCGGCCCGGCGGGGTCGAAGTCCGCGCGGCGGATGACCATCACGTCGGGCTGCACGCTGCCCCCATCCGTCGACTTCCAGTCGTACGGGGCCACCATCGCCATCGTCGCAGGGGTCTCGGCTGAGCGAAGGGCGGCATACAGGCCCCCAGTCATGTTCTGATGACCACCGCTCGGTGCCGGGGTCACGATGAGGCTCCCGCCGATGATCTCCCGTCGGTAGCCATCGTCGGGCATCTCCTCCAGGTCGTCGTAGGTGAACGCCCCAGTCGGATGGGCCATCTGAACAGCCATCGACATCACGCTACCGTCTCAGCCTGGCTACTTCAAGAACCCCTCGTAGTTGCGCATCATCAACTGCGCCTCGAGTTGCTTCATCGTGTCGAGCGCGACCCCGATCACGATCAGGATCGAGGTCCCGCCGAAGATGAAGTTGGCGCTGGTCTGGTTGATAAGGATCGTCGGCAGCGCGGCGATCGCGGCCAGGAACAGCGCGCCCGGGAAGGTCAGCCGGGCGAGGATGCGGTCGAGGAACTCGGCCGTGGGGCGTCCCGGTCGCACCCCGGGGATGAACCCTCCGTACTTCTTGAGGTTGTCCGCCTGGTCGACAGGATTGAACGTGACGGCCGTATAGAAGTAGGTGAACACGATGATGAACAGGCTCTCGCCGAGGACGTACTGCCACCCCTGGGGGTTGAAGAAGGTCGCGAGGTGGGTCGCGAAGTTGTTGCGATTCTGCCCGACGAGGGAGCCGATCGTGGGCGGGATCGCCATCACGCTCGCGGCGAAGATGACCGGGATCACGCCGGCCATGTTGACCCGCAGCGGCAGATAGGTCTGACCGCCCTGGGTCATCCGGCGTCCGATCACGCGCTTTGCGTACTGGATCGGGATCCGGCGCTGTCCCTCCTGGACGAATACCACCGCGGCGACGATCCCGATCGCGATGAACGGCATGATCACGCGGAACACCTGGTCAGGGGTGGTCCACCACGAATGGACGCCGCCGGGCAGCCGAGAGACGATGCTCGCGAAGATCAGCAGCGAGATTCCGTTGCCGATCCCGCGCTGGGTGATCAGCTCACCCATCCACATCAGCAGCACGGTCCCGGCGGTCAGCGAGATCACGATCAGGAAGACCTTGGCGAGCGTGAAGTTCGCGATCAGCGTCGTCCCCGACTGCTTCTCGAAGCTCCGGAACAGGAACACGTAGCCGATCGACTGCGCGAACGCGAGCCCGACCGTCAGGTAGCGCGTGTACTGGGTGATGCGCGCCTGTCCCTGCTCGCCCTCCTTCTGGAGCTTCTCCAGGGAGGGAACCACCACGGTCAGCAGCTGCAGGATGATCGAGGCGGTGATGTAGGGCATGATCCCGAGCGCGAAGATCGCGATCCGGCCCAGGCCGCCGCCCGAGAACAGGTTCAGCAGGCCGAGGATGCTGTTGCCGCCGAAGTTCTTCTGGATCGCGTTGACGGCGGAAGCGTTGATGCCGGGCGCCGGGATGTGCGTGCCCAGCCGGTACAGCGCGAGCACCACGAACGTGAACACGACCTTGTTGCGGATCTCGCCGATCCTGAACGCTCCGAGGATCGTCGAGATCACGAGGCTCCCCCGCGGGGCATCCGGCCCCTCGTTCTGAGATTCAAGCTCGTCCGCGGCGATACCGCCCGCTCGCCGTCCAGGCTCTCATGAATGGGCGGTCGCCGCGTCATCCAGCTGACTCGCTTAACGATCGATCAGCTGACAGGTTCCGCCGGCCGCCTCGATGCGCTCCCGCGCGGCCTGGCTGAAGCCATGAGCATGCACCGTCAGCGCCTTGGTCAGCTCGCCCTTCGCGAGCACCTTCACCGGCACGTCCTTGCGGGTCGCGAGCCCCCTGGCGTTCATCGACTCCAGCGTGACGGCCGCGTCGGCCTCGAAGCGGGCCTCCAGGTCGAGCAGGTTGACGGGCTGGGAGTGGGTCCGGAAGGGCTCGAACGGCATCGACTTCTTCATGTGCGGACCGCGTAGCTTGCGCATCCGCATGTGGATCGGGTTCTGACCGCCCTCGAACCGAGCGCGCCGCTTGGACCCGGACCGCGATCCCGCGCCGTTCTGGCCGCGACCGGCGGTCTTCCCCGTGCCCGATCCCTCGCCGCGGCCGACGCGCTTGCGCCGCTTGCGGCTGCCGGGCGCCGGATGCAGGTTGTGCAGGCCGACCCGCTCCTCCGCAGGGCTCACGACTCGTGCACCTCCACGACCTCCACCTTGTGGCGCACCTTGTGGATCATGCCGCGGACCTGCGGCGAATCCGAATGCTCCACCGAGTGCCCGATCCTGCGCAGGCCGAGCGAGCGCAAGGTGTCGAGCTGGCGCTTGTCGGCGCCGTTTCGAGACTTGCGCTGGGTGACGCGCAACGTGCTCACGATGACGCGCCCTCAGGGGACGGGACGGCGGGGACCGCATCGGCGCTCGCCGCAGACTCTGCCGGGGAGGCTGGGACCGTGCCCGCGGTCACTCGCGTCGCTTCGGCCTGCCCATCACCGTCGGCGATCGGCGCAGGGGCTGCGGGCACCGGTGCGGCCGCCAATCCGAGCACTTGGTTGATCGACAGCCCGCGCAGCTCGGCCACCTCAGCAGGCGTTCGCAACGACTCGAGACCGGCCATCGTCGCCTTCACGAGGTTGATCGGGTTTTGCGAGCCGAGGCTCTTGGACAGGATGTCGTGGATGCCGGCGAGCTCCAGCACGGCGCGCACGCCGCCTCCGGCGATCACGCCGGTACCCGGTGCGGCGGGCTTCAGGAAGACCCGGCCGGCGCCGAACACCCCGGTCGTCTGATGGGTGATCGTCGCGCCGTGCTTCGGGACCCGGTAGAGGTTCTTCTTCGCGCGCTCGACCCCCTTCTGGATCGCCATCGGAACCTCGTTCGCCTTGCCGTAGCCGATCCCGACGACATCCCGCTCGTCTCCGACCACGACGAGCGCGGTGAACGAGAAGCGCCGGCCGCCCTTGACGACCTTTGCCACCCGGTTGATCTCGACGACGCGCTCCTGGAGGTCCAGGCCGGAGGAGGAGACTGAGCGATCACGAAGCATGAGTGCGACCTAGAGTAACGACTTAGTGGCTCTAGAAAGCCAAGCCGCCCTCGCGGGCGGCCTCGGCGAGCGCCCTGACACGCCCGTGGTACTGATAGCCGCCGCGGTCGAAGACGGCGCTGCTCACGCCGACGGCGACGGCACGCTCGGCGAGGAGCGCGCCGGCACGGCGCGCCTGATCGGTCGGCCGCAGAGCCCGCAGGTCCGCCTCGGTCCAGTTCACCGCGGTGATCGTGCGCCCGGAGTCGTCGTCGATCAGCTGGGCGGAGATCCCGCGGTTGGAGCGAAACACGGAGATCCGAGGGCGCTGGGCGCTCCCGCGAACCTTTGCGCGCACGCGCCGTCGCCGTCGCAGGCGCCGTGCCGGAGCGGTGGAGATGGTCATGCTCGCTTGCCCACCTTCCTGGGCACGTACTCGCCCTCGTAGCGGATCCCCTTGCCCTTGTACGGCTCGGGCTTGCGCTGCTTGCGGATGTGCGCGGCGAGCTCGCCCACCTGCTGCTTGGACGCGCCCTTGACGACGATCCGCGTCGGCTGGGGCACCTCGAACTCGATTCCCTCCGGCGCTTTGATCGAGACAGGATGCGAGTACCCGAGCGCCAGCTCGAGGTCGCGCCCGCGCAGCTGCGCGCGATAGCCGACACCCTGAATCTCGAGGCGCTTCTCGAACCCGTCGGTCACGCCCAGCACCATGTTGGCGACGAGCGTGCGCGTCAGCCCGTGAAGCGCGCGGTGCTCTCCCCGGTTTGTCGGTCGCGTGACGAGCAGCTGCTCGCCGTCGGCACCGTCCTGGAGCGGAGCCCGCTCGACGCCGATGTCGCGGTGGACGCGCTCGGAGAGCTCGCCGCGGGGGCCGTTGACGATCACCCGCTCGGGCTCGATCGAGATCGTGACGCCTGCGGGAACAGGGATGGGTTGCCGGCCGATGCGGGACATGTCGCGATGGGGTCTACCAGACCCTGGCCACGACTTCGCCGCCGACGCCGCGCTGACGCGCCTCGTGGCCGGTCATGACTCCAATCGAGGTCGAGATGATCGCCGTGCCCATCCCGCCCTGGATTCGGGGGATGTGGCCATGATCCACGTAGGTCCGCTGGCCGGGTCGAGAGACCCGCTGCAGCCCAGAGATCACCGGCTTGCGACGGTCGGTGTACTTGAGCGTGACGGTGATCGTCTCACCAGGCGCTCCGGGAGAGCCGGAATGCAGCTGGTAGGACTCGATGTAGCCCTGCTCCTGGAGGATTCGCGCGAGCTCTCGCTTGAGCTTGGAGGAGGGAATCCTCACGTCGTGATGCTGCGCCTGCGCCGCGTTGCGCAGGCGGGTGAGAAAATCGGCCACCGGGTCGGTCATGCTCATGGGATCACCAGCTCGACTTCGTCATTCCGGGGACGTATCCGTTGTGGGCGAGCTCGCGCAGGCAGATCCGGCACACGCCGAACTTGCGGTAGACGGCGCGCGCACGTCCGCATCGGCGGCAGCGGCTGTAGCCACGTGTCTTGTACTTCGGCGTGCGCCGCTGGCGGACGCGCTGTGAGATCTTGGCCATATAGCTTCAGTTCGCTCTCGTTCAAGTCGTTGTGGTTTGGCCCGGCGCCGCCGGCTTCGCGAACGGCATCCCCAGCGCCTGGAGCAGTGCGAAGGACTCCTCGTCGCTGCGCGCCGTCGTCGTGATCGTGATGTCGAGGCCACGGACCTGGTCGATCTCGTCGTAATCGACCTCGGGGAAGATGATCTGCTCGCGCACTCCCATCGAGTAGTTGCCGCGACCGTCGAAGGATCGCGGGTTCAGCCCGCGGAAGTCGCGAATCCGCGGAATCGCCACCGACATCAGGCGGTCGAGGAACTCGTAGGACCGCTGACCGCGCAACGTCACGGCGAGGCCGACCGGCATCCCGTCGCGCACCTTGAACTGCGCGATCGACTTGCGCGCGCGGCGGATGTTCGGTCGCTGGCCGGTGATCGTCGCGAGCTGCTCGGTGGCGGCGTCGAGCATCTTGGAGTCCTGCTTGGCCTCGCCGACGCCCATGTTGACCGTCACCTTCTCGATTCGCGGCGCCTGCATCGGCGTCGTGTAACCGAAGCGCTCGATCAGTGCGGGGCGGATCTCCTCCTGGTAGCGGCTTCCCAGTCGCGCGGTCGCCATCAGTCGAGCCTCGCTCCGCTACGCCGCGCCACCCGGCGACGCTGCCCGTCGTGAACCTCGATCCCGATCCTCGTGCCCTTGCCGTCCCTCGGGTCCACCAGCATCACGTTGGAGATGTGGATCGGGCCCTCCTTCTCGATCACGCCGCCGGCCTGCTCGGGGCGCTGGGCACCCGCGGCCTGGCTGGGCTTCTGGTGGCGCTTGACCATGTTCAGGCCCTCGACGTAGACGCGGTCCTGCTTCGGCGCCACGCGGAGAACCTTCCCGCGCTTGCCGCGGTCCTTACCGCTGATCACGATCACGTCGTCGTCGGCCTTGATCCGAGCCGGCATGGTCAGAGGACCTCCGGCGCGAGCGACACGATCTTCATGAAGTTCCGCTCGCGCAGCTCGCGCGCCACCGGTCCGAAGATGCGCGTCCCGCGCGGATTGTTCTGAGCGTCGATCAGCACCGCTGCATTCTCGTCGAATGTGATGTAGGTCCCATCCTCGCGCCCGTGCGACTTCTTGGTGCGCACGACCACGGCGGTCACCACCTCGCCCTTTCTCACCGATCCCTGGGGGCTAGCCTGCTTGACCGTCGCGACGATCACGTCACCGACGCCGGCGTAGCGACGGCGCGATCCGCCGCGTACGCGAATCACGAGGATCTCCCGCGCGCCGGTGTTGTCGGCGACCCTGAGGCGAGTCTCGTTCTGGATCACTTCGCGCGCTCCACGACCTCGACGAGCCGCCAGCGCTTGGTCCTCGACAGCGGCCGGGACTCGCGCACGATCACCGTATCGCCGGCGTGAGCCTCGTCGAGCTCGTCGTGGGCGTGCACCGTGCTGGACGTGCGCACGACCTTCGCGTAGCTGCGATGGCGCCGCGCGGTGTCGATCCTGACGGTGATCGTCTTCTCGGCGCGATCGGAGACGACGACGCCCTGCCGGGTCTTCTGAGCGCCGGGCTGGTGCTCGCGCGGCGCCACGCGGACCGAGTCGCTGGTGCTCGCCCGTGCCTTGGCGCGCGCGCGCAAACGGCCCGCCCGGCGGATCTCGGCCTTGCGGGCGCGGTCGGTGACGCGCTGCTCGTGTCGTTGCTGCGGCGTGCGCGGTGCGCCCACGGGGATCTTCGCCGCCCTCGCCGTCCTCGCACGGCGCCGGCGGTCCTTGGGCGCCGGGACCTCGGCCGCCACCGCCTCATCCGCTGGCTCAGGCTGTGCGGCGGGGGCGACCTCGGGGGTGGCGGCGGTGCTCTGCGCCTCGCGCTGCTCGTCTGTGGGGTCTGCTTCAGCCATTGGTTACAACCTCAATCCCGCGCTCGCGGGCGATCGTCAGTGCCCGCGCGACGTCGCGCTTGGCCCGGCCGAGGCCGGCGGTGTTGTCGAGCTCGCCGGTGGCGTGCGCGAAGCGCAGCCCGAACAGCTCGCGCCGAGCGGTCCGGATCTGCTCGCGAAGCTCGGCCTCGCTCAGATCGCGCAGCTCGGCGGACCTCATGCGTCCTCCCGCATCACGAACTTGGTTCGGACGGGCAGCTTGTGACCGGCCAGGCGCATCGCCTCGCGTGCGAGCGGCTCCGGCACGCCGGCCAGCTCGAACATCACCCGGCCGGGCTTGACCACCGCCACCCAGCCCTCCGGCGAGCCCTTCCCGGAGCCCATTCGCGTCTCGGCCGGCTTCTTGGTGAACGGCTTGTCCGGGTACACGTTGATCCAGACCTTGCCGCCGCGCTTGATCTTGCGCGTCATCGCAATTCGGGCCGCCTCGATCTGACGGTTGGTGAGCC
>JAABUQ010010357.1_pt1 | contig 12242 bp, 16 predicted proteins | sample 5560001 | NCBI WGS metagenome assembly JAABUQ01 (sample SAMN10711888, study PRJNA513371) | rock metagenome | isolation source: Antarctica rocks | place: Antarctica: Victoria Land, Finger Mt nord | collected 2015-12-18
GGACTGGTGGTTTTGTGATTAGTCTGGATTTGTATGGGTTGTTTATTGGGAGGGGGCGGGGAAGGGGGGGGAGGAGGGCAAACAAGAAGCTTCCTCGGCGAAGAGGTGACTGGTGTTATAGTAGTAGATGGCTCCTATAGCTAGACTCCATCGTACGGCGCTGCTTTTCCAGCTTCGTGACTTTTTGGCTGGTGGCGCTGTGCTGATGAAGCGGGATGCTGGGGGGCGGATCGTTTGGGGAGCATGCCGGAGGATAAGGCGTGGGGCTGATCTTATCATTTTGAAGGGAGAACTGGGTAAAGGAATGTGGATCTCTTTGGTGGAGGGGACCGCGAGTGGGGAAGTGCTGTGGATGGATTTTGTCGATGGGCGTTTGTCAGCGGAATTCTCGCGCGTGCATGACGTTCTTCTACTCCGTACCAGCGAGTAGTTTCGGATGTTCACCGCATATTTACTATTGCTATTTTCCTATTCGGTACTCGATCTTAACTAGCACTAAGGTACACTACGACTACTATCTCCTTAGATGATCTGATATGGTACCCTGATTCTAGGATTACCAGAGGTTGTAACGTATCTCAATACCCGAATGTCCACTGTAGAGTCTACAACAGAGTCTACGGCAGACTCCACAGGAGAGTCTATTACAGAATGGTATCCTGCTCAGTTCACCCTTGGTCCAGACGAGAGATCATTGAAACCCTCGATCGAGAATCCCTATCAAGTCCTCGTTCTCAACCAGCCTATCAAGAACAAGTCGCTGCTGCTCAAAATCTGCGAAAATGGTATATGAGACCTTCGAATTACAATACAATATTGACTGACAGTTTTCAGCTATCGTCAGAGCATGCGCAGATGGAGGAGCAAATCATTTTCGGGATCTAGGGTTGACTGAGGGAGAACGTGATAGATATGTAAGTTTCTCTCTACGGCGTGGCATGGCATGTCGTGAGAACCAACCTTTCTCTCAGCACATCGATATAATCGTTGGTGACTTCGACTCTTGTCGGCCCGAAGTCGAATCGTACTACCAATCCCTAGGGGCTCGCATAGTCAAAGACTCTGACCAGTATTCAACAGACCTGATGAAATCTATAAATATACTCCGCAATGACAGTGTGACTCTGGTCGACGGATTGCACGAACCTCCCGACTCATCGATAGATATAGCCATCTTCGGTAGCCTAAGTGGCCGTGCTGATCAAGCCTTCTCCCAATTGCACCAACTATACCTGATGGCTAGAGATCGTAGCTCGATGATAGCGGGCAAGGCCTACTTCATCACACCAGAAAGCATCATCTTTCTGCTCCAGGAGGGTTTGAATCGGATTCACACTCCAGTGGATGACGCGGCCTTTACGCAAAACATCGGTATAATTCCACTTGCGAAACCCGCCGTCATTACCACACGTGGTCTTGAGTGGGATGTTTCTGCGTGGCCTACGGAATTTGGGGGTCAGATCTCGACCAGTAACCACATTATGGAAAGCACTGTGGAGGTAGAAACAACGGAGCCGATTCTGTTTACACTCGAATATGCTCAGAAGTCAGAGGATTGATCTGGCATGTCGTCGCCAGAGATGTCAAGGCACCAGCAATCCCGGAATTGAGCCCAATGGGGTGTGGTCACATCAAAGAACCCCGGTGCAAAAAGCTGACACCGGAACACAAGGGGGGCAGTCAGGCTCGCAAACAGATTCCCTGGATGCACGCGGAGGCAACTCTTCCACCTTGCCGAATCATCCTGTATAAAAGCATGCTCTTTTGCAGAGGCGATTTTTGACGTTACGCAACGTGCATGGGCTTTTCGATCATCTCACCAGGACAAGTCGTTGGATGTCCCCTTTCTACACCGCGCATCTTTCGTCAAAATGATAGAGGCTTCAGCACTATCTGCGGCTATGAGCGCGGATTCACTCAGTGACACCATCACTAAACAGAGACCATAAGGGTTTGAGACAGAGCACCTCTGAATGGATGGCCCGCGATCCACAGAAATCCCGATCTATAAACCTTGATACGGGCCAACTTACCTTAGCCACATCAGTTCGGTTACAGACTTCAGTGGCATGGATGGCGAAATTGTTGGCTCTAGTCAGAGATACTCGTGTGACATTAGGTGCAAAAATTGACCATCGCCGTGGCTTTGTTGCCCAAATTGTATTCTTCTCTCACCCACTGTTACAGAAGATGTAGAGCAGTTATCCTGAAGCCTGAGGCCTAAGGATAGTTGCAGGGACTTACAAAAAAGGGGATCATCCTTGACGATACGCCTCCTAAGCAACCAAGAACAAACGAATATGTCGCGGCAGTCGTGGAATTTACGGCCCCAGCTTCCTCGACATGTAAAGCGTCAAATTACATTCTACATAAGGTACCTACTGTGGGAAGTAGTCTATGGCGTATCAAAACTCCGATAGGATCCAAAACGATGCGTCACGGCCAACGCGCTCACCGAATGGGTCCTTCGTTTTAGCGTGTATATCACCTGACCTTTCTTGTGCAACATCAACAGCCTAATCATTTCGAATGCCCCCCTTCAAGTCCCCGCCCTTCGTTCTTTCTCCTTATCGTATTCCTTAGGATCAACAACACTACCATCAAACTCCGTCATTCGCACAGCAAAGATGGAGTCGTCCATCAGCATCACACAGCAATTGAATGTCAAAGGAAAGATGAGATTGTCGAACTTGCCCACCGAAATCTTGGACAACATCTTTTCATACCTGGTTCGACACTTTCCATATTCGGGGTTCCCTAATACCAATTCGCTCTTCAATTGCACACTCGTATGCCGCCGGCTTCATCCCATCGCTTTGAGGGGACTCTACTCCAACCTTGAAGTCACACTAAAGTCAGCCAAGGAAAGCAGTCTCGCTCGTCTACATAACCAGCCCTTCATCAATCTTGTGCAGAGGCTCAAAGATAACCCACTGCTCGCACGATGCGCATTGCGGGTAAAAATCAATGTACAGTGGAGCTGCAAACCGTTCCCAAGAGAGGACGTCTTCCGAGAGCACTCCGAGCTTTTGCGTCTGCTTCCCTCGATGGAGGAATTGGTGTTGTACCCAAAATTCCCAGCAGACTACTCGAAAATAGATTGGAAGCTCCCCAACACTGTGAGAATGAACTTAGGGCCATATAATCCTATCTATGGTGAGACCGGCGTGCTGGGGACGGAAGTGCTTGTCAACATCTGTGCTGTTCCGAGTATCCGTAAGCTCTGGGTCTCGGAATATGATTTCAATATGCGCTTTGGTCCACAAGCATTGTGTCACATCGCCAACTCCAATGTCACAGACCTTCGATTCTCGGAATGCTCCATAGATATGGATTGCGTGAACCATGCGGTCGTCGGCAGGACAGAGCCTTTACTGCTCCTAGGATTCCTTCTCTCGAAAACCAACGAGCTTCGCTGCTTGTGGTTGGAGCTGTCTGGCTTGGGTAATAGGAGGACCGATTTAGATTTGAATTTTGTTTTGGGTCATCTTGTTAGCCAAGTGGCTACCCTGGAAGAACTTTTTCTTGCCGCCAATGAAGGCTTCCAATTCACGTCAGGGACACGCCATTTGGCGCTACCATCGGATGTTTGTGTCCTGTCAGCTTTCACACAACTCAAACGTTTAGCACTTCCGTTCACCGTGTTGCATGACTGCAACATTTCGAATGTCATCCCATCTCAGATCGAAGACCTACAACTGCAACACGCTACCATGGAGCTTAAAGCGCCGGATAGGAAGGGGGGTATATGGTCAGTTCCTCACTGCACCAGTCACTTCGCAGCCATAGTACTGTTCGTCCGTGACTACGACCTCAAGGAACGTTGGCCAAGATTCAAGCGCCTGGTTTGGTGGCATTGCTTGGAGAACGATAGCAAGCCCGGGGGAACTCATTTCAGTAGCGAGGCAGTTGAAGAGTTCGAGGAGCTAAGAAAAGAGCTCATGGCGAAGCAAGTGAGATTTGAGTGGTGTCACCCACGGCAATTCAAGCACACCATTTTCGGGGAGCTACCGTACGGCAGGGCGCCGTACGGACTGGTAGAACCAGAGGACCAGTCAGATGATCGAGTGAAGGAAAAGCTGCAACGTCTGAGTAACATGGGGTACTAGAACTGGTCTGCAACGAACGGTAGAGCAGGTGCCTTCCAGAGTGAAGAGAAGATCTTTCGAAACGTGGCAGCATTACGAGTAGAGTAGACTTGTTTTACATTCTCTGAGATTGTTGCTGGACAAAGATAGATTCACAAGTTTCATGTCATCAATCTCATGTTGCACAACCAGCCTTACCTCTCTACCTCTCCTACTTCTTTCCTTGCCATTCTCATCTCAGCCCAAACACAAACCTTCATCCCCAAAACCACTTTATTCACTCGGCACACCACAAACATGACTCTCCCTAATTCGACTACCAGCACGATGAACGCTCTCAAGCTTCAAGAGCTAGCACCAACCATGATTGAATTGCCCACCGAGATCCTACGTGCAATTTTGTCGTACCTCTCCGACCTATCCTCGCTTTTCAGACTCCTGCTCGTCTGCAGCCGATTCCATTCCATCGCCGAGCCTCTACTCTACTCCCACCTCGACATCCACCTGCTGCCCTTGACTCGCCGTGAAGGATCGCCCGGCTCTGGATACAGGAATTTCAACGAGCTCATCCGGAGACTCAAGAAGGATCCGCTCCTCGCTCAGCATACGACCCGCCTGTCTATCAGCGCTAATGCAATCTCGTGTGATAAGACGTATAAGTCTGTCTCCCACAAGGAGCTCGTGAAAGTGCTTCCGAATCTGGAGGAACTGACGCTTCGTCCCCCACCGTGTAACCTCGAGATTAGAGCTCTTACAGCCAGCTGTCCTAAGAGAGTAATACTAGACTTCAAGGGATATTCTCAACTCCGTGGCAGCATGCCGGGAGATTTTACGATGACAGAGACTCTTCTGAGATCATGTTTTGCATCCAATGTTCGCAAGCTCAAGATCTCACACTGTTGCTTCGACCGAGCTGCTACTGAACACAGCCATGTTGGCCTCTCAAAAATCACGGATCTTCCATTCTTAAAATGCTCCGTCAGTCACGGGCGCATGGTCCATGAGTCACTTCCGCCACTGGCTCTCCTCCTCTTAAGAACAAAAGCACTTCACCGCTTATGGTTGGAATTAAAAGGCGTTCCTATCGGAACACACGTGGATTGTAGGTTGGCCCGGCTTATCCCTCACACCAATCCTCTGGAAGACCTCTGCTTTGTCCTTGACAGTGACTTCAACATCTTGCCAAACCAACGCACGATAGACAAAGAGCCACTAGGATCCTTCTCAGCATTCACAAGTCTCAAGCGTCTCACCATACCGGCCCGAGTCTTGATACGTGAGCAAAGAGTTCTCGAACTGCCGCCCCGAATTGAAGAACTTCAGCTGCAAGTCCGTCTCACAGATAAGAAGGGTACCGCAATCTATTTCGGCATCCTGGCTGCCCTAGTAAACCACGAAGATCTGACCTTGCACTGCCCAGACTTGAGGCACCTAGTCTGGTGGCATACTTTGGCAGAGGCGTCAGATATTAAGGGATTAGAGACTGCTTCCACTGCTTTCAGTGACAAATGTCTCGTGAAGCTTCAAAATGCGAGACATGGACTTGAGAAGAGGGGTGTGAAGTTTGAGTGGGTTGCTGCAGAGTGGTTCGAGCAGACACCCCTCGGGCGGTTTCCATGATCAATCCGGGAAACAGGACATCATCATTGCTGTGACGTTGGTACGGACAGGGAGCAGCTGGGTCATCAGGGGGGGGTGTTGCAAAGCAGGTGGGAGGCAAGTGGGTCCGCATACGGCGAAAAGGGTGATGCCCAAACACGGCTGGCACGGTGCAGATTGCAGGAGTATCTCGGGCGTCAGGTACAGTGGCTTTACAATTTCCTATGATAAACAGGTATTAGCACTTCCAAGACATACGTCGATCGAACCACCCAAGAAGCTTCGACGAGAACTTGGGAAGAAGAAGATGAGAAGGGAGCGGAGGGACATACACTGGCTCGAAAACATGGCGTTTGAACAGGAAGGAGCAGGCGTTCCAGCATTGAACTTTATCCACAAATTCATTTTCACATCCTAGACTACATCAGCATCATCAAGCATACAATCAACCCCCCCCACCAAACACTTCCCCAATTTCCCCCCCTCCCTCACAAAACCTCATTAACAAACAACCCCGCCATCCCCTGCCCAGTCCCCACACACATACTCGTCAACAGCACCCTCCCCCCCCTCCTCCTCGCCTCACTCAACCCTGTAACCACCTGCCTCGCCCCCGTCGCCCCAAGCGGATGCCCCAACGCAATCGCCCCACCCCTCACATTCATCTTCTCACTATCAACCCCCAGTACATCCGTACAATAAACCGCCATCGACGCAAACGCCTCGTTGATCTCAATCAAGTCGATGTCGTTGTGCAGGGAGAGGTTGTACTTGGCAAGGAGTTTGGGAATCGCGAGCGAGGGGCCTATGCCCATGATGCGGGGCGCGACGCCCGTGACCGTCGCGCCGACGAATTTTGCGAGGATGGGCTGGTGCAGTTGCTGTGCCCGCGCGCGGGTCATGAGGAGGAGTGCGGCTGCGCCGTCGGTGACTTGGCTCGAGTTGCCGCCGGTGCTGCGGTCGCCGTATTGGGCGAAGGCGGGGCGGATCTTGGAGAGGGATTCGAAGGTTGTCCCCCACCTAGGCCCTTCGTCTTTGGTCAGGGTGACCGGGTGGGCAGCGCCGGTTTTGGGGTCGGTAACGGTGGTTTTGATGGGGAAGATTTCGTCGGCGAACCAGCCGTTTTTCTGGGCGTGCTCGGCGCGGGCGTAGGATGAGGCGGCGAAGCGGTCTTGCTGTTCGCGGGAGATGGAGAAGTCGGCGCCCAAGTTCTCCGAGGTTTGGCCCATGGGCTGCATGCAGTCGCGCGCTTCGGGGGCTTGCATGAGGTCTGGGGAGAAGGGTTCTGGGTCGGGTTTGGAGGTTGACATGCTCTCGGCGCCGATGGCGATACCGATTTCGATGCTGCCGGTTTGGATTTGCGCGGCGATGTCTTGGATTGCTTTCAGGCCGGAGGAGCAGAAGCGGTTTACACTGCTGGCGGCGGTGGTGTTGGGGAGGCCGGCAGCGAGGGAGGCGGCGCGCGCGATGAGGGCTGCGCGGGGATTGTTGACCTGGGTAGGGGGAGGTGTTAGTGAGGGTTTGAACTACGGGGTAAGCATTGGGGGAAGGGTTGGGGAGAATGGAGCGCACATTTCCAAGGCAGACATCCTCAATGAGTTGAGGGTCGATATTTGATTTCTCGAGGAGGTTTGTAAGCGTTTGGTAGACTATGATATCGAGAGGTGTGTCCTTGAGCCCGCCTTTGAAGCCTTTGGTGAGCGGTGTGCGGATGGCGTAGGTTATGACTACATCATTTGCGTTCTTCTGAGTGCTGCGAGATCATTAGTGTTGTGACGTAGAAGGAGGGGCGGAAGCAGGGAAGCACATGGTGGAGAGCCCACTCTTGGCGGGGGAGAGGTGGGAGAGGATCGAGTTGAGACGTTCTGTTGCCATTGTGAGGGATGTTGGATGGATGATGAGGGAGGCTGTGTGAGGATGAGTGGTTTTATGGACCTGGACAGTAGTTTGGGGGTCAAAGGGTTCGGAGGTGGAAATGTTTGGATTATGAAAAGATGTTGAATGCGGGGGCCAATGCCGAGGTTCAATGGAAGACTAGGCCGTTTTCGGAGGGTTTCTCGGCTTTAGGTTCTATCAGGGATATTTGATGGAGACATCCGGCACTACGGTGCCCTCAACTTGCATAAGGAACGCTGTGTTTTGCACACTCTCTTCGATGGTGAAGAAATGCATAAGACAATACTAATCTACAGTACGTATCTATACTTCGTCAATCTCCAAATCAAACTGTTCATCCAAAGCCACGTGTGGCACCAGACCAAGAAGACCTACATCTTGAATTTAGCGGACCGCATAAAAACCCTCTGCATTCCCTCAGCCATGTTTGAGCGAGAACCAATCCGCAAACTTCAAAGCTCGCTTTTCTCAGGTCTCTTCTTTTCCTTCGCAGCGGACCTTGCCTCCTCCACCTCCTCCAATTTCCTTTCGGTGAAATCAAGATCAAGACATGCCATCCTTGTGATCTTACGATTCTTCGAGCACTCGTAACCTTTGTACAGAACTTTCCGCCATTCGCTAGCATCTTTGCACTTGTCGTCATCCAAGGTGTTCTCGCAATGCTCGACAATCGGCCTCAATTTCTGAAGGTATTTGTCCAAGGAGCTATAAGGAGTCTTGAAAGAAGGCCCACTTTCGGCGATGGCCATGAGCGTAGCCTCTTCTACCTGCGAAAATTTCCTCTCGAAGGATTCAAGCTCAAGACACTGACTTGTGATGTTCATTGACTTGTGAGAGCACTTGTACTTTTTCCTCGACACCTTGATCTTCCGGAGAGGCTCCTTAATACAACAATCTTCGTCAAGATGGGTTTTGTACTTGTTTGGCGTGTGTCCACACAATTTGAAACGTTCGTTCAGCCAATCCAATACGCGATCCAACCAGTGTCGAGGATTGCGCCCTCCGAACGAGAGATTTTGTATGATCCATGGCGTAGCGCTGGGGTTTCGCACGCGTGCCGTCCGATCTTCGGCAGCTGGCTGTCGCGGTACCAGAACCTGGGTCCATCAGTCGGGACCTACTTCTTTGATGGACGAGGAAAGCCTCGTACAGTAGTAGTGCCACCCTCCTTCGCCAGCTTGCTCAATACTGCCTCGGATAGGTTGAGTGATGCCAGCCACTGATCAGCCGTCTCGTTGTCATTCGTCATGGAGCGTGGGGGTTTGGCTTCGAAGAATGTCCTTCGAGGTGGCACGCCAGCATAATCCACTCTATCGCTAGGTATTGTAGGAGGTTCGGTTTTGGGCACAATGCAAAGACCATCGTCGGACGCGAGGTTGCAGATCGTTACATTCCTTATGATGGTGGTCGTACTGGTTTGTTCAGCCCATTTGTCGGTATTGCTGGAGCTGGAGCTGGACCTGGCGATGGGCCAGCGTATGGGCCAGCGTATGAACAATTGTGAGGTCGCAAGTGTGGTGAAGCTGAGCAAGAAGAACTGTGGCTTCATGGCCGGATGCAGCCTCGTATTAGGCTTTGACTTCAGGGGATCAAGAGTCTTTGATAGTCAAGTAAAATGCTCTACAATGATACGGTATATGAGATGATGTTTATGGGATAGAGCAGGAGAAGAAGACTTTTTCCAAGGAGAACAGACACCGAAAACATATAACGCAGTCCGTAAGAGAAGAGCCATTATCCCACTCGAAGCAAGAGCAAAGGCATTTGATTCCATCATGAACAGCACTTGGGGCAGTAGCCATGCAGAGGCCTCTGCGGATGCACCTCAAAGGCCATGTGTAGCGGCTTCCTCAAACAAATACTGTCGACGAGTGCTGTGTGAAAGACTTCAGAGGTTTTCGTCTTTCTTTCATCTTGACAGTCTCGACGCGACTGCTTTGTTATGAACAAAGTTACACACACTTCTTCATCTAAGCAGGTAGAAAGTCTATCGCGCGGCCAGGCAGTCGGGCCAGCACTTTGAATAGGTACGAAGGAGGAAGGACGCTCGGCCCCGGGAGTGGGGTTTCCAGCAGGCGCAAGGGATCCGAGGAACCCTGATCGGCCAATTTGGCGCCCCCAAAGGAGCCCCCAAGGAGGCCTAAAATTAAACAACTAGGTGGGGGATGAGAGTCGTGAGTGTTCCGTCACACTGTCACTCTACCAGAACACGACATCTCTCCACTCTCGCCACACATGAATGATACCTTGGTATGCGCACCGGTCAGCTGTGATGCTACCGTTGCTGATGCTTTGTCATTATGTCTTGCGTCTCGTCTTCCACCATCCCTACATTGTGCTTCCAGGCGTGATCCCTGAAGTCTCATGACAATGCGAGATTGGCTGGGGCGGGGCTGAATACACTCGTCTATGACCTCGAAGAGTCGAAGAGGCTGAATGGATGGCTTGCAATCTAGGATACTAACTATAAAAGAAGTTATATTCCTTCTCTTCCTCGGTTCTATACACTTCTTCTCTTCAACACAATCTGCCTTCACTATACTGATTCAACCTTCTGTTGAATCATGTTCTACCTAATTCCCCTTCTCTTCTCAATGATTTCTACCAGCTTTGTTGTAGCTGTCCCTGATATTCATTCATCTCCTGCCTGTCCTGAGCTTAGAACAAGAGCAGAAACATTACAAGACTGTTTGTCCAGCCACGATGTACCGATCTTCTTTGCCTCTGCTTCGAATTTCGCCCAGCTTGCGCAGCCGTTCAATCAACGTCTGGCTTACACTCCAGCCGTCATTGTAGTGCCCACAACGGAGCACCACATCGCTGACGCCGTTGTGTGTGCGGGTCAGAGCGGTGTCAAGGTTCAGGCGAAGAGTGGGGGTCATTCTTACGCGAGCTTCAGTAGTGGAGGGCAAGATGGAAGCATGGTGATTGACTTGCAGAGTTTTCAAAATATCACCGTGGACGGCAATGGCGTTGCATCGGTTGGTGGCGGAGTGAGACTTGGTAACATGGCACTGGCAATCTATGATCAAGCCAAACGAGCACTTCCGCACGGTACTTGCCCCGGAGTCGGTATTGGAGGACATGCCTCTCACGGGGGTTTTGGTTATTCCTCTCGCTCGTGGGGCCTCACGTTGGACACGATCGTTGGGCTTGACGTTGTTCTGCCTAATGGAACCTTCATCCACGCAACGTCAAGTGCTTACCCTGACATCTACTACGCTCTTAGGGGTGCTGCTGCTGACTTTGGCATAATCACAACATTCTATCTTCAAACGCAGCCTGCTCCCACGTCCGTGGTCAACTTCCACTACAATATCCCAGGAATGCTTAGCTCTGCTTCCGCGACGACTGCAGTTTTTGAGCACCTTCAATCCGTCGCCCTCAACGTTTCGATAGTAGACCGTAGACTTGGTTTGGGCGTCTATCTCGACGGCGGCCAGTTCTACTTCAGCGGCACATTTTTCGGCGATCTTGCGGACTTCAACGACAACATCGCCTCGGCGCTACTCAATGGTATTCCAACGCCATCTTATTCCAACGTGCAATCGGTAGATTGGATCACATCCCTTACCATGCTTGGAGCCCCTAATCCCCTCCAAGAGCCCACTTCGGGGTATAACCTCCACGACGATTTCTTCGCCAAAAGCCTGGTAGTGCCCTCTTCATCGCCCCTCACCACCGAGGCCCTGAACAGCTATTTCGGCTACGTCATCCAAAGCCTAGGAAATGCTCCAAGCTCCTGGTTCACCATCATCAATCTCTATGGTGGTCCGGACAGCCAGATCAACGTGCCTTCCGCTTCATCATCAGCATACAGCGATCGTGACGCTCTCTGGGTATTTCAGAATTATGCTCGCACATCCAGTCCTGCTTCGCCGTATCCTGCTACCGACATTATCTTTGTCAACGGCTTGAACACTGCTGTGACGAGTGCGATGCCCCAAACACCCTTTGGGGCGTATCTGAATTACGTGGATCCGACTCTCACGCCGGCAGAGGCTCACGCTCTGTATTATGATGCCCCCACATATCAGAAATTGTTGAGCATCAAGTCTGTTGTCGATCCAGGAAAAGTGTTCTCGAACCCGCAGAGTGTAGGTAATTGAAATTGTGTTGGCATGAGCTTATGTCAGCTGTCATTGCCCCTATTTTCCCTTGTCAGCCTGTTTTTCCTATTTTGCTTTCTCTAGGGTTATTTGGACCCTTAATCATACTACCAAAATACTATTATTATATTACTTATTCTCTATTTTATTATGCGAAGCAATTGGTATAAAACAGGACTAGGAATATTTATTTGCCTTTATTTAAAGCTTTATTATTATATATATTCAAATATTATATATTATTATTTATTAATTAAATAATTTAATTTTAAATATATTTAATAATTATAAACTTAAAATATATTATTAATTTATTATATTAAATTCATTTAATTAATTCGCTAAATTATTATTATAATTATTTAATATTATTAAACTTAAATAAATATAATTTATATTAAAAATTATTTTTAAATTATTTAAATATTCCTGAATATAAAATATTCTTAATATTATATCTTTTATTATTATTATTTTTATATTTTTTATATTTTTTATATTTTTTATATTTTTTATATTTTTTATATTTTTTATATTTTTTATATTTTTT
>JAABUQ010010358.1_pt1 | contig 12242 bp, 10 predicted proteins | sample 5560001 | NCBI WGS metagenome assembly JAABUQ01 (sample SAMN10711888, study PRJNA513371) | rock metagenome | isolation source: Antarctica rocks | place: Antarctica: Victoria Land, Finger Mt nord | collected 2015-12-18
CTCGCAATGAGATGGCGCCTGCAACCCATGTGTCTGGGAGCGATTGACGAATAAAGTACGCGAAGAGCCAGGCGGTGGCACGAGCGGGGTGCTGGCTGTGGCGAGATGTCAGGGTGGGGTCTACCCTATCCCGAAGTCAGCCTTCTCCCCTCACATGCGTCAATTTAGGATTGCTTCGGTTGTTCCTTGACCCTTCGCCCGTGACTTCAAAGACCTTTTCCTGACACTTTATCTCGCCTCCGATCATCGTAGGTTGTGTCAGCTTTCCATCTAGCTTGCGGCACATAACCGGCTTTACGTAGCCATGCCTCGTCAGTGGGGGATACACACTTCACCCATAAATCTGACGGATCATGTTCCTCCGCTACTTGAGAATGACCCGCCCGTCGTATGCGGCAAGATCGCGCAACGTCTCTTCGTACAGCGGTGGCAATTCCGGTAGCGCATCCGATGCGAAGAAGCGCGCATCGGTCGTCTCGTCGGTGCTCATCGCGAGTTCCCCCGCCCATTCATCGATCCGGAAGGCCAGTGTCAGCATCTGGTGTTCGCCACCGTAGGCATTCGTGAACGCGAAACGCGGTTCGGAATAGATCGCGATGAGCGTCGCGGATACGATATCCAGTCCGCTCTCTTCTTTGACCTCTCGCTGCAAACACTCAAGGACCGATTCCCCGAGTTCGAGGCTGCCCGCAGGCATCACCCAGTGGCCATTGTCACGGCGACGCACAAAGAGGACTCGCCCCTCGGCATCGCGAACAATCGCACGCGCGCCCGGGAGAATCAGCCGGCGTTTGCCGACGGCGCTGCGCAACTGACCTGCATAGGAATCATGATAAGAAATGGTCATCCGCGCTCCCCTCCACGGTCAGCTTCGGAATCACGATTTACAGGAGTCAAATCATAGTCGAACGGGACTCCACATATCGGAGCAGCGGTGAAGGGAACATAACTGGTGAAAAAGGCCCAAAGTATCCGAACGGGCATCGACAGGGGATCGAAGCCGCCTCGGATGGCGCAAACTCGATCCATCTGACCCGTGGTGTCGCTCTTGACGCGATGGTAGGGCAGGAATACGATACCATCGCGTCTCTGAGTTACAAGTTACATCCATCGTCCCGCCATCGAAGTATCCGCTCATGCAGTCGTACGATTCCGGCATCGCTATCCGGTCAACGAATGATTATCGTGTCGATGCCGACATCTCACGCGACGGGCTATGGAGGCTGCCGTGTTGTACTCTTCATCGTCGTCGGTATCGCGCAGGATGGCGTTCACGATCTACCTCTGCGCGTTCTTCGGTGTCGTGCTCGGGGCGTTGCTCGGCTATCTGCGCCACCCGTTCCTCGGTGCCACCCTCTCGATTGTCCTCTTCTTCTTCGTCATCGAGCGGGTCGCCACCAGCGAGCCGCGCCCGCGCGTGACGCCGGAGGGTCGTTTCTTCATCACTCTGGGACTGCTGCAGGACCGCACGTACGGTGAGCCAGTGCGTCTGGACGCCATCGCCCATGTCATGGGAGTGGAGCAGGAGACCTTGATGCCGCTGATCGGCAGAGCCGAAGTCAAGGGAGAGATCGCCGTAGATGAAGAGAATCGGCTGAGCCTGACGGATGCGGGGCGCAAACGCTACGATCGGCATGTCACGCCTTCGCTCGCGGCAGCCAGCGAGGGGGATCTCTCGCATCTCGACTCAGAGAAGGGATAACGAGAAGGATTATCAGCAGTTGGGAATATCAGGATTTATACCCATTCCTAAGGTGAACATGGAGGGCTATTCATCGCGGCGGGGCAGAATCCGAAGCGACCGCTGGGCGCGAAGGGCTGGAGGCGACGGTCGTGGCCGGGAGGGTCGGCCGGTTTCGCCGCTTTGCCGTTTCGAGAGCGCTCCGCGATACCGTGACGCACGCTCCGCCAACGGTTTTCGGAGCGGTTAGGCACTAATCGCGGCACTCGCCAACGACGAATAGTACCGCTGGCTGCCCGCAACCGGCTTTTCACCAGGAAGTGGTTTTACGTGTCATCTCGATGCATTTGGCTGATCCCCTTGAGGTGTTTTATCTCTGGCTCAATACCCTTGCAGTCGGTCGCTCAACCATTGCGCGAGCGTGTTCGGTTGCACCTCGCTTCGATCTGCGGAGGTATCAATCTGCCAAACTCTCTCTTCACCTACCGGCACTTCCAGCCAACTCGCAATGCGCGTGAAATGGTCGGGTGTGATAACGAACTTCCCTTCGGCTCTCGTGTGATCTGCATCGCGCCTGCGTGCCTCAAGTCGGCGCTCAATCACGGCAGGCTCGGCAATGGTATGGATGAAGGCCCAATCGGCACGGTGTTCCTCAGCGAACTGGCGGAGACGCACCCGGTCGCTGCGCCTCATATGGATGCCATCGAAAACGATCGCCACGCGCTGCGGAAGTAGGCGCGCGGCAACTTCGTACATTACATCGATGGTGGCAGGACCCGATGGCAAATGGTGGCGCAGCCGGAGCGCATCAGTAGAGAGCACAACGAGCGGATACCGTGTTGCTAACCAGGCGGTCGTCTCAGTCTTCCCGGTACCTGGCAGTCCAAAGACGCCAATCAGCACGGGAATCCGCCATTGGCCGATGCCGAGAGCATGGGATCCGGAAATATCGTCGATGATGGTAGGCACAATCATAGAGACCAGTTTAGCAGATCGAACCTCTCGGGTTGGGTCCGGAGAGCACAGGGTTATCATTCCCACTACCATTGGTTGCCATAACAGGACTGCTTCTTGGTTTTGGGAAGCAGCTTGACAACCATCGTAGCGGGGCCCATGATCGTAGTGCGTCACTGAGTTACGGGTTACACATTACACGGGATGAGCGGAAGTAAAGAGGCGAGGGCGACCATGCGCACGGCGGCTCGATCTTGTCGATGGAGAATCTGGTTCCTTGCCTCTTGCGTTCCCCTGCTCTTTGGGTGCAGTAATCAACCTTCAGGGACACCGTCCACGCCCCCCGCATCGTCTTCACCAACTGCCGCGACTCCCGCCACCGCGCTGCCCGGCACCGTTGGTGCAGCGCAGCTCGACACGACCGTGTGCCCATTCACCCTCCCCACCTTCTATGTCCAGGGGAAGAGGGCAGACTGCGGCTTTGTCACCGTCCCGGAGCGGCACAACCAGCCCAATGCGACAATCCGCCTCGCCGTCGTCCGCTTCCGCAGCCTGAGCAGCACGCCCGACCCCGTGCCGATGATCTACCTTTCGGGCGGTCCGGGCGGCAAGAACAACGGTCTCGTCAAGTACTTCGATACTGCCTTCACGGGCGTCATCGGCGCGCGGGATGTCATCGTTTTCGACCCGCGCGGTGTCGGCATGTCGCAGCCTGCCCTGGAATGCCCGGAAGTCATCGCGCAGCAGTTCGAGGATTACACGCAGCGCCTCAGTGCTGACGACCGCAACAACCACTCGGTCGCGGCCGCCCTCCGGTGTCGCGACCGCCTCGTCCAGCAGGGTATCGACCTCGCCGCCTACACGAGCGCGCAGAGCGCCGCCGATGTGGACGACATCCGCGCCGCGCTCGGCTATCGGCAGGTGGACCTGCTCGGCATCTCCTACGGGACGCGCCTCGCGCTCACCGTCGTCCGCGACTTCCCGACGATCGTCCACAGCATCGTGCTCGATTCGGTCGTGCCGCTCGACCTGAATCTCTATCAGCAACGGGCGGGCTCGTTCGACCGCGCGCTGACCATGCTCTTCGCCGCGTGCGCCGCCGACAAGGGCTGCGCGGCCTCCTACCCCACCCTCGAGGCGGACTTCACGGCCGTGGTCGCGACGCTGAACACGCAGCCGGTGACGGTCGGGGTGACCGACCCGACGGGGGCGGGGCACGACGTGCTCGTCACCGGCGACCGCTTCGTCGGTGCCCTCTTCGATTGGCTTTACCGTCCGAGCGCGATGGAATACATCCCCGGCGCCATCGAACAACTCAAGGGCGGCGCGCACACCCTGCTGAGCCAACTGCTGGGGAGTACGCTGTCCGCGACGACCTTCGGCCACACACAGGGATTACAGTACTCCGTCGTCTGCAACGAGCTGGTGCCTTTCGAGACGCCTGCGGCGCTGATGGCATCGGCGCAAGGGGCGCGCCCCGAACTGCGCGGGGCGCTCGCCGGCGTGGATAGCATCTTCACGATCTGCGCGCAGTGGCCGCACGACCCGGCGGACCCGCGCGAGCATCGGGCGGTGACGAGCGATATGCCGACGCTGGTCTTGGAGAGCGGGAACGACCCGGTCACGCCCCCGGCGTTCGGGCAGCGGGCGGCGAGAACACTCTCCCGAAGCGTCTATGTCGAGACGCCGGGCATCGGCCACTCGGTGGTGGCGAATGGCGGTCCTTGTGTCCAAACAATCGTCCGGGCATTCTACGCCAACCCGATCCAGCAGGACCTCAATGCGTGTGTGACGGGACTCGGTGTGTCATTTCTCAACGGTCTATGAAGAACATGGCGTTGCAACCGGCATATGGGGATCGCGGTATGAAGTCCGGCCACTTCAGCTCTCATCCGACCCGCCGGCAACTACTCAGAGGATCGCTGTCGCTCACGCTCTCCGCGCTCCTCGCCGCCTGCTCCACGCGTCAGTCTCCGGTGGTCACCGCACCGGCGACACTATCGACTTCTCCCTCACCAACGGCTCAGATCACACCGGAGACGGTGCAGGTTTCGCCGACCGTGCGTCCGCAACCCCGCATCGATGTCTCGCCAAGCACCGCCTTGGTCGATGCCCCGGTCTCGCTCCGGCTTGCCGGACTCCCCCCGCAACAGGAAGTCATGCTTGCAGCGAGCGTATCATTCACCGCAGGCACCTATCGCTCCTCCGCACTGTTCCGGTCTGATGCACAGGGTTTGGTAGATGTCGCAACACAAGCGCCGCTCTCCGGCACCTATCGCGATCCGGACGCCATGGGGTTGTTCTGGTCGATGGCGGTCACACCGGGTACGAATGCATCTCCCTCGTCCTCGCGCGTCTTCGCAGTCCCGCCACCGTGGGCGATGACGTTCGCCGCTAGCGTCGCCGGTACGATGGTCGCCTCGGCAACGATCGAGCGTCGCTTCGTCGATCCCGTAGTCACGCGTATCCCCGTACGTGACCACGGCTTGGTTGGGACGCTCTTCCTCCCCGAAGGCCCTGGCCCGCATCCCGGTCTCCTCAGTTGGGGAGGATCCTCGGGCGGATACTCCGAGACTCAGGCGGCCCTCCTTGCCTCTCATGGCTACGCCGCCCTCGCGCTGGCCTATTTCGGTGTCCCGCCCTTGCCGGAGAATCTGATCAATATCCCCCTCGAATACTTCGAGACAGCGATTGGTTGGCTGCAGGCACAGGCGGGGGTGAACGGCGACCGACTTGCCGTAGTTGGGACCTCGCGCGGCGGTGAGTTGGCCTTGCTCGTCGGGGCAACCTTCCCGCAGATCAAGGCGGTCGTCGGTTATGTGCCGAGCGGTTTGCTGTGGCCGGGGATCGGCAACGTGCCGTACGGTCAGTCGCGCGCGGCGTGGACCTATCGTGGAATGCCGTTGCCGTTCGTCACGACCTCACTGACCGGCTTTGCGTATGCGGATCCGACGGAGCGGGAGCAGGCAACGATCCCTGTGGAACAGATCAACGGACCGGTGCTGCTCATCTCCGGTGAAGACGATGCGCTGTGGCCCTCGACGAAGCTGGCGCAGGTTGCGATGGATCGCCTCGGCCAATACCGGCATCCCTATCCGGATCGGCATCTGCACTATGCGGGGGCGGGGCATCTGATCGGTGAGCCCTACTTGCCGACGACCGCCGCGACGTCGTACTACAATCCAACAGTGAAAGCGACGCTCAATGTGGGCGGGAACGCGAAGGGATATGCGGCGGCGGCGGCCGACTCATGGCCGCAGGTCTTGTCGTTTCTCCAGGACAGCATCGGCAAATAGATCACGGTACGGCACCGATCAACGAATCATCGCTCGTCTGACGCTTTCCGCAGATGCCTCGTTGTCACCATAACGGGCGTTACGTGGCCCAGCCTTGTGTCCCGATCGATCCCCAGATCGCTGCACGATTGTCATCACGAGCAGGTAACCTTCCCGGCGGTGAATGCAACTATTCATGTGAACAGTGGATTGCAGCGGGACGTGAGACCGATGGGCGAGACGGACACAGCACAAATCCGAGATGCTGCGCTGGTGCATGCCGCGCAAGCCGGCGACCGCACCGCCTTCGCCACCCTCGTCGAGCGCCATTGGCCCTTGCTCACGGGATTGTGCCGGCGCGCGTTGCAGGATCGCATGGCAGCGGAGGAAGCGGCACAAGAAGCGGTCCTCCAAGCGATGCTCTGTATCGACAGCCTGCGACGTCCAGAGCGATTCGGCACTTGGCTCGGCGGCATCGGTCTGAACGTCTGCCGCATGGCACTGCGCACCCGTTCCCCCGTTGCGCTGTCGTGGGAAGCGCTCGCGGGCGAGCGGATCGTGGCGGAGCCGGTCGATTGGGGGCCCACTCCCGCAGAACTCGCCGAGGACGCCGAGGTGCGGGAGCGGATCGTCGCGGCGGTGGCGGCATTACCCCGCGGACAGCGGGCGGCGGTGACGCTCTTCTACCTCGCGGGACTCTCACACATCGAGACGGCGGCGATGCTCGGGATCGAGACGAGCGCGGTGAAGGCACGACTCCATAAAGCGCGGCGCTCGCTGCGTCAGCATCTTTGGACACTCGCGGAGGAGGTAGGGATGGCGACAACGGCGGTGCAGGATACGGCGGTCGAGGTACAGGTAATCGATATTCGGCGTGGACGGCCCGATGCCCGCCGTTTGTACCCCTACACCGTGATCCTGCAAGATGTCGGGAGCGATGCCCGTGTCTCCTTCGTCTGCGGGCCATTCGAAGGGGAGAGCCTCGCGCTCACGCTGGCCGATGTCGCGGCGCCGCGCCCGCTCCCTTACACGCTGGCGGTCGATATGCTGACGGCCACGGGCGGCACGGTGCGATCGGTGCACATCAGCAAGGTGACACAGGACGTCGTCTATGCGGTCGTCGTCGTGGCAGGGCATGGCACGGAGCAGCGCGTGGATGCGCGACCGAGCGATGCGGTGCATATCGCACTGCGCACCCGGGCACCGATCTTTGTCGATCGATCGGCATGGGAGGCGATGAGGGGTTGGCTGGCGCATCCACTCGCAGAGAGGAACCTCTACGGACCGGAGACGGAGGGGCGCGCGGAGATCGTGGCGGAGTGGCAGCAGCGATGGAGTGGACAGGCGCTGGCCACACGCGAAGCGATGACCGTCGAACTGCCGATCGCGGTGGACTTCGCGCGCTTCAGCACGGATGCGCGCCGCGCGCTGGATGCCGCCGAAGATGAAGCACGCGGGTTCGGCCACAACTACGTCGGCACGGAACACCAGTTGCTCGGGCTGATCCGGGTCGAGGATGCTACCGCGGGGCATGTTCTCCGTTCCCTTGGTGTGACGATCGACGGGGCGCGTGCGGCGTTGCGGACCATCTATGACCGTCGGAGCGCCCCGATGAGCGAAAGGCTCGGGATGGCGCCGCGGGCGAAACGGGTGCTGGCGCTGGCGAGGCTGGAGGCGGAGCGACTGGGGAGCGAGACGATCGGCACCGAGCACCTCCTGCTGGGCATCGTGCGGGAAGGCAACGGGATCGCCGCGGGGATGCTAGAGCAGATCGGTGTGAGTCTGGAGAGCGTCCGGCAGCGCGTGACGGACACGTAATCGGCTTTACGTGGAGCAAGCGTGATATTCCCTGTTGCACGCAGTCGTCGGATGCACCTCGCTAGCGCTGTTCCGGCATGAGTGGATTGCTGGTGATCCTCGGCACACCTGCGAAGGCGTCCAGCCACCACTGGGCATACGGCATGCCGCTCGCCAATGCCGCCGTGCGCACCGCGTCCAGGTCGATCGGGACACGGCGGCACTCGATGCCGAGCGCCCCCGCGTCCCACGTCACGACGGCATACTCCCCCCACGGCGCCAGCCGCCGGCTCCTATCCGCATCGATCACCATCGTCGCGCCGACTGTGCCCGGATTCATCACGAGCAGCTCGCGATGCCGCCGCACAAACGGGCGATGGGTGTGCCCGCACGCCACCACCGTCGCTGCGGCGTCGGCCAGCAGCTCGTCCACCTCGCGCTCTGGTGTCTCACTCCTGATCCCCTCGTAGTAGGAGCGTGGCGATCCGTGGCAGCACAACAGCGTCGCTTCGCCGCCCAGGGGCACCGCGATCGTCGCGGGGAGGCCACCGATAAACACGCGGTCGTCGTCGGAGAGCTGAGATGCGCCCCAGCGATAGATCTCATAGAAGCGGCGCATCGGCTCGCCGCCGTCGTCTGCGAGCATGGGGCGCAGCAACTGCGCCTCGCCATTGCCCATGACTACGGGACAGCCGAGTGCGCGCACGCGCGCGATCGCCTCGCGCGGCTGGGGGCCGTTGCCTGCGATATCGCCGAGACAGACGAGGCGATCCACCGGGTGGCGCGCGAGGTGACGCAGGACGGCATCGAGGGCGACACAATTGCCGTGGATGTCCGATATGATGCCGATCTTCATGGTCACCTCCGGTGCTCGTGTCTCGCCGGACATAATAGCGCGATCGCGGGGCAGGCGGCGGCCGGAGCGCGCGAGGAGCAGTGGGGATGGATCCCCACGGGCACATCAGCGGCTTTACGTTGACCGGGGTGGCATAGGACACGTTTTACAGCGCCCGCATCCTCTACTGTTCACTTGGCATCGGCAGGGTCCGCAGTCGTGGCAAGGGCGATACAACCAACCAGACGAATGCGAGCGTGCCACCGACCGCGCCGACGATCATCGTCCTCGACACGCCGACCTGTTCACCCAGCACCCCACCGATGAGCGAGCCGACCACCACTGCGGCGAGGCCGAGAACCCGCCTGCTCGCCGCGACACGCCCGCGCAACCGATCCGGTGTGACAGCCTGCATCACGCTGCCGCAGGCGATGCCGTAGACCGCATTCGCGCCGCCCTGCACGGCTTCCGCTGCGGTGAGCAGCGGCAACGCGGCCATCGGCAACCTGACCGCGACGGCGATGAGCAGCCCGCCCGCGCCGAGTACCAGTTGCGCGACGACGATGGCGGGCCCCGGTCCGAGGCGTCGGGCGATGCGCGCGGCCGCCACCGAGCCCGCGAGGGCGCCGATACTGCCGATACCGAAGATCAGGCCGAACGCCAACGGCGGCAGCCGCAGATCGCGGGTCACATAGATGAAGTAGACGGCCATCAGCGCGTTCCAGAAGAGATCGAGCGTCGCCGAGGAGAGGACGAATGCCCGCAAGTACCGATTCCCGATGAGCGCGTGCATGCCCTCGCGGATGTCTTCCCAGAGCCGTGGACCGTGGACCGCCGATACCGGAGCCCGCTCAATGGTCCGCACGCGCGCGAGTGCGAGGGCGGAGATCAGGAACGAAAGGGCGTCGATCGCGACCGCGAAGGGTGCCGTGAGCAGCTGGACAAGCCCACCGGCCAACCCCGGGCCGAGAATCTGCGCCAGTGAGCCGCTCGCCGAGAGCGCGCTGTTCGCTTCGATCAGTTCCGCGCGCGTCACGACGGCGGGCAGGAACGCCGTCGCGGCGGGAAAGGCGACGGCACCGACGACGCTGAGGGCGACCACGATGATGCCGAGGGACGCGATATGGAGGAGATGGGCGGTGTACCCGAGTGGCAGGGAGAGCAACAGGGACACCTGGAGCAGATCCGTCGCGATGAGGAGGGGGCGCCGGCGCAGCCGATCGACCCAAGCACCGGCGAGGAGCCCGACGAGCATCGCGGGCGCATACTCCAACGCGCGCAGCACCGCCGCCTGCGCCGGCGTCGCATGCAGGGTGATGACGGCGAGGAGCGGGAGGACATACGCGGTGACTTCCGAGCCGAAGAGCGAGACCGTTCGACCGAGCCAGAGAAGTCGGAAGTCGCGATGGCGCAACAGCAGGGAGCGGGACTGACGGGGATGGATCATCGGTATCCTCTCTCACGATCGGCGCACAGGGACTAGCAAGCACCGCATGAGGCGATGCCATAAGGGGCAACCCAGCGCGAACGTTGTGAGGGGGATCGGGGACGCTTTCCGATACACCGAGGGATGAACCCGCACAGTGGCGTCGGCATACCGAAGGCGCTCAGACCCGCCGCGGAAGCGTGAGCACTAGGCTTACGCGGCGGGATCGGGTGGAGCAGACACCTTGCCGATTCGTTCCAAGATAGATACGAGATGCTCGTACATGACTGTACTATAGCAGCGACGCGCCCGATCACAAAGGCAAAGCGCAACACACCGAGTGGCACCCGCGCGTGATATCCGAAGCGATGTCCGAACGTCTCAACGGCACATAATCGGTGTTACGTTGCCCGAGATGCAACATCGTCACCATACGTCAACCAGTTGACGACGCATGCTATGCTCGGCGCTATAGAGGCAATCGCTGCGAAAGCCATGGCGTGGGGCGCGTGAGTTGGGTAGTCAAGGAGCTGACACAGCCCGCGTCGCGGGTGTCCTGCTGGTCGATCCTGCGGGCAGGCTCCTTTTGCAGTTGCGCGACCGGGACGCTCCCACGCATCCGAGCAAATGGTCAATCCTCGGCAGCCACATCGAACCCGGCGAGGATCCCGAGGGGGCCGCGCGCCGGGAGATCCAGGAGGAGAGCGGGCTGCGCATCGCGGCCCCCCTTGTACTCTTCCATCACGAGGTCGTCCCGAATGATCCGCCCGTGCCGGGGATGATCGAGCGGTTCAACTATTGCGCGGCGACCGCCGCGACGCAGGACGAGGTGATCTGCGGCGAGGGCGAGGCAATCCTGTTCGTCACACCGGGGAGTGTCGCGGGGCTGGACATGGTGGCCAGCGCACGCCGGATCGTGGAGGCGTTCCTGGCATCGGATCAATACAAAGTCCTTGCATCGATTAGCTGCACAACCTAGTGCTTGCTCAGAGGAGGTCGTCGGGATTGCTGTAAGGTGTACCCTCCTCACCGCAATCGTCTCAACAGATGCGGACTCATTTTGCCAATCACGAAGAGGTCTCCTGATTATGCACTAGGCCCCTACGTGTGTCTCCATCAGTCCATGAGCCGTTTGGGCACCATAACAGGTATTAGGGAGACCACTATTCGCGTTTTTTCCTTGTGGTGCGGTGTTTTATGGGTCACGAATAACGGCCAAATGGATACGTTTTGTGTACCACTTTTCCCCGTCACCTGCGGCTTGTCATCCGCCACGCTCTCCTCACCGTGCGACGATGAACGACCCGCATCGCCGGCCGCCCTCTGCGGGGACGGATACAATTCGTATTCGGCGATTCGCCGATTGTGTGGCCGTCGGCCCGACCGCGACGGCACGGCTCACTCCGTCGCCCGCAGATACTGGTAGAGCGTCTCGCGGCTGATGCCGTACGCCCGCGCCACCGCCGCCTTCCCCGCCCCCCCCCCCACAAGGCTCCCCTACTCGTATCCGTGCCTCTGCCCGCTCAGCGGCGTTCAGCGCCTTCTTCCTCCCCCGATATGCCCCCCGTTGCTTCGCCAAGGCGATCCCCTCTCGCTGCCGCTCCCGAATCAACGCTCGCTCGAACTGCGCAAACGCCCCCATCACCGACAACAAGAGCGTCGCCATCGGCGCGTCCTCTCCCGTGAAGGTCAGCCCCTCCTTGACGAACTCCACCCGGATGCCCCGCGCGGTGAGTGAGCGCACAATCTGGCGCAGGTCGTCGAGGTTGCGCGCCAGGCGGTCCATGCTGTGCACGACGACCGTGTCCCCCTCGCGCGCGAAGCGCAGGAGAGCATCGAGTTGCGGCCGCGCGACATCCTTGCCCGACGCTTTGTCGGTGAAGATGCGGTCGACGGGAATCTGTTCGAGTTGGCGATCCGGGTTCTGGTCAAGACTGCTAACCCGGACGTAGCCGATGCGCTGCCCATTCATGGTAATAAGTCCTCCATCTGTCAAGATAGAGTCTATAAGGTTCGGGAACAGCTGTCAAGAAAGAGGAATGAGGAGTCTATTCTGACGGGAAGAAGGGAGGGAGACTGACATCAGGCTGGGGTAGACCCCAGATGGACAGATTGTTGCACACCAGTTGTCGCGTTTCTTCGTCGCGGCCTTGGCGGACGATTTTTTCCGTTTCCTGAGCTGACCTCCACAAGACGTCCTTATTTAGCCTTGATTCGATATCACCATCCCGAATCCACAAACTACCGCTCGATGCCGACGGACGCGAGTCAGAT
>JAABUQ010010359.1_pt1 | contig 12239 bp, 9 predicted proteins | sample 5560001 | NCBI WGS metagenome assembly JAABUQ01 (sample SAMN10711888, study PRJNA513371) | rock metagenome | isolation source: Antarctica rocks | place: Antarctica: Victoria Land, Finger Mt nord | collected 2015-12-18
CGGCGGACCGACCCGGCCCCGGCCGCCCCGGACCGGGCCGCGACCCGGCCGCCGGACGCGGCCCCGGCCTTCGCCGCCGTGGCGGATGCGGAGCCCTCGCCGACGGCCCCGATCGCGGTCGCCCAGCCGGCCTCCCAGGTCTCGGCCGACGAAGGGGTCCGGCCGGGGCCGATCGTGGCCCTGGCCAGCTTCCAAAAAGAGTCCCGGGCGGAGCAGGCGCGGGGCGAGGCCCTCTTCTTCAAGGAGTGGGTCGCGCACGACCCGGCGAGTCCCCGGGGCGACGGGCTCGGGCCGGTCTTCAACGAGACCTCATGCGTGGCCTGCCACGGCCTGGGGGCCCCGGGCGGGGCCGGGCCGGAGAACAAGAACGTCGTGATCCTCACCTCGGTCTCGGACAACGGGGGGCGCACGCCCAAAGGGCTGGAGCGGATCCACCCCGGCTTCCGCGACTCCCGGAGCGCCGTGCTCCATCGCCACGGGACCGACCCGGGCTATCAGGTGTGGCGAGCCGGCTTCCTCAACCCCCAACCCCGACAGGCCCAAGCCTCCCAGGTTCCGAGGGCCGAGGGTGGCGAGGAGAAGCTCGAGGCCCGGATCAGCCAAGTCGTCGTGCTGGCCGCGCGGAACGGCCGAGGCCGACCGCGGCTGCCCCGACTCAGCCCGGAGCCCGGGATCACCTTGAGGGTCTCCGAGCGGAACACCCCCGCGCTCTTCGGGGCGGGCCGGATCGACGCGATCCCGGCCGAGGTGCTCATCGAGGAGGCCCGGTCGCAAGCCGCCGAGGTCCGGGGGCGGGTCAACCGGACCCGGGACGGGCGGGTCGGCCGGTTCGGCTGGAAGGCGCAGATCGGCGGCCTCCACGAGTTCGTCCGGGGGGCCTGCGCCAGCGAGCTCGGCCTGGAGGTCGCCGGCCACTCGCAGCCGGCCTCGCCGCTGGCCCCGGCCGAGAAGGCCAAGGGGGTTGACATGAGCCAGGCGGAATGCGACGCCCTCGTCGCCTTCGTCCGGGCCTTGCCCGCGCCCGTGGTCGTCGACCCCGACGGGCCGAGGGGCAACCGGGACATGGCCGAAGGGCGGAGGCTCTTCGCCGCGGTCGGCTGCGCCTCCTGCCACGCCCCGTCGCTCGGCGACGTCCGGGGGATCTACAGCGACCTCCTGCTCCACGACCTGGGCCAAGGCTTGGGCGATTCCGGCAGCTCCTATGGGATCGAGGGGCCCGAGTCGCCCGGCGACCCGAGCCCCGGCGAGTGGCGGACCCCGCCGCTCTGGGGCTACCGCGACTCCGGCCCCTACCTCCACGACGGCCGGGCCGAGACCCTGGAAGAGGCCGTGGCCCTCCACGGCGGCCAAGGCGGGCCCTCGGCCCGGGGATTCTTCTCGCTCCCCCCGGAAGATCGGTCGCGGGTCGAGTCGTTCCTGAAATCGCTCGTCGCCCCCGCCGACGCCGCCCCGGGCCTGGTGCTCGCGGCCGAGCTCGAAGCCCGGATCCAGCCGGACCGGGCTCGCCAGGCCGAGGCCCTCGTCCGCAAGCAACGCGAGGAGGCCGAAGCCCGGGAGGTGGCCGATCGGGCCGAGGAACGGCGCCGGCAACTCGTCCTGGCGGCGGAGAAGCGAGCCCCCGGCCATTTCCAGATCGCGGCCAACCTGGAGAGATCCGGCAAGATCACCGGCGCGCTCGAGTTTTATCGCCTGGTCGTCCGCGACGCCCCCAACACCGGGGAGGCGAAGGCCGCCGCCGGGCGGATCGCCGCGCTGGTCAAACGTCCGCCCTCGCCTTGATCGAGGCTTCGGCGAGGAACCGGCGGGTCACGCGAGGTTCGCGCAGGCGACCTGGGCCCGCTTCTCGCGATCCCTCGCGTCGCGGACTTCGGCCAGGATCTCGAACGAGCGGAGCCTCGCCTCGTGGTCGTGGATCTGGCCGGTCAACATCAACTCATCGGCGGCCGTCGCCTCGATCACCGCTTCGAGGCCCCGTCGGACGGTCTCGGGGGATCCGACCACGGAGACCCGGGTCATCCGCCCGACCTGCGCCCGCTCGGCGGGGGACCAGCGGCCTTCCATGCTTTCCACGGGGGGCTGGAGCGGGCCGGGCTTGCCCCGGATCAGGTTGAGGAACGCCTGCTGGAGCGAGGTGAAGAGCCGCTCGGCGTCCTCGTCGGTGTCGGCGGCGAAGGCGTTGACGCCGACCATGACATACGGGGCCCGGAGCGCCTCGGAGGGGCGGAAGTTCTCGCGATAGATCGACAGGGCCGCCAGGAGATAGTCGGGGGCGAAGTGGGAGGCGAAGGCGAAGGGGAGCCCGAGTTCGGCGGCGAGCCGGGCGCCGAAGTCGCTGGAACCGAGCAGCCAGATCGGCACGTCCAAGCCTTCGCCGGGCACCGCCCGGACGGCTTGGCCGGGCTCGGACCGGCGGAAATAGCCCCGGAGCTCTTCGAGGTCTTGCGGAAACGTGTCCGCCCCCTTGAGGTACCGCCGCAAGGCCAGGGCCGTCCGCTGGTCGCCCCCCGGGGCCCGGCCCAGGCCGAGGTCGATCCGCCCCGGGTAGAGGGATTCGAGCGTGCCGAACTGCTCGGCGATCACCAAGGGGGCGTGGTTGGGCAGCATGATCCCGCCCGAGCCGACCCGGATCCGCGAGGTCCCCCCGGCGATGTGGCCGATGACCACCGCCGTCGCGGAGCTGGCGACGCCCGGGATGTTATGGTGCTCGGCGACCCAATACCGCCGGTACCCCCACCGCTCCGCGTGCCTGGCCAGGTCGAGCGAGTCGCGGAGGGCCTCGCCCGCCGTGCTCCCCCGCCGGATGGGCGAAAGGTCGAGGATCGAGATCGGGGTCTGCTTGTCCATGAGTCCTCGCCCGTCGGCCGGAGGTCGGAGCGGGGCCGTGTCGAGGTCCGGCGATCGCGCCGGCCCTTGGCGCCCCCCCTTGCCAATGATATGGGGCCCGAAATCCGGGGGCAACTCGGCCGGATCGCCCGGCTTCATCGAGGCCGGGGTCGCCAGGCGATCTCGGGGCGGTGGGGGCACTTGCAGCGCCAGACGCCCGCCTTGGGCCGGCGGGCTCGGAGGTGGACGGTCCCGCAGGCCGAGCACTGTGCCTCCCACCGGGCCGACTCCTGGGGGGTCATCGGCACCAGGGGCATGCGGGCCGGGTCGCCCGCGTATTCGAACGTGAGCGGCGAGCGGGCCGGGCACTTGCAGCGATAGCCGCCCAAGCTCCTCGGCCGCCGGTAGAGGTGGAAGGTCCGCCCGCAGGCCGGGCACGACACCCGCCAGTCGCCCGGCTCGACGACGGCCTCGGCCGAGCTTTCGCAAGACCGAGGCGTCGCGCCCAGCCGGACGGCGACCACCTTCCAGGCCGGGCCGTGGCCGGCGGCGGGCCCGGCGAGGGCGTGGGCGATCTCGTGCCGGAGGGTGTCGAGGACCGTCTCCGGCGGGCTGTTCCGGGCGTAATACGCGGCGATCTCGATCCGCTTCGCCCGGTACTTGCACACGCCCAGGCGGCGCTTCGTCGCCGCCAGGCCGAAGGTCCAGCCGGCCAGGCCGTGCTCCGCCAGCTCCCGGGCGGCGATCGCCCCCAACTCCTCCAGGTCCATCCCTCGACCTCCAGGGCCCGGCCCCAAGCGGCGGGCCGGACCGCCCTCCCCCGGGGAGGATCCTCAGCGGGCCCCGGTCCCGGAGGAGGGGCGATCCGCTCGATCCCCGACCGGCTTCTCGGGCCCTTCCGACCAATCATACCGCAAGGCGTCGAGGGCCCCGCGCAAGGCGCCGAGGGCTTCTTTCTTCCGGGCTTTGAGGTCGGGGATCGCGGACCGCTTGATCGCCCGAAGCTCCGCCTCGGCCTTCGCCAGGTCGGTCCGCCACGAATTCGCCTGCTCGCCGTGCCCGAGGGGGATGAGTTTCATCAACCGCCCTTGCTCCTCGGCGATGGCCGCCGCCGCCTCCTCCTTCTCGGCGATCTCGGCCTGGATGGCGTCGATCTTCCTCTGGAGGTCGATGCAACCCTGGATCCCCGCGTCCCGAGCCGCCGGGGCCTTCAACCCGATGAAGTCGCCGAGGAGCCACCGGGCATCCAGCGCGAATTGCTGCTCCTCGACCCGTTCCTCTTGCACCGCGACGACCAGGCTCCCGCCGGCCGGGAGGGCCACGCGGATCCGCCGCCCGCCGGGGATGTCCGCCCCCTCGGGGGCCCCCGCCGAGGCGGTGACTTTCAGGTCGGAGCCCGGCAAGGCGCGGGGGTGCTCGATCTCCAGGGCGAACGGGTCGGGGTGGCCGTTCTGGACCCGATAGGTCGTCGCCGCCCGATGCAAGTCCTCGCGGTACACGGTCCCCGCGGAGATCCGGATCGATAGGCGGCGCGCCTCGGGCCGGCCGGCCTCCTTGAAGACCTGGACGCCGGTCTGCTTGGCGTGGATCAGGGTGATCTCGCCGCCGGGCTTGGTCGGCTCCAGGACGGATTTGCCCTGGAAGTCGCCGTCGATGAAGACCTCGCAGGTCCCTCGCCCCAGGGAGTGGGCCGCCCCGTTCCGGAAGCGGACGGCCCGGAACGGCCGCCTCGGGTCGTCCCGCTCCTTGTAGAAGAGGAGGGCCTGGGCCTCTCCGACGGCCACCCGGAAGAAGGGGGAGGATCGCCGACCGCTTGGCCCCCACGCTCGTGGGCTCGGGCGAGGTGAAGACGCTGAAGTCGCCGCTCTCGCGGGCCTCGGCCTGGGGCTGCTCGGCCTGCTCGATGTCGCCCAGGCCGTCGCCCGGCGACGGCATGGCCCCCGCGGCCATCGCCGCGAGGCCCCGGGTCGAGCGGGACTGAGCGCCGAGCCTTCGACGAACCTGGACCTCGCCGCGCCCGCCTCTTCGGATAGAATGAGGCCCTCGGTCCGGGAGGTGACGGGCCCCCGCGCGTCCTCAAGCGATGGAAGGCAGACCCCTCCGATGGCCGAACAGCGACGGGCAGACCGGGCGGCGTGGGAAGGGGAGCTGTTCCGCCTGCTGGTCGAGAACGTCCGGGATTACGCCATCTTCATCATCGATCCCGACGGGCTCGTCCGGACCTGGAGCCGCGGCGCCGAACACATGCTCGGCTATCGGGAGGACGAGATCCTCGGCCGGCCGGTGGACCTCTTCTTCACGCCCGAGGACGCGCGGGGCGAGGTCCCCCGGCGGGAGATGCGGGAGGCCCTGGAGTCGGGCCGGGGCGAGGACGACCGCTGGCATCTCCGCAAGGACGGCACCCGCTTCTGGGTGAGCGGGGTGATGACCCCCCTCCGGGATGAGGGGGGCGAGCTCCGGGGCTTCGCCAAGATCATGCGGGACCGGACGGAGTGGTGGGACGCCGAGCAGGCCCGGCGGGAGGGCGAGGCCCGCACCTCGGCGATCCTGGAGGCGGCGCTGGACTGCATCATCACCATCGACCACGAGGGGAAGGTCGTCGAGTTCAACCCGGCCGCCGAGGCGACCTTCGGCTACCTCCGGGGCGACGTGCTGGGCCGGGAGTTGCGCGAGTTGATCGTCCCGCCCTCGCTGCGCGAGGCCCATCGCGAGGGCTTGGCCCGCTTCCGCGCCACGGGCGAAGGCCGGATCCTGGGCCGGCGGATCGAACTCCCGGCGATCCGGTCCGACGGCTCGGAATTGCTCGTCGAGCTGGCGATCACCCGGATCGCCACGGGCGGCCCGCCGCTGTTCACCGCCCACCTGAGGGACATCACCGAGCGGAAGCGGGCCGAGGCCGAGCGAGAGCGGCTGCTCGGGCAGTTGGAGGCGGAGCGGCGGCACCTCCAGACGTTGATCGAGAGCAGCCAGGACTGCATCAAGGAGCTCGATCTAGAAGGGCGGCTCGTCGCCATGAGCGAGAACGGCCGGCGCCTCCTGGAGATCGAGGACGTCCGCGACTTCCTGGGGAGGCCCTGGATCGACCTCTGGGAGGGGGAGGACCGGGCGGCGGCGGGCCTCGCGATGGCCCGGGCCCTGGCCGGCGGCGTCGGGTCGTTCGAGGGTTATCGCCCGACCGCGACCGGGACGCCGAAGTGGTGGGACGTCGTCATCACGCCGATCCTCGCCGACGGCAGGCCGGCTCGGCTCCTGGCCGTCTCCCGGGACGTCACCGAGCGGCGGCGGCACGCCGACGAGCGCGAGCGGCTCCTGGCCGAGGCCCGGGAGGCCAGCCGGGCCAAGAGCCAGTTCCTCGCCGTGCTCAGCCACGAGCTGCGGACGCCGCTCAACCCGATCCTGCTCGCCGTCACCTCCATGATCGACCGGCGGGCGCCGCCGGAGGACCTCCGGCCGACGATGGAGATGATCCGCCACAACGTCAACCTCCAGGCCCGGCTCATCGACGACCTCCTGGACACCATGCGGATCGTCCAGGGCAAGATGCCGATGCACTGGGGCGTGACCGACTGCCACCAGGTGATCCGCCACGCCGTCGAGGTCTGCCGCAGCGAGGTCTTCGGCAAGGCCATCCGGCTCGACCTCGACCTCGCCGCGAAGGACCGCCACGTCAACGCCGACTCGGCCAGGCTCCAGCAGGTCTTCTGGAACCTGATCAAGAACGCCGTGAAGTTCTCGCCCGAAGGGGGGGCGATCGCGATCCGGACCCGCAACGAGGGCGACCCGGATCGGCCCGGGGATCGCCTGATCGTCGACGTGTCGGACACCGGCACCGGGATCGACCCGGCCGCCCTGCCCCACATCTTCGACCCGTTCCAGCAGGGGGAGACGAGCGTCACCCGGAGGTTCGGCGGGCTCGGCCTGGGCCTGGCGATCTGCAAGGGGGTCATCGACGCCCACGACGGCACGATCGCCGCCCGGAGCGAGGGCAAGGGGCGGGGGACGACCTTCGAGGTCGCGCTGGCGTCGCTGCGGACCCGGGCGATCGAGGGGGATGATCGCCGCCCGGGGCCCGACGCCGCCTCGACCCTCCTCGCGCCGGCCTCGGCGTTGAGGATCCTGGTGGTGGAGGACGAGGAGTCGACCCGTCGCCTGATGGCGCGGCTGCTCCGGGGGCTGGGCCACGAGGTCACGGCCTCCGGCACGATCGCCGAGGGGGTCGAGGCGGCCGAGGCGGGCCGGTTCGACCTGATCGTCAGCGACATCGGCCTGCCCGACGGCAGCGGCCTGGACCTGATGCGCCGAGTCGTCTCGATCAGGGGCCCGGTCCCCTCGATCGCCCTGACCGGCTACGGGATGGAGGAGGACATCCTCCGCAGCCGCGAGGCCGGCTTCACCGCCCACATGACCAAGCCGATCGACTTCACCAAGCTCGAGGCGATGATCCGCCAGGTCGCCGGTTGACCCGGGGCCGATCTCGGCGGGTAACGGGTCATTTGCCGATCAATCGGAGGATCCGATCGAAATGGGGGGCTTCTACTCCCGGTTCGTCTTCCCTTGGCTCTGCGACCGCCTGATGGGCCTGCCCTTCCTGGCCGAACAGCGCCGGCGGGCGTTGGCCGACGTCGAAGGCGCGATCCTGGAGATCGGCTTCGGCACCGGCCTGAACCTGCCCTGCTACCCCGAGCACGTCCGACGGATCACCACGGTCGACCCCAACCCCGGCATGAACCGGCTGGCGATGGGCCGGATCGCCCGGAGCGGGATCGAGGTCGACCGGCGGACGCTCGGCGGGGAGTCGCTGCCCTTCCCCAGCGGGGGCTTCGATTGCGTGGTGAGCACCTGGACGATGTGCAGCATCCCCGACGTCGGCCGGGCGCTGGGCGAGGCGTACCGGGTGCTCAGGCCGGGCGGCCGGCTCGTCTTCCTGGAGCACGGGTTGAGTCCCGATCCCGGCGTCCGGAGGTGGCAACGTCGCCTCAACCCGATCGAAGGGATCCTGGCCGACGGCTGCCGCCTCGACCTGGACATCGAGGCCCTGGTCCGCGCCCGACCGTTCGACCGGGTCGAGGTCGAGCGGTTCGAGCTGAAGGGGCTGCCGAGGACGCACGGGACGATGTATCGCGGCTCGGCCTGGAAGTGAGCGGAGCGGAGGCCCCGCCGACGGGTCGAGGATCACGGAGGGCGGACATGGATGCCGACGAGACCAACACCTTCGCCCCCGGCCCGATCCCCAACACCGTCCGGGCCGCCGACGGCACGGTCCTCGCCGCGCCCAAGGGCTGGACCCTCCTCCCCCCGGGGGACGCCGGCCTGACCCGCCGAGTGAAGGCCGCCGGGGACCATTGGGTCGTCCAAGAAAAGGTGGGCCGGAGGACGTTCTCCCGGGGCGTCTGGGCCCCGGCGGCGACCGTCGAGCGGATCCGCGCCGACTTGGAGGCCGAAAGATCCACCGCGGGTTATGCCCAGAAGCAGGAGGCGGCGGCCCTCCGCCGGGATCGGGCGCAGGCCGGGTACGTCGACGACTTCCTCGGCGCGGTCCCGTGCTTCCTGGCCTTCCACCCGGCCCACGCCGACCTCGCCGGCCGGCTGGCCCGGGCCGTCGCCGACCATGCCACCCCGGTCGGCGGCGGCACCGTCGCCCGGACCAAACGGATCCCCATCGAGCGGAGGGCCGAGGCCGCCGTGATCGCCTGGATGAGACACCGGACCACCGGCCACGACGGCATGATCATCCCCAGGATCCGGGGAAAACGCCGCGAGGTCCGCCGGAGGCTCGCCCGGCGATCCCACGAATTACTGGCCCTCTATCGACGCGGCGAGTCGGCCCCCCAGGGGTGCCCGCTCGCGAACGCCCTGGGCGGCCGATCGCCGGGCGAAGTGCCGGCGGCGCCCCTTTGACGGCGACCCTCGGCCCGGCGACAATCGAGCGGACCGGCCCGGCCGGCCCTTCCTCACCTCGGACCGTCGGCCTTGTCTCAGACCGGAGATCCTTCATGCGTCCGAGGACGAGCCTCATCCTGGCGGCCACCCTCCTGGCCCTCTCGCCCTTCGCCCCGGCGGCCTCGGCCGACGACGAGGGGGGGTTCCCGCCGTTCGACGGCAAGGTGCGCACGGCCGCCCGGTCCCACGACGAAGGGCGCCGGGAGCGGTGGCTCGCCGAGATCCAGCCCGGGGCCACGGCGGCTTCGCGGGACGACGGCCGGAACCGCGACAAGGTCCCCGTCCGGGGCGATCGCCATCGCTCGCGGATCAACGCCGTCCCCGCCGGCGACTTCACCGACGACGCGGACCAGAGCGGCTTCATCGGCCTCCAGGTCCACGGGATCGCCAAGGGTCGAGGGCCGTTGCGGATTTGCTGGCGGGACGTCCCGATCCGGGAGTTGCGGCCGGGGGAGCAAACGGCCTCCCCCGGGCCGCCCGACGGCTTCAAGCCGGTCTTCAACGGCCGAGACCTGGCGAACTGGGAGGGGAGCCCGGCCTTCTGGTCGGTCGAGGACGGCTGCCTCACCGGCAAGGCCGACGGCACGCTCAAGTTCAACCGCTTCCTCACCTGGCGGGGCGGCCCGGTCAGGAACTTCGAGCTGCGGGTCAAGGTCAAGGTCTCCCCCACCGGCAACAGCGGGCTCCAGTACCGGGGGACCGAGCGGCCCGACCTGGGCGAGTCGGTCGTCACCGGCTACCAGTGCGACGTGGTGGCCGACCGCCCCGACTACAACGGGATGCTCTATGAGGAGCGAGGCCGCCGGATCCTGGCCCACGCCGGCGAGAAGGTCGTGATCGACCCCAAGGGCCAGCCCTGGGCCGTCGGGCGGTTCCCGCTCAAGGTCTTCAAGCCCGACGAGTGGCACGACTATCGGGTCCTGGCCGAGGGGAACCACCAGAGGCACTGGATCGACGGCCACCCGACCGTGGACGTGATCGACCTCGACGAGAAAGGCCGGAAGCTCGACGGGGTGCTCGCCGTGCAGGTCCACGTCGGCCCGCCGATGACGATCCGCTACAAGGACTTCTTCTTGAAAGCCTTGCCCGACGACCTCCCCCTGATCCAGCCCGAGCGGGCCCCCATCCCGCCCGGCGCCCCCAAAGTCGCCCCGCAGGGCCAGGACCAGCCCCGGAAGCCGGACGAGGGCTGAGCCGTGGGGCGCGGACCTGGGTCCTCGGGGTGCCTCCCGGGAACGGATGCGGGGCGACCAGCCGGGCCACCGGCCCGGTGGCGCCCCGGCTTATCAACGTTCGTAGCCCCACTCGTCGAAGCTCCGGGCCCACCGGTCGGCGATCCTAAGCCGCAAGGGCTCGGGGAGGGCGGCGGATGGGTTCTTCCGGTAGCCGGCGATCGAGCCGAGATAGGCCTCCATGCGAGGCCGGAGGTCGTCGAAGCCGGCCAGGCCGAGGGACTGGTAGATCGAGCCGATGACCGCCGACGGATCGCGCTCCAGGTCTTCGAAGCCGACGTCGCACAGCCGGCCCTCGGGGATCAAGGCCCTCTGCTCGAAGTAGGCGTCGTGCATCTCGTCATAGAGGTCGAGGATCGGATCGTCGCCGTCGGGCGGCGGGCACTCCTGGAGCCGGAAGATGGGCTGGACCGCGCGGATCATGTGCCGGGTCGACCGGAAGACGTCGTGGGGGTGCCGGTGGATGTGGACGAACCGGGCGTCGGGGAAGAGGCCCAGCAGGAGCCGGATCCGGGCGGTGTGCGGCGGCGACTTGAGGATGAGCGGGCGACCATGCTTGAGCGTCACCTTCTTCAAGAACGTGGTCAGGGCGCGACCCCAACGGGCGACCTCCTCGTCGGGGACGCCCCGGAAGGTCAGGTATCGTCCGTAGTCGGCCCCTCCCTCGGGGAAAGACCAGGCCATGTAGGGGGACAGCCCCGTCATCGAGCAGACGGCGATCTCGTCCTCGCCCGGCACCCCGGCCCCCAGGGCCACGTCATCCTGGTAGCGCCGGCGGACGACCAGGCCGTCGGCGACCGGGGCGGCCCAGCGCTCGGTCGTCAGGAAGGTATGCGGGTTGAGGACCTGGAAGAACGTCGGGGCGGCGAGCCGGGGGTCGAGGGCCATGAGGTTATGCAGGTGCTTCGTGCCGCTCCGGTAGTGCCCGAGGATGAACAGCGGGGCCCGGACCTCGGCCTCGTCGATCCGACGGCCGAAGATCCGCCGTTCCAGCCGGGCATTCACCGAGTTGGACACGCCCAGGGCGGTCTGGATCAGGGCCCGGGGCCAGTGCCGGGGGCCGACGGCGAAACGATGACGCCGGAGCGCGGACCACCAATCGCCCAGGGCCATCCCCGCGAGCGGGTGGAAGACGTGCCGGGCGATGAAGTCCTTGAGCCGGTCCCGCGCGGCGACGGGCGTCATCGGCCCGATCCGATCGAAAGGTGGCGTCGCGATCCTCGCATGGCCTTCTCCCCCGGGGTCGTCCGGGGGTATCGTAGCCGGATCCGACGCGACTCGCCAGCAGGCGTGGAGCCGCGACAGGAGGATTGCAAAGTTCCCCCGCTCTGACCTAAGCTGTTGCTCGCACTTTGTCTTCGCACCCCGGAGGATTGGACACCGATGGCGGCACCTATCTCGACGCTCCTCGACGCCTTCGCCCGGATCGAGGACCCGCGAAAGCCTCGCGGGGTCCGCCATCCCCATGCCTCGATCCTCGCCCTCACCTTCCTCGGCCTGCTCTGTCGCCAGACCGACATCGCCGGGCTCCAACGTTGGGCCGACGACCATTGGCGGACCCTCAAGACGCCGCTGGGCTTCACGCGCGAGAAGGCCCCTCACGCCACCACGATCAGCCGCGTGATCGCCAGGTTCTCGCTCGCCCAGCTCCGCGCCGCCTTCGCCGCCTGGCTCGCCAACCTCCCCCAGATCGCCGCCGATCTCACCGTCGCCGTCGACGGCAAGACCAGCAAGCAGGGCCACGACGCCCACGGCGAGCCGGTCCACATGCTCAACGTCTTCGCCCACGAGTTGAACATCTGCCTGGCCCAATTCCCCGTCGTCGCCGGCAAGCCCACCGAGCCTCAGGTCCTCAAGGCCGGCCTGGCCGAATTGCTCGAACACTACCCCTCGATCCGGCTGTTCACCGGCGACGCCCTGTTTACCCAACGACCCCTGGCCGGCGCGATCCTGGCGGCCGATCGCGACTTCCTGCTCGCCGTCAAGGACAACCAGCCGAACCTGCTGGAGGCGATCACGACCAGCCTGGGCGACGTCGGTGGCCGCGAGCCGGCCGCGAGGTGCGTCGAAAAAAAGGGGCGGATGTGTTCACGCGAAAGCTCTGGGTCGAGGAAGGAGAGGAGGTCCGCTACATCTCCGAGGCGACCGCGTTCGCCGGCATCGAGCTGATCTTGAGGGTCGACACCGAGCTGACCAGGCGGGGGATCACCGGGGTCGTGGAGAGCCGCTACTGTCCCGAGTTAG
>JAABUQ010010360.1_pt1 | contig 12238 bp, 10 predicted proteins | sample 5560001 | NCBI WGS metagenome assembly JAABUQ01 (sample SAMN10711888, study PRJNA513371) | rock metagenome | isolation source: Antarctica rocks | place: Antarctica: Victoria Land, Finger Mt nord | collected 2015-12-18
GCGCTCCGGCGCGAGCTGATCCGCCACGAATACTGGGCACAAGCACACGCCGTGACCACCACACCACAAATCACGCCCGTCCCGTCACCATCAGCCCTGACCGCCGCCTAATACCCCGAAACTCGAGCTACGAGGAAAGCCCACGAAATCACGAACGCCAACCCAAGCTGCCTCGGCGTCAGCACGCTCGATCGCCCGGCCTGACGGGACCGCCTCATTGACTGCGCAGGTGGCCGGATCATCGGTCGAGTATCCCACGGCCCTCACGGGCCAGTACAGAACCCTGCTTCGAGGCAGCACGGGGGCCCGAGCCGACGCCCCTATCCCAAGGTCAGTGCAGTGCAACTCTGACGATACGCCCTGCCGCCGCTCCTCGCGCAAAGCACCAGTCTGGGAGACTCCCAGCGAGATGCGGACTGAGCGCTCGACGAGCGCAGCACGGGACTTCGAGGAGCTGATCGGGCAGCGGGTCAGCGCGGTTTGCTTTGTCTCCAACTACGTCGAGCTGCACTTCGACGGTCCGATCCTGCGCAGCCTTGCGGATCCCTCCGTTACGGTTGACGGCGAGCGGCATCGGTTCCCGGAACGGGGATCCCGTGATGCGCTGTGCGGGCTGGTCGGTCGCGAAGTGCGAATTGCCGAGGACCGTGACGACGCCCTCTCGCTCTTTCTCACAGGAGACGCGGAATTCCATATCCCCAAGGCCAGCCGAGACGCCGGGCCAGAGATTGCGCATTATGTACCAGCGGTGGTCGGCAGACTCGACGTCGCCGCCATGGCTATTTGGGAGAACCTGGTGCCGACTCGACAGGGCCCAGCAGGCCGCAAAGCGTGACGTAGAGCGACGAGGCCCCCCAGAGGCCTCGTCGAGGGCAAACACCCAGGTCGCGGGCGGCACTCTCGGGGTCCCGGCGAGCTCGTCGCGGATCGTCTACCAGCACTTCGGACAGATTTCCACGTCATCGGCCACCTCAACACCAGCCGCGCCCGTGCGCGACGGACGTGCTACCGACGAAACGGCGCCGACACGCCGCCAACGTCCTTCTTCCGGCCAGATGATTCCTGACCACACAGCCGCTAGTCGCGCAGAGCGGTGGCGACGCTGGGCGTGGTCTTGCCCGATTAGCTTTGGCTTGGAGCAAGGGCGACCGCGAAAACGAAGACGATCCCCGAGCACATGAGCTGGAGGAAGAACAGGATGGTCCAAGGGGGCCGATCATTCCGTCCCTGAAAGAGCCTTACGGCTGACCACAATGCGGCCGCGGAGATCATCACGCCGACGCTTGCCGAACGCGGTTGCCGTCGCGCGGCTGATAAAGCCTGAGCCGTCGAGCCCATCCCCACCCAGGAATCCCAAGGTGAGTCCGGCGAGCCAGACCAGCCCGGCGCCGGACGCGAGCGCCGCCAAGGTGCCCAAAGCTCGGTCCCGACCGCCGCGCGGGTCAGATCCCCATGTTGACATTGACCCGATCCTACGTCCGGCCCCGTTCGACGCGTGGCTCGCGCCGTCGGCGCGAACCGTCGTCACGCTCACGCCGGGCGGCCACACCGCCCCTGTTCGCGCAATCCGGCGGTCTCGTTGCCGTGGCTCCAGATGCGATGCGACGGATCTGGGGGACGGCGGATCGCTTGCCGAAGTGCGCGGGCGCGCCTTGGCGCCCCGGGACGCACGGGTGGATTTCAGTGGGCTGGGCCCATCCGTTCGCCGACGCCGGGCATGCCAACATGGAGAAATGTAGAGCGTGTACCAGGCGGTCGGCGGCGACGAGGGCCTGCTTCGCCTCGCGATTGCGTGGCATCGCCGGGTTATGGCCGACGAGGTGGTCAGCCACGCGTTCAGCCACGGTGTCCACCCACAGCACAGCGAGCGACTCGCGGCGTATTGGGCCGAAGCACTCGGCGGGCCCAGCACCTACTCCGACACCAATGGCGACGAGACCTCGGTCGTCCGGATGCACAGCGGCAATGGACAGCACCAGGAAATGGACCGCCGCGCAATCGCCTGCTTCGACCAGGCCCTGACGGACGTTGGACTGGTCGAGAACCTGCCCTTGGGACAAGTTCTCCACGACCACTTCGCGTGGGCCACGACAACGACCATGTCGCGCTACCACGATTCCGCAGACGACGTTCCCGACGGCCTTCGGATCCCCCCACTGGTCGTGGGACGGCCTCCAGCACCAGCGCGCTGCGCGTGGGCGCTTCGCGCGGCACGTGGCGGTGTTGGAGCATGGCGCGCTGGCGGCGGGATCGGAGAAGGGTCACGGGACGATGTCTTCGGCTCCTTGGGCGGGGAAGTAGGAGCGTTTGGCTTGATCCCATTCCCATTTGCCGTGCCCTTCTCGCAGGGGGCGGGCTGCCTCGGGCGAGTGGTCGACGAGGTCCTTCAGGGTCCACGGGCCGACATCGCGTGAGTGTTCGTCTTGCTCGCTGGCGTAGGCATACCAGCCGCTGTACTCGGGGTGTCGGCTGGGCTGGTGGACAAGCAGCTCGGGTCGTCGATTCTCGTCGCGTACCCGTCGCCCGACGGCGACATAGAGGTCGGGGTCGAAGCCCAGGGTCCGCTTTTGCCGGAGCTTGGAGACGCCCGCGCGCAGCGAGAAGCCCGCGCCGACGGCCATCAGGGCGGCAAGCGTGGCGGCCTCCGCGACCTTTCCCCCGGCTAAGACCGTTGCCGCCCCTAAGGCGATCCCAAGCGCCGCGCCGCCGGCCATGCCGACGAAAAACCTATGGGGGTGCCGGGCATGGAGGGTCTGTCGGGCCGGCACCGCTAGGTTTCGCAACGAACGTCCCTCGGCCGGGCCTGCCTGCATGCCGGACCAAAGGTTCAGCAGAAGCAGGATGGGCAAGCCAAGAAAGAAGAGCGGGTCGGCGCCGTGCTGGGTGACGCGGGAGACGCCGAAGATAAGAAACCCGATGACCGGGAGCGCCCTCACCAGCCACCAGATCCTCCGATACGGCCAGCGTGAAAGCTGCCAGCGCCCCACCAGCCGGTCTTCGAACCGGCCGACGGCGATCAATGCTGCCGGGAGCAGTAAAAGGATCCACGCAGCAGGCCGACCCAGAACGACCACGAGCGCCGCCCACACTACTACCAGCGTCCCGCCGACAAGCCACCAGCCGCGGACAAACGCGACTGCTCGGGCGTGGGCTGCGACGTGGGCGCGATAGACGGGCGCCAGCGCTGCCCAGCCCGAGCGTCGCAGCTCGCCGGCGCGTTGCGAGACGACCCGGTCAAGGCCGCGGTGGCAGAGCACGACGTTGGTGCCGGCGCCGGCAGGCTCGAAGGAGACCTCCACCTCGCTGCCCTCGTTGTCGGTGAAGGCCAGCCGCCGCCCGTGCTCCCACGCGGTGACCCGCCCGATCTCACGCCCCGCGCCGGTCGCGCGGTCGTGCACGTCCATGAAGCGCCCACCAACACGGGGCTCAAAGCCGATCGCGGCGGTGCGCGTGATGTCCGGAAGCGTGTCGGGATCGACCCGATACCACGCGTCGATCTCACGCGTGAAGATGTCAAACGCGCCAGTTTGCGAGACCGCCACCTCGACGCTGACCGTGACCGAATCGCTCACCGCGAGCGTTCCCGACCATGCTCGGCGTGCTCGCAAAAGGACTCCAGCTGCCTGGCCCAGTGCTCCTCAACCTCCGAAAGCCACGCCTGCAGCGCGCGAAGACGCTGAGCGCGCAGCCGGTAGCGCCGCGCCCGCCCGTCCTCCACGCTGAGCTCGACGTCAACCAGCCCGCTGGCGCGCAGCGTCCGCAGATGGTTGCTCATCGCCGGCCGGCTCACCCCGATGCGCTCGGCCACCTCCCCCGCTCGCAGCGGACGCTCACGCAACAACTCCACGACCCGGCGGCGGGTCGGATCAGCCAAAGCAGCCAACGTCAATGCATCGGGTCAGCACCCGAGCATCCCCCGCGCTGGCTGCGGACTGCGCCGCATTTGCCCCCTGCTTCGCTACGCCTCCGCAGCCAGCGAACGCGATGAGGAGAACCGCGCCCGCCCACATTGTCCGCGACCCGAGCACGAACCCACCATACGGAAGCTCAAAGCTCGCGGCGTGGCCCCGAGACAATCGCCGAGCCCGTCGGTCGATGAGGGAGGGGCGTCTCGCGCGGCACGAGCAGAGCACCGCTTTCGCGTGGATCCACCGCTCTCGCTGTCCTGGGAATGCACCGGGCCCGCCCGTGCGACGCGTTCGGCCATGGACCCGAGGCTGAACCCCTCCGCGTGAGGGGCCGACCAGAACCTGGGTCGCCCACCAGCGGTGGCCCCCCGCCCGTCCGGGCGCCGAGGGGCGCGCGGTGGACCGCCCCCTTCTGCTCCCCAACCACCCATCCCACTGTCAGCGCTCCGGGGCAGGTGGGGGGCGGACCACCGGCGCGCACCTCAGCGGCCGGGGGCAAGCTCGGCAACGGCCTTCGTGAGCGCAGCCTGCCAGGCTCCATCCCATGCCCCGCGGCGACCGGCTCGGAGTGGACGTGGGAGGCACGTTCACCGACGTGGTGGCCCTGGTCGGCGGCCAGCTGCGCGTGGCCAAGGTGCCATCGACCCCCGACGACCAGGCCGACGGGGTGATGGCCGCGATCGAGGCGGTGAACGTGGACACCGGTGCCCTGGACGCCTTCGCCCACGGGATGACCGTGGCCACCAACGCGTTGCTCGAGCGCCGCGGGGCACGGACCGCGCTGGTCACCACCGAGGGGTTCCGCGATCTCCTGGAGATCGCCCGCCAGGACCGGGCATCGCTCTACGACCTCGGCGCCCGCCGCCCCGAGCCGCTGGTGCCGCGTGAGCTGCGCTTCTGCGTGGGCGAGCGCATGGGTCCCGACGGCGTTCTCCAGGAGCTGGATCAGGACAGCGTGGAGGCCGCGGTGCAGGCCATCCGCGAGGCGGAGGTCGAGGCGGTGGCCGTGTGTTTGCTGTTCTCCTTCCTGCACGACGACCACGAGCGACGGGTGGGCCGGGCCCTGCGCGAGGCGCTCGACGGGGTGCACGTCTCGCTCTCCTGCGACGTGCTGCCGGAGATGCGCGAGTACGAGCGGGCGGCGACCACGGCGGCCGACGCCTACCTCTCCCCTCCCCTGGCCCGGTACCTGGGCTCGCTGGCCGACCGCGCGGGCCGGGCGGGAGTGCCCGAGCCGCTGGTCATGCGCTCCTCGGGCGGGGTGGTGCCCCTCCAGGCGGCGGCCCGGAGCGCTGCCGGCTGCGTGCTGTCGGGCCCCGCCGGCGGGGTGGTCGGCGCTGGCTGGGCGGCGCGGGCGGGCGGGCTGGGAGACGTGCTGAGCTTCGACATGGGCGGCACGAGCACCGACGTCGCGGCCATTCTCGACGGCCGGGCCCAGACCACGACGGGCTCCAGCGTCGGCGGGGTGCCGCTGGGGCTCCCGATGGTCGACGTGCACACGGTCTCGGCCGGCGGCGGCTCGATCGCCTGGGCCGACGCCGGCGGGGCGTTGCGGGTGGGACCGCGCTCGGCCGGCGCCCAGCCCGGTCCGGCTGCCTACGGCGCCGGGGGCGAGGAGCCCACGGTCACCGATGCCAACCTCCTGCTCGGGCGCCTGGGGGACGGGGTCCGCCTGGGGGGCGAGGTGGTGCTCCGCCGCGACCTGGCTCAACGAGCCCTCGCCACCCTGGGCGAAGGTCTGGGGCTCGACGCCGAGGCCACGGCCCGCGGGGTGATCGAGGTGGCCGACGCCGAGATGGTCCGCGCCCTGCGGGTGGTCAGCGTGGAGCGTGGGCTGGACCCGCGCGAGCTGGCCCTGGTGGCCTTTGGCGGGGCGGGGGGACTCCACGCCTGCGCCCTGGCCCGCGAGCTGGGGATGGCCACGGTGCTGGTGCCCCGCGCGGCCGGCATGCTCAGCGCTTTGGGCCTGGCCATCTCCGATCTGCGCCACGACGGGGTGGCGCCGCTGCCCGGCCGCCTCGACGCGATCGCCGGCGAGCGCCTCGAGCTGGCGTTCTCCGAGCTCGAGCAGGGCGCCCGGGAGGCACTGGGCGACGCGGTCGAGCTCGAGCGCGGCGCCGACCTGCGCTACGAGGGCCAGTCGTTCGAGCTCACCGTCGAGGCCGGTGACGCCGACGGGCTGGCCGAGTCCTTCCACGCCGCCCACGAACGTCGCTACGGCTACCGGATGGAGGACGAGCCGGTCGCTCTGGTGGCGGTGCGGGTGGTGGGCACGGTGGCGGTCCATCGTTCCGAGGCCCTGGGCGCGGGGTCCGGCTACGCAGCTGGCCACCGGGCCCGCCGGCGTGTCCACACTGGAGATGGGTGGGAAGAGGTGACCGTCCTCGATGGCGGCGCTCTCACCCCCACCTCCGAGGTGCAGGGCCCGGCCCTGGTGACACTTGACGGCGCCACCTGCCTGGTGGCGGCCGGCTTCGCCGGGACGATCGACGACGCCGGCGGCCTGCGGCTCGAGGACCGGGCATGAAGACCGAGGGTGACCTTGACCCGGTGGCCCTCTCGGTGCTCGTCGCCGCCCTCACCGGCATCGCCGAGGAGATGGGGGCGCTGCTGGTCCGCGGCGCGTACTCATCCAACATCAAGGAGCGCCGTGACTGCTCGGCGGCGCTGTTCGACGCCGCCGGCGCGATGGTCGCCCAGGCCGCCCACGTGCCGGTGCACCTCGGGGCCATGCCCGAGAGCGTCGCGGCGGTCATCGCGCACGACCCGGCGGTGGACGACGTCTGGCTGCTCAACGACCCGTTCACGGGAGGCAGTCACCTTCCCGACCTGACGCTGATCAGCCCGGTGACCATGACCGGCGAGGACGGGATCGACGGGTTCGCGGCGACCCGGGCCCACCACTCCGACGTGGGCGGCATGCGGCCGGGCTCGATGCCCGCGGACTCCCGCGACATCCTCCAGGAGGGGATCGTCATCCCCCCCGTGCGCCTGGTGCGGGCCGGGGAGCTCGACGACGAGCTGTGGGAGCTGCTGCTGGCCAACGTCCGCACGCCCGACGTGCGGCGCGGAGACCTGCGCGCCCAGCTCGCCGCCGGGGACCTCGGGCGCCGCCGGCTGCGCGAGCTCGCCGAGCGCCGCGGACCGGACACGGTGCGCACGGCGTTCGCGGAGACCATCGCCTACGGCGAACGGCGCACGCGCGAGGCACTGGAGGCGCTGCCCGACGGCTGCTGGCGGGCGGCCGGGGAGATCGAGGGCGACGGAGTCCGCGACGAGGACATCCCCCTGCGCGTCCGCGCCGAGATCGCGGGCAGCGAGATGACCGTCGACTTTGCCGGCAGCGCCGAACAGGTTGACGGCAACGTCAACTGCCCGCTCGCGGTCACGCGAGCGGCGTGCTGCTTCGTCCTGCGCGTCCTTCTGGGCGCCGACGCACCGGCCAACGCGGGTACCTACGCGCCGCTCACGGTGCTCGCCCCCGAGGCCAGCGTGGTATCCGCCACCCGGCCGGCGGCGGTGGTGGCCGGCAACGTCGAGACCTCCCAACGCATCGCCGCTGTGCTGCTCGCCGCCCTGGCCGACGCGGTCGAGGGGTTGCCGGCTGAAGGCCAGGGAACGATGAACAACGTGGTCATCGGCGGCCGGGGCTGGACCTACTACGAGACCGTCGGCGGCGGACAGGGCGCGGGCCCCGAGGCGGCGGGCGACTCCGGGGTCCACGTCGGGATGACCAACACGCTCAACACCCCGGTCGAGGCGCTCGAGCTCGAGTTGCCGCTGCGCGTCGAGCGCTCCGAGCTGCGTGCCGGCTCGGGCGGCGAAGGACGCCACCGCGGCGGCGACGGCGTAGAGCGGTCCATCCGGGTGCTCGAACCGGCCACCGTCTCGCTGCTCTGTGACCGCCGGCGCCACCGACCGAGGGGAGCCGACGGGGGCAGCGACGGCGCGCTGGGCGAGTCGCTGATCGACGCGGAGACCATGGCGCCGAAGGCGACCCGCGAGCTGGCCGCCGGTCAGCTCGTCACCCTGCTCACCCCCGGGGGCGGGGGCTGGGGGGCGGCAAGGCAGGAGGACTGACGGGCCGGCTGCCGGCCAATCTGGCGCAGGGTCTGCGGCTGGGACCCGCCGAGGCCATAGTGGAGCTCCACGATCCGTCGCTGCCGCGCGTCCAGGCCGCGCAGCGCCGCACGGAGTTTGCGGGGCTCAGTGATCGGCAGCTCTCTCCCAGGCGCAGCGGTGCTACTCACCGGAAGCTCACCTGGCCTGCGCCGAAACCGGCCGGGAGCCCACATAGCGGCTATCGGCCCCGCCGCGGGTACGTGCGCGGCCCGGGCCTCGCAGGGGTCCGGCGGCGGCTCAGAATCCATATCACCGCATCAGGTAGGTCGCAATCGCCCACGTGTAGCGGGCTCGCCGGGGCGACTTCCCAGCCGAGTTTTCAGCGGCTATCACGCATGTGACGTCGGGGCGAAGCTGTGAGGGGCGGCTGCCGAATGGTTCTACCGCGTGCGTATCTGAGCCGTCGGAGAGCGCGGTCCGAACCGGTTTGACAGGTTGTCGAGGGCCGCGATCGCGTAGTAGTAGGTGCTGTGGGGCAGTAGGTGGGTGATCGTCAGGGTGACCCGAGCGCCCACGGCGGTCACGGCAAAGTGGCAATTGCCGTTGCACAGCGTCTGCGCCCGCCGGAAGTCGCGTGCGCTGCGAATCGGCCCGAAGGACTGCTTGAGAAGATATCCGCGTGCGGCGGGCGGGTGGGAACCGTCGCTGCCCGGCGCGGCGAAACTGAGCAGGACCGCTGTGTTTGACAGCGCTCGCGCGTGCAGGCCGCTGACGCGCCCGGGGGTCCGTGCGTAGCGTGTCAGGCAGGCGCGGCGCGCCCGACTTCTCTGGCGCTTGGCCCCGTGGGCTGCCGTTGCAAGACAACGGCTCAGGCCCCTGGCGCGGGCGGTCTCTAACTCAAGCGGGTCGACCGGGTGCCCCCGGCTTGTGTGGGGGGTGGCGGCCGGTGCAGCGCCCTGGGGCCCGCCACCTGCGCCTGGCGCCGCACCCGAGCCACTTCCCGCCAGCGGGATTGTATGTCCCTGCGTGAATGTCGCGCTGAGGACCCGGTCGCTCGTCATAGTGACCGCGCAGGTATTAGTGGCCACGCTATCGCATCCCGCCCAAGCTGCGAACATCGAGCCAGGCGCCGACGGGCGGGCGATGAAAACAACGGATGTCCCGTCGTTATAGGCCTCCGCGCAGTCTGTTCCGCAATGGATCCCCTGTCCGGTCACGAGTCCTGCGCCCGTACCGTCGCGGCTCACGGTTAGATGGCGGACAGGGACTGCCGTGAAGGTCGCGGCGATCTGTCTGAGGGCACTGATACTCACAGTGCATGCGGTACTCGTGGCCCTATCGCAACCGGTGAAACCAGAGAAGACGGAGCCCAGAGGCGCGTACGCAGATAGCACCACAGTCGTGCCGCCGGGATAGTCCTTCGTGCAATCTGCGCCGCAGTCGATTCCCGTCGGGGAACTAGTTACATTCCCGGCGTCCGCAGCGGAGCCCATCTTGACCACGCTCAGTGTCTGGGAAGGCCTCAAGTCGAAGGTCGCACTAACATCCCGCGCCGCGTTGACGCTTACTGTGCATGTGGTTGCGGTGGTCCGGTCGCATCCGCGCCAGCCCGAAATGCTTGAGTTCGCCGATGGGGTTGCGGTGAGTGTCACGGATGTGCCGTCGGCGTAGGCCGGCGCAGTCTGCGCCGCAGGTGATTCCGTTACCCCCGCCATTTACATCGGAGGTAACGGTGCCGGTACCCGTGCCGTCTTTGCCCACCACTACGCTTCGCTCGGGGCCCCCACCGCCGTTGATGTCTAGGCTCCACCCCCCGGCGATCTCACCGGCATCGTCATTGGCAGTGTCGACCACGTAGAGGCTCCATGTCCCATTGGGGTTGAACCCTCTGAGTGCACCAACGAATGCGTTTTCCCCGACGGGATTGGTGCATGGGAGCCCACCCCCAAGGGTGGGGCCGGGGTTGCAGAAGTTGGTGGCGGGCCCGGGAGCAGGAAACGAAGCGTAGGCGAGCGAATATGCGGTTGGCTTGTAGGAGCCCGTGGTAACCGGCCCTGTGGCGGGCAGCAGCCCGGCCGCGGCTCCGTCGAAGGTGATATTTGCGTTCGAGGTGGGGCCGGCGCCCGAACCGTTTAGGAAGAGGTTCATGAGAAGGACGCTGGTGCCGCGGGGTGGCACCAATACGATCGCCACATCGCCCGCGTACGTATGACTGAAGTTGGTCAGCGTGACCTTGATGTCTGCGGTCGTGCCGCGCACGCCGGAGACAGCGATCTGCGACGGGTACGGAGTTGCCGTCCCCTTGGAGGGGATGGTGATCGGCGCAGGGTTGGAGAACGTGATAGCCGCGGCTGGGGAGGGAACGCAGACGATCAGGCCGGCGGCCAAGGAAACGGCCACCATGGTTCGCCGGTAGGAGCTACTGACCACGTTGCGCAGAAGGGGAGTGCGACGAAGGCGCATATCGCCGTTGGGCGGCAAGGTGCTTCGGGGTGCGCCCGTACCGTGTAAAACAGCGTCGACGTCCCCGGCGTGCGTGGCGACTGAGGTGTCGCCGGACAGCCGCGCGGTGGCGCGCCGAGCCGTGGCGGGCAGCACGCCTCTCGCGCTTGGCGTGGCTGGTGACGGCGGCGAGGCAGCCGCGCAACCCATGCGCCCGGCGAGCCTTAGCCGCAACAGTCGGGTCGAACGATGGCTTGACGGCAGCTTGCTGGACCTGGGTGGCCGGCGCTGACCCTGACGAACTCCCGCTGCCCACAGCGCAGACCGCACCATTATCGCCCGGTGCAAGACTTACCGCGCCCGCGAACCCGGGGCTCTCGTCGTCGCCGATGCTGTCCTGGTTGCAATAGCCAAGCTGGCCGTTTGACCCGTCTCCCCAGCAGAGTACGCTGCCGTTATCTAGTCGTGCGCAGGTGTGGGCGCCCCCGGCGGTGATTGCGGTGGCCGTGCGTTCAGGTCCGAGGTCGACTGGGCCGGCCGAGCCTGGAGCCTCATTGTCGCCGATATCCATCAGGTCGCCGTAGCCAAGGCGGCCGTTACCGCCGTTGCCCCAACAGCGCACGCTGCCATCATCGAGCACCGCGCATGTGTGGGCGGTCCCGGCGGTGAGGGCCTTTGCCGTTCGGCCTGCGCCGAGGTCGACTGGACCGACCGAGCCCGGAGTCTCGTTGTCGCCGATGGCATCGGTGTTGCCGTAGCCAAGGCGGCCATCCAGGCCGTAACCCCAGCAGCGTACGCTGCCATTGTCTAGCAGTGCGCACGTGTGACGCTGGCCGGCGGTGATCGCCTTGGCCGTTCGGCCTGCGCCGAGGTCGACTGGACCGACCGCCCCCGGAGTCTTGTTGTCGCCGACGTTCTTGGTGTTGGAGTACCCTAGATTTCCGTCGTAAGCGTAACCCCAGCAGCGCACAGTTCCATTGTCGAGCAGTGCGCACGTGTGGGCGCTCCCGGCCGTCACGGCCTTGGCAGTGCGCCCCTGGCCGAGGTCAACCGGTCCGACTGGTCCCGGATCGGTGACGTTGTTCGTGTTGCCATAGCCGAGGCGCCCATCGCCGCCATAGCCCCAGCAGCGGACGCTGCCATCGTCGAGCACCACGCAGGTGTGTCCGGCGCCCGCGCTGATCGCGGTGGCGGTGCGACCAGGGCCGAGGTCAACTGGTCCGACCGACCGTGGGTCGGTGACGTTGTTCGTGTTGCCATAGCCGAGGCGCCCATCGCCGCCATAGCCCCAGCAGCGGACGCTGCCATCGTCGAGCACCGCGCAGGTGTGGTAGTCGCCGGCGCTGATCGCCTTAACGGTCCGCCCCGGCCCGAAATTCACCGGTCCGACCGATCCAGGGGTCTCGTCGTCGCCGATCGTGTTCGTGTTGCCGTAGCCCAGCTGGCCGTCGGCGTTGAAGCCCCAGCACCGAAGGCTGCCATCCTCGAGCACCGCGCAGCTGTGATATGCCCCGGCGTCGAGACGACCAGCGGCCGGCGCAGGGGGGTCAGAGGCTGGCTCGCCCGCCGCGCCGGCCGGCAGCGCGCCCACGACGGTGATTACCATGGCCAGCGCGCAGGCTCCCGTGCGGGCTCGCCGACGAGCGTCCTTTCCGGCTGATTCTCGGAACCCTGTGGCGGCCCGCGTTACGCTCTCACAGTACATGGCCAGTCTGCAGACCTCGTGACTCAGGCGATGCGCTGTCGTGCTTGACACCAAATGTCTCCGCAGCGGTCTTCTAACCGCGGATTCGGAAACTCGTGCGCGCCGGCGCGCCGGTGCGGCC
>JAABUQ010010361.1_pt1 | contig 12238 bp, 8 predicted proteins | sample 5560001 | NCBI WGS metagenome assembly JAABUQ01 (sample SAMN10711888, study PRJNA513371) | rock metagenome | isolation source: Antarctica rocks | place: Antarctica: Victoria Land, Finger Mt nord | collected 2015-12-18
CCGACAACTTCGGGGAGGGCGGTGGCGTCAGCGGCAATGACAGGGCAGCCCCGGCTCATGGCTTCCAGGACCGGGGCGCCGAAGCCCTCGAACCGCGACGGGAACACCACCGCCCGGGCGCCACCGATGAGGGCGTCGAGGTCGTCCCGGGGCACCAGACCGAGCCGTAGCACCTTGGCCTGCAGGCCGAGCCGGTCCACCTCACCGAGCACGGCGCCCTCGCCCTCGGCGGCGCGGTGGGTGAGGACCAGGCGGGCGTCGGGATGCGACTCCGCCACCCGGGAGAACGCTTGGACCAGCATCACGTGGTTCTTGTGGGGGTAGGTGATGGCCGGGTACAGCAGGTACGGCCCCGCGATGGCGTATCGCCGCCGGACCCGCTCGAGTTCCGCCGCCCTGCTCTCCGTATCGGCCCCCGAGGTTGGTGGCGCCACGCCGTGGGGCACGGTCATCACCCGGTACTCCGGAACGCCCAGGCGCTCGACCACCGCGCTGCGCACGTGATCGCTCGGGGTGAGCACGAGGCGGGCGGCCCGGGCGGCCCGGGGCAGCATCACCGACAGGTAGGACCGCTTGACCGGGTGGAAGTGCTGGGGGAACACGAGGGGCTGCAGGTCATGGATCGTCACCACCGAGGGAACGGTGCGCACGGGCGGCACCACCCCGCCCGCATGGTGGACCAGGTCGAGGCCCAAGCTCCTGGCCCGTTCGGCCAGCCAAGAGCTCTCCGCCGCCACCCGCACCACCTTGCTGGTGCCGCTGGCCGGCAGCACGCAGGTCTTGTACTTGTCCACTAGCTCGGGGTGGGCGGAGGCGAACGGCCGCAGCACGAACAGGGTGAGGTCGAGGTCGTCGACCGGCTGGTCGGCGAGACCGCCGAGAAGGCGGGTGAGGTACTCCTCGCTGCCGCCCACGACCCCGGGCACCAGCCACAGCAGGTTGACGCCAACCCGTCTCACCGCTGGCGGGGCGGTCATGGTGCCCGTCTCATGGGGAGAGCTCGGCGTAGGCGGCGGCGGTGGCGTCGGCGGCCGCTTCCCAGGTGAAGGCGGCTGCCCGCTCCCGGCCCCGCCGGCTCAGATCGGTGGCGAGCTCGGCGTCGTCGAGGACCTGGGAGAGGGCGTTGGCGATGGCCGGAGTGTCACGGGGTTCGACCAGTAACCCCGCGCCGCCGGCCACCTCTTCGGTGGCCGTGCCGGCCGAGGTCACCACCGGCGCACCCTGGGCCATGGCCTCCAAGACCGGCAAACCGAAGCCTTCACGGTGGCTGGGGTAGCAGAACACGGCGGCCCCGGCGTAGAGGGCCCACTTGTCGGCGTCGGGAACGAAGCCGAGTGGCTTGGCTCGCGCCTCCAGGTTGGCGCGCCGGAGCCTTCCGGCCAGGTCTTCGTTCCATCCGTCGGGTCCGATCAACACCAGCTCGACGCAGGGGTGGGCGGTAGCGATGCTGGCGAACGCGTCCACCAGCCCAGCCAGGTTCTTGCGGGGCTCGAGGGTGCCCGTGAACATGACGTACCGCTCAGAGAGGCGGTGACGGCGGCGAACCGTCGCGACCTGGGCCGGTGTCACCTCGGCGCGCCGCACGCCCCACGGCACGACCCGCAGCCGGTCCCGATCGAACCCGGCCGCCTCACACTCGGCGGCCGTGGCTGCCGACGGGCAGAGCACGAGATCAGCGTGACGGCGGGCCAAGCTCAGGCCCCGCCGGAAGAACCGGTGGCCGTGGCGGGTGGCGTGGGAGGCGTCGGCCAGGAAGGCCAGGTCGTGCACCGTGATCACGAGGGGCGCCGTCTTGGGCGGCACGGCCACGGCGGTGGCGTGGATCACGTCGACCGGGCCGGTGGCCCGCTGCACGGCGGGGGCCCGCAGCCCGTGCCACGCCTCGTACAGCGCGAGGCGGGGCAAGGGCAGCATGGACACCGGCACGGCGGGCACGAACGGCGCCGGGGGAACCCGCCGGTGCCACGCCGCCACCCCTTGGACCTCCACGTCGTCTCTGCCGGCCAATGCGTCGACCAGGGCCAGAATGCTCGTGGCCGTTCCCCCCGGAACCCGGTGCCAGCACTGCTCGAGCGTGACGGCCACCCGCCGCTTGGTCGCCTCGGCTGTCCGGCCCGTCATTGCCAGCTGAGTCTCGCGTGGCCCTAGACCCGCCGGCACCCCTCAGTGGTGCACCGCGCAAGTACAGCGCGAGATGTGATGAGCGCCAGCCTCGGGGGGAGCCCGAGGGGACCGGTTCCCACGGGTACTGTTGGCCGGCTCGGCGCGGCTTTGCCGTTCGAGCCAGCGAAAGCGTCGGCCGCAGGCCGTCGGCTAGCTCAGCTCGTCTAAGAAGCGGGCCGCGGTTCCGAGATGAAGCGCTCAGAAGCGGCTCCGCGGGTCGCGCAGCGCCTTGCGGACCCCGGGATGGAGCCCAGCACACCGAGCAGACCTTCCCCCAGCTCGCCCATCATCGACTCCAAGTGCTGCACGCGAACGTCCATGACGCCGACGAGCGACGACAGCTCGGGCAGACCGGTCGAGCGCCTCGCGGAACCCGGCGAGGTCGGCGCTCAGCTCGGTGATGGTGGCCTCCACCCGGCCCCGCGTCTCCCCCAGGGTGGCGGTCGTGTGATCGAGCGTGCCGCTGAGCTGGTCGAGACGATCGGGCAGCTCGGTGAGGGAACGTCGGACGCGAGCGACCGTCCACGGCCCAGGCCACCTCCTCGGCCACCTTGGCCGGCCACCGCACCAGCAGTTGGACCACTGACCGGCGGCGGCTGGGCGGGACCCGACTCGGGCTCAGAAGGATTCTCGGCTCCGCTCGTCATGAGACCAGTGACCGGAAGTAGGCCGCCGTCCGCTCGATGCCCTCGCGCAGCTGCACCCGGGGTTCCCAGCCCAGGACGGCGCGGGCCAGACCGATGTCGGGTTTGCGCTGGGTGGGGTCATCTTCGGGCAGGGGCTCATAGATCACCTCGCTAGACGACCCGGTGACGTCCACCACGATCTCGGCCAGCTCGAGCATGGTGAACTCGTTGGGGTTGCCGATGTTCACCGGACCCACGTGGTGAGAGTCGAACAGCCGCAGCAACCCTTCCACCTCGTCGTCGACGTAGCAGAAGCTCCGGGTCTGGGTGCCGTCGCCGTACACGGTGATCGGCTTGTCCTCGAGGGCCTGCACGATGAAGTTGGACACCACCCGCCCGTCGTGGGGTCGCATCCGAGGGCCGTAGGAGTTAAAGATCCGCACGATCCGCACGTCGAGCCCGTGGTGACGGTGGTACGCCATGGTCATGGCCTCGGCGAAGCGCTTGGCCTCGTCGTACACGCCGCGGGGGCCCACCGGGTTCACGTGGCCCCAGTAGTCCTCGGTCTGGGGATGCACCAGGGGATCGCCGTACACCTCGCTGGTGGAAGCGAGGAAGTAGCGGGCGCCCTTGGCCAGCGCCAGGCCCAACGAGTTGTGGGTGCCCAGGCTGCCGACCTTGAGGGTGGGGATGGGAAACTCGAGGTAGTCCTTGGGCGAGGCGGGGCTTGCCAGGTGGAACACACCCTCCACCGGGCCGGGCACCCAGATGTACTCGCTCACGTCGTGGCGCACGAACGTGAAGCCCTCGGACGCGAAGAGCTGCTCGATGTTGGCGATGTTGCCGGTGCGGAGGTTGTCGATGCAGACCACCTCGTCGCCCCGCCCGAGCAGGCGCTCGCACAGGTGCGACCCGAGAAAGCCGGCGCCGCCGGTGACGACGATCCTGGCCATCAAGCCCGGCCGATGCCCTGGAACTCGAAGCCGCGCCGCAACAGGGCGCTGCGGTCGATGAGGTTGCGGGCGTCGAGCACCCGAGGCGCAACCATGGTCTCGGCCACCTTGTCAAGATCGAGCCACTTGAACTCGTCCCACTCGGTGAGCACGGCCAGCACCTCGGCATCGGCGCAGGCGGCGTAGGGGTCGGTCACCACCTCCACGTCGAGCCCGTCGACCGGCCCGTTCACCGTGGGGTCATAGGCGCGGACCACGGCCCCCTGGCTGGTGAGCCGGCGGACCACGGCGATGGCCGGCGAGTCGCGCACGTCGTCAGTTCGAGCCTTGTAGGTGAGGCCCCACGCCGCGATCCGGACCCCGTCGACCGACCCACCGGCCATGCGCACCACCTTGGCCGCCGTGCGCTCGAACTGCTCCTCGTTGACGGCGATGACCCCCTTCAGCAGCTCGAAGTCATAGCCCGCCTCCTCAGCGATGCGCACCAGGGCTCGGGAATCCTTGGGGAAGCACGACCCCCCGAACCCGGGACCGGGCCGGAGGCAGGCTTCACCGATGCGCTTGTCGTAGCCCATGCCGAGGACGACGTCGTTGACGTCGGCACCGACCGCCTCACACACGGCGGCGATGGCGTTGACGAAGCTGATCTTGGTGGCGAGGAAGGCGTTGCTGGCGTACTTGATGGTCTCGGCCGACGCCGGGTCGGTGACCTGGATGGGAGCGGTGAGGCCGATGTACAGCGACGCCACTCGCACCGCCGCGCTCTGGTCGTCGGCGCCGATCACCACGCGATCGGGATGCAAGAAGTCGTGCACGGCCGAGCCCTCGCGCAGGAACTCCGGGTTGGACACCACTTGGACGTCGGAGCGGCCCAGCGCCTGCTCCACCACCCGCGTGGAGCCAACGGGCACCGTCGACTTGTTGATGACCACGCTCTCGGGCTGCAGGTGGGGCCCGATCTGCCGGGCCGCCGCTTCGATGTAGGACAGGTCGGCGGCCCCGTCGGCGCCCTGGGGGGTGGGGACGCACAGGTAGATGAACTCGGCCTCGTCCACGGCGTGCTCGGCTCCCAGCACGAACCGGAGCTGGCCCGAGCGGAGCCCCTCGTTCACGATCTCGTCGAGGCCGGCTTCCAGGATGGGCACGTCGCCGCGGTTGAGACGGTCGATCTTGTCGGCTACCACGTCGGCGCAGGTGACGTGGTGACCGAGGGTGCTGAGGCAGGCCCCCGTTGTGAGCCCGACGTAGCCGGTACCGATGACGGCGATGGAGCTACCCATGGGTGACATCCTGATGAGAGGCGGAAGAGCGTGCGGCGAACGGGGGCGGCGAACGAGGTGACGGGCGAACCGGTGACGGCACGCCCGGCCGCCCGGTCTGGGGGCACCGACCGGCCAACCGTAGTAGGGCGCGAGAGCAGGGGGCTCCGCCCCCTGGCCCCCGTGGCCCTGCTACGCAGGACGAGTCTTTTCGTTCCGTCCGGCTCAGGTTCGCTTCGCTCTCGGCCAGACGGGCTGTCTTGCGGTTCGGTCGGAAACTTGTCACAACGCCACGAGTTGCGAACCTGAAGACAGCGCCTAGCGGGGGGAGCCGCTCGGCAGGCCCGACGGTGCCCAGGCGGTCTCGGTCACCGGCGCCCGGGCCCGCAACGGTTCCCACCAGCTGCGGTGGGCGTCGTACCAGCGCACGGTGTCGGCCAAACCATCATCGAACCCTACGGTCGGCGCCCAGCCCAGCTCACGTCGAATGCGGCTGCTGTCGAGGAGGTAGCGATGGTCGTGGCCTGGGCGGTCGGGCACCACCTGCTTGCGCGCCGCCGGGTGACCGACCAAGGCCAGCATGGCGTCGGCGACCTGCTCGATGGAACGCTCCTCGCCGGTGCCCACGTGGTAGGTCTCGCCCACCACGCCCCGCTCGATCACGGCGTCGATGGCGGCACAGTGATCTTGCACGTGGATCCACTCGCGCTGGTTGTTGGTGGAGGCGTACAGCGGCAACGGGCGGCCGTCGAGGGCCAGCGTGGCGAACAGGGGGATGACCTTCTCGGGGAACTGGAACGGTCCGTAGTTGTTGGCGCAGTTGGTGATGGTCACCGGGAGCCCAAAGGTGTGGTGGTAGGCGCGGACGGCATGGTCGGCCGCCGCCTTGGAGGCGTTGTACGGCGTGTTTGGGCGGTAGGGCGACGCTTCGGTGAAGGCCGCCGCTGACCCGAGCGGGAGGTCGCCGTAGACCTCGCACGTAGAGATGTGGTGAAACCGGGCCACCCCCACCCGGCGGGCCGCCTCCAGCAGCCGTTGGGTCCCCACGACGTTGGTGGCGAAGAACCGCCCCGGATCGATCACGGCCAAGCTGTTGTGGGACTCGGCGGCGAAGTTCACCACCACGTCGATGCGATGGTCCCGCAGCAGCGTCTCCACCAGCGCGGCATCGCCGATGTCTCCTTCCACAAAGGTGATGGCCGCCTCCACGTCGGCCAGGCTGGCGCGGACCCCGGCGTAGGTGAGCAAATCGAGCACCACCACTTGGTCGCCGGGATGGAGGCGCAGTCGCCGCTGCACGTAGTTGGAGCCGATGAACCCGGCGCCTCCCGTGACGAGCAGCCGCACCGGGTTCAGCCCCCGCCCAGAGACCGCTCGGATGGCGAGACCGGCACCCAGACCGGCCGGTCGACGGCTCGGCGGGCAGGGTTGGCCGCGTCGCGCTCGGACAGGACCGGATCGGTGACGCCCCAGTCGGCGACGATATCGGGGTCGTCCCACGCCACGCCGAGCTCGTCGGTGGGGTCGTAGTACCGGTCGACCAGGTAGGTGACGGTGAGGTCGCTGAGGGCGGCAAACCCGTGGGCCACGCCCGGCGGGATGTAGATGCCCCGATGGTCATGGGTGCCCGGGGTCATGCCGCCGAGATCGGTGCACCACGTGGCGGCCTCGGTGGGCGAGCCCCGGCGCAAGTCGTGCAACACCACCCGAGCCAGTCCGAACGCCACGTACCAGTAGTCGGCTTGACGGCGATGGAAGTGCAGGCCCACCACCGCCCCCGCCCGCCGGTCGGCTCGGTTGGCCTGCACCATCTCACCCGATGGCCCTTGGCCGGGCTCACCCGATGGCCCTTGGCCGGGCTCACCGGACGGCTCGTGACCGGGCTCACCCGATGGCTCGTGACCGGGCTCACCGGACGGCTCGTGACCGGGCTCACCGGACGGCTCGTGACCGGGCTCACCGGACGGCTCGTGACCGGGCTCACCGGATCGCCCCTGACCGGGCTCACCGGATCGCCCCTGGCCGGCGGGCAGCCACTCCCGGCGATAGGTCTCCACGAACGCGCCGCGAGTATCGCTGAACACCGCGGGCTGGACCACCACGACCCCGTCGATCTCGTCCAACCACTGCACGTCGGCCACCGAGCTAATGCTTCGTGTCGGAACCGCTGCGCGCTTCCGACACGAGCTTGACGGACCTTCGGCCGACGCTCTCGCTGGCTCGAACGGCAAAGCCGCACCGAGCCAGGCTGAGGTGACCCATGGGAACCGGTCCCCTCAGGCTTCCCCCGAAGCTGGCGCCCGAAGCGTGAGGAACCCTGCATGGGCGATGCATCCCTACTGCTCCAGGTCGACGTGGGAGTGGTCGCCCAGCATGAGCCGCACGGCCCCGGGACGGCGGGCCGAACGGGTCACCGCGACCTCGCGTCCGATCAAGGAGTCCGTGATGCGGGCCACGCCGACGATGCGGCTGTCGGCCAACACGATGGAGTGCTCGATGCCCGCCTCGATCACCTCGCAGTGGTGGTCGATGGAGGTAAACGGGCCCACGTAGCTGTCGATGATGCGGGTGTCCTCGCCGATGATGGCGGGGCCGCGCACCACCGAACCCTTCACCTCGGCGCCGACTTGCACCACGACGCGACCCTCGGTCCTGGACGTGGCGTCGACGGTTCCGTCGATGCGGGCGTCGAGGGCCTCCAGCACCAAGCGGTTGCCCTCCAACAACGGGTCGAGGGTGCCAGTGTCCTTCCACCAACCGTCGAGCACCACGTGGCGCACCCGGTGCCCGTGGTCGATCAACCATTGGATGGCGGCGGTGATCTCCAGCTCGTGACGGGCCGACGGCTCGATGGCTCGCACCGCCTCATGCACGGTGGCGTCGAACAGGTAGACGCCCACCAGGGCCAGGTCCGACGGGGGCACCTGGGGCTTCTCCATCAACCGGGCCACGGAACCGTCAGGGCCCAGCTCGGCCACCCCGAAGCGTTGCGGATCGGGGACGTGGGCCAGCAGGATCTGGGCCGCGCACGGCGCCGGGGAGCCGCCCGGGCGGTGCGGTGAGGCGCGGTCCGCCTCGAAGTCGGCCACGAAGGCGGTGATGCCTTGCCGCAGCAGGTTGTCTCCCAGGTACATCACGAAGTCGTCATCACCGAGGAAGTAACGAGCGATGAGCACCGCGTGGGCCAGGCCCAGAGGTGACTCCTGGGGCAGGTAGGTCACCTGGAGCCCCCACTGGCTGCCGTCACCCACCGCCGCTTGGATCTCGGTGGCCGTCTCGCCCACCACGATGCCCACCTCGACGATCCCCGCCGCCGCCAGGTGCTCCAAGCCGTAGAACAGGATCGGCTTGTTGGCGACGGGCACCAACTGCTTGGCCCCCGTGTGGGTGATGGGACGGAGCCGGGTGCCTGAACCACCGGCCAGCACCAACCCCTTCACGAGCGGCCCTTCACGTGCGGCCCTTCACGTGCGGCCCTTCACGAGCGGCCCTTCACGAGCGGCCCTTCACGAGCGGCCCTTCACGAGCGGTCAACCACAGTGCACCCCGGCCGGCTGGCGAGGCACGACACCCAATGTGGCGGTGAGCGGCACCGTGGTGCCGGTGTCGGGAAAGGTGGCTTTGGGTTGCGTGGTGACGGGCGAGGTGGTCGGGGTGACGGTGGTGGACGGCCCGGGGGTGGTGGCGGCGTCCTTGGGCGCCGACAGCACGCCGGTGAGTTCGGTGCCGGTGACCACGACCACGTCGGTGTCCCCGGACAGGTCGGGGGCCAGCTGGTAGCTGGGGTCGGCGTCGAGGTACCGGGCCACCAAAGCCGCCTTGGCTTCCTTGCCCGGCCCGTAGCGCACCACGGTCCGGGACCCGACGGTCGCGGCGTCGGCCGGTGGTGCGGTGCGGAAGCCCACGTTGGCCAGGGCGGTGCTGACCTCGGTGGCCTGGTTCAGCCCTCCCGAGCCGTTCAACACGCCAACCTGCACGGACTCGGGCCGGACACCACCCGGACCGGCCCCGCGGAACAGGTCGAGCATCGGCTGCGCCTGGTCCTGCAGCAGGAAGACCACTTCCGCGTCGCCCACCTTGCCGTACTCAGCGGGCAAGGCGAGGCTCTGCAGGCTGTTGGGGTCGAACGAGCTGAACCGGTTGCCGAGCGCATACAGCCGGCCTGGCGTGAGGTTCTCGTCGATCTTGACGCTCTTCAACCCTGCGTTCACCAAGCTGTTCAAGGTGACCAGGTTGCGGGCGCCTTTGGCCACAGCTCGCTTCATGGCTCGTTGGATGAAGTCGCGTTGGCGGCTGGCCCGACCGAAGTCGTTGGACGGGTCAGCCTGCCATTCACCGTTGGCGAAGTAGGAGAGGTGCCGGGAACGGACATAGGCGAGGGCTTGGACCGGGTCCAGGGTGACGCAACCGGGTTGCTCGATCAGCAGTCCCGTGTTGTCGTCCTTGACCGGCTTGTCGAAGTACACGGGCACTCCCCCCAGCGCCGAGACCACGCCGTGGAAGCCTTGCCAGTCCACCTGCACGTAGTGGTGGATCGGGATCTGGAGGTCGGTCTCGAGGGTGCGGATGAGCGCCGGCGCGCCCCCGTACTCGATGGCCGAGTTGATCTTCTGCTTGCCGTGCTGCTGGCCGAAGGCGTCGATCACCGGCACCCACAGGTCACGAGGTATGGACAGGAGCAGGGCGCGGTTGGCCTTGGGGTCGATGCGCAGGACCATGATCGTGTCCGAGCGTGAGGTGGGGTCGTCAGGCCGGCCCCGAACGGCGGGATCGTCGGGGCTGAGGCCGGCAGCGCTGTCAGTGCCCACCAAGAGATAGTTCTGAGGCTCGTCAGAAGACTGCGGTTCGGCGGTGAGCGCGCGGCCCAGGCTGACCCGCTGGATCTTGGCCACCTTGGTGTTCTGCCACCCGAGCACACCGGCAGCCACCAGCGCGGCCAGCACGCAACAGACGTTGAAGCCGATCAGCAGTCGCTGGGGCCAGGACCGCCGTGGCCTGCCCCCCAACTCCACAGCAGCCATCCGGACGACGCTACCAGCGAGGTCTCATCAGCTGACCGACAGTCCGAGCTGGCGACTGATCACCAAGCGCTGCACTTCGCTCGTTCCTTCACCGATCTCCAGGATCTTGGAGTCCCGGTAGAACCGCGACACGGGCGTCTCGTCGATGAAGCCGTAGCCGCCGAAGATCTGGGTGGCCTCCCGCGTGGCGGTGACCGCTCCCTCGGTGGCATACAGCTTGGCCATGGCCGCCGCCGACCTGAACGGTCGCTGATGGTCCTTCAGCCACGCTGCCTTGTACACGAGGTGGTGGGCGGTCTCGGCCAGCACGGCCAGGTCGGCGCACTTGAAGGCCACCGCTTGATAGCTGCCGATGGGCTTTCCAAAGGCGTTGCGGTTCTTGGCGTACTCCACGGAGAGCTCGAGACAGGCCCGGATGGTTCCGAGGGCCAGGGCGGCGATGGCGATGCGTCCGTCATCGAGGATCGACAGGAACTGGGCGAAGCCCCGGCCGCGCTCCCCGAGCAGGTGGTCAGCGGGAACGGTGCAGTCGGTGAAGGTGAGCCCGTGGGTGTCCGACGCGTGCCAACCCATCTTGCGGTACGCCGGTTGCACGTCGAAGCCGGACGCGCCGGCCGGCACGATGATGGTGCTGATCTCGGGCGCGGGGTCGGTGCGGGCGGTGATGGTGACGAGCGACGTGATCGGCGTTCCCGAGTTGGTGATGAACGCCTTCTCGCCGTTGATGACCCAACCCTTGTCACCCTCCACCGCTCGGGTGCGAGTTCCCCCAGCGTCGCTGCCTGCTTCTGGCTCGGTCAGCCCGAAGCCCCCGAGGGCCCGACCGGCGCACAGGTCTGGCAGCCAGCGTTGGCGCTGCGCATCGGTGCCAAAGGCGTAGATCGGGTTGGCGCCGAGGCCGACGCCCGCTTCCAGGGTGATGGCCATGCTCTGGTCGACCCGCCCGAGCTCCTCGATGGCCAGGCACAGGGTAGTGAAGTCGCTGTCCGACCCGCCGTACGCGGCCGGGAAGGGCAACCCGAACAGTCCCAGATCCCCCATGGCCCGCACGGTGTCGACCGGAAACGTGTGGTCACGATCCCAGGCCTCGGCGTGCGGCGCGATCTCTTGGCGGGCGAAGTCGCGCACGACCTTGCGGAACGCGTCCTGCTCGTCGGTGAAGTCCAGCTCCATGGCCGAGGATGGTACGGGCCGGACTTCGACGGGTCCCGGGTCACCGTCTACCGGCCCTTGCCCGTTCCCGCCGGGCTCGTCCGCCTCGCTGACCCGTCCCCGCCTGCAAGCCGCCCGTCCTAGCCTTGCAAGGCTATGGAGCGCCCCGACGAGCACGCGGTGACGGTCCTCGGTGGCGACGTCGAGGGTGGAGGCGGCCACGACCAGCCCGACGGCCCCACGTGGTTGTGGCTCAACGGCGCGGTCCTCCCGGCCGAGCAGGCGCGGGTGGCGGCACTCGACCATGGCATCACGGTGGGCGACGGCGTGTTCGAGACCATGAAGGTGATCGGCGGCCGACCCTTCGCCCTCGGCCGTCACCTGCGACGGTTGCGCCGCTCAGCCGCCGCCCTCGACCTCACCGTCCCCCTCGATGACCGCCAGCTGGCCTCGGCCGTGGAGGAGGCGGTGGCGGCCGTGGAGCGAGACGTCGCTTCTGGCCAGCGACCCGTCGCCGGCCGGGTGCGCATCACCGTCACCGGTGGCCCGGGACCGCTCGGCTCTGACCGTTTCGAGGTGCCGGCCACGGTCCTCGTCGCCGCCTCCCCCGCCCCGCCCTGGCCGCTCACCACCGCCGTGGCGACGGTGCCCTGGGTGCGCAACGAGCGGGGAGCGTTGGCCGGGGTGAAGTCCACGTCCTACGCCGAGAACGTGAAAGCGCTCACCGTGGCCCACCGCGCCGGCGCCAGCGAGGCCATCTTCGCCAACACGGTCGGCGCTCTGTGTGAGGGCACCGGTTCCAACGTCTTCGTGGTAATCGATGGCCGACTCCTCACCCCCACCCTTGCGTCGGGGTGCCTGGCCGGCATCACCCGCGAGCTGCTGCTGGAGATGGTCGAGGCCACCGAGACCGACGGACTGCGCCTTGGGGATCTCGCCCTGGCCGAAGAAGCGTTCCTCACCTCATCCACGCGCGACGTGCAAGCCATCGCCAACGTCGACGGCGTCGCCCTGCCCACGCCGTGCCCCGGCCCGTTCACCCGGGCAGCCACAGAGGCCTTCGC
>JAABUQ010010363.1_pt1 | contig 12236 bp, 10 predicted proteins | sample 5560001 | NCBI WGS metagenome assembly JAABUQ01 (sample SAMN10711888, study PRJNA513371) | rock metagenome | isolation source: Antarctica rocks | place: Antarctica: Victoria Land, Finger Mt nord | collected 2015-12-18
ACGAGGTCGCGCACCTGCGGCACATGGACCACAGCCGGGCGTTCTGGGCGCTGGTGACGCAGCTCACGCCGCACCGCCGGGCTGCGACGGGCTGGCTGGCGGCGGAGGGCAACGGGCTGATGCGGGTAACGTGACGGGGGGCGGCCTTCGACGCCGAGGCCCGACCTTGCGGGCGGGCCTGCCATTGGCTGCACCGATGCTGGCTTGGTCGTGCGGTGAGGTGGTCCCGTCCCTTCGGACAGCTTTGCGACTGGGATAAGCTTGGTTCTGGTTGTTGTCAGGCCGCCAGTTTGCCCGGTTCCGTCCCGCTTGCCCCCTGCTGCCCTCCTGCCTCGTTCACAGGCCACATGACCTTTCTCCGAACCGGACAGGTGTTCCAGGTCGGCGGAGTCTCCGTCGGGAGGCGAGTGCAACCTTCGTGCAAGGAGGTATGCTGTAGCTATGGCGCCCAGGCGATACCTCGACCAACGGCTCAGGCTGCACCTGCTCCGGGCTGTGGACGCCATCGAGACGCACCGCAGCCTGCTGAAAGCGTCGGCCGCCCTGGGCCTCAGCCAGCCCGCCCTGACCAAGAACTTGCAGGAACTGGAGGAGGTGCTGCAACTCCGTCTGTTCGACCGTCATACCCGCGGCGTGCATCCGACCGAGGCCGGTGCGGTGTTCGTGCGTTCCGCCCGGCGGGTCCTCGCCGAGCTTCGCAGGCTGGACGAGGAGCTTGACCTGCTCTCGGCGCCCGGCGGCGGCATGGTCGCGTTGGGCGCCCTGCCCGTCGCGGCCGCCGGCGTGCTGCCGGGCGCATTGACCCGGCTGAAGGACACCCACCCGCAGATGCGGGTGCGGCTGCAGCAGGGACGGACGGAGGAGCTGCTGCCCCTGCTCGCATCCGGCGAGATCGACCTGATCGTCGGGCGGTTGTACGAGCCGCCGGTGCCGGACGGGTTCGAGCGGGAGGCGCTCTGGACCGAGCCGATCTCGATCCTCGCCCGCCCCGGCCACCCGCTGTTTTCGGCGGCGCGCGTGACGCCCGATGAGCTGCGGCGCTACGACTTGGTACTGCCAACCATCACCCAGCGGGTCGGCCAGGAGATCGAGGGCCTGCTGGCCGCGCTTGGGCTTACGCCAGACGCGTCGCTCCGCTCCAGCTCGTATGGCTTCATCCGGGAGATGCTGCACGGGACCGACCTGCTCTCGGCCATGCCGCGTCTGATGCTGGTCGGCGACCTGCTGCGCGGCACGCTGCGCGTCGTGCCGCTGCCGATCACCGCGCCGGACCGCCCAGCCGGGTTGATCCTGCCGCGCACCCGGCTTTTGCCGCCTGCCGGGCGCGCCTTCGTGGCCTGCCTGCGCGCCTATGTCGCCGAGCTGGCAGCACGCGGCCTTGCATCGGCTATAACCTCGAGTGATAGCAGCGCCGAAAAAAGCGATACGACGAGGCCGGGCAACCCGGGATAAAGCAGGATCAGCCTTGGTCGGCGTGCTGCCGCGGGATGCTGGCCAGGCGACATAACCAATGCAGGCGCCGGTCAACGGCCGCCGTAGGGAGGGTCCGCCCGATGCACCGCCGCCACATGCACCGCCAGCCTGGCCAACGTCCAAGCGCCCCTGTGCCAAACCGGAGAGCGGCATGAGCGTCGTTTCCGCCGGAGCGTCCCCGCCAAGCCGACAGGAAACAACGTCCGATGGCGGCGGCGCCCCGGCTGGCCCTGCCGCAGGTATGCAAGGGGCAGGCGTGGACATCAAGGCATTCATCGACGCGCGGCCGATATCGGCGTTCCAGTGGTTCCTGGTCGCCATGTGCTTCCTGGTCGTCGTGGCCGACGGCATGGACGTGGCCATCATGGGCTTCGTGACCCCCTCCATCCTGCAGGAGTGGGACATCTCCAGGCCGGCGTTCGGCATCGTCATCAGCGCCGCCCCGTTCGGGCTGGTGATCGGCGCCCTGGTGGCCGGGCCATCGTCGGACAGGTTCGGGCGAAAGGCCGTGCTGACCGTCTCCGTCCTCCTGTTCGGCCTGCTGACCCTCGCGACCGCGTATGCATCCTCACCCACGGAGATGGCGGTCCTGCGCCTGTTGGCCGGCATGGGCATGGGCGCCGCCATGCCCAACGCCACGACGCTGCTGTCGGAGTATGCGCCGCAGCGGCGGCGCTCGCTGATGATCACGGTCATGTTCACGGGGTTCAACCTTGGTTCGGCCCTCATCGGTTTCGCGGCCGGCTACCTGATCCCGCTCCATGGCTGGCGGTCCGTGCTGGTCCTGGGCGGCGCCGTGCCGCTGCTGCTGGTGCCGGTGCTGGTGCTGTTCCTGCCGGAGTCCGCGCGCCTGCTGGCCCTGCGCGGGGCCGGGTCCGAGCGGATCGCGGCAACCCTGGGCCGCGTGACAGGCCACCGCTTCCCGGGTGGTGAAACCTTCGTCTCCGCCGAGCCGCCGTTGCAGGCGCGCACGCCCATCGGGGTGCTGTTCTCGCGCGGGTTCGGCATGACGACGCTGTCCCTCTGGGTCACCTACTTCATGGGATTGCTGGTCATCTATCTCCTGACGGGCTGGCTTCCCACGATCATGAAGGATGCCGGCCTGTCCATCGCGACGGCAGCCAACGTCACCGCGATGTTCCAGATTGGCGGAACCGTCGGCGCCATCGCCGTCGGCTGGACGATGGACAGGGCGCGTCCGGCCCTGGTGATCGGGGCGGCCTACCTGGGCGGCGCCCTGTGTGTCCTGGCGCTGTCGCAACTCGGCGTGCTGTCGCCCGCGCTGGCCCTGCTGGTGTTCGCCGCCGGGTTCTGCATGAGCGGCGCGCAGACCGGCCTGAACGCCTATGCGCCGGGGTGCTATCCTACGGCGGCGCGCGCCACCGGCGTGAGCTGGATGCTTGGCGTGGGCCGTTTCGGCAGCATCGTCGGGTCGTCCGTCGGGGGGGCGCTGCTGGGATTGGGCTGGGGCTTCGGCGCCATCCTTGCGATCCTGGCCATCCCCGCGGTCTCAGCGGCGGCCGCCATCGCCGCGACGCAGCTTGGACGCTCCGGCACGGCAACGGCGGAAGCGGTCGCGCACTAGCGGCTGCCCTTGTTTGGAAAGAGGCACGATGCAAGACGAACCCTGCATGGACGTGGCCCACCTGGGCCACCTGGAGCTGCTCACCCCCAAGCCCGAGGCAAGCCTCCGCTTCTTCGTGGACGTGATGGGCATGACGGAAAGCGGGCGGCAGGGCGACTCCGTCTATCTGCGCGGCTGGGACGATTATGAGCGCTACTCCTTGCAGCTTACGACGTCCCACACCTCCGGCCTGGGCCATGCCGCCTTCCGGGCGCGCAGCCCGCAGGCGCTGCAACGGCGCGTGGCGGCGCTGGAAGCATCCGGCCAGGCGGTGGGCTGGCACGAGGGCGAATTGGGCCACGGCCCCGCCTTCCGCTTCCGCGACCCTGACGGGCACCTGCTGGAGATCTACTACGAGACCGAGTGGTACGAGGCGCCGCCCGCGCTGCGCCCGGCCCTCAAGAACCAGGCGCAGCGGAATCCGGGCCGCGGCGTGAACGTCCGCCGGCTCGACCACTTCAACTGCCTCGCCGTGGACATCCGCGCCAACCGCGAGTTCTTCGAGCGCACGCTGGGCTTCCGGCTGACCGAGCAGATCGTGCTGGATGACGGCACCGAGGCCGGCATGTGGCTGACCTGCACCAACAAGAGCTACGACTTCGCCTACACGCGGGAGGCGCACGGCGTGCCCGGCCGCTTCCACCACGTCACCTTCGCGCTGGACAGCCGCGAGGCCATCCTGCAAGCCGCCGACGTGTTCCTGGAGCATGGCGTGTTCATCGAGACCGGGCCGCACAAGCACGCGGTCCAGCAGACCTTCTTCCTCTACGTCTATGAACCCGGCGGCAACCGGGTCGAGGTCGCCAACGCCGGCGCCCGGCTGGTGCTGGCGCCCGATTGGAAGCCGATCACCTGGACCGAGGCCGAGCGCCGCAAGGGCCAGGCCTGGGGCCTCAAAACCATTGAGAGCTTCCACACCCACGGCACCCCGCCGCTGCCCGACCAGCACGGGGGTGAGGCGACCGCGGGCGTTGACGACCTGGCGGAAAAGGGGATTGCATCGTGAGCGGGACAAGCAAGACAGCGCTGAAGACCGGCGCGCATCCGGCGGAGAGCGTGGCCGGCGTCATGACGAGCAGCCGGCGATGAGCACGGTCTATACCGACCCGCCGCGCACGGAGCCGGACATCGTGGCCGGGTTTGCCGATCTGGGCGTCGCCACGGTCCATGAGGCGCAGGGCCGGACCGGGCTGATGCTGCCCTACCTGCGCCCGATCTACGCCGGCGCCCGCGCCGTGGGGACCGCGGTGACGGTCAGCCTGGCGCCGGCGGACAACTGGATGCTGCACGTCGCCGTCGAGCAGTGCCGGGAGGGCGACGTGGTGGTGGCCGCCCCGACCTCGTTCTCGGACGCCGGCTACTTCGGGGAGCTGCTCGCCACCTCGCTGCAGGCGCGCGGCGTGCGCGGCCTCATCCTCGAAGCCGGCTGCCGGGACGTGGCGGAGCTGACGCGGATGGGCTTCCCGGTCTGGTCGCGGGCGGTCAGCGCGCAGGGCACGGTCAAGGAGACGCTGGGGTCGGTCAACGTGCCCCTGGTGTGCGCCGGGCAACTCGTTGAGCCCGGCGACCTCATCGTGGCCGACGATGATGGCGTGGTGGTGGTCCCGCGGGCGCGGGCAGAATCCGTGCTGGCCGCCAGCTGCGCCCGCGACGAGAAGGAGCGGGCCGTCCGCGCCCGGCTGGAGGCGGGCGAGCTGGGCCTCGACCTCTATGGCATGCGGGACACGCTGGCGCGCAAGGGGCTGACCTACAAGCCCTACGCCGGGGGCTGAGCAGTGCCGGACGGGATCGCGCCCGCGGCTGACGCGGCCGTGCTGCGCGCGGCGGTCGGCGCCTACAAGCACACTGCGGCGCTACGGTCCGGCCAGGTCGCGTCCCCCCGGCTGCGCCTGGACTTCGCGGACGTGTCGCCCATCAGCCGCGCCTTCGCGCCGATGGTGCGGGAGGGGCGGTTCGACGTGTCCGAGATGGCGATTGCCACATTCTTGCAGGCGCGGGCCTGCGGCAAGCCGCTGGTCTTGCTGCCGGTCACGCTGGCGGCCCGGTTCCAGGAACCCGCCCTGCTGTGCCGCACCGGCAGCGATATACGCGGACCAACCGACCTCGCAGGCCGCCGGGTCGGCGTGCGGGCCTACAGCCAGACCACGGGCATGTGGCTGCGCGGCATCCTGGCCGGGGACCATGGCGTCCCGCCGGAGGGGGTGCGCTGGGTGACGTTCGAGGACGCGCACGTAGCCGAATACCGCGACCCGCCCTGGGCCGAGCGCGCCCCGGCCGGCGCGGACATGCTGGCGATGCTCCGCGCGGGCGATCTGGACGCGGTGGTCGTCGGCAACGACGTGCCGGACGACCCGGGCCTGCGCACCGTGTTCCCCGACCCGGCGGCAGCGGGCGAGGCGTTCTGGCGCAGGCACGGCTTTGTGCCGGTCAACCACCTGCTCACCGTCCGGCGCGACCTGGCCGACACCCGCCCGGACCTGGTGGCCGAGCTGCTCCGCATGTTCCGCGCCGCCAAGGCCGCGGCCTCGGTGGCGTCCGGCGAGCGCGACACCCTGCCGATGGGCCGCGCCGCGCTGCGGCCCGCCATCGCGCTCGCCCTGCGCTATTCGGCCGAGCAGGGCCTGCTCCCACGCCCCCTGGACGCCGCGGAAGTCTGGGACGACTTGCCCGACGACTGGGAGGATGCCCTGTGATCATCGACTGCCACGGCCACTACACCACCGCGCCCGCCGCCCATGACGGGTGGCGCGAGGCGCAGACCGCCGCGTTCAAGGCCGGCGGTGACCTCGATCCCGCCTACCCCGGCATCTCCGACGACGAGATCCGCGACACCATCGAACGGAACCAGCTCCGCCTGCTGCGCGAGCGCGGCGCCGACATGACGGTGTTCAGCCCGCGCGCCTCCACCATGGCCCACCACGTCGGCAACGAGGCCGTCAGCCAAGCCTGGACCCGCCGCTGCAACGACCTGATCAAGCGCGTGGTGGACCTGTTCCCCCGGACTTTCGTCGGCGTCTGCCAGTTGCCGCAGTCGCCGGGCGTGCCCATCGCCCACTCCATCGCGGAGCTGGAGCGCTGCGTGACCGGGCTGGGCTTCATCGGCTGCAACCTGAACCCCGACCCCTCCGGCGGCCACTGGACCGGCCCGCCGCTGACCGACCGGGCCTGGTACCCCTTCTACGAGAAGATGGCCGAGCTGGACGTGCCGGCGATGATCCACGTATCGGGATCGTGCAACGCCAACTTCCACGCCACGGGCGCCCACTACATCAACGCCGACACCACGGCGTTCATGCAGTTCCTGCAAGGCGACCTGTTCCGGGACTTCCCGACGCTGCGGTTCATCATCCCGCACGGCGGCGGCGCGGTCCCCTACCACTGGGGCCGCTACCGGGGCCTGGCCGACATGCTGGGGCGCCCGCCGCTCCGCGAGCACGTCATGCGCAACGTGTTCTTCGACACCTGCGTCTATCACCAGCCCGGCATCGACCTGCTGTTCCGCGTGATCGACGTGGACAACATCCTGTTCGGCTCGGAGATGGTCGGCGCGGTGCGCGGCATAGACCCGGAAACCGGCAACCCCTTCGACGACACCAAGCGCTACATAGATGCGCTTCCCATCCCCGAGGCGGACAAGCGCAAGGTGTTCGAGGGCAACGCGCGCCGGGTGTATCCGCGCCTGGACGCCATCCTGAAGGGCCAGGGGCGATGAACGGCAGGCCGGCGCAGGCGCTGGACCCTGCGTACCGGGCAGGCGCGGCTGGGGCGGACAGCCCTGGCCGGGGCACAGGCCACACTGCCAACCGGAGAAGGGGAGTAGCGGCATGGACAGGTATGGGATCATCGGCTTCGGCGAGGTCGGCGGCATCTTCGCCCGGGACCTGGCCGCCCAGGGCGCCGCGGTTGCCGCATTCGACGTGGCCCCGGCGGCGCAGGCGCGTGCGGCGGCTGCCGGGTGGGCGGCGCCCAGTGCCCACGACGCGGCCAGCAGCGCGGGCGTGGTGGTCGTCAGCGTCACCGCCGGCTCGGCGCTGGACGCGATGCGCTCGCTGCGCGGCGGCCTGGGCCATGCGCCGTTCGTGCTGGACGTGAACAGCGTCTCGCCCGCGGCCAAGCAGGAGGCCGCCCGCATCGTCGAGGCCGCTGGGGGCCGCTACGTCGAGGCCGCGGTGATGACCAGCGTGCCGCCAAAGGGCCTGCGCTCCCCCATGCTGCTCGGCGGCCCGCATGCGGCGGCATTCATGGCGGCCGTGGCCCCGCTCGGCATGGACCTGACGGACTACGCGCCCGAGGTCGGACGCGCATCGTCCGTGAAGATGTGCCGCAGCGTGATGATCAAGGGGCTGGAGGCGCTGACGACCGAGTGCATGCTGGCCGCCCGGCACTATGGCGTCGAAGCCGACGTGCTCCGCACCCTTGGCGACACCTTGCCGCACCCGGACTGGCCGGGCCTGGCCCGCTACGTCATCAGCCGCGCCCTGATCCACGGCAAGCGCCGCGCCGAGGAGATGCGCGAGGTCGCGCGCACGGTCGAGGACGCCGGGCTGGAGCCGCTGCTGAGCCGCGCCATCGCCGAGCGGCAGGACTGGGCGTGGCGCCAGGGCGCCGCGATGGGCGAGGCCCGGAACCTGCCGACGCTGGAACCCCTGCTGGACGCGCTTGCGGACGTGAGCCGCCTGCCCAAAGCTGCCGAGTAGCGACGGACGCCCCAGCAAGGGGCGCCGAGGAGGAGACGACAATGAAGCGCCGCACGCTGCTGGCCACCGCCGCCGCTGCCCTGGCGGCCCCTGCCCTGTCCGCCCCCAGCCTGGCCCAGCCGGCCCGGGTGCTCCGCTTCGTGCCCTATGTGGACCCGCCGGTGCTGGACCCCATCGCCAACACGGCGGCGCAGGTCCGCAACCATGCCTTCCTGGTGTTCGACACGCTGTATGGCCTGGATGCCGATTACGTGCCCCGGCCGCAGATGCTGGCCGGGCATGTGGTGGAGGCGGACGGGCTGACGTGGACGCTCACGCTCCGCGGCGGCCTGCGCTTCCATGATGGCACGCCGGTCCTGGCGCGCGATGCCGCGGCCTCGATCCGCCGCTGGGCGTCGGTGGACGGCTTCGGCGCCACCCTTATGGCCGCAACCGGGGCGCTGGACGCGCCGGACGACCGCACGATCCGCTTCCGCCTCCGCCGGCCTTTCCCACTGCTGCCGGACGCGCTGGGCAAGATGTCGCCCAACATCTGCGCCATCATGCCCGCGCGCCTGGCCGCGCTGCCCGGCATCAAGCCCGTGCCCGAGATCGTCGGCAGCGGCCCGTTCCGCCTGGTCGAGTCCGAGCGCATCCCCGGCGCGCGGATCGTCTATGAGCGGTTTGCGGGCTATCGTCCCGCCGAGGGGCCGCCGGGCCTGACCAGCGGGGCCAAGCGCGTCGAGCTGGACCGGGTGGAGTGGCTGGTGATGCCGGAACCCGCCACCGCCGCCGCGGCGCTGCAATCTGGCGAAGTGGACTGGGTGGAGGCGCCGCCGCCCGACCTGCTGCCGCAACTGCGCCGCGACCCGGCCCTGGTGGTCGCCACCAACGACCCCACCGGCGTCGTCCCGATCCTGCGCTTCAATAGCCTGCTGCCGCCGTTCGACAACGCCGCAATCCGCCGGGCCGTGCTGAGCGCGGTGGACCAGGCCGAGTTCATGGCCGCCTTCTCCGACGACGCGGCCAACGTCCGCACCGGCGTCGGCATCTTCTGCCCCGGCACTCCGATGGCGACCGCAGCCGGCCTGGACCGCGCCATTGGCACCGCGGGCATCCCGGACGCCCGACGCGCCATCGAGGCTGCGGGCTACAAGGGCGAGCGCGTGGTGATGCTGGAACCCACCGACCACCCCGTGAACAGCGTCATGGCCCAGGTCGGCGCCGACCTATTCAAGAAGCTCGGCCTGAACGTGGACGGCCAGGCGATGGACGCCGGCACCATGTTCCAGCGCCGCGCCAACCGCGAGGGCCTGGACCGCGGCGGCTGGAGCTGCTTCCCGTCGGCGGTCGCCGGCATCGACGTGCTGAACCCGGCCGTCAGCTTCCTGGCCCGCGGCAATGGGCGGGATGCCTGGTACGGCTGGCCGACCGACCCGGCGCTGGAGGCCCTGCGACTGTCCTGGTTCGATGCCCCCGACCACTCCGCGCAGGCGGCAGTCGCGGAGAGGATGCAGCGCCAGGTGCTGGCCGAGGCGCCCTACCTGCCGCTCGGCCAGATCCTGCAGCCCACCGCCTACCGCCGGGACCTCGCGGGCATCCTGCCGGGCTTTGCCAAGTTCTGGTCGGTCCGGAAGGGCTGACCGTGCTGCTGGATGCACAGGGGCTGTAACCCTGCTTCATGCTCTCAAGTCCAAATGCGATGACTGCGCCACGCCGCCCACGTCTATGATCATGCGCAGCGCCAAAGACGCGCAATAGGAGGAACCATGCCGGCCAAACCTTGCCGCCTGTGCCGTCTGGGTCCGCTATGAGGCTGGGCTGGTATTCCGACCTCGCTCCTGTGGAGCGGCGGACGTTCTGGGCCTGCTTCGCGGGCTTCAGCCTCGATTCGATGGACACCACCATGTACGCGCTGGTGATACCGTCGCTGATCGCGGTTCTCGGCATCTCCCGGCCGGAGGCGGGCTACCTGGCCACCGCTGCCCTGGTCGGGGCGGCGGCCGGGGGCTGGGGCGCCGGCGTGCTCGCCGATAGGATCGGGCGCGTGCGCATCCTGCAGGTCACCATCCTCTGGGTCGCCGTCTTCACCTGCGCGGCCGCCTTCACGAACAGCTTCTCCCAACTCCTGGTCGTCCGCCTGATGCAGGGGCTGGGCTATGGCGGCGAGGCTGCGGTCGGTGGCGTGCTGATCAGCGAGGTCGTCCGCCCGGCGTTGCGCGGCCGGGTCGCGGCGTCGGTCCAGAGCGGTTACGCCGTGGGCTACGCCGTCTCCGTCGCCTTGCTGCCGGCCGTGTCCGCCTTCTTCCCGGAAACCCTGAGCTGGCGGGTGCTGTTCGCGATAGGGCTGCTGCCGGCCGGCCTGGTGTTCCTCATCCGCCGGCTGGTGCCTGAATCCGGCGTCTATGCCGATGCCGCCGCACTGCGGGCGCGTCATGGAGATGGGGCGCCGTTCTGGGCGATCTTCACCGGCCCGCACCTGCGCCGGACGGTCATCGCGGCCCTCATGTCCACCGGCATCTTCGGTGGCGCCTACGTGATGATCACCTGGTTGCCGACCTACCTGCGCACCTCTCTGGGCCTGTCGGTCGCGTCCAGCTCCGGCTACCTGGCGATGAACATCCTGGGGTCGCTGGCCGGCCCGCTGATGTACGGCTGGCTGTCGGACCGGATCGGGCGCCGGTTCAGCTTCATGGCCTTCCTGCTGCTGCAGGCCGGCAACGTCGCCGTCCTCCTGCTGACCCCGATCGGCGCCACGGCGACCATCCTGCTCAGCTTCTTCCTCGGCGCGTTCCAGGGCGGCCTCGCGTCCGGCATGTTGCCGACCTTCGCCGAGCTTTACCCCACCTCGATCCGCGCAAGCGGCCAGGGCTTCTGCCTGGGCGGCGGCCGCGGCTTCGGCTCGGTGGTGCCGGCGACGGTAGGGGTCCTGGCGGCCACGGTGCCGTTGGGCACGGCGATGGGAAGCTGCGCGCTTTGCTCCTACGCGGTGGCGTTCATCGCTGCCGCGCTGCTGCCCGAAACCAGCGGCACCGACCTGCACGCCGTCGAGCCTGCTTCCACGGCGCCGGATCAGGCGTACTCCATCGGGGAGCCGCTTCGGTGATCGTCCGCGCCGCCATCGTTGCCGGGCTGCTGGCGATGCCTGCCGCCCATGCCGAGCACTTGGACCAGCGGACGCAGGAGACGCGGACCGTGCTGTATTACCATGTGCCTGACGAGGCGCTGGCCCGCGTACTTCCGCAGGGCTGGCATCCCGCCGCGATCATCGCCGGCCCGGCCCGGGGCGCGAACCTGACCGTCAACCTGTCCGAGCAGATCTCCGCCACGACAGCCGATGGCAAGGTTGCCGGCGATGCGCGCGGCCGGGCGCTCACGCTCTCCGCCCGGGTTCGGGACGACGCCTCCGCCGACGACCGCGCCATGGTGCTGTTCGGCATCACCACGGGCTCGGACGCGCCGGGTCCGTATGGCACGCACCACCTGGGCACCGTGGCGCTTGACCGCATGGCCGTCACCGGCAGCACCGGGCCGACGCAGGCGGCCGAGCATTGGGACGCGAAGACCGGGGATGGCGACCGTTTCGAGCTGACGCTGCGCTGGACGCGGGGCGATGTGGTGCCGGGGCATGTGGACCAGCAGACGCGTTCGTCGCTGCATCCGAAGTTCTACCGCATCTACAAGATCGACTCCTTCTCCGACGTGGTCCGGAGCGAGGCCGGGCAGGTTGACCACGCAGGCACCGTACAGGCCGGTTCCGCCGGGCGGGTTGCCGACCTGCTGAAAGGGGCTGACCGACTGGTCGCGGTGGTATCGGTCCCGATATATGAGCGGGAGATCTGGCTGCCGTAGTCTGTTGCCATAGCGTCTGCACGCTGCGGCCCGGCCCGGCCCGGCCCGGCCCGGCCCGGCAACGGCTGGGCAAGGCGCAGCGGGCACGCCACCCCCGCGTATGCCGTCAGCTCTTGACCAATGGGCAATTGCCCTCCGCCTCCGGGCGGAAAGCCTCGTCCGCCGGGATGGTGGCGAGTATTTCGTAGAAATCCCACTCGCCCTTGCTTTCGGCCGGGGTCTTCGTCGTGAAGAGGTAAACCGGATGCAGCTTGCGTCCGTCGGCACGGATGCGTCCAGGGCCGTAGATAGGGTCATCGGTTGCCATCGCCTTCATGGCTGCGACGACGGCCCGACCGTCAGCCGGGTCGGCGCCGGCCGCCACGGCCTTGATGAGGTGTGCAGCCGCGGAATACATGCCGGCCTGCATGTCGTTCGGCATGGCATGGTTGCTGGACCGGGCGCCGTAGCGGCGGGAGAAGGCGCGGGTGGCGTCATTGGCGTCCCAGTAGAACGGGGTCACGCCCAGCACGCCCTGCGCGACGGCCAGACCCACCCCCTTCGTGATGTTGATGTTGTAGATGGGGCCGCACACCTGCATCGTCTGCATCAGCCCGAACTCCGCCGCCTGC
>JAABUQ010010364.1_pt1 | contig 12236 bp, 10 predicted proteins | sample 5560001 | NCBI WGS metagenome assembly JAABUQ01 (sample SAMN10711888, study PRJNA513371) | rock metagenome | isolation source: Antarctica rocks | place: Antarctica: Victoria Land, Finger Mt nord | collected 2015-12-18
GGTGACGTTGGTGAAGGTGGCGGTTTCGAGGTGGTCGGCGTTGTGGGCGCAGACGCCGATGCCGACGTAGACGGGGCCGTGGAGGACGACGGTGGCGGGGGGTGTTGCGGGGGTTTTGGAGTTTGGGGAGCCGATGTAGAGGGCGAACTGGTCGCCTCGGCGCTCGATGCGGAGGCGGGCGGGGCCGTGCTGGGGGGCGGTCGAGTCCTCGGTCTTGCCGGCGGGGGTGGAGCGGTACTGGAGGGTGATGTGGCCGTCGGCGTGGATGGCGGCGTCGGCGTAGGGGGAGGCGGGGTCGAGGCTTTGGCGGAAGATGAGGACGGCTTTGGCGGTGGGGTCGGCGGTGTCGGGGGCGAAGTGGATGTCGGCGGAGAGGGCGGCGTCGCCGGAGAGCTTGACCCAGGTGAGGTGGAACTGGTCGGCGGCGCCCCAAAGGTCGGCGCCGCCGCCGGTGACGCGGAAGGAGGCGGTGGCGGGATCGTAGAGGGTGGCGCCGGGGCGGGTGGCGCCGATGTCGTTAGAGCCTTCGAAGATGCCGAGACTGTTCTTTGGAGGTGGTTGCGCGGGGGCGAGGGCGGGCGCGACGAGGGCTGCGGCGAGCAGGAAGGAGGGGATGTGGAGGTGGCTACGCATGAGGTGAGAACACTATAAGCTGTGGTGGTCGCTGCCGGCGTTTGCGGAGGAGATGGCGTGCGGCCGCTCGCGGGTAGGATGACCGGTGCGGATGCGCCTTTGCGGGAGCTACGGGTCGGGGGTGAGCTGCCTGGGGAGCTGCCGGTGTCGGGGGTTGTTCTGGGGGTATTCTGGGGGGGTGTTCCGGGGGGAGGAGCGCAGCATGCTGTTTAGCGTGATCCAAGAGCCTGTGGCGAAGGAGGGTGGGACGACGACGGATGCGCTCGCTTATCCGACGATCGCGACGCTGCTGGTGACCGGAGCGGTGGTGAGCATGGCGTGCCGGACGCCGGATGAGCCGTTTCGGACGTGGTTCGGCCTGCTGGCGGATGCTTGCGGATTTCTGCTGCTGGCGGCGGTGGTCCATGTGGTCGCGGTGTGGGGAGTTAGCCGATTGTTCCGGAGGCAGCTGCGGGCTCCGGTGAGTGCCGTTGCTCGCGGGGCGTGGTTGAGCGTGGGTCTGCTGCCCCCGTTTATGCTGCTGGCGACGCAGGGGTCCGCGTGGGCGGTCGCGCTGCCGCCGGTGATTGCAGTAACGGCTGTGTTGTTTGTGCGGCGGGGTGTGCCGACGGCGGGCCGGAGCGCGAACGCCGCGGCGCCGGCGGGGATCGGCTCGGGCCTATTTGTGCTCGGGGAGCCGCCTCCCCTGTGGCGTACGCTGCTTCCGATGGTGATGGTTGCGGTTGCGGCCGAAGGTGCGGTTGCGCTGCTGCTGTCGTGGCAGTATGCACTGGGCGGACTGGTGCTGGGGGCCGGGACGATGGTGGTTGCGTGGAGGGCGCCGCTGCGGCTGCGCGAACCGCGGGACCGGCCGGGCGGCTTCCCGGCGAGCGAAACGGCGGTCGCGTTGGTGCTTACGGCGGTGGCGCTGGCGCCGTCCATGGGCGGCAGCGGACGTTTGTCGGAGGTGATGAGGACGCTGCTGCGGGGGGGACGGGGGGCGACGTCCCAGCATGCGCCCCCGCTGCCGCATGCGCGTGGATCGGCGCAGGATGGGGCGCTTTCGGGGGTGATTCTGACGCTGCCGCCGAAGCCGCAGGAGAAGACCGTGCCACCGCCGCCGCCGGGAAGACAGGCGCCGGCAAGCTTCCGGAAGGCGCAGCCGTTGATTATCCCCTTCGACGGGGCGTACTGGTATTTTCGGAGTCCGGAGAGGCGGCCGAGGCCGGATGCGCGGGTGGTGCGCGGAGATCCGACCAAGGTCGTGATCCACTCCACCGATCTCCGGCCGTTACAGATGGAGGCGCACCAGAGGTTGAGCGCAGCGATCGGGACGGACTGTTGCCGCGCGATCCTGGTTGCCGTGCGCAGCGCCAACGACCAGCCGGGCGTGATCGCGCTGGAGCTGTTGCTGGGGGACGGGTCTGGAGGGGTGCGGACCGAGCAGTCGCTGGGAATCCAGGTGCTTCCGTCGAGTGAGGAGCCGCAGGGTAGGCCCGGTAAAGGGATGACGGACGAGGAGCTGCGCTTCGACCTCCCGGCCGGTATACGGATGGAGCGGTTCGACGAGATGACGGTGAGGGTGAAGCCGGGGTGGGCCCGCGCCCGGGTGGGAGCGCATGTTTCCGTGGAGCGGTTCGAGCTGGTGCCGTGACGGGCGAGCAGGCCTTTGGCGCGGTTCGAGTTGGTGCCGTGAGGGGCGGTAGGTGCTTGGCGCGCGTTGGAGGAGGGTTCGGGGAAGCCTGGTTCAGGCGCGCGGTCCTTTGGAGTTCTCGGGGCGGGGGTGGAAGGCTTCGACGACAGTGGAGATGCCGCCGCGGGGGCGGAAGTCGCCTTTGACGAGGGCCCAGACGGGATCGGTGGCTTTGACGATGTCGTTGAGGACCTGGTTGGCGATGTTTTCCTGGAAGATGCCTAGGTTGCGGTAGCAGAAGAGGTATTCCTTGAGGCTTTTGAGCTCGAGGCAGCGCTCGCGGGGCATGTAGCGGATGGTGATGACGCCGAAGTCAGGGAGGCCGGTCTTGGGGCAGATGGAGGTGAACTCGGGATCGTCGATGAGGATCTCGTAGGCCTGGAACTGGTTCTGGAAGGTGTCGATGGAGGGGAAGGGGGCGTCGAGGCCGGAGGCGGCGTGGTCGTCGGTGTAGCCGGTGTTCTGGGTGTGCATGGGGTCTAGTTTATCGGGTTCCGGGGAGATCGAGGGGCAGCGCCGGTGAGGCGGAAGAATGTGGTTGCGGAGCGGGGGACGATGTGCGATAACTACGTTATGCGTAGTTATCGAAACGTAGTAGAGACGGATGAGGGTGGGGGGACGGGGCAGTTCTCCGACCCGCCGATGCTGGTGCTGGCGAGCCTGGCGGAGGGGCCGAAGCATGGGCACGCGATGATCGAGGATATTGCGCGGATGTGCGGGACGCGCCTGGGGCCGGGGACGTTGTATGGGGCGATCGGACGGTTGGAGCAGCAGGGCTGGATTGAGCCGCTGCCCCCCGAGAAGCGGCGCCGGCCGTACCGGATCACGGCGGTGGGTTTGCGGGTCTTGCGGGCGAGGCTGACGACGCTGCGGGAGTTTGCGAATGCGGGTCTCGGAAGGCTGGAGACGCTGTGAGGCCGGGGCTGGCGCGAGTTTTAGTGGGGCTGTATCCGCGCGTTTGGAGGGAGCGGTACGGGGCCGAGTTAGAGGCGGTGCTCGAGGCGGAGCACGGCGGTTTGGGCACGGCTGTAGATGTAGTCTGGTCGGCGATTTGCGAGCATGTTTCCCCTCTTGGAGGCTTCACCATGGATGGACTATCGAGTCGTGCAGGCGGTGACGTTGGCGGCGGTTTTGGGGCTGTGACGCGGCAGGCGAGCGCGTTTCTTCCGCTGATAATGTCGGCGGCGGCGCTGCTGGCGGTGCTGGGGCACGTGGCTGTCTATGGCGCAGTGGGCGCGGTCCGCGAGGCGGACGAGGGGGCGACCGCGCATATCTGGCAGATCCTGATTGCGGGGCAGGTACCGGTGATGGCGTACTTTCTGTTTCGCTGGCTCAGGCGGGCTCCGAGGCAAACGCTTGGCGTGTTTGCGCTGCAGGCTGGAGCTGCGCTGGCGAACGTTGCCGCAGTCTTCTTTCTGGGGCTGGGTTAAAGGCCCGGAATGCTGAAAGGCGGGCCTTTGTGGGCCCGCCTGGTGTTGTGCCGAATGATGCTGTCCAGTGACCGGTCTGGTTACGGCGGCTAGTTTCTCCGACCCAGGATGGGGCGGTCGTCGCCGGAGTTGGTGGTGGGGTTGTTGGGGTCGGAGGCGGGGCCGCCGACGCGACGCAGGGTGGGCTTGTTGCCATCCTTCTTGTCGTTGAGCTTGCGCTTGTTCTCGATGCGGGCGAGGCGGGACTTCACGTCGTCGAACTCGGAGGTGGTGACGATGTAGTCGGGCTTGGCGGGCATGATGGTGGCGATCTCGACCTCGGAGTGCTCGATGCGGTCGGGGGTCTGGGGATGGTCGCTGAAGGCTTTGGAGAGGGTGCCGGGCTTGTGTTTTTCGAGGGCGTCGAGCTTCTCGAAGAACTGGATGAAGGCCTGGGGGTCGTAGCCGGATTTGTACATGTACTGGAGGCCGAGCCAGTCGGCTTCGGACTCGAAATTGCGGGAGAACTTGAGGAAGGTGAGGGGGATGGCGAGCTGCGAGGCCTCGTAGATGCCGTAGCCGGTATAGGAGCCCTGGGTGAAGATGACGAGGGGGATCTGGGCCATCTGGAAGTAGTTCATGCGGGTCATCTCGCGGGCGGCGTGATGGGCGCAGACGTGGGCGGTCTCGTGGGCCATGACGCCGGCGAGCTCGGCCTCCTCATCGGCGGCGAGGATGAGGCCGGAGTTGACGTAGAAGAAGCCGCCGGGGAGGGCCATGGCGTTGATCTCGTCGGAGTCGATGACCTTGATGGTGAAGGGGACCTTGCAGTCGGAGTTTTTGACAATGTTCTGACCGACGCGGTTGACGTACTCGACGATGACAGGATCGGTGACGAGGTGGGCGGACTTTTCGATCTCCATGGAGTACTGCTTGCCGGTGCCGATCTCCCAGTTGGTGGAGTAGAAGTTGCCGACGCCGCGGCCGCCGATGTTGCGGTTGCCGATGGCGTCGACGTCGTCTTCGGAGCCTTTTTTGATCTTGGGGTCGAGGTCCTCGCCCGGGGAGGGGAGGGAGTCGGTCTTATTCTTTTTGGCGACGGCGTCGCGGGCGGCCTTGCTCTCGGCGGGGGTGGGTGGTGTGCCGGCCGGGACGGGGTCCTTGGAGGCGGGGGGGATGGCGTTCGGGTCCATGGGCTGCTGCGCCAAGAGGCCGGTCGAAAGGGTGAGGGCGGCGACGAGGCCGAGATGCGCGAGAGGACGCATGGGGGGAGATCTCCTGGAGGGCCGCTTCCCTGCTGTCGGACGCAGCTCTACGTTAGCTTTGACTTCAGTATGCGCCTGTTGGTGAGCTTTGTGGGTGCTCGTCAGCAGGCGCCGGTGCCGGCCGGGCGTGGAGCCGGTGTGGGTTTGGGGAGCTACCAGGTGTTGTAGGAGGTGCCGTCGGCGGCGAGCATCTGGGCGCCGGAGTGGACGTCGCCGATGCCGGAGTCGGTCTGGTCGAGGCTTTGGAGGGCGTCGGTCTGGACGGGCTGCCAGGTGTCGGTGCGGTGGGTGAAGGGGTCGATGGGCATGACCTTGAGGTAGCCGGCCTGGACGAGGTCGTCGAGGGCCTGGGGGGCTTTTTGCTTGTCGATGGTGTAGGAGTCGATGGCGGCGCGGAGGGTGTGGAGGTCTTCCTTGAGGACGGCTTCGCGGGCGTTGCGAACGTTGTGGACGTAGGCGGGGACGGCGATGGCGGCGAGCAGGCCGATGATGACCATGACGATCATGAGCTCGATGAGGGTGAAGCCGGATGGGTGGGTGGGCGGCTTAGGGTTAGCGGATCGCTGAGCCGGGATCCCGGTTAGGAGCCGGAGAGCTGGGGGGTGGGAGCGGAGAGATGCGCGGTTGGATGGGGGTGGATGCATGGCTACCATGTGGAGTACTTTGTGCCGTCGAGGGCGGTGGCCTGGCTTTTGGTGTGGACGTCGAAGACGTTCTGGCCGCCGAAGGAGTCGGAGTCGGCGTCGTCCTGGTTGGAGCGGAGGCCCCAGTCGGTGGAGTGGGTCATGGGATCGACGGGGATTTTGCGGAGGAAGCGGACTTTTTTGGTCTGGACGTCGACGCCGTCGACGAGGGTCTGGAGGTCTGGGGGGTAGTTGATGCTGTCGGCCTTGGTCTGGAAGGCACCTTTTTCGGCGGCGTCCTTGTAGTGGTCAATGGCGTCGCGCATTTCCCAAAGGTCACGGCGAAGTTCGCGTTCTTTTTCGCGGCGCACCTGGAAGCGGGCGATGGGGACGGCGGCGGCGGCGAGGATGGCGAGGATGGCCACGGTGATGATGAGCTCGATGAGGGTGAGGCCGGCGTCGGGGGCTGCGTGGTGGGACGGCTGGGCGGGGAGCCGCTCGGGGGGCGTCAGGCGCGGGGGCAGAGAGGCGGTTCTTTTTTTTTCGGCAAGCTCAGGGTCAGGAGGACAAGAGAAGAGACGCGCCATGCCCGGCTCACTTTACGTGGACGACCGACGGTGTTCCGACGGCGGGGATGCTGGTTTGCGCGCCGTTCTTGGCTCCGACCCTGGGAAGGGCGATGGCCGAGTCGCCGGCGGCGAGGGCTTTGAAGGTGAGGACGCAGATGGCTCCCTGCCCGGCGACGCCCGGGGCTCCGGGGGGGCGGGAGACGGAGACGGTGACGAGGCCGTTGCCCTCGTCGCGGTGGACGATGGCGACGGCCTGGCCATCGCGGCCGAGGAGGTCGCCGGAGTCGACGTTGACGAGCTGGAGGACGGCGGGGTTGAACTGGAGCTGGAGGGGAACGGAGTAGAGATCGCGTGCGCCGGTAGCGGTAACGGCTACCTGGAAGGTGCTGCCGACGGCCTGGGTGGAGGTGGGGGGGACGACGGAAAGGTTGAGGGGACCGGACGGTGCGGCCTGGGCGGCGGCGTTGGCGGGCGACGGTGTGGCGGTGGGGGCCGCCGGCGCGGGGGTGTTGGGGACCGAGGGCGAGAAGCCGGGCGCAGGGTTGCCGGGGGTGGGCATCTGGGCCTGCTGGCTGAGCTGACCGACCATGGAGGAGGCGGCCACGGCGGCGCTGGTGCCGTTGGTGGAGCGCGGACGGGGGATGATGGGGACGTTGAAGTCGGCGTTGGCGTCCTGGCGGAGTTCGATGGACTGGCCGGTTCCGGTGTCGATGGCGCGGGTGTTGAGGCGGGTGAGGACGGACTCGCGGACGATGTGGGGGACGACGATGAAGACGATCTCGGACTGCTGGGTTTCCTTGTTCTGGGAAGAGAAGAAGTACTTGAAGAAGGGGAGTTCGCCGAGGCCGGGGGTGCCGTTGACGCCGCGGATGTCCTGCTTCTGGACGAGGCCGGCGAGGATGCTGGGCTCGCCCTCCTTGAGCTGGATGACCTGCTCGGCGGCGTTCTGGCCGATGATGGGCTCGACGACGCCGGAGATGGTCTGATCGCCGTTGTGGGAGGAGACGTCGACCTTCATCTTGAGGGAGACTTCGTGGTCGTAGTGGACGGTGGGCGTCATGTCGATGGTGACGCCGATGTCGATATAGGTGAACTGGGTCTGGACGCCGATGGAGCCGACGCCGGTCGCGACGCCTGCGTTGTAGCTGCCGGTGGCGATGGGGATGCGGGAGCCGATCTTGAGGGTGGCGCGCTGGCCGTCGGTGGCGCGGATGCGGGGGTTCTGGAGGATGCGGGTGTCGGAGTCGGTGAGCAGCGCGTTGACGGCGCCGCCGCCGACGGTGACGGCGAAGTTGTTGGCGTTAAGGCTGGTGAGCTGATTGAGGGTGAGGTTGGAGCCGTTGGCGCCGACTCCCGTGCCGGTGCCGGTGCCGTTGCCTGTACCGGTTCCGCTGCCGGTTCCGGTGCTGTTTCCACTGGAGTTGGAGCTGTTGGTGCCGGCAGTGGGGGTGAGGCCGAAGGAGGTGGGCAGGGTGATGCCGAGGTTGCGGATGCGGTCACGGTTGACGGAAAGGACGGCGACGTCGATGACGACCTCGGGCTTGGCGCGGTCGAGATCGTTGAGCAGCTTTTGCGCGAGCAGGAGCTGGTCGGGGGTGGCGCGGAGGACGAAGGCGTTCTGGGTGGGGATGAGGGCGAGCTTGGCGGAGGGATCGAGGAGGTTGCGGAGGGCGGTGAAGATCTCGTTGGCGTCGTTCTGCTGGGCGGCGTTGGTGAGGTAGAAGGTTTGGACGGCAAGCTCGTCGAGGTCGGTGCGCTTGGTGCGGGTGTTCTGGGCGATGAAGATGGTGTTGGGGGTGATGGGCTTGTAGAAGGTTCCGGCGATGGTTCCGACGATGCGGAGGGCGTCGGTAAGCGAGACGGAGGTGAGGTCGACGGGGATGCGGCGGGAGGTGTAGTCGGGGTCGAAGAGAACGTTGAGACCGGCGGCCTTGCCGATGGCCTGGTAGATGACTTTGACGTCCTCGACCATGTGGAGGGTGATGGGATCGGCGGAGACGGGCTGGAGGGTGACGGGACCGGCGACCGAGCCGAGGGTGGCGAGGGCGGCGTCGGCGGGCGCCATCTGGGCGGTCGAGTCGGCACCGCTGGCGGGGGGAGCGGAGGAGGCGGAGCCCGGTGGGCGGGCGGGAACGGAGGCGGGCGGAGCGTTGAGGAGCTGTTGAAGCTGAAGGATCTCCTGCTCGGCGGTCTGGTTGGAGGGATCGATCTGGTGAGCGCGGAGGAACTCGTCCATGGCTCCGTTGAGGTCTCCGCTTTGCCGAAGGACGCGGCCACGATCGACATGGGCGACGGCGGCCTGGAACTTGAGGCGCTCGTAGCGGGTCTGGTAGCGGAGATCGCCGGGGCGTTTGCGGTGCGCCTCGCGAAAGGCCTCGTAGGCGGCGTCGTAGTCTTCACGGATTTCGGCGGCCTGACCGCGCTTGTCGAGGGCTCTGGCTGACTGGGCCGGAGCGGGCGCCGAGGCCGTGGCCAGAAGAGAGACTATAAGGGGGACCGACAGGGTGCGGTGGAGGAGCGTGGATCGAGTGAGTGGGGTTGATTGCCTACGAGCCATTCTTCTTCCGTCGAAGTCCTTTGCAGCCTGAAGAGTGTCCTGGGTGCGCTGACCCGGGGTGGAAGCGACTGCGCTGCGGCACCCTGGCGGGGGAGAGAGGCTTCGCGCTCGCGTGAGTATAGCATCCGCCAAACAGAATGAAACGTGCGTGATACGTGCCTTTAGGGTGTCTCCGAAGGTCTAGCTGAATCCCCTGAACGTGGTCGAGATTGGCATCGGCCAGCGATGCTGGTTAGACGGAGGGGACGGGTTTGGGTGAGGGCTGATCCCCCAAAAGTTGCAGGCGTTCGGCAGGTGCCTGGCAAGTGTTAGGGGCGTGTAAAGTAGGAGGTTGCGATGCCCCGATCTCTTTCGAATCCGACCGTTGCCGCCACGCCGAAGCCGGTGGTGAAGGAGAAGGATCGCGACCCGGTTGCGGCCGGGATGCGGGATGCCGCGTTCAACCGGTCGGCAAGCTTCAACTACTTTCTGACGGACCGCTTCGAGGCAGGGGTGGCGCTGCGCGGGACGGAGGTGAAGTCGATCCGGGAGGGCAAGGCGAACCTGAAGGACGCGTACGGTCTGCTCAAGAATGGCGAGTGTTTCCTGTTGAACGCGCACATCGGTCCGTTTTCGCATGGGAATGCGATGAATCACGAGTCGCTGCGGACACGGCGGCTGCTGCTGCACAAGGCGGAGGTGCGGAAGCTGGAGGCGGCGACGCGGCAGAAGGGGTTCACGCTGATCCCGGTGCGGCTGTACTTCCGCAACGGGCGGGTGAAGTGCGAGATTGCGCTGGCGAAGGGAAAGCAGGAGTGGGACAAGCGGGAGACGGAGCGGCGGCGCGAGGTGGACAAGGAGACCAAGGCGGCGGTAGCTCGGGGGCAGCGGCGGTAGGGGAAGCTGGGGTTTGCGGGCTGCTGTTGGGGTCGTGATGGTGCGTGATGGTCTGGAGTGCACGAAACTGGGGTGCACGAAAGTTGTAGAGGGATCCGGGCGCGGCGTGGAAGCGGTTTCACGACCTCGCGATACCATAGCACTCTATGGATACGAGACTTTTGCTTCAGGAGCTGGCGGGTGTGCCGACGCCGATGCTTGCCGTGTTTGCGGTCGACCTGTCGACGGGCGTGGACGCCGAGCCGATGCCAACGCTGTTGACGGCGTCGGATGCGGTGACGGGTGCGGCGCAGCGGTACCTGGGTGGCGGTGAGTTCAAGGCGGCTCTGGGGGAGACGCTGCTGCTGCATGCGCCGGGGGGTCTGCGGGCGGAGCGGCTGCTGGTGGTGGGGCTGGGGAAGGCGAAGAAGCTGAGTCCGGACCAGGTGCGCAAGGGAGCGGGAGCGGCGGTGCGGTATGCCAAGCCGCGCGGCGTGCGGGAGCTGGCGATCGGGTTTCCGGAAGATAAGGCGCTGAGCGATGAGCGGCTGGAGGAGCTGCCGTGCGAGTTGACGGCGCGGGCCCTGATGGAAGGCGCGGAGCTGGCGGATACGGACTACGACACGTACAAGAGCGATCGCAAGGACAGGTCGATCACGGCCCTGACGGTGGTTGCGGCGAATACGGAGAGGTCGGTGCAGGAGGAGATTCGCGCGGGATTCGAGGTGGGACGGGTGGTGGCGGTGGCGCAGAACTTTACGCGATCGCTGGTGAACGAGCCGGGCAATGTGCTGACGCCGACGGTGCTGGGGGAGCGCGTGCGGACGATGTGCGGGGAGGTTGGGCTGGGCTGCGAGGTGTACTCGACCGAGAAGATCAAGGAGTTGGGGATGGGCGCGTTCTGGGCGGTGTCGCAGGGGTCGCCCGAGCCGCCGGCGCTGCTGGTGATGCGGTATGAGCCGGCGGGCGGAGCCGCGGAAGGCTCGCCGGTGATCGGGTTAGTGGGCAAGGGGATCACGTTCGATACGGGCGGGATTTCGATCAAACCGGCGGACGGCATGGAGAAGATGAAGTACGACATGGCGGGCGCGGGCGCGATGATCGGCGCGATGCGGGCGATCGCGGGGCTGAAACCGAAGGTGCGGGTGATCTCGGTGATCTGCTCGGCGGAGAATATGCCGGACGGGCTGGCGTTCAAGCCGGGCGATGTGGTGACGGCGATGTCGGGCAAGACGATCGAGATCATCAACACGGATGCGGAGGGCCGGCTGGTGCTGGCGGACGGTCTGCACTATGCGAAGACGCTGGGGTGCACGCACCTGATCAACGCGGCGACGCTGACGGGGGCGATTGGGGTGGCGCTGGGCCGGCTGAATGCGGGGCTGTTCTCAAACGACGACGCGACGGCGGCGAAGTTCGATGATGGATTGAAGGCCTCGGGGGAGAAGTTCTGGCGGCTGCCGTGTACGGATGATTATGCGGACCAGATCAAGAGCTCGATCGCGGATATCCAGAATACGGGGTTGACGCGGTACGGTGGGTCGATTACGGCGGCGATGTTTCTGAAGGAGTTTGTGGGGGAGACGCCGTGGATTCACCTGGATATTGCGGGCACGGCGTGGGATGAGGAGGCGAAGCCGTGGATGGCGAAGGGGCCGACGGGGATTGGGGTGCGGTCGATTCTGGAGTGGGTGCGGGGGTATGGGGGCTGACAACAAGTCAAGCCGATTTACATGACTGCGGGCGCCTGGATGCCGAGGTAGGCGAGGGCTCGGGTTAGTTCGCGGGCGGCGATGGCGGCGGTGGCGAGGAGGAGGGTGCGGCGGGTGGGGTCGGTCTCATTGAGGACGTGGTGGCGGTGGTAGAAGTTGTTGAACTGCTGGGCGAGCTGGAAGCTGTAGCGGGCGAGGATGGCGGGCTCGGCGGCGGTGATGGCCCCATCGAGGACGGAGGTGAGGCGGGAGCTAAGGAGCCAGGTCTCCCAGATGCCCGTGCCGTCTTCGGCGGAGATGAGGTTGGCGAGAGCGGAGGTGGGTGAGGCTTCAGAGCTGGTGCGGGTGGAGCTGGCGGGGGTGGCGGAGCTGGGTGAGGCGGTGAGCGCGAGGAGGTTTTCGAGGGTGGCTTGGGGGGTGGCGCCGGCTTTGCGGAGGATGTTGGCGGCGCGGACGATGGCGTACTGGATGTAGGGGCCGGTCTCTCCTTCGAAGGAGAGGGCGTCGCGGAAGTCGAAGGCAATGACGGTGTTGCGGGTGAAGCGGAGCATGAAGAAACGGAGGGCGCCGACGGCGATCTGGGTTGCGGTGAGGAGGCGGTCGGCGTCGGGGAGCTCGGGGTGGCGGTTGTCGACCTCGGTGCGGGCGGCGGCGATGAGCTGGTCGATGAGGTCGTCGGCCTTGACGCCGAAGCCTTTGCGGCCGCTGACCTCGAGGTAGGGGCGGGCGCGGTCTTCTTGGGAGACGGTGTAGCCGAGGTCGATGGCGCAGCGGGGGGTGAGGGCGACCATCTCGTAGGAGAGGTGGGTGTAGGCGTCGGCCTGGGCGGTGAAGCCCATGCCGCGGAGGGCGGCGACGACGTTGCTCTGCGGGTCGTTCTGGCGGGAGTCGATGACGTTGTAGATGGCGTCGGCGTGGCCGAGGGAGGGGTGGGGGTGTTC
>JAABUQ010010365.1_pt1 | contig 12235 bp, 15 predicted proteins | sample 5560001 | NCBI WGS metagenome assembly JAABUQ01 (sample SAMN10711888, study PRJNA513371) | rock metagenome | isolation source: Antarctica rocks | place: Antarctica: Victoria Land, Finger Mt nord | collected 2015-12-18
TGCCGGACGACAAGCACCGGATCGTCCGCAAGCTCAAGACGGACGGCAAGGTCGTCGCCATGGCGGGCGACGGCGTGAATGACGCGCCGGCGCTGGCCGAGGCCGATGTCGGCATTGCCATGGGAACGGGGACCGAGGTTGCGATCCAGAGCGCCGGGATCACGCTCGTGAAAGGCGACCTCTCGGGAATCGTCCGGGCACGGAGCCTGAGCCGAATGACGATGCGCAACATCCGGCAGAACTTGGTGTTCGCGTTCGCATACAACGTGATCGGCATTCCAATTGCCGCGGGTGTGCTCTACCCGATATTCGGCATCCTGCTCAGCCCGGTGATCGCCGCCTTGGCGATGTCGCTGAGTTCAGTGTCGGTCATCGCCAATGCCCTGCGTCTGCGGGCGGCTCGGCTGTAACCGCCGAAACATCCCACGCCATGGCGCCCGGCTTTGTGCCTGATGACGGTTCTGGTGTTTGCTGGATGTGCCTGGATGATCTCAATGACCGGCGGCTTGCTGGCCGTGATCGCCTTGTCGGCAGCCTCCGCGTCAAGCGCCGGAAAGCCCCCGAAATCCCGTCCGGCGTGCCTTGACCTGCCAACGTGGGAAGCCTCCACCTTGGTTACCCAGAGACCAATCGTTCAGCTCTTGCAACCCCAAGTTCGAGAAGCCGCGCCATGAACCCGTCCTCGCCCCTGTCCAATCTTCCTCGCCGCGCCCTCATCAAGGGGGCTGCAGCCCTCGGGGTCGGCGCGGCGCTCGGCGTGCCGGCCGGCACAGCCGCCGCGGCAGTGCAATCGGGTGTCGGCGGCATGCCGGTGCTGCGCGGCAACCGGTTCGACCTGCGGCTGGACCGCATCCGCATCAACAAGAGCGGGACGGAAACCTGGGCCAACGCCATCAACGGCATCGTGCCTGGCCCGGTGCTGAATTGGCGCGAGGGCGACGTGGTCACCATCAACGTCACCAACAACCTGCCGGAGATGACCGGCATGCACTGGCACGGCATCATCCTGCCGAACGACATGGATGGCGTGCCGGGCCTGGAGTTCCCCGGCATCATGCCCGGCGAGACCTTCACCTACCGGTTCCCCGTCGTGCAGAGCGGCACCTATTGGTACCACAGCCACATGGGCTACCAGGAGCAGAAGGGGATCTATAGCGCCCTGGTCATCGACCCCGCCGGCACCCCGCTGATCCAGGCCGAGCGCGACTACGTCGTGGTGCTGAGCGACTGGATGGATGGCTCGCCGCTCGTGGTCCAGAACAACCTGAAGCACATGCCCGACTACTACAACTTTAACCGGCGCACCGTCGGCACGTTCATCTCCGACGTGGAACAAAGCGGGTTGAAGGCCACCGCCAAGGAGCGTTGGAACTGGGCCAACATGCGCATGGACCCGAGCGGTCTCCAGGAGCCAACCGGGGAGGCCTTCACCTACTTGATGAACGGCCTGACCGCGGCGCAGAACTGGACCGGCTTGTTCCGCCCTGGCGAGCGCGTCCGGCTCCGCTTCATCAACACCTCTGCTCAGTCTGCTTACGACGTCAGCGTTCCCGGCCTGACCATGGACGTCGTCCACGTCCACGGCAACGACGTGGTGCCGGTGCCCGTGGATCAGTTCCGCATCAACGTGGCCGAGACCTATGACGTCATCGTGCAGCCACGAGACGACCGGGCCTACACCATCTTCGCGCAGAACTTCACCCGCAGCGGCTACTCGCACGGCACGCTGGCGCCGCGGCCGGGCATGTCGGCCGCCGTCCCGCCGTTCGACGCGGCCCCGATGCGCAACATGGCCGACATGGGCATGACGATGATGCCGGGCGAGGTTGCCGCCTCCAACCCGGACCACACGCGGATGGACGGGATCATGCCGTCCATGCACGGGGTGACGGACGCGGAGAAGGCGCGCCGCACCGGTTACCAGGAGAAGCTCGGCCTGCCGGAGGTGACCAAATCGCTCAAGCCGGGTGTGGAAAGCCAGTACGTGCTGGATCACTCGTTTCAGCGCCTCGACCTGCCTGGCGATGGGCTGAACCACCTCACGGGGAGCCGCCGCATTCTGACGCTGGCAGATCTGCGCTCTGTCTACCCCGGCGTTCACAAGGGGCCGGTGACGAAGGAGATCACGCTCACACTGACCGGCAACATGGGCCGCTTCATCTGGGGCTTCAACGGCAAGAAGTTCTCGGAGGTTGGCCCGATCGACGTGACCCTGGGCGAGCGCTTCCGGCAGCGCTTCGTCAACAGCACCATGATGACGCACCCGATCCACCTCCATGGCATGTGGATGGAGCTGGAGAACGGGCAGGGCGATCACCTGCCCTACCTGCACACGATCAGCGTGCAGCCAGCCGCGAACGTAAGCATGCTGGTGACGCCGCTCGCGACCGGGCAGTGGCCGCTGCACTGCCATTTCTTGTACCACTTCGAGGCTGGCATGTTCCGGATGCTCCGCTTGCTGCCAAAGGCCGCCTGAGATGCGAGCCGGCCTTCTCGCCGCACCGCTCGCCACGGCGCTCGTGCTCACGTCGGCGCCCGCCCACGCGCAGTTGTTCGACAAGAGCGAGTTCTTTGGCTCCGGCCTCACCTCGGACACGTTGAACGGGGCAGCCCCCTATGGCAGCCCGATCCCGGACAACCGCGTTTACATCCACGGCTTCTTCAACCAGCTCGAAGGGCGGTTCGGCGACGGGCAATACCTGCGCTGGGACGGGCAGGCCTGGATCGGCAACGACTACAACAAGCTCTGGCTCAAGTCCGAAGGCCGCTACAACCCGGGCAACCGCGGGCGGATGGAGGACGGCGACCACGAGGCCCTGTACGACCGCCCAATTGGCCGCTACTTCGACCTGCAGGCGGGAGTACGGGTCGATCTGGACAGCGCCCGGACCCGCACATGGGCGGCGCTGGGCGTGCAAGGGCTGTCGCTCGGCTTCTGGAACGTGGAGGCGACGGTCTATGCCAGCGACAACGGCCACTACGCGCTGCGCACCAATGCGTCCTACGACCTCTACATCACGCAGCGCCTGGTGCTGCAGCCGCAGTTTGAGACGAACTGGTACACAAAGATCGACCGTGCGCGCAGCAACGGCGCCGGGCTGTCGGACATCGATATGGGCCTGCGGCTTCGCTACGACATCACGCGCAAGTTCGCACCCTATGTGGGCGTCGCCTACCAGCGCTATTTCGGCGGCACGTCGAGCCTGCGGCGCGAGGAGGGGAGCAAGGTCAACGACACCCGCTTCCTGGTCGGCCTGCGGACCTGGTTCTGAGAAGGGAGCGCAACATGGACGGCACCCACACGCTGCGCACGGCGTCGATCTACCGCATGGTGACGCCCAAGCACATCTGCCCCTACGGCCTGCAGGCGAAGGACCTGCTGGAACGCGAGGGCTTCGCCGTGGACGACCATTAGCTCACCATGCGCGAGGAAACCGACGCGTTCAAGCGCGGGCACGGGGTGGAGAGCGCGCCGCAGGTATTCATCGGAGGCGAGCGCATAGGCGGCTACGACGCGCTTCAGGAACATCTCGGCAAGCCGCCGCCTGACCCCGACGAATGAGCTACACCCCGGTGCTGGTCGCGTTTGCGGTGGCGGCGCTGATGGCCCTGGCGACGAGCTGGGCGGCGTATCAGTCGGTGCTGACGATCCGCGCGGTGGAGTGGTTCATCACCTTCTCCACGTGCATCCTCGCCATTCTCAAGCTGCGCGACCTCCGCAGCATCGCGACCATGTTCCTGAACTACGACCTGCTGGTGCAACGCTGGGTGCCGTATGCGCGCGACTACCCGTTCGCGGAAGCCTTCGCCGGCATCCTGATGATCTCAGGGGCGCTGACGGTGCTCTCGGCTCCGGTCGCGCTGTTCATTGGCGCCGTGGGCACGTGGAGCGTGTTCCGGGCGGTCTACGTCCAGAAGCGCGAGCTGAAATGTGCCTGCGTCGGCAGCGCCATCAACGTGCCACTGGGGTTCGTGTCGCTGACGAAGAACCTGATGATGATTGCGATGGCGCTGTGGATGGGCGCGCGGGCGCTGGGCGCATGAGGCAAGCCGTCGACCGCTACGACGGCGTCGCGCAGTCGTTCCACTGGCTGGTCGTGCTGCTGGTCATCGCCCAGTATGCGACCAAGTGGCCGCCGGCCGGGTTCGCCTCGCTGAGCAAGGGCCAACTCAACGCTTGGCACCTGGCCATCGGCCCCGCGATCCTGTTGCTGATGCTGCTCCGGCTGGCCTGGCGGCTGACGCACCATGTGCCGCCACCGCCGTCCGACCTTTCGGCGCCGCTGCGGGTCCTCTCGCGGAGCACGCACTGGCTGTTCTACGCGATCCTGATCGTGCTGCCAGTGCTCGGCTGGGTCGCCGCTTCCGGCTACGGCGCGGTTGTCACACTGCTCGGGCTGGTCCCGCTTCCGGCGCTCGTGTCGCAGGACAAGAGCCTGGCCGAGAGCGTCGGCAGCGTGCACGGCGCGCTGGCCTGGGCGCTGCTGGCCGTGATCGCGCTGCACGTGTCGGGCGCGCTCCATCACGCGCTGGTCAAGCAGGACGGCATGATGCGACGCATGGTGCCGGGCCGCGGCTGACCCGCTGCCCGATCTACCGTGGTGAGCTGGGTTGCACGCTGTTGCCAGGCTGGTTGCGCACCGTCCGCCGGAGCTGGCCGCAAGCGGCTGGCAAGCCCTGCGTCTGAGACGTCGCAGCGGTTTGCGGAACGCCGCTGCACCGGTCCAGCTCTTCCTGGAGGGTAGAGGCGGGAGCGCCCTGCTCGTAAGTCGACACGCTTGGCGTGCCATAGCCGAGGAGGCCGGCCTCCTTGCTTGTCTGGGGGCCTGAGCAGGCGCTCAAAGCTGCCGATGCGACAAGGGCCGCCACGAGGCGTCCAAGCAGGCGAGGGGAATGCATTGAAACCATCGCATCATCTCCGATAGCGTTGTCATCAGTTCGGCCGTGCCCGGCCCTCGAACAAGAACGTGTGCGTCCGGGGCCCCGGCATCCTTGCGGTGGCGAGCCCGTCGAGACGAAAACCCGCATTCCTGAGCAGAACGTCCATGGGGCGGTTCAGGTGGCAGCCGCCGGCGATGCGGGTCCAGATGGGATCGAGACGATCTTGCCAACGGGCGACGCCCGGCTCGGGCGCCCGCCCATGTTCGACGAACAGCAGCACGCCACCGGGGCGCAGCACGCGCCGCACCTCGATCAGCGCCTGGCGGGCATCCGGGATCGTGCATAGCGACCACGTGGTGACGACGGTGTCGAAGCTTCGGTCCTCAAGCGCCAGCGCTTCCGCCGAGCCTTCGAGGAGCGTGACCGGCGCCCGGCACCGGCCAGCTGCGTCGCCGGCTCGGGATAGCAGCGCCGGCGACGGATCGACACCAACCACCTCCGACACGTTGGTGCCGTAGAGCGGCAGGTTCAGGCCGGAGCCGATGCCAATCTCCAGCACCCGTCCTTCGGCAGCGCCGGCCACGCGGGTGCGGAACGGGAGCAGCACCTCCTGGCGCATCGCCGCGTGCAGCAGGCAGGGCAGGACGTGGCGGGCATAGAATCCCACCTATCGCTCCGTCAGCGTCTTCGGCGAGGGCATCGCTCGTTCCATCGCGGCCAACACCCCCGAAGCCGAGAGCAGCTCCGGCAGCGCCTCACCATTCGGACGGGCTGGGCCGTAGACGACATCGAGCGGCACGCCGTAGCGCCCGAAGCTCTGCAGGTATGCCGTGATCTGCGGCTCCGGCCGGGTCCAGTCGGCGCGCATCGCGACCACGCCAGGGTTCCCTGCCCGGCCGGCAACCAGGGCGCGGTCGAGCACGGCCGCCTCGTTCACCTTGCAGGTGAGGCACCAGGCGGCGGTCACGTCCACGAAGACGAGCTTGCCTGCCGCCACCTCGCGCCGGATCCTGGCGGGATCGAAGCCCTGCCATTGGATCGCCTGTCCCTCGTTGGATGCGGGTTGCGACGGAGGCGCGGCGGCCAGCTCGGGGACCAGCACGGAAACGACCACCAGGGCCATCGCGGCTCCTTGGGCGACGCGCCGCCACGCGCCAGCGGAACGATCCTGCATTGTGAGAGCCGCGACCAGCGCAACGAAAGCCAGGCCGGCGATCGTCGCGCCTCCAGGGCCGGCCACCTGTGCCAGCACCCACAGCAGCCACAACGCCGTCCCCGCGAGCGCCAAGCCGAGCACCCGGCGCAGCCAGACCATCCAGGCACCCGGCCGTGGCAGGAAGCGCACCAATCCGGGCACCGCGGCGACGGCCAGCAGCGGCGCGGCCATGCCAAGACCGAGGATGGCGAAGATCAGCATGATCTCCGCCGGGCCGCGCGCCAGTGCAAACCCCACCGCCGTGCCGACGAATGGGGCGGAGCACGATGTTGCCATCAGCGTCGCGAAGGCGCCCGCGGCGAAGGCGTCCAGCATAGGATTGCGTGGGCGTATACCGGCGGCAGCGGCGGCGAAGCCGGGCATGCCGATCGGCAGCACTTCCCACAGGCTGGCCGCGAACAAGGTGGTCACCGCCGCCATGCCGGCCAGGAACCATGGCTGCTGGAACTGGATGCCCCAGCCGACCGCGGCGCCGGCGAGCTTGAGGCCGGCCAACACCGCGGCGATAGCAAGGAAGCTACAGACCACGCCGGAGGCGGTCGCCAGCAGGCCGAACCGCACGCGCCGCCGTTCGGCCCCTGCGTAGCCTGCGACACCCAGCAGCTTCAGCGAGAGCACGGGGAGGACGCACGGCATGACGTTCAGGATCAAGCCGCCCAGCAGTGCTGCGCCAAGGATCGCCATGATCCCGCTTGAGGCCGCGTTCGTGGGCGGCGGACCAAGGGTGGGCGTCGCCGTGAACTCGGCCGACCGGGCGCCGTCCACGACCGTGAAGGTCAGTTTCTGGCGCAGGGCTGCCTGGGCGGCCCCGGCCGGCAACTCCAGGATCAGCGACGTACTCCCTTGGCCGGAAGGGTGGAGGACGGCCGGTTTCGCCAGCGTTGCTTGCGGCAAGCCTTCGACGAACAGGTCCGGCGCTATCAACGAGCCTGCGTTGCTCGCCATGGTCACGGCGAGCGATGGCGTTGCCCTTTCGGGGTCACCTACGGTTGCCGACACCAACCGTAGGCCAGCCCCGGACAAGGAGCCGGGCACCTTCGTCGCGGCGTCGGCGATCAGCGGCGCCTCTGGGCCGGGCACCGCCAGACCGGCCGGCAGCGTGAGGTCGAGGCTTGCGTGATACGGAATGCAAACCTTTTCGCAGCTCGCGTAATCCACCTCTGCCCGCAGGTGCGCGGGCTTGCCAGGATCGGCAACGGTGAGCGCGATGGGCAGGACGACGTGGTCGAGATAGACGATGTTCTCCAGGCCCTCGATGGTCAGGCGCCGTGGCGCGGGCCAGGAGATGTCCGCGCTCGCCAGGTTCTCCGACCCGGTCCAGTCGATGGCGGCCGGAAAGCCGGCGTCGCCCGGCGTACGCCAGTAGGTGTGCCAGCCCGGGGCGAGCCGCAGCTCGAGCGCAGCATTGAGCCGGGTGCTTGAACCGGTCGCCTCCACGGCCGTGATCAGCCGTGCCGACCCGCGCGCGTCGCCAGTCCAAGGCGTCGCTGCTGCCCACGCCGAGGCCGGAGCAAGCAGCGCGAGACAAAGGGCAAGAGCACATCGCAAACGGGCCGGGGTTCGGACCATCAGGCGTTCTCCGATCCATGCGGTCGCGCCAAGACAAACGCGAGTGGCGGCAGGACGAACCACTGAAGCAACGGCGACAAGCCGGTACCCAAGATGGGCAGCGTAGGCATGGACGGTGAGTATGCCCAGTTACGCAACACATCGACGTTCACCCATTCCAACATGATCGTGGAAGCGACGCCGAGCGCGGTTGCGACAATCGCCGTTTTCAAATAGCTCCCGGTCGGCCAGCTCCGGTCGATGGTCAGCACCGCGACACCGAGACATGCTGCTGCGATCAGCAGGTCACCAAGCCAGCAATGGACGGCCGCGTAGGCGATCTGGCCGCCGCTCGCCGTCCGCCAGATTGCGTAAAGCGGCAGATGCGCGAATTCCCACGCCAAGTTGCCCGCACCGATCAACACGAAATATCGCAGCAGGACGTGCAGCCGGACGGCGCTCGCTGCTCGCGCCGTTGCTGCTGCCGGGCCGGACACGATCACCATTGCAGCACAGCGCCACGTAGCCTGGCCCAATAAGAAGCCGTTGGCGGCACGGAATTTCGGTCGGACGCTGCTGAGGTGTGTTCGTGACCAGCCACGGTGGTGACGAACAGGACAAGGTTGGCATCGTCGAAGTCGAGACCATGGAAGTTGGCCCGCAGCCGGCCGTCCCGGTCGATGACGTGGGTCACCAGCCCATGCATTTGCAAGCCGTCGGACGTTGCAACGAAACGGTGCCCGAATGCCTCGACAGGGCGGCGGGTCCTATCTGGCCGGTCTTGGCCACTGGTCAGGAACACCCAGTTGGCCGGGTCCAGTCCGTGCTGCGGGTCGTATGCGCGCAGCACGTCAGGGCTGTCACGCGCCGAATCGGTGTTGATCGTCACGAAGCGCACATGGTTGCGCATCGCGGTCTGGTTCACGAGGCCCTGGATCGCTGCGATCTTCTCCGCGTGCAGCGGGCAGACGTCCGGGCAGTGCGTGTAGATGAAGTTGACGACGACCACCTTGCCCGCAAGACCGATCAGCGACACGGGACTTCCATCGGCGTCGAGAAGGTCAAAACTCGGCGTCGGGCGGTCGAGCGCCTGAAAGTGGCGCTCCCGCGCATTGAGCTGCCAATCGAGCTCAGCCGGTGGATGAGCGCGCACCGGTCCGACGCCGCCCATGAGGGCCAGCCCGGCCACAAGGGCAACGAAACAGGAGAACCGACGAAGAGCCCGGGTCATTTCGTGCTCCCGTCAGGTCGAGGTCGGTATGCGCGGGGCAGGCGAGACATTCGCTTCGGCAATCCCATCCACGCCGTCCTGTTTCGTGCAGCCCCCGCCTCCTTTCATGCAAAGCCCGGCGGCGCACATCGCCGCGCAGGGCAGCAGACTCAGGACGACGGCCCCGACGACGCCGAGCGCCTCGAGGCAAGGCCGGCCGAAGGTGCTAGCCGCCAGGAGCAGCGCGACGGCGGGGCCGCCGAACACGAGCCGTGGCCGGGCGTGCAACCAACCGAGTGCCGGATTGCGCCGTCCAGGCAATGCCTGGGCTGGAACGGACACTGTCGTTATACCACCGCTCCCGTCACTGCACGTCGTAGATGGTCGGTGCGGCGCCCGTCTTGCCGATGGCGAAGATCTGCAACGGGCCGGATTTCGGGCCCGGCATGCCGGGGGTGCCGGAAGGCATGCCCGGCAGCGTGATCGCGGCTACGTCCGGCCGCTCGCGCAGCAGCTTGCGGATCGTGGACGCCTGGACATGGCCCTCGACCACGTAGCCGTCGACCTGGATCAGGTGGCAGCCCTGGAGCTCATCCGGCACGCCGACGCGCCGGCTCATCTGGTCGAGGTCGTTGGTCGGCCTCACCTCGACGTCGAACCCCTCCTGCCGGAGATACTCGGCGTGCCCCTCGCAGCAGCCGCATTGCGGGTTCTTGAACAGCACGGCCCGCGTGCCGGCGGCGAGCGCAGGCAGGGGCAGCACCATCGCGGCGAGGACGGCGCCAAGGCGGCGGCGGGTGAAATGGCTCATGGTTGGTCTCCTGTCGGTTGGTAGGGTTCAGGCAACGCGCAGCACGGTCATCAACCCGGCCGTCTGGTGGTCCATGACGTGGCAGTGCAGCATCCAGTCGCCGGGGTTGTCGGCAACGAAGGCGACCTCGACAACTTCGCGCGGAGCCACGAGCACCGTGTCGCCCCAGACCTGGTGCGGCACGGGTGCGCCATTGCGGGCGAGAACCTTGAAGCTGTGCCCGTGCAGGTGCATCGGGTGCCACCAGGCGGTCTCGTTGCGGAAAATGAGCCGGGTCGTCCGGCCTTGGGTCAAGGTCAGCATCGGCGGCATGCCGTCCGGGCTGTCGCCGGTCATGGAGGCGCCGCTGATGGCCCAGAGCGCGCCGCCCCGGCCCGTCCCATGCCGCTCATCCCGCCGCCTTGCAGCGCCATCTCGTGGCGTTCGGCGGTGGCCAGGTCGCGCTCGGGCAACGGGTTCCGCGGCAGGCGCACCGGGTATCGCTTGGATGTTTCCGGACCGGGGCGCCGGCATCGTATTCCAGTTCGACCAGGGCGTAGGCCATCCGGTCGCCGTAGAAATCGTCGGTCACGCGGTAGCGCCGTCCGGGATCACCCTGCATGTCGAGGACGACGTCGGCGCGCATCGCGGCACCCAGCAGGATGCGGCCATCCGGCGGCTCGTGCGGGTCGCAGGGCTGGCCGTCATAGGCCACGACCACCGGCCGGTGCCCCTCGAACCGCAGCGCCATGGTGCGCGCGACGCCCACGTTGGCGAGCCGCAGCCGGACCCGCTCGCCGGCCCGGACAGCCACGCGGCCGGGGATGCGGCCGTTGATGGTGACCACGTCGCCGATCCGGCCGGCCATCATCGCGCTCATGCGGTTGCCGAAGCCCGGAGCAATCTGGGCGTCTTCGGTCAACTGCCAGTCCGAGAGCGCCCAAACCAGCTCGCAATCGAACGGCGGCGGCTCGGCTTCCTCGACGATCAGCACGCCGGCAAGGCCGCGGCCGATCTGCTCCAGGCCGTTGGCGTGCTGGTGATACCAGAACGTACCGGCGTCCTGCGGCGTGAAGGCATAGGTGAATTGCCCGCCCGGGCGGATCGGCGGCTGGGTCAGCCCCGGCACCCCATCCATGGCGTTCGGCAGGCGCATGCCGTGCCAATGCACCGTCGTGTTCTCTGCGAGGCCGTTCTCGACCACCGCCTGGAACGGCACGCTCTGGCGCACCCGCCGAACGGGGCCGGGCACCGTGCCGTCGTAGGTCCACATGAGTGTGTCGGGGTGCCCGGCGCCTGCGAGCGGCACGCGCGCCGGTCGGACGTGGAGCCGGGTCGTGTCCGGCACCGCTGGACTAGCCAACGTTGGCCGTTGGGCGATGGAGGACGACAGGGTGGCACCTCCCAATATGGAGAACGTCCGACGGCCGATTGCCGGCGCAGGCAAGCTGTGGGTCGTGGTCATGATCTACCCGATCGTTTGCGGATGGCGCTCCGGCCAGCCCGGGAAGTCATGCGCCCGGGCAACCGTCTCCTGCCGCCACTCTGCCTGGGCAGATGACGGCTACACGGAGTTGAGCGTTCTCGGCGGGAACGGGTCGGGCAGCAGCGTCGCGCCGACGACAGGGTGCGGGCGGGCAGGAGGGAAGGTAATGGCCCGCGTGACCTGCTCATCACGCAGTACCGGACTGGTGGTCACGATCGCCACCGCGGCGCACAGCGCAAGCCCACAAGTCAGCGCCTTGGCCGCATGGTCGTCACAACCTGACTTTGGTCCGGGCAGGGTTTGCTCCGCCGCGCAATGCGTCATCCCGGCGACCTGGCCATGGGCGGAGGCCAACGCCGGCATCACCGTCGCGAACAGAAAGGCCAGCCCGGCAAAGGCATGCCAAAATCGGCCGAGGAGCAGCGCGGACATGAGGGAAGGATAGATCACTGTCCCGCCCTCAGTAATTTCGCGGTTCATCCGCGCCACAGGTACTTTGCCAGTGCCGCAATCAGAAGGACCAGCACGACGAGGCCAAGCAGCCACACAAGGCCCATGCCCGCCATCATGCCGACCATGCTCCCGCCCATCCCATTCATCATCGCTCAACCTCGCTCAGGACGGAGGCCAGTGCCGGAGGGCTACGGTCGGCGATGCCGTCATGCCCCGCAGCCCGGGCGCCCGGACCCGGTCGGCGTGCCCTTGGGGCACGGTCGGCGAGGTCGTCGAGGATCGGGCAGTCCGGCCGCTCGTCGCCGAGGCAGTGCGTCGCTAGGTGCTCGAGCGACCGCGCCATCGCTCCGAGTTCCGCCATCTTGCGGCGGAGCTCGGCCACGGTCTCCAGCGCGATCCGCTTCACGTCCTGGCTGGTCCGCGACCGATCTTGCCAGAGCGTAAGCAGCCGGCGGATCGCGTCGAGCGGAAAGCCCAGGTCGCGCGCCCGATGGACGAACTGCAGCGTATGCACGTCCGCGTCGTCATAGGTGCGGTACCCGGCCCCGCTGCGCCCGGCAGCGCGGATCAGGCCGATGCGCTCGTAGTAGCGGATCATCTTGGCCGACACACCCGAGGATTTGGAAGCCTCGCCGATGTTCATCGCGCATC
>JAABUQ010010367.1_pt1 | contig 12235 bp, 12 predicted proteins | sample 5560001 | NCBI WGS metagenome assembly JAABUQ01 (sample SAMN10711888, study PRJNA513371) | rock metagenome | isolation source: Antarctica rocks | place: Antarctica: Victoria Land, Finger Mt nord | collected 2015-12-18
CCCCGACCCCCTCTCCCGTGCGCGGGAGAGGGGGAGCACCCTGCCAACCTAAATGAAACACACCCCAATCAAATCGAATACAGGATCTTGATCAGACGCCGCGTCCCGATCCCGCCGCGCCTGGGCGACGAGACGGGCGATAACCTCCACCGGCTCGGACTGCTCCTCTATGGCAAGGGTTTGCAAATCTTCGTAAAGCCGCGGCGGCAACTGCAAGTTCGTGGCGCCCGTTTCCATTGTCCCTCCCTTTTAAGTAAGACAAGATTAGCGAGCGCTATACGATCCGGGCCCATCGGGAGCGCCAAACCATCCAAGAGAAGGAACCCACCACAACCTTGTCTACATAGTATAGCGGCGTTTCAGACACATTAGCCGACGTGTAACGCGGCGGGAGGTGGGGACGCTCCGTCATGGAAGAGGCGCGGGGCAAGCGCCTGTTTATGGTTTGGCATGGGTATGTCGATGGGTTCTTTCAGTTGTGGCCGGTGTCGATGACGCAGAAGCGGTTCCCGTCGGGATCGGCGAGGACCACGAAGTCGGGGGCGTCCGGGTAGAGATCCCAGTCGACGCGCACGGCGCCGAGGGACACCAGCCGCGCGATCTCGGACGCTTGATCGGCGGCATCGCCCGCGTACAGGTCGAGGTGGACACGCGGATGCTCCTGCACAGGTGTCTCGCTCAGGCCGAGCGCCAGCGAGGCGCCGTTGCCATCGGCGGGCACGAGCACCGTCCAGGTCGGGTCGTCCGCATCCTGGTCCGCGCGCGGGACATAGCGCAGGGCCTGCGTCCAGAAGTCCGCGGCGCGCCGCACGTCGGCGACGCCCAGCACGATCGTTCCAATCTTCAGCATGCGTCACTGGCCTCCTTTCGTATAGACAGCTATGTTGCCCTTGGTCGCGGCTTCGCTCATCTCAGATCTGATGGTACCACCTCCGGTGGACAACATCCTGTCAGGTATTATGCTCCTGTAAGCAGCGGAGCTACCGCCGTGCTACAGTATGCTTATGGCATGAGCGATCCATCGACAGGTGGTCGGTTGAACGCGCGATCGCGATGGATTGGACTAGACACGAGTGTTCTATGATGGATGAGGCGCGCCCGACGCTGGTGGGCGAGCGGGTGACCGTGCGGCCCGGTCGCGCGGAGGATGTGGACGCGCTGCGCGCCATCCGGGCCGAGCCTAGCGTCGCCCGCTGGTGGGGTGAGCTCGATCCGCGCGACGAGACCGAGGCGGAACTGCGCGGGGCGAGCGACACGGTGCTGCTGGTGATCGAGGTCGCCGCGGAGGTGGCCGGGGGCATCCAGTATCACGAGGAACTGGACCCTATGTTCCACCACGCGGGCATCGACATCTATCTCGGCGCGCGCTGGCAGGGGCGCGGCCTGGGGACCGAGGCGATCCGCCTGGTCGCGCGTTTCCTTGTCGAGCGGCGCGGTCACCACCGCCTGATCATCGATCCCGCCGTCGCCAACACGCGGGCGATCGCGGCGTACGCCAAGGCCGGCTTCCGGCCCGTGGGGGTCATGCGCCAGTACGAGCGGCAGGGCGACGGCCCCTGGCACGACGGCCTGCTCATGGACCTGCTGCGCGACGAGCTTACACTCTAGCGCCATCAGATGACATCCGGAGGCCATCCCAGGAGGCGCTCGTACCACGCGAGCGCCGCGTCGTAGTGAGCCACGGCGATGCCAGCGAAGACGTGATTGATAGCCACCGCAACCTCCTTAGGCGCGGCCTACCCGACCATAGTCCCCGGTATCAGGATCTCGTCCGCCGGGAGGGCCTCCGGTTGGATCGCGGCCTGCGCCGCGTAGTTCCGGCGCAGCAGGAGCCCCAGAACAGCCCCCGCGACCGCCGCGACGATCATCACATGAAAGGTGTCGTCGAAGCCCAGGGCCATGGCCTTAGTGACGAGCGCATGCTGGATGCGCGCCAGCGCCGCGGGCGTCGGGGCGGCCGCCGGCGGACGGGCCGCGCGCGCGGCGACGGTCGCGGAGGCGATATGGGCCGTGATGCGCGACGTTAGGATCGTCGCGAGGGCGGCGATGGTCAATCCGTTGACGACCTGCTGCAACGCGTTCGTGAGCGATGTAACCCGGCTCACCAGCGCGCGCGGCGCGGCGTTGATCAGGTGCGTGTTGAGCGTCATCATCATCAGCCCCATCCCGGCGCCGGCCAGGACGAGCGGCGCGATCAGGTCGGTCACCTGTGTGTGGACGTTGACCTGGCCCAGCAGGCCTGTCGCGACGGCGACCAGGACAAGGCCCAGGACCACTAACGGCCGCGCGCCGATGCGATCGAACAGCACGCCGCCAAGCGGCATGAAGACGGCCGCCGCGATCGCCTGCGGCAGGATGGCCAGACCAGTATCGAACGCCCCGAAGCCGCGCACCTGCTGCAGGAAAAGGGGGACCAGGAAGAGCGAGCCGAAGAGCGCGATCTGCCCCACCCACTGCGCCACGATGGCCAGGCTGAAGTCGAGCGACGTGAAGACGCGCAACTCCAGGAGGGGGGTCTCGACGCGCAACTCGACGGCGATGAAGGCCAGCAAGGCGACGGCCCCGACGGCCAGCCCCGCGCTGGTCTGCGCCGACGTCCAACTCGTGCTCCCCTGACTGACGCCGTAGGAGAGCGCGGCGAAGGCCAGTGGGCCCAGGATGGCGCCCCAGCGGTCCAACGCGCCGGCGGCCTGCCGCCGCACCGCCGGCAGTCCAACGACGCCGACGACCAAGCCCACGAGGCCGACGGGCAGGTTGAGTAGGAAGATCCAGCGCCACGAGGCGTACTGGACGAGCCAGCCGGCGAGGACCGGACCGATGGCCGGCGCGAACAGGATGGGAATGCCCATCATACCCATCACCGCGCCCACCTTGTCCGGAGGCGCCAGACGATAGACGTAGGCCATCGCGATCGGCAGCACGCAGCCGCCGCCCAGGCCCTGCAAGACGCGGAAGGCGATGAGCATGCCACTCCCCTGCGCGGTCGCGCAGAGGACCGACCCGACAGTGAAGAGGGCCACCGAGGTCAGGAAGACCGGCTTGGCCCCGTAGCGATCGGAGAGCCAGCCGGCCAGGGGGATGACCGCCGCCTGCGCGAGTGTGTATCCGGTGACGATCCACTGCAGCGTCGGGAGCGTGGTGTGGAAATCGGCGACCAGCGTGGGCAGTGCCACATTGATCGCGGTCCCGTCGAGAATCACCATGAAGATCCCGATGATGATGGCGACCAGCGGGACCATCACGGTACGCATGCGGAAGGGGGTAGCGGCCCCAATCAATGAGCGCGGAGCGAGCGGGGTAGCCATCGTGTACGCATCCTTTCGAGTTGTATGTAGGAAGGCAAGGCGCTCGCGACTGGCACGCCCAACTCGATGTCGAGTCGCGCCTCCATATCGATGACGAGATACCGGATGAAGGGCGCGCCGGCGGGCGCGACGCCCTGCTGTCCCAACCAGGCAAAGACGTCCCCGAGCAGGTGCGGTATCACTGTCCCCAATTCGTGCATGGCGGCTTGAGTGCGAATCGCCATGTAGGGTTGCTCGGTGCGATCCTCCACCTTTGGTTCGGTGAGCATCTAGTGCTCCTCCTTTTGGAGCACTGAGAGGATATTGCCGGCCGGATCCTTGAACCAGGCGATGGCCGGGCCGCCTTTGCGGAAGATGCCCCTCTCATCGACTCCGTCGAAGGACTCGAAGCGGATTCCGCGCGCCGCGAGTTGGTCCACGGCGGCGTCGATGTCGTCGACCGGGAAGTTGAGGATCGTGAACGTCGCCGGCGTGTGGTCATTCTTGGGATAGATCAGTGTATCCCGGTCGCCGGCGATGTGCAGATGGAGCATCCCGTACTCCTCGGACACGCGCAGTCCGAGCGTCTCGCTGTAGAACTGCTTGGCCGTCGGGATGTCGTCTACGGAAAATCCGCTGAATGCCTTGGTGTGCTCGAACATGGCGCGCCCTTCTCCTCTCCATGACGGCGAGCGGTGTGGCGGTCCCCCATGGCGCCCGGCGTAGCCGCTGGCGCTCGTCGCTCGCCATGCGGCTCATCAATCGTCGATCGCCTGATAGGCCAAGGTCCAGAAGTCGAGACAGATATCGGGGGGACGGGGCGATGTCCAAGCGCGCTGGGTCATCAGGATGGTGACCATCTCCTCACACGGATCCGAGTACCAGGACGTGCCCAATCCGCCGTCCCAGCCGAAGCGGCCGGGTACTGCCGCCACGTCGTCGCGCCGGGTGACGATGGCCATGCCGAACCCCCAACCGTGGCTGTCGAAGTAGCCGGGGACCAAGCCGGACACCGCCTTCTGCTCCGGCGTCAGGTGGTCGGTCGTCATGGTCTCGACCGCAGGTCTTGACAGGATGCGCGCGCTCCCGTATTTCCCTTTGTGCAGCAGCATGTGACCAAAGGCCAGATAGTCGTCGACGGTCGAGACCAACCCCCCGGCGCCGGATGGGAAGGCGGGCGGCCGGCTCCATTGGCCGCCCTCGGGCGCGTCATAGAGGGCGAGCGCCCCGGTATTGGGGTTGACCGCGTAGCTAGTCGCTAGCCCGCCGAGTTGGGGGGCCGGCACGCTGAACCCGGTGTCTTTCATGCCGAGTGGCTCGAAGATGCGTTCGCGCAGGAACGTGTCCAGGGGCTGGCCCGCGGCGCGTGCGATCAGGACGCCCAGCACGTCGGACCCCGTGTTGTACATCCACCGCTCGCCCGGCTGATACATCAGCGGCAGCGTGCCCAGGCGCCCGATCCACTCGTCTGGTCCCGGCGCCGCCGACGGGTTGGGCGGTCCCTGGCTCTCTAACCGCTCGCGTACGGCGCGCTGGATCGGATAGATGTCGGGCAACTCCATGACGAGGCCGAAGCCCATGCGGAAGGTGAGGAGGTCGCGCAGGGTGATGGGCCGGTGCGCCGGCACGGTATCGTCGACCGGCCCGTCGATCCGCTTGAGCACCCGGCGCTCGGCGAGTTCTGGGAGTAGCCGGTCCACCGGCTCGTCCAACCGCAGTTTGCATTCCTCCACCAGGATCATCGCCGCCGTGGCGGTGATCGGCTTGGTCATCGAGGCGATGCGGAAGATCGTGTCGCGCCGCATCGGGTCACGGCCACCGACTGCCATCATGCCGATCGCATCGACATGCGTTTCGCCCCGCCGGCTAACCAGCGTGACGAGACCGGGCACGTCGCCACGCTCGACATAGCCGGCCATGACGTCGCGCATGCGGCTGAGCCGCGCCGTGGACAGCCCTCCTGTGCTCATCGTCTGTTCCCTGCCCGATGGGCCGCTACGCGCCGTCCTAATTCGAGTGCAGGCCGAAGCCGTTGCCGTCCTGGTCCACGAATTCGGCCCAGCCGCCGAAGTCCTCCCGGGATGGCTGCTTCGTGAAGCGCACATCGCGGCCGGACAGTTCGCGGTACGCCGCGTCGATGTCGTCGGTCTCGAGCACGAGGCCCGTGGGCTTGCCGAGCGGCGCGCCGCCATCGCCGAAGCCGCGGGCCAGCACCACCTCCGTGGCCGACCCGGCGGGCGCGACCGTGAGCCAGCGCATCTCGGGGCCCATGGGCACGTCGGTGCGCTTCTCGAAGCCAAGGCGCTCGGTGTAGAAGCGCAAGGCCTCGTCCTGATCCTTCACCTGAACCGTGACGACGCTGATGTGGGTGATGGTCTTAGTGGCGTCTGCGGTGCTCATGTACGGTGATCCTTTCCTCTACGACGCGGACCCTACGGTGTGCCGCGACTGATGCGCTCCAGCCGGCTAACCGCCGGCCACACCCACAATATAGCACGGATGTTCTACGAAAACTTCTCGGATCTTGCGTTGTTCGCGACGCCCGCGGCGTGCGCGCCTACCGTGCGCGCCTACTCGGGGCGCTGGTGGTCCACCAAGAGGAACGGCAACGCGACGAGGAGCGGCGGCCCGGTCGGGCGCGGCGGGCGCACCACAATGTCCGCCCGCTCGCGCGCCCGGCCGCCGCGCACCGTCACCACCCCGCGCGCGGCGCCGACGCGCACCCCGTCGCCCGGCAGGAGATACGCTAGCGCGCGCGCCGTGGCCGGGAAGGCCGCGGCCAGCGCGTAGTAGCGGCCGTCGGGAACAGACGGGATGTGGTACGCGCCCGGCCCGTCCAGGAGCGCGCTCCCGATGGGGGCGGATTGAGGGATGGGCGTCGGGAAGAGCCCGATGAAGATCAACCCCGGCGTGGCGTCGGGCGCGTGGATGACGCCGCTCACCCCGCCGCGGATCGGAGCGGCGTGCGCGGTCACCCCGCCGTAGGGCTGGGCCCCCGCGACGAGGCCGTCGACGTCCTCGGCCCGCCGGCGCAGACGGCCGGGCGGCAGACCGACTAGGTGGGCGAACCGTGCCGTGAACGTGCCGAGCCCGGTGTAGCCCACCTCGAAGCAGACATCGGTGACGCTCGCCGGCGTGGTGAGGAGCAAGCGCTTGGCCTCTTGGACGCGTAGGGCAGCGAGATACTCTGCTGGCGGTATGCCGGTCACGTCGCGGAACACGCGTGTGAAGTAATACGGGCTCAGATGAGCCAGATCGGCCATGTCCTGGAGCGTCAAAGTTTCGCCGAACCGCTCACGCATCGCCGCCACGACCCGCTCGACGGCGGGGGCGTGCGCCACGCACGCGGGATCGGTCACATCGTCGTCGAGAAGGTCCTCACGATCTCGCGGCGCCTGTCTTGACATGATCACGCCTAGCCTCACAGACGATAGGGTAGGAGACACCGTCGATGCGGTCGACGATCATGGTGTCGATCTCGACCATCTCGCCGAGGCCACGCCGATCGAGGACGCGCAAGCTCTCTTCGTGCAGATCCTCCATCGCGGGGCGCAACGCGACGGACGCCAGCGCCGCGTCCACGCGCTGTCGCGCCTCTTGGCCCCCCGTTTCCCGATCAATACGTACGCGCGCTACAGATTGTGTCGCTCGCCGCCACGCCGCCGACTCCAGCACGTCCTCGACCGCCGCGCGCCATTCCTGAGCGTACCACGGCTTGGGTAGTAAGAATTGGCGCAGGAACGCGACGCTCATGTAGGGCCACAAACGATAGGCGCCGATAGAACGGCCCAGCGCGACTGTTTGCGTGCTCGCTAGTGGCGTATCCTCGATCAGAGCGTGCAATCGACGCATGCTAACGTGAAGCCGGCGAGCGACGCCTTGCATCGTCTCGATTGCTCGTGGGACCTCTGTCGCATCCATCGCGCACGCTCCTCAATGCTCTTTTCTTTTTGCTCGCACCAATATGATACGAGCATAAACGGGCGACCGTCAAATAGTGGTCGATATCCCCTGCGGAACGGCGTTGTGGAAGGATAACTCAGTCGAACCCAGGCAGGCCGAGTTGCACCCCGAACTCGGCCGGCGTGGCGGCGCTCTGTCGCGTCAGGCGGGCGTGTTGTGTCCGCGCGTCATCGGGCTGCCGCCCGTCGATGAGGATAAATGGCGTGGCGCGGCCGACAGCGACGCCGGCGCGCTTGAGTTGTGAGAGGTCCGTGAAGCGGTGCGCGCGCCGCAGCGCGACGATGCGCTCGGCCGACACGGGGCCGATCCCCGGCACCCGCAGCAACTCCTCGCGCGAGGCCTGGTTCACGTCGAGGGGGAATCGCTCCGGGCGGGCTAGCGCGACCGCGACCTTGGGATCGACCCCCAATGGCAGGTTGCCGCGCGCGTCGAACGCGTCGGCCACGTCGTCGTGGGGCAGGCCGTACACGCGCGTCAGCCAGTCGGCCTGGTAGAGCCGGGCCTGGCGGTTGGGGTGCGCCGCGGCCACGCCCTCCATACCTCCGCTTGCGTCGGGGGCGGGGCGATACAGGCCGAAGTAGGCGCGCCGCAGCCCCAACTCCTCGGAGAGCCAGCGCACGCTGGACACGATCTCGCGGTCGCTCTCGCCGGCGGCGCCGACGACGTACTGCGTGGAGATGCCGCTGGGCAGGTGGCCGTCCTGCTCCATGCGCTGCAGCAAGCGCATCGGGCGGATGATGTCGCGCGCCATGTCTTTACCTGTGCCCAGGCGCTCCAGGTACGCGCCGCTCGGCGCCTCCACGTTAATGGACACACGGCTGGCCAGGCGCGCCGCCAACTCCACGGCCGCGTCGCTCGCGCCAGGCAGGAGTTTGAGGTGGATATAGCCGTCGAACTCACCCCAGGTGCGGATGATCTCCACGGCGGCGAGCATGCGCTCCATCGTCGCGTCGGGGCTGCCCGAAACGGCGGAGGAGAGGAACAGCCCGTCGACGATGCCACGGTCGCGCATGTCCCTGAACAGGGTCGCCAACTCCTCGGGCTCGAATGCCGTTCGACGGCGCGGCGCCGAGGAGCGCAGGGGGCAAAAGTGGCAGTCATGCTCGCAGCGGTCGGTCATCAGCACGCGCAGCAGGGCGGAGCCGCCCTTGCCCGCGACGTGGCAAATTCCCGGCGCGGCCGCCGCCTTGGGACGGCGCGCCGTCCCTCGCGACGTACCTGGGGCGGCGACGTCGAAATCCGCTTCGGCGCCGAGTTGGCGCAGTTTGTCCTCTGTATCCATATACCGCAGTATAATGTTCGGGGCGACATGCGACGCCACGATATGCGCACGGTTCTTGCTCTCAATTAGTTACAACGGCACAACGACGTGCAGGAGTAGACAGTGACAGAGACGTTAACCCGGCCGGTCAAGCCGAATTCTTCCAAGCCCAATCCTTTCGCGGTGGCGCGGGAGCAATTCAACCTCGCCGCCGACTACCTCCACCTCGACGACGGCACGCGCGCCCTGCTAGGCGACTGCGTGCGCGAGCTCACCGTGCGCTTCCCGGTGCGCATGGACGATGGGAAGGTACACGCCTTCACCGGCTACCGCGTGCAGCACTCCCTGCTGCGCGGCCCCTCCAAGGGGGGCATCCGCTTCCACCCCGACGTCACGCTCGACGAAGTCAAGGCGCTGGCTATGTGGATGACCTGGAAGTGCGCCGTGGTCGGCATCCCCTTCGGCGGCGCCAAGGGCGGTGTGATTTGCGACCCGCGGGGGATGAGCCTGAACGAGATCGAGCACCTCACGCGCCGTTACACCAGCGAGATCTCCATCCTAATCGGCCCCCAGAAAGACATCCCGGCCCCCGATGTGAACACCAACCCCCAGGTGATGGCCTGGCTGATGGACACCTATTCGATGCAGGCCGGCTACTCGGTCCCGGCCGTAGTGACCGGCAAGCCGCTCTCGATTGGCGGCTCGGAGGGGCGCAGCGAGGCGACCGGGCAGGGCGTGATGATCGTGACCCTGGAGGCGCTGCGCCACCTGGGCATCGCCCCCGAGGGAGCGGCCGTCGTGGTGCAGGGGTACGGCAACGTGGGCTCGAACGCGGCGCGCGCCTTCGCCAAGCAGGGCTGCAGGGTCATCGCGGTGAGCGACCAGTACGGCGGCGTCCACAACCCCAACGGGCTGGACCTGGCCGCGCTCGACGCGCACATGCGCGAGACGCGCTCGGTCGTGGGCTTCCCGGAGGCCGCGCCGGTCGGCAACGACGACCTCCTGACGCTGCCCTGCACGGTGCTGGTCCCGGCCGCCCTGGAGAACCAGATCACGGCGCTCAACGCGCCCGCCATCCGCGCGCGCGTGATCGCCGAGGGCGCCAACGGCCCGACGACGCCCGAGGCCGACCGCGTCCTGTTCGAGCGCGGCATCCTGGTGCTGCCCGACATCCTGGCCAACGCCGGCGGCGTGACGGTGAGCTACTTCGAGTGGGTGCAGGGTCTGCAGAGCTTCCTGTGGAAAGAGTCGGAGGTCAACGACCGCCTGCGCGACATCATGACGCGCTCGTTCGGCGAGGTGCTGCACGAGGCCGAGGGCCGCGGGGTCAGCATGCGTATCGCCGCCTACATCCTCGCCGTCGACAAAGTCGTGCGGGCGCTGGAGGTCAGGGGCATTTACCCGTAGTCGGGAGTCGGGAGTCGGGAGTCGGGAGTCGGGAGTCGGGAGTCGGGAGTCGGGAGTCGCGTGGGTCCGGCGCCCACCGGAAACATAACTACATGACGCGCTCCGCCGTATTCACTGGGAGCGCCGGCTTCCAGCCGGCAGGTGTTGGCGGGCGAGCGATTTGGTGTATCCGAACCTTTTGCGGGCGACGCGGGCCGGCTGGAAGCCGGCGCTCCCAGTAGATACCCTCTGACGACTTCCGACTTTCACTTCCGACTTCCGACTTCGTGTGGTAGCCCATCCTGGCTATAGCGCCCCGGCGCCCGGCGCCCTACCATAGCCTCACTTGCAGCGGAAGACGCCGTCGTCCTACTTTCGACTTTCACTTCCGACTTTCACCTAGCGAGAGGCGTACCCGTGGTCAACGGCCCAGAGCAGGCGTCCGGCGCGTCCGCCGTCGAGGACATCGGCGCCGGCGCGCGCGCGGTGCTCAAGCGCGGCACCGTGTTGGTCGAGCGCTACGAGATCAGCAAGGTGCTCGGTCTCGGCGGTATGAGCACCGTCTACGCCGCCCGCGACCTGCGCTTCGCCACGACCTTCAAGCCCTGCGCCATCAAAGAGATGGCCGACTCGACGGGCACGGTCAGCGACCGGCAGCAGTTGCTGGCCACCTTCGAACGCGAGGCCAACCTGCTGGCCAGCCTCTCGCACCCGGCCATCCCCAAGGTCTACGACTACTTCGTCAACGGCAAGCAGGTCTACCTGGTGATGGAGTTCATCAAGGGGCACGACCTCGAAACTGTGCTCAACCAGGCGCCGCAGTTATTGCCCGAGGCCACCGTCATCGACTGGGCGCTGCAGATCCTCGACGTGCTGCAAGTCCTGCACAACCACAAGCCGACTCCGATCGTGTTCCGCGACCTTAAGCCCTCCAACGTCATGCTCACCGACGCCGACCGTGTGGTGCTGATCGACTTCGGCATCGCCAAGGCTTTCCAGGCCGGCCGCAAGGGCACCATGATCGGGACCGAGGGCTACTGCCCGCCCGAGCAATACCGGGGCATGGCCGAGCCGCGCGGTGACCTCTACTCGCTCGCCGCGATGATGCACCACCTGCTCACGCGCAGCGACCCGCGGCTAGAGGCGCCCTTCACGTTCCAGGAGCGCATGCCGCGCGCGTTCAACCCGACCATCACGGCGGCGGTCGAGGGCGTGATCATGAAGGCGCTCTCGTACGAACTCGACGACCGTTTCGCCTCCGCCGAAGCGATGAAGAAAGCGCTCCTGGCGGCCGCGAGCCGCACGCTCACGGGCAGCCTCAGCTCATCGATCGCTCTGGCCCACGCCACGGCGGCGGTTGGGGGGGGAAGCGCATCGACGGCGCAGATCCCGTCGCCAGGCAAGGCGTCCGGCGACCTCGGCGTCGCCGCGCCGCGCTGGCGCTTCGAAACGGACGACGAGGTGCGCTCGACCCCGACGCTGGTCGGCGGGACGCTCTACGCCGGCTCGTACGACAACAACCTCTACGCCCTCAGCGCCATCAAAGGCACGCTGCAATGGAAGTTCGCCACCGACGGCGGCATCTGCGGTACGCCCGTGCCGTACGGCGATCTCATCATCTTCGGGTCGGAGGACCACACCGTCTACGCCCTCGACACGAAAGAGAAGCGTGTGCGCTGGCGCTACGCCACGGGCGGCCCCGTCCGCTCGTCGCCGTGCGTACACGGGGAGAGCGTCTACATCGGGTCCGACGACGGGTTCCTGTACGCGCTTAACGCCGCCACCGGCGTCGAGGTCTGGAAGATGAAGACGTGGATGCCGGTTCGCTCCACCCCGGCCGTGGGCGGACCGGGCGACGCGATAGTCTACGTCGGCTCGGAGGATACGAACCTCTACGCCGTCGACATGCAGACCGGCGCGGCCAAGTGGAAGTTCCAGACTCTGCGTGGAGTGACTAGTTCGCCGCTCGTCGAGAACGGCTTCGTCTACGTCGGCTCGCTGGATTCGCACCTGTACGCCTTCGACGCGGAGATGGGCTGGCTACTCTGGAAGTTCAAGACAGGCCACTACGTCGTTTCCTCGCCGCGCATGCAGGGAGGGACCATCGTGTTCGGCTCGGTCGACGGCACGGTCTACGCGTTGGAGGCCAAGTCGGGGCGGCAGCTGTGGCACTACGCGACAGACGGGCAGATCACAAGCTCCCCGGCGATCCACGGCGACACGATCGTGGTCACGGGGGTCGACGGGCGGGCCTACGGACTGGCCCTCAAGACCGGCAAGCCGCGGTGGCGCTTCGACGCCGGCGCCCCCATCCCCGGCTCGCCGCTCGTCGCGGGCGACA
>JAABUQ010010368.1_pt1 | contig 12231 bp, 9 predicted proteins | sample 5560001 | NCBI WGS metagenome assembly JAABUQ01 (sample SAMN10711888, study PRJNA513371) | rock metagenome | isolation source: Antarctica rocks | place: Antarctica: Victoria Land, Finger Mt nord | collected 2015-12-18
GCGGCGGAGATTGATCGTGCGGAAGTGTTCGCCGCACGGGGCCGCTTCCCGATGTACCGCGACCGTCAGCCGTGGGCGTATGGCTCCCTGACCGAACCACGATAAGCCTTCATAAGCGACGGTGGGAGCGTAGCGACGCGGGAGCGCGAGGAGAACACCTGCATGGGCTTCATGAACCTCAATGCGGCACGCGGGCGGATGGCGGATGCCGATCTCGATGCACTGCTACTGCTCTCGCCCCGGCATGTGTACTATGCGACGGGGTACCGCCCGTGGTTTCTTTCGATGTATGCGGAGGCCGGGTACGGTGCGGCGGTGGTGCCAGGTGATCCGGCGCTCTCCCCCGGTGCGCTTGTCTCGGATGTGGAGGAAGGGCCATTCCGGGGCGTCGCGCCCGATTTCCCGCGTGTCGTCACGTACCCCGCGTGGACCGCATACGCCGATGTGCCCCCGCTCACCCAAGGGAACGGCGCGGCCCATCTCGCGGCGTATCAGGAGGACCAGCCGACGACGCGCTCGGGCACGATTGATTCTCACAACGCGATGTTGCGTCTCGCGGGCCTCATCCGTGAACTGCGTCTCGACCGCGCACGTATCGGCATCGAGGTCGGGTTCGTCTCGCCCGCCGTGCGCGGGTGGCTCGCGGAGATGCTGCCTGGGGCGGTGTTCAGTGATGCCACGCCGCTACTGGAAGAATTGCGGGCGATCAAATCGGCGGCGGAAGTGACGCTGCTGCGCCGAGGCACACTGCTCGCCGAACGTGCAATCATGGAGGTTGTGTGTACGGTGCATGTCGGTACCACGGCGAATGAGATTGCCCGCACCTACCGCGCCGCTGTGATGACCTATGCGGACGGCGGCGATGTGACGAGTGCGCGGCTGACGTTGCGCGTCGGTCCACACGTCCTCAGCCCCGTTGCATCGAGCGCTTATGCCGCACAGCCAGGGGACGCGATCTTTCTCGATTGTGGCGTCGAGGTAAGCGGCTACTGGGCAGATATCGGGCGATCCTTCGTGCTCGGCGCCGCGACCCCCGTGCAACGCGAAATCTACGCGGCGTTACGCAGTGGGTTCGATGCGGCGACGGTCTGCATGCTTCCCGGTGTGCCCGTAGCAGACCTCTTTACTACCGGCATGGCAGCAGTCCATGCGAGCGGGCTGACGAGCTATGTGCGGGGCAATGTCGGGCATGGCGTCGGGCTGCACCCCGCGCCGGAACTACCCATCGTCAGCCGTGAGGAGACGCGCGAACTCACCCCAGGGCAGGTGTTCTCGGTGGAGTTTCCGTACTATATCAATGGCATCGGCGCCTTCACGCTCGAAGACACCTTCGCCATCACGGACGATGGCTACGAAGTCTTCAACCGGTTGAGTCATGAGCTGATCGAACTGGACGGCTGATTGCATAACCAGTGAAGGGAAGCACCGATGAGCGAGAATCAGGCTATTGGCCCCGCAAGCATTGATCTCAGTGGCGTGGAAGCGTTCGCGTATTCGCCGGGGATTCGGCGGGGAAACATGCTGTTCATCTCCGGGCAGGTGCCGCGTGACCGTGATGGCGTACTGGTCGGCGAGCACGATATTGAGATGCAGTGCGTGCAGGTGTACGAGAACATCAAGGCGATTGTGGAAGCCGCTGGGGGTACGATGGCGGACATCGTGGATACCACCGTGATTGTCACTGATAACGGCTACAAAGCGGCGCATACCGAGGTGCGCAAACGCTATTTTCAGCCCCCGTATCCCTGTAGCACCGCGATCGTTGCGGGCCTCAGTCCGGGGTACATGATCGAGGTCAACGCGGTTGCCATCCTCGAAACAGACAGTTGATCGGCAGTTCTCTTGGGTCAATTGTGATAGGTGTGGTCATCTGGAGGCTGGCAGGGGAGACCGGTAGGGCCGTATGTGCCGCTCAAGATCGCGGGATGCCATGACCTGTCACCAGAAAGACCGCTTGTGCGCCCTCACTGACGCGGAACAGACTGCGCTGGAACAGCTGAACCGGGCACATCGCGAACCCGCCAACCAGATGATGCGTGCCAAGTTCGTGCATGCGGTCAAGAGGGGCAGAGCGATCTGGCTGCGGTACGCGGCGTCGCGCGACGATCCGGTGATGCGGTCACTGGAAACGCTTTCGATCCACACATCGCGGCGTCCGGCACGCATTGCGGTGTCACATCTGCCTGTGCGAGACTGGGCATATTGATGTGAGCGGCACGATGGACGTGAGGGGGAACAAACTATGACACCCGACATAATGATCGCGAGCGATCAGTTGCAGGCGCTCGTGTGGCGGTCTATTGGCCCGTACCGGGGTGGTCGTGTGGTCGCCGTCGCGGGTGATCCCCGGCACGATCAGGTCTTCTACTTTGGTTCGACGGGGGGCGGTGTCTGGAAGACGACCGACAGCGGCACGTACTGGGAGAACGTCTCCGATGGCTTCTTCAAGCGGGCCTCCGTTGGCGCCATCGCGGTCGCGGAGTCCGACCCGAACGTGCTTTACGTTGGGATGGGCGAGGCGACGATCCGGGGGAATGTCTCGCATGGCGATGGCGTGTATCGCTCCACCGACGCGGGCAAGACGTGGATGCACTGCGGGCTGGCGGAAACGCGCAACATCAGCAAGGTGCGCGTGCATCCGCACAACGCCGATCTGGTCTACGTCGCCGCCTTCGGCCATGCGCACGGCCCGAACGCGGAGCGGGGCGTGTATCGCTCGAAGGACGGCGGCGCGTCGTGGGAACAGGTGCTGTTCCGGGGGGAGAACGCGGGCGCGATTGATCTCGCGATGGACCCGAATAATCCACGCATCCTCTTCGCGGCCTTCTGGGAAGCGCGGCGCGGCGCGCACGAGTTGGTCAGTGGCGGCGCGGGCAGCGGCATCTTCCGTTCCACGGACGGTGGCGATACCTGGACGGAGATTACCCGCAACCGTGGCCTGCCCACCGGCGTGCTGGGCAAGATCGGCATCGCCGTCTCGCCCGCACAGGAGGGGCGTGTCTGGGCGGTGATCGAGGCTGAGGACGGCGCGGTGTTCCGCTCGGATGACGGTGGCGATACGTGGCAGCGGCTCAGCGAGGATCGTGGCCTGCGCGCGCGGGCCTGGTACTACATGCATATCGTCGCCCACCCGACCGACCCCGACACCCTCTGGGTGCTGAATGTGCCCTGTTTCAAATCCATTGACGGCGGCAAGACCTTTTTTCAGGTGCCGATGCCGCATGGCGATAATCACGATCTCTGGATTGACCCCAAAAACCCCCGGCGCATGATCGGGGGCAACGACGGCGGCGCGTACGTTTCGTTCAACGGCGGCGAGGCGTGGACCACGCTCTACAACCAGCCGACCGCCGAGTTCTATCACGTCACTACCGACGCGCAGACCCCGTACTTCGTCTATGGCCCGCAACAGGACAACACGACCATCGCGGGGCCGACCCGCTCAACGATGGCAGGCATCGCCCAGAGCGAGTGGTTCGATGTCGGTGGTGGCGAGAGCGGCTACATCGCCGTGCGGCCGGACGACCCGAATATCATCTACGCGGGCAGCTACGGCGGCGCCCTGACGCGGCTGGACCGCCGTTCCGGGCAGCGGCGGCCGATCAATGTCTGGCCGGAACCGCACCTCGGCTGGGGCGCGAAAGACGTGCGCTACCGCTTCAACTGGACGGCGCCCATCGCCCTCTCGCCTCACGACCCCCATGTGCTTTACACCACCGGTAACCACGTCTTCCGTTCCACGGACGAAGGCGCGAGTTGGGAGATCATTAGCCCCGATCTCACGCGCAACGACGTGACGAAAATGGAACCCTCCGGCGGGCCGATCACGAAGGACAACACCGGAGCGGAGTATTACGGTACGATCTTCGCCTTTGCGGAGTCACCCGTTCAGCAGGGCCTCCTGTGGGCCGGGTCCGACGACGGGCTGGTACACGTCTCCCGCGACAATGGCGCGAACTGGGAGAATGTCACCCCGCCCGCCCTGCCGGAGTGGGCGCTCATCAGCATCATCGAGCCGTCTCCGCATAATCCGGCGGTCGCCTACGTCGCCGCCACCCGCTACAAGCACGACGACTTCCGGCCCTACCTCTCCAAAACGTCTGACTACGGCAAGACGTGGACGGCGATCACGGCGGGGATCGCGGCGGACGACTTCACCCGCGTGATCCGCGAAGACCCGGCCCGGCATGGCCTGCTCTACGCAGGCACGGAAACGGGGGTGTTCGTCTCCTTCGATGATGGGATGCACTGGCAGTCACTGCGGCGCAATTTGCCCGTCGTACCGATCCATGATCTCGTCGTGAAGGATTCTGATCTCGTCGCCGCCACGCACGGGCGCGCGTTCTGGATTCTCGACGACCTGACCCCGCTCCGGCACCTGACGAATGACATGGCGCAAGCTGCCATGCATCTCTTTCCGCCGCGCCCGACGGTGCGCTACCTCACGAACCGGGGCTTTTTCCGGCAGGCAACACCGGGCAAGAACCACCGGATGACGGGGGCGACGATTCTCACCTATCGCCAGGAGCGGCAACCGGACGGACAGATCACCGAGCGGTACCTCGACGCGGGCGAGAATCCACCCGATGGCGTGCTGGTCATGTACTCCCTCAAGGAACCGCCGCGTGAACCTGTCTCACTGGCCTTTCTCGACCGTGACGGTAACGAAATCGCCACCTTCACCGGCAAGGCGGCGCATGAAGCGGGCGAACCCGACAAGCAGGATGACAAGCCGCCGGTGCCGGTCGCGGCGGGTATCAACCGGTTCATCTGGGACATGCGCTACCCGGAAGCCCAGGGAGTGGACGGCTACTTTACGGCGGAAGGAAAGCTCCCCGGCCCCCTCGCCCCTCCCGGCAGCTATCAGGTGCGCCTGACGGTGGGGGCCGAGACGCAAACGCAACCGTTCATCATCGTGGGCGACCCTCGGATCGCGGCGACGCAGGCGGATTTCGACGCACAATTCGCGCTGCTCACGCAAATCCGTGACAATATTTCGGAAACACACGATACCGTGCGCACCCTGCGCGCGATCCGTTCGCAAGCCGAGGAATGGGAAAAGCGCGCCGCCGATGAACAGATCAACCCGGCGATGGGGGAAACCATTGCGGCGATGAAAGAGCGGTTGGCCCCGATTGAGGCGGAGTTGCTGCAAACGCAGGCGAAGACGCGCTCGGACACGCTGAACTTCCCCGTGAAGCTGAACTCGAAACTGGCGGGTATCTACGACGCGGTTGCCGTAGCGGACGCCGCGCCGACACAGCAGATGGTGGCGGTCTACGAGAATCTTGCGGCGCAAGCGGATGCCCAACGCGCGGCGGTTGAGGGGATCGTGGAGACGGACGTTGCGGCGCTGAACCGGATGATCGCCGACGCACGGCTGCCCGCAATCGTGCCACCGACCGCGAAAAAGGAGAGATGAACCGACGCCACGGTGGGCCATCAGCGAACGGAAGCGCATTGCCAATATGGCAGGAAACTACTCCATACACATCATGCCGCACTGCGCGATTGGCGGCGCGGTACTGCGTGCAGAAAGAAGGGCACGAGCAGCGCGAGGCGGATGAGCGACAGACCCGCGCACATGATCCAGATCACCTGAAAGTGGTAGCCGTGGGCGAGCAGGAAGCCGAAGACGACGCCGGCGAACGTCGCACCGATCTGGGCAACGGTCGCCATCAGGGCCACGACGCGGGCGGTCTCGCCGGCAGCGAACCGCTCCCCCGCGAAGAGCATCAGCGGCGCGGTCGTCGCCGCGAGACTGACGCCGACAAGGACCGTGATGGCGAAAATAACCGTGATTGGCTCCTTCGGCACGATGGCAACGTAGCAAACAAAGGCGAGCGCCGACCCGCCAAGCACGACGAGCGTTCTCCCATGCGGCAGGTCCGCCAGCATACCAACCGCCGGCGCTGCGACGAGGAGCGCGATATTCGCGGCGGAGGCAAACGTCCCGGCGCGCACTGTGGAGTAGCTAAAGGTCTCGGTCAGATAGGTCGGGAGCCAGGTGAGCAGGCCATACGTTGCCAGCATCCCCGTGAAACTGATCGTGAGCAACTGCCAGAAGTCCAGCCGCCAGCCGATGCCCGTACGCGCGCCTGGAACCCGCGCCGCGCGCTCCTGCGGTGGCGCATCAGGCAGCAGCAGCAGCGCGACGACCAGCACAACCGCCGTGACGAGCGGGAGCGTCAACAAGCCGCCCGTCAGCCCAAAGCGCGCGGCGCCGAGCGGGACGAGGATGAGCGCGCCGACCGCGCCGAGGCCCGCGCCCGATTGCAGGATACCCATCACCCGGCCCCGCTCCTCGCGCGCAAAGAGGGTGATGCCGAGTTTCATCGCCGGGGTGTAGAGGAACGCCCCCGTCGCACCAAGCAGGAAGCGGGCGACCAGGGCCAGTTCGTAGGTGCGCGTCGCGGCAAATGCGGCCGAAAAGAGGGCGCTGAATGCCAGCCCCGTCAGCAGGAGCAGCCGGGCATTGAAGCGGTCACCGATGATGCCGACGATTGCCTGAAAGATCGCGTAGCCAAAAACATACGTCGCGAAGAGTGTGCCGACACCGGTGTAATCCACGCCGAATCGCGGTTGCAGGTCCGTGAAGAGCGGCACCACACCGGTACGCTGGGCATTATGCACGACGAGCATCGCCGCGAGGAGCGCGATGGTCAGCGCTTTCCGCCCACCCTCGGGTTGCCCGGTCACGCGCGTACCCCGCTTGTCGGCGTTCTGGTCGTGCCACATTGGCTTCCTATCCCTCTCCCCTATAATCGCCGCATTTGGTTCGGGAACCATAGTATGGCTTTAACCCCCGGTCGAGACGCGCCTATGTCTCTACGGTCGCATTCTCCATATTGGTAAGGGAACCTGGTCGCCGGGAAGGAGGGCGCGAAGAGGTATCTATCGGTATCGAGTGGTTCCATGACCTCACGGGGCGATTTCGGGAGCGCAAAAGAGGTAGATTAGTTCCTTGACGTGCGTGAGGGCGTCGGCGAGACGCACGCTCTCGTTCGCGCCGTGCGCCTTGCTCTCGCGCGTGCGGCCCAAACCTACGGTGGCGATCTGGTCGGTGCCAATCGCTTCCGCGACATTCGCCATATCGGTCGAGCCGCCGCTACCGGTACGGTGGAAGTCGGCGTCGGTGTACCCGTGCAACCGCTTCATCACCGCGACGAGCTTGTGGGCGAGGGGATGGTCCGCGCTCTGGTAGTAGGCGGGGTACGCTTTCATAAAGGAAACATCCACTGCCACCGCGCGGCTCCGCTCCTGCCCGCGCGCCACCGCCTCACGGATTTCGCGCTCCACGTCCTCGTAGCGTTCTTCGGGGATAAAGCGGCGGTTCACCGTCATCGTGCAGGTCGCGGGCACGATGTTGGACTTCACGCCCGCGTGGATGATGTCGAGGTTGAACATCGGGCGCAGGTGGTCGGGAGCGTTGGGGGCGGGCGCGAGCGGCAACGCGGAGCGCCGCGACTCTACCTCGTGCTTCAGGGTGAGCAGTTCGACCATGATCGGCACAGCTTCCTCGATGGCGTTGATGCCATTGTAGTTCGCCCCGGAGTGGCACGAGACGCCTGTGACGGTGATCGTGATGTCCACCGCGCCATTTGAGCCGAGGCGCAACACAGGGTCCTGCGACCCCTCCATACAAAGCACGGGGGCATGGACGTAGCCGAGTTTGGCGAGGTGCCAGATGCCGGGGTAGACGCCGATCTCTTCGTCCGTGCAGATACAGGCCGTGAGGTCCCAGACCGGCTCCAGACCGAGATCGTGGATCACGTCCAGCGCGGTGAGCAGGGAGGCAATGGTGCCTTTCATGTCCGCGACGCCGCGCCCGTAGATGCGCCCGTCGTGCAGTTCTGCGCCGAAGGGGTCGTACGTCCACTGCTCCTCCACGGGCACCGTGTCCATGTGGGCATAGATCGTCAGCGGTGGCTTGCCCGCCGCGCGTGTGGCGACGAGGTTAACGCGCTCCCCGCTCAGGGGCAGCGGGATCGCCGCGATCTGTGCGGGGGGGATTACCACGCGTTCGGCTGTCAGGCCCGCCGCCTCGAACTGCGGCGCGATCAGGTCTACCAGCGTGTCGTAGTTGCGTCCGGGCGGCACCGTGTTATCCACGCGAATGATCGCGCGCAGCCGGTCGAGAAATGCTTCCTGCCGCGCGTCCACCGCCGCGAAGATCGCGTCCCAATCGAGCGTGTGCCCCGTCGTGTGCGCCGTGCTTTCTGCCATCATGCATCCCCCTCAATCGTTTGCCCATGAACCGCTACCCCAATGCCTGCCACGATTACACTCCGTACCAGAACACGCAAGCGGGGCGTCCCACCCGGTATATGGCTCCATACCATATCACGCTCACTCTCCGTGACCGCAAAGTGAACTCCGAACAAACGCTGCGCACCCGGGCGCGTCCGGGTCGTTCACTACGGAGAGAGATCACACATACTATACGGGAACAATACGGGGGAGCGATTTCACGATGTACCGCGTGCCGCGTGAACGAGAGAAGTTGACGATGTATGTCGTCGCGGACCTCGGGCCGTGGCGACGGGCGCTTGAATGACCCGCCCCAAACATGCGGCGTACCGGGACCGGATCAGTCATCGAACACGGCAACGGCGCGGATCGGGCAACCCGTGGCATCGCGAATTTTGAGGGGGAAGCCGATAAACGTGAAGCGATGGCCGACCACCGCTTCGAGATTTGCCAGCCCTTCCATATGGATCATGCCCGTTTTGCGGTTGATGAGATGCACGGTGAATTCGCGGTCGCTCGGATGACCGGCGTTCGGCCCCTCCACACCGTAGTTACGCACGCCCTGTGCATGGAGCCACCACGCGGCCTCCGGCGTGAGGCCGGGGTGGGCAGTGAAGAACTCCGGGCGCGGATACGTGCGACGGTAGTGCCCAGTATAAAGTAGCACAATCGTTTCGGGCGCGATGGGCAGGTGTTGCCGTTCGCACGCATCCGCGAGATCGTCGCGGTCAATCCAGCCCTCACGGCGCATCTGCGAGACGTCGAGACAGAGGGCGGGGCCATAAAACCGTTCGAGCGGGAGCGAGGCGATATCCGGGGCATCAGGATCCGGGTCAATGTGGCGGGGGGCATCCACATGCGTGGAGGCATGGTCCGGAAACGAGAGCAGGCGCGCGGCAAAGGAGTATTCGGTGGTGTAAAGCGGGGCCGTCTCCTCATGCGTACGCCAGGGCCAGACCTGCGGTGGGATTGCCCCCGCGTTGCCTGGCTCCCGGTGGTACATCTCGCGCGTCAGATCAACCAGCCGCACCATGCATCGCCCCTTTCCAACGGGATGGAAACGCCGTCCACCTCCCGCGACCGGGAAAGTCTCCACTCCTGTCGAGAAGGGGCGGGAGGTAGATAACTTGTTCGTCGCTTCATACCGATGCCGTACCTGTCCCGAACGCCACGGCAAGCCCGTAGCGAGAGAACCCATGCGTTAATTGGCGGCGAGCGCCACCGGAGCCAGACCTGCCCGTGTCAGAAACTGGCCAATCCCCGGCTCCACGCGGATGTGCCCCTCACCCCATAGTGGCTGTCCGCGCAGCACCGTCCACATCACCTTGCCCCGCAGGTGTTGTCCGGCAAACGGCGTCCACTTGTGCAGGCTGAGCAAGTCTTCCACGCGCACCGTCCACTCCGCATCGAGGTCGTAGAGGGCGAAGTCCGCGTCGCTGCCCACCTGAATCGTGCCTTTTCGGGGGTATAGCCCGAACAGCCGCGCCGGATTCGTCGCCGTGACGCGGGCGAACCGATCAAGGGGCATGCCGCGATTGTGCACCGCCTCCGAGAGCAGCGCCGGAAACATCGTCTGGATCACATTCAGCCCGAGTGGAGCGTCAAAGATGTTCCCGCGCACCCGTTCCTTCTCTTCGATGGTATACGGCGAATGGTCGGAGCAGACGAAAGATAAGGTCTCATCGCGCAGGTAGGGCCAGAGCGCCTCCACCGTTGCCCGCGAGCGGATCGCCGGCGCGCAACGCGCATAAGGGCCGAGGCGGACGAGGTCGTCTTCGTCCATCAGGAGATATTGCGGGCACGTCTCGCCGCTCGCCGTCACCCCTTCACGGCGGGCAGCGGCAATCATCCGCGCACTTTCCGGTTCGCTCACATGCGCGATGTGGACGCGCGCGCCCGCGAGCCGGGCATAGTACAACGTCTTCTGCACCGCCTCGATCTCCACGTACCCGGGCCGCGATTCCGCGTGCGCGAGCGGATCGGTACGTCCTTCGGCGCGCATCCGGTCCAACCCCGCTTGCAGGAGTTCGTTGTTCTCGCAATGCACGGTGAGCATCGCGCCGAGTGCGGCCATCACCCGCAGGGCCTCGAGTAATTGCGCGTCATTCACATGGGGGAAGGCGGGACTGGACGCCGAGATGAACGACTTAAAGGCAATTGCGCCCTCGGCATGGAGGGCCGTGAGCACATCGGCGGGTTGCCCCACCGCGCCCGCGTACAGCGCGAAGTCCGTGAGCGAGCCACGCGCGTCCGCCTCGCGCTTCTGGCGAAATGCTGCCACGGTGGTTGCGGGCGGATCGGCCTGTGGCATGTCAATGATCGTGGTGATACCCCCTGCCGCCGCTGCCATCGTACCGTGCGTGATGCCTTCGCGCGCAGTGTATGCGGGTTCGCGCATGTGCGTGTGTGCGTCTATGCCACCGGGAAAGACTGCAAGCCCCGTCGCATCAATCACCGTCGCGCCATCCGGCGCCGCGAGGTCCGTTCCGATAGCCGCGATCACCCCATCGCGCACGAGGATATCGGCGCGAAAGACGCCATGATCCGTTGCAAGTGTTCCTCCCCGGATCACCAGTGCATCCGTCATAGAAACCTCCGTAGGAGACCCCCACTTTTAAGCGGGGGAGGAATGCGGTCTCCATTGGCCGCTACCAACGTCTGTAATACTATTATGAACATGGACATGCAACGGACGCTGCGTATTCGCCTCCATCTCAACGCTGAAACTGCCGCACTTTTCGCGGAAACGGTACGGCTTTACACGTCCTCGTTTAACGTGGTGGCACGGATCGGGTGGGAAGCGAACGTGGCGAACGGCGTGGAGTTGCACAAGCGCACGTACTACCGCGAACGCGAACGCACGGCGCTTCCCACCCAACTGACCTGCGCTGCGCGGGTGAAGGCAATGGAGGCATTGAAGTCCGCGAAGGCGCTCACCGCCAAAGCGATGAACAAGCCCGCAGGCAAACGGCGGTTGCCTGCGATGCCGCACGCGGACTTCTGCCCCGTTCGCTACGATGCGCGCTCGTACAAGGTCAATCTCCGCGCGGGTACGGGGTCGCTCCTGACGGTGGATGGGCGAAGGGCAATTGTTTTCGCGCTCACGCCGTACCATCGGCGGTGCGTCGCGTGGAAGACTGCCAGTGCCGATCTGTTGCGCGACCGTCAGGGCCGCTGGTGGCTGCATGTGGTGGTGATCTCCCCACGCACCCAGCGGGCGCCCGCCGAAGCCGCTACTCCCGATGAAATAGTCGGCGTTGATCTCGGCATCGCGCACCGCGCCACCGATTCGCGCGGGGTGTTCTACGGTTCCGACCACTGGAAGGCGGTCGAGGACAAGACCTTTCAACTCAGGCGGCGGTTGCAGGCCAAAGGCACGCGAAGCGCAAAGCGGCATCTCCAAAGGATGCGCGGGCGTCAGCGACGGTTTCGGCGCGACTGTGACCACGTTTTGAGCAAGCGGCTGGTTGCGTCGGTACAACCCGGCGCGACACTGGTGTTTGAAGACCTCACGGATATTCGCGGCAGAGCAAAGGCGCGCAAGGAACAGAAGCGACGCTCGCACGGCTGGTCGTTCGCGCAGTTGCGCGATTTCGCCACGTACAAAGCCGAGGAGCACGGAATCACAGTCGGTTTCGTTGATCCGCGCTACACGAGCCAGAAGTGCAGCGCGTGTGGGCATTGTGATCGCGCGAACCGCGTGGATCAATCCCGCTTTGTCTGTACCTCGTGTGGCTTCGCGTGCAACGCCGACCACAACGCCTCCATGAATATCCGTGATGACTATCAAAGGACTGCCGTCAATCAGCCTACTGTCTCGGACTTCGGTTCAGGGACAAGCCCCCGTGCTTTAGCCGGGGGAGCGTGTTGAAATACGAGGCGGCGACAGGTAGCATCACTCCCTTCGGTGATTTGGCGAAGGAGTAAGCGCCATGATGGGCAGTAAGCAACGCGATTTCCTCCCCCTGGTGCACGTCTCTC
>JAABUQ010010369.1_pt1 | contig 12231 bp, 20 predicted proteins | sample 5560001 | NCBI WGS metagenome assembly JAABUQ01 (sample SAMN10711888, study PRJNA513371) | rock metagenome | isolation source: Antarctica rocks | place: Antarctica: Victoria Land, Finger Mt nord | collected 2015-12-18
GCTGCCTGCTGGTGGTGGAGGGCTCGCAGGGCTTCCTGGCGCAGGCCTGGGCCCGCGCGGAGGCGCTCTACGCGACAGCGGAGCGCATGGGCATCTCCCTGCGCCTGCTGACCTCCAGCGGGCCTGCCAGGACGGAGGTGCCGCCCTCCAGCTTCTGACTTGTAAAAGTGTGCAAATGGGGGCACACACCTCCATGCACACATGCTCCGGTGTATGTGTGCTGAGAAGGATATCATGCGCAGGCGGTGCTTGCGGACGCGGCCAGGTCAGCGACAAACACGCTGCGCGGTACACCTGCGTGCCTCATCCTGCCTGAGCAGCCGACAGAGATGGAGCGCTGCCTGTGCTTGATCTCGGCGCTCAACCCGTTCAGCGCTGCGCGCCTGGCCGCCATCGGGTGCACTGTCCGGGACCTGCTGACCTTGGATCACGCCGATCAGGTGTGTGACGGGCCACATCGCAGAGCGCATGAGCAGTGCGCACTGCTGGCAAGCCTATACTGATAATTTGCAGGTATTCGGCCCAAAGGCCTGCTCCTTGGGCTGCATGCGACGTTTGCGGCTGGCTATGATGGGGCGTGCACTGCAGGAGAGGCTGGCACAGGCGCTGCCTGACCTGCCTGCGCGCAGCCTGCGCTTGTTCTTCCAGCAGGCTGCGCATGATGCGATGATCAGCCAGGAGCCCGGTGCGCCATGTCACCTGTCACGCATTGTGTCACGTATGTGCAATTAAAAAAATGTTTGTAAAATTGTGCCAGACACGCTGAAGCTGCTTGTGCTGGTTGATGCGGCAGGTATCAGCAGCACATTGATAGATAGAGCGCCCGAGGCGCTGCCGGTCGGGGCCGCAACACCCGGATGCCAGCCTGGGCCAGTGCATGCAGCGTCTCTGGGACCAGCCTCGCCCGGCTGGCAGACGCAGCCAGGCTTGGGCTACTTCGGGATGCCCGTAGCCGAAGTGCCCTGTGCGCGGCACCCCGAAGGAGACGCCGGGGTGATGTGGCAGGCTATGGCAGAGCAGGGAGGCGCCACGGTCCAGGGCCTCGCTGGCCAGCGGCCGTGGCAAGGCCAGGGCCTGTGCCATGAGGCTGCCATGCTTAGTGGGGCAGACGACGCAGATGACCGGCACGCCAGCTATGCACAGCCTGCCTTTGGCGCTCGCTGGCATGCCGACGCAAGGGCACAGACCATGCGCGGAGCTGCCACGCCCAGCATGGCAGGGGCAAATGGCGTGCAGCGCGTGGCCTGGGGGCAGTGTGCGGGCGACGGCTGGCAAGCAGACGCCCGGGCGCTGCACATGCGCGGAGTTGCCGCGCACGGCATGGCAGAGAATGCGGGCCATGCACAGCGCATAGGCTGGGTCCAGCCTCCATGCAGCGCTGGGCATGCAGACCTGAGGGCAGAGCACTTGCATGGAGGCAGCTGGCAAGACCCTGCTGACAGCGTGCAGAGGCAAGACTGCAATGCAGCCATGCTGCAGTCAGCTGCCGCGGGGGTCTGCCCTGGGGTGGACGAGTTCGGTGTGGACGAGGAGCGCGTGTTTGCGCTAGACGATGACCGCGCCCTGTCGCAGTCCAGCCAGGAGGCTGAGCCCGGGAGCGCATGGAGCGGCGGCGGCGCTGCATCCGCCTTGCCAGGAAGCAGCCGGCTGATGGCGGAGCCGGCAGACTGCATCGGCGAGGCGGGCGACACGCGTCTGCGCTCAGGAGGCGCCCAATGGGATGCTTCCAGCATCCTGGTGCAGCCCAAGCTTCATGCAGCGCATGAACCTGCGAGGGCCCAATCATACATGCATGCCAAGTGAAGTTTCCTGCATGTGCACAGTATGTGGCCTGTCAGTTGGCAAGGACCGAGCATGCGTGCAGGATGACTTCCTTACTCGGCGCAAAGCGGCTGCGCCGGCCGCCAAGCCCGTGACCAAGCGCCTGCAGGGCCGCCAGCCGAAGGAGCCCGCCGCGTCGCCAGGCATGCAGCCGCAGGCCGTCTCGCGCGAGCCTGCCTCGGCTGTGCGGGCCGATCTGTCAGCTGCCGTGTCCAGCTCGCCGCCCAGGCGCCGCAACCCCTCGCGCGCCGCGCGGCCGCACCGCCACGCCCCGCCCCGGCTGCTTTCGTCGCCGGAGGCTGAGACATCCAGCGGGGCTGCCCAGCAGGTATGATCCAATGCTTTCCAGCGGACGCACAGTTAGTGATGCCCCTGCCAGTGTCAGTATGTCTTTGTAAATACATGAGGTAGGGTGACCGTGCTTATGGGCCGCATGGTCGCTCCTGACCAGCAGGCGCCTGCGCCTGGTGTGGACCTGGGCACGCTCTTCGTGAGCGCGGATGGCGCGGCCAGCGACAGCGATGCCAGCGAGATCAGCGGCACTGGCCTGGAACAGCTGCTGCAGCGCAGGCTGCCTGGATCGCCCCAGCCGGCGCGGGCGGCCAGGTAGGCTGCATGCTGATGCCTCTCTGCAATCAACCCTCCATGCTTTGAATGATGCGTGCGGTTGTGACTAGCTTACCACCAGACCACCATGCTCTTTGCTTGAGCAGTCATATGCGCTACTGATCACATCTGGAACGGGTGTGCAGGCCATCGAGGCCCTCCAAGCAAGTGCTGGGCTTCAAGCGACATGGGTCAGGCCTGCGGCGCCCGCCAGCGCCTGTGCTGCCGTCCATCCTGCCCCGCAGTGGGCGTGCAGCTTGCAAGCTGCGCAGGATACGGTGACCTGGTGTTTATGTCGAGGCTTGAGACGTGAGTGTGAGCATGCGTTCGCGCGCCTTACATGCATCTGTGGCATACATCGAGACCACCCTCACAATGCTCTAGTCTTGAGGGACTGGACATATGAGGTAGACATGCGACCCCTCCCCAGTTCAGACTTGCAAGGCCAGCCAGGAGTCCTAGAGCATCCCCGTGAGCGCGCAGTCATCTGCAATAGTACTACTGAACCTAGGCAACTAGTACCACTTCAGTTCTTACCCTGCACCATTCCTGGGCAATCAAACGAACCCCAAACAACCTCGTAAGGCTCCCAGCTCTAGCAGGTCAGATGAGCAAAATGCATGCGTTAGACGAATGGCACAGGAGTAACCGTCTGCTGTGCACCATTGGACTCCTTGTGAAAAAGGATGGGCTGCAGGGGTGCTGATGGGCCGTATGCCTCGCGCAGCAGGTGCTCGCCCTCCTGCAGCACCAATGACATTGGCCCAGTGACGACAAATCACGCTTTTCTCAGAGACTATACGGCTTGCTCCATATAAGTGTTTTTCTGTCTGGTGCCAATGCAGTGCATCATGCGCACCACGGCCCCCACCTTCAGCCTTCTTGTACTGTATGTACATAGGCTTCAATGACTTTTCATACTGCAGCAGTACAAAAGAGAGAAGGACTACATAATATCCTGTAACAGGTTTTGGGCAGCGCACTTGGGACAGTCCAACCGTCACTGGTCCAACGTAGCTCTGTGGCAGCTGGAGGGAGACGGTATAGAAGGCGGCCCCGCGGCCTCCCGCAGCCGCCGCGGCCGCGGCCGCGCCCTCGCCGCCGCCCTCGCCGGCCAGCAGCGCCAGCTGCACGCCACGGCAGCATGCGCGGGGTCATGGTCAGCGATACCCATGCGCTGCTTTTCATCCACGCGCCAGCCGCCATCAGCACCGCCAGCTGTCCGCAAAATAGGTAGCACTGCATTGGCATGGGTTGGATTCAAGTGCACCGTGAGTGCCAGGTTCATGCGATTTGCAGCTCTGCTTTTGCTGGCATGACATGTACGCATGCTCATGCTCACAACCGATGCAATGCTGCACCCTGCTGATGGTGGTTTCACATAGCAGTCCCGGTCCCAGCAGGAGATCAAAGCACTGACAGGTTGAGGAGACGGGCCCTGCCTGCGCGCCCGCCCATGGCACCACGGACAGCAGGCGCCATCGCGGCGGCCCAGCAACAGTGAACGCGTCTGTGCCCAGGCTAAGGGAGGGGCCAAGCGGCGCGGCGAGCGCAAGCGCCAGGTCGACGCTTGCGCGGTCAGTGCTTGGCTCTCCCGCTGCATCGACCGCCATGTCGAGCGCCCACAGCTGCGCGCCGTTCCTGAGCGCGCGCGCGCGCGCGCTTGTGTCGGAGCGCATGCGCAGGTGCGCTGCGGCGTGCAGCCGGACTGTGTATGTGCAGCAGGCCCGGTGTGGGCTATGAGTTGTGCACACAACAAGCAAGCTTGCAACGACAGTGTGGGAGCAGAGGCGGCAGCAGGAGGGTTGAATGCCTGCCATCTTATGCAAGGTCGGCAGGCGCTGCCATGCAATATGGCCACTGTCCGGCAGCAGCCCATCTGCCTGCCACTGGCGGCACTGCCCACGCCTGTGCGCAGCGCCCAGGTGCAAGGTGCTTACCAGGCCAGCGGCGCCTCGACCAGCGCGTCTGTAGTGTTGGCGCCGGAGGGAGCGCCGGGCGCGGGCGCCGCGCCGACCACCGTGGCAGCGATGAGCGCGGTCAGCGGCGCTTCTGCAAGGGGCAGCGCAGCGCGCACCGCGGCAGCTGCATGACCTGTGCGCTCTGCAAGGTGTCAAGGTGTGTACATGCGTTCCAAGCCACACTGAAAGGCAGGCAGCGTGAGGCACAGCAGCTTGTGAGTGCGCGGTGGACCTGCTGTATTGACGAGCAGCAAGATATGTGCAAATGAAAGTGGTTCAGTAATCTGGATGATGTTGAGCTCGACTTCAATATAAGACAGTTGCATCCCGAGCATGATACCATTGAAAGCGCTTGCGCGATTTGGCTTGGGGCGCGCCTGGTGCGGGCGCCGCTGCGCTCAACATTGTGCTGGCGCCCAGCGTTTCCGCAGCGGGCGCCGGGGCGGGCGAAGAGCGCGCATGCTTCCTGCCTCTGCGCCTGCGGTGCACTGCCGGGGCCATTGCGGATGCTGCGGTCGCTGGCCAGGCGCGCGCCATGGCCGGCGCCGGCGCCTGTGCTGGAGCCGCAAGCTTTCCATGCCCTGTGCCATACCCATACCGGTGCGGCCTGTGCTTTGAAGGGCTGGGCGCGTGCGCCTGCGCATATCGCGCAGCGGGGGGCGCCTCCGCCAGGGCCGGCGCTGCACTTGGCGATGCGGCAGAAGAGGCGGCCGCGCCAAGAGCAGCCGCATGGGCGGGCGCCGCTGCGGGGAGACCATACGCGCCCAAAGCCGGGCCCGCAGCGTATCCGTAGCCCCAAACGGTCACGTCGTAGTATGTGGCCCCGCCTGCCGGCGCGGCTACGTGCGGTGCGGGAGCAGCGGCAGGGCTCTTAAAGCCTCCACGGGACGCTAGGCCAGCGAGGCCTGGAGCGGGCTCGGCCGCCACAGCCCGCTCGCTGGCAAGCACGAGCGCGGGCTCGGCGGCCGGCGCCGCCGCCGGGGCGGCCCCGGGCACGGCCGCCATTGCAGGCACGTGTGCAGGTGCCAGGGCAGCCGCGGGCGGGCTGCCGGCTGCGGCGGCGGAGGGCGCGGGCGCAGGAGCGGTGATCGGTTCGCCCTGGTCCAAGGGCGCCGGGGCCAATGGCGCTGGCGTCGGGCCTGCTGCCGCAGGCGCATCCGCAGCCGCATGCGCTGCGGCAGGCGCACGCTGGTGAGCCTGGGCTGGCGCTGGCAGGCTGCTGGCGGGCGCATCGACGGCCGCAGGCGCAGGTGCGGGCGCCGGGGTCCCGTATTGGCCAGCCGTCCGGCTAGCCTGCCCGTAGGCGGCCACGCCGATGCGGCGCGGCGCCGGTGCGGTGCCCGGCTCGACCAGGGGTGCGGGCGCGTCAGCAGGCGCAGCCTGCTGGGGAGGCAGGGTGTTGTGCTGGCGGCGCGCGCCCCGCCGCCGCCGCTGCCTGCGCGCGGAGGGCGCAGGCGCCGACGCCTCCGGGAACATTGTAGTGGTGACGCCGGTGCCAGGCCCAGCTGCTGCTGGCGCCCTTGCCAGGGCCGTCGCTGGCGCCTCTGCTGCGCTCTGACCGCCTATCCGTGCCGCCGCGGCCGCAGGCCCCTTGGCTGACAGGGCGAACGGCTCTGCGCTGCCATAGTAGTAGCCGCCGCCACGGCGTGCTGTGCGACCCTCCCCGTATGTCGAGCCCCCTGCTGGCGCGTGCGCGGGCGCGCCATAGCGGCCGACGCTCTGAGCGCGCGCGCTTGGCGGCGGGCCGCTGATGGGGCTGACGGCTGGCGCCTCTACCTGCGCAATCGTCTGTGTCGCAGGCGCAGGCGCGCTCACAGAGGCGGGCGCCTCAGCCGTGCCTGGCACCGCGGCGGCCGCGCCTGCCTCAGGGGCAGCGGCAGGCGCGCCGGCCATGCCCGGCGCGGCAGCGGCCGCGCCGGCCTCAGGCGCCGCAGGCGCGCTCGCAGCAGCAGCAGGCCCAGCCATTGGACTGCCGACCGGGCCTCGCCCTGCGCCTGGCATGGGCGCTGGAGCCATGGCACCCACTTCTCCCGCTGTAGCCAAGCGGCCAGCTGCGGGGGACGCTGCGGGCGCGGCAGCGGGCTGCGCATCTACTGCCGGCAACTCTGACGTCCCAGGCGCAGCCTGCGCCGCGGACGCAGCCGCGGCCGCGGCCGCAGGTGCGGGCGCCGGCGAGGGCGCCGCGGCGGCGGCCGCCAGCGCAGCCGCATACCCCGCAGCATACCCCGCGGCGCCCGCCGGGCGCACGCTGGCGCGCAGGCCGGCCAGCTCGCCGGACAGCACGCCCGCCGCATACCCCGTGGCGTAGCCCATGGCGTACTCCGCGCTGGGCCGCGCCAGCTCGGGCGCGCCGCCGCCACCCGCCAGGTGCACCAGCGCCGGCAGCGGCGCGGCCGCGGCGGCCGCAGTGACCACCGCCGCCAGGACGGGCGCCTGCGCGGCGTGCAGCAGGCCGGCGGGCGCGGCGGCGGGCGCGGGCGCGGGCGCGCGCGGCGCGGGCGCGCGCGACCTGACGACCGCGGCGCCCACCAGCACTGGCACGTGCGCCTGGCGCGCGTGCAGACGTGCTTTCTTCGACGTTGGCCAGTGGGCTGCCAGTTGCTGCAGTGCAACCAACAGGCTGGCCGCGACTGTCGAGCCCAGACGTTGACACGTGCGCGAGTGTCTAGCGTCGTGCCCCAGTGTCTAGCCAGTCTCACACGGAGTGTCCCTGAAGCACGCATGTGTTGCGCCCACTCTGCTTCAATCAATGTTTTATCTATTGGTCCACCTCAGAGACAAGCAGGTGCACCGGAATGATGCAGACAGGCACCGTGCTACGCCTGCCGCGCAGGGACCCTCCTTTCCTTCCTTCCTTCCAAATAGGCGGGTGCGCGCCTTCAGGTTCAGCATGGACGTGATGGGCGCCTCCAGCAGCGCATTGACCTGCGCCGCGAACTCGCGCGCCGCCGCGCCGCACGCGTTGGCGCTTGTGCAGTTGGACGCAAAGGTCACGCGCGTCAGCAGCGTCAGGCCCGCCTGAGGCGCGCGCTGGCCGTACGCGCCGCCCGCGCCGCCGGGGCTGGGCCCAAACCGAACAGGCGCAGCGTAGACATCCGCGAGGGGCACGCCCGCCGCTTGCGCGAGCGCCTGCCGGTGGATGGACCTGCGGCGGGGCGAGTCGGCGACACCGCAATTTGGCAGATGTAACACTGATGCTGACAGGCGTCTAAGACATGTATTGGCTTCCGGCAGCTCATTTGATGCAAGGCGTACGCTCTACCAGAGAGCGCTGCATGCAGCATGCGGCATGCAGCGCATGTCAGAAGCAGCCTGTCTGATGCATTGGCTGCCGCCATATTCACGGACCAGCCATGTCCTTTCCACAGGACGCAGGCCAGGGCGCTGGAGCTTAAGCCTTTGGCCACGACGCGCGCTCTGCTGTGGGACGCGCACCTAACGCGGCTGGCGGTCGGCCCAGTAGACGGGACCTCTGGGAAGGTGACATTGAACGTCACAGTAGCCATTCGCTCGAAGCGTGCACGCCAGGCTGCAGGGCCATTCACGTCCTCTGCTGAGCCCACAATAGGCTCTGCAGGACCTGCGGCGGAGCACCCGTGCGCGTGGTGCGTGAGCCGCGGCCGCGCTGGTCCGGGAGCCCTGTCTGACCCTTGGCAGGCTGTGCGCACCCGCCGCCGCTGCGCCGGCGCTCGTCTGCAGCAGAGCGGCGCAGAGGCACGCAAGCACCCACAGGCGCGCAGCCATCGTGGCGTGCACTGGTCTGCTGGCTCAGCCCGCAGCTCACGGCATGTCAGCGCGCTCAAAACTCTGTGCCTGACGTCGGGCAGACTGCCAGCAGGCGACCGTGGGGTCAGTTCTGGGCCAGGCTGTCAGAAAAGGTAGGAGGCATAGGTCGCAACACTGTTGACCAGTCCGGCATGCAAACCTAGATGGCAAGCGAACAGGAACTATGAGTGCTGGTTTGCCTTCAGCTGAAGAAGCCACAAGCTTGGCGCAGTCCCGAGCTTGAGCGCGGCTCACCTGCAAGGCTTGTGCCTTTTTGCCGGACCGTTCTGCCTAAGAGTGCAGCGGTGTGTTTAGACGTGTACACGCTGCAAGTCTGGCGTGCTGTGGTGCTGCGCTTGCAAATACCTTGACAGCCGGATGGGGACGAGCTGTCGACGAGGGATCGAATATGAGGTGTAGGGCGGCAACGGCACGTGCAGCCAGGCTCGCTTCATGCCTTGCCTTGGTTGTGATCCCTGAAGGCCGCAGCGGTGGGCGACCATTGCTAGACTGATCTAGTCTGCTTGTTGCCACTATGATGGAAGTAGCTGTGGTGACAGGCGCCAGTGGCTTTGTGGCTGGGGAACTAGTCATGCAGCTGCTGGTCTGGCGCCCATAAGTGCAACTTGTGCCTCTGCACGTCGCAGTGCCAGCCATAACACACGTGTGCGCAACGGCAGGCAAAGGGGTACACCGTGCGGGGCACCGTGCGCTCCCTGGGCAACGCAGAGCGGACCGCGCACCTGACTGCACTCGGCAAAGCACTTCCAGGTGCCTGCTTTCGGTTTCTTGTGCGCTGCCTGCCTGATTGCTTCAAGGTTGTGCTTGTCACTGACTGTGGCACAACTTTGCGCAGGGACCTTGGAGCTGCGTGAGGCTGACCTGTTGCAGGTCACTCCCCTGCTCCACAGGTCTGGCTGATCCAGGCTCAACTCCGTGCTGACTGGTCTGCACCGAGCAGGAGGGATCCTTTGACGCTGTTGTGGAGGGCGCCACATACGTCTTCCACACAGCGTGCGCCCTCGCACGCCTGTCAGGCGCAGTCACATTTAGTTGTCAGTTCCCCTCCTCTTTGAAAGAGCTTGTCGTTGACCGTCTTCGCCGTCACACTCCTGGCACTGTGTCTGCCCCTGGCAAGCTCGCCTGCAGAGCCTCCTGACCATGACAGTTGCCGCAGGTCACCCTTCTTCATAGACGTGGAGGATGTGCAGCGCGACCTGATCGACCCAGCAGTGAAGGGCACGCGCAACGTGCTGGGCGCCGCGGCCAAAGCCAAGGGCACCGTCAGGCGTGTGGTGCTGACGTCTTCGGTCGCGGGTGCGCCCCTGACCAAGCGGCACCACTCAGTTCAGCACTGCAGTGCGTCCTGCGCAGCTGTGCGTGCAGGATGCTCACACGTGGCATGTGTGAGCCAGCAGTATTACATGCGGACGTGCCTACGAAAGCACCCAGACCATGTGCATCCAGACAGGCCCATGCCTTGGGCCTTCTTATGCGATACACTCGTATCAGGATGACACAAGCGCAGTGCGCCTGAGGCGCCGGAGGCCGTGCGGCAGCGGTGCACGGCGAGTACGCGGCGCCGCCGCGCAGCGGCAGCCTCTACAGCGAGCAGGACTGGAACGACACGTCCACGGCGGACAACGGCCAGGGCTACCACCTCAGCAAGGTCCGCACTGGCCGGGCATGTTGCCTGGGGGATGCGCAATCTCTTGGGTCCCTGTTGTGCTGGACAGCGGCGGGGCGTGCGGAGGTAGATCAGCATGTGCTCGAAAAGCTCGGTTGCCCGCTTGCGCGGCTGCACAGCTCGGCGTGTAGAGGGCATGCGCGTCACGGCGGCCGGGGAGTGTGAGTCCCCGGCTGCCACGAGTCGGCGGCGGGCAGCAGGCGTTGGAGGAGGTGCTGTACGCCCGGCGTGCAAGCACTGCCAGCACATGCCAGTGATGGGTCCCGGAGGAGGTCCTGACCAGCGCCCGCGCTGCCGACATTTTGCTGCCTATGTTGCGCGGCTCTAACCCTACCCTACGGCAGGTGCTGGCCGAGCGCGAGGCGTGGAAGCTGGCGGAGGCGGCGGGCCTGGACCTGGTGGCCGTGCTGCCCAACTTTGTGCTGGGGCCCGTGCTGTCGAGCCGCTCGAGCGGCCTCAGCGTAGGCTTCATCAAGGCGCGCACCCGCTTGTGCGCGCCCTGCGGAGGCATCGCGGGGCGGCGGCATGCTTTGGGCAGGCTGCGGGAAGTGCGTACAAGCACCTTTCGCGCTGCAGCAGCGCGGGAGCGGAGCACTGGTCTTGGTAATATGCATCAGCACGGACCCAATGTGCTGATTGGTGATTTCAGTGCACACACAGCCTGTGACACTCTGGCTGCATATGCGGGCCAGGGGCTGATCGAGGGCAAGGCGGCCGAGGGCACGCCCATCATCTGCGACGTGCGCGACGTGGCGGCCGCGCACGTGGCCGCGGCCGAGACGCCGGCCGCCTCGGGGCGGTACATTGTGTCGCAGCGCGCGCCCATCACGCCGCGCGTCGTCTCGGAGGTGTACAGGGTGCGCCACCCATCAGCGGCGGTGTAGTCCTGGTGTGTTGGGCAGTCCACTGATCATTGCAGGGGCTCTGCATGCTGGAAGCGCGCGACGCCTGCTGTGAAGAGATGACAACCTCAGTAGTATGTCAGCCTGTGGTTGGCCCTGCACCACTCGCCCAGCCTCATGCGAAAGGAAGGGCACCTGCGCAGGCGCGCTTTCCAGACTTTGCGCTTCCTGACGTGCCGCCGGGCGACTGGGATGTGCGGGAACGCATCGACAACAGCCGCGCGCAGCGCGAGCTGGGGCTGACGCTGACGCCGCCGGCGGCTACGCTGGTCGACGCGGCCGTAACCCTCATTGCTGTGGGCGGGGCGCAGCCGCTGCCCAGCGGGCTTGATGCCATCCCTGGCGCGGAGGAGGCCGTGTGACAGGGCTCTGTATGCGCGTAAGCGCGCTCGTGATGACTTTATGTACAATTGTACACCTGTGTGGTCTTTCTCAAACTAGAAGTCGTGCACTTGACATGCCATATGGCTGCGCCAGTCCTGTGATTCAAGGCAGCGTGCGTGAGGTCCAGCGAGCCCGCTGATCTTTGTTGAGCTGTAGCCCGCCCAAGTCAGCGCCACGTGCAGGATGCAGCGCACGCGCCGCGATGGTACGCCAGCGGCTGCGGAAACATAAAGCTAGCTGTTCTGAGAGACTGTTGATGCCGTCAGCAAGCAATAGTGCAGTTGAGCAAAGCATAATCACGCATGCGCTCACACACTGCTGCTGGTTCCTGCCGCCCTCTCATGCAGCAGATGCCTGTTCTGCTTGCAACGTCAGTGCTGTCTGAAACAGACTCTTCCTACGCCACAGGCTGAGCAGCGCACCGAGGTCACAGCACACAGAGAAAGGCACGCACTGCCACAAACAGGGCGTGCGCCAGAATGGAGGGCACTTGCTGGGAGTGCATGCAGTGTTCAGGCAGCCCAATTTGCTCTGCATGACTGTGTCAGGCGACATGCTACATTGAGTGCCTCAGCTGTTCAAACACCTTGGCCACAGGGAGAGGAACCAATAGTGCCGTGTAGCGCCGGCATGCGGGCACTGACGCTCCTCAGAACCAGGGCATCCACCTGCGCAGCAGGTGTGGCTCCAATGCTGCATTGGCTGCATAACCACCGCATGACAGGGAGGTGCAGCTGCGGTCAGTGGATACAAGGGGAGCCTGGTCATCACGTGAAGCACGCGCTCCGCGATGTGCATGCGGCTGACGCCCTGGATGCATGAATGCCTGCACGACAGGGGCTTGCCGCACAACCACCAGAGCGCATGCCCATCATGTACGGGCCCCCGGGGCGAGAATGGCAGCACTCGTCAACCAGCTTTCCATGGCGGCCAAACCCTGGAGCTCCTGCGCGCGCAGCCCAGCAAGCTGGGCCTGCCTGCCCGGCTGCGGCGCGCGCGCAACCGACAGGCGGCGGGTCCAGGGGCGGGAATGGGCGGGGTTAGGGACAGGGTGGGTTGCCAACCCCCGCACCAGATGTACATGGCGCCCAGGTTCTCCTTGTCG
>JAABUQ010010372.1_pt1 | contig 12228 bp, 10 predicted proteins | sample 5560001 | NCBI WGS metagenome assembly JAABUQ01 (sample SAMN10711888, study PRJNA513371) | rock metagenome | isolation source: Antarctica rocks | place: Antarctica: Victoria Land, Finger Mt nord | collected 2015-12-18
CACTCGCCGACGCCCGTTTCACGCCGACGTCGGCCATCAGTGTCCCGGACACGACGGTCGACGCCCGACAAGCGTTCGGCCTGGACATCGACATGGCGGTGCCGGCCTTCTCGGTGCCGACCGAGCACGTGCCGGAGATCGACACCGCCTACAAGTTCGACCGGGAGACGACGCTCGCCATCCTGGCCGGCTTCGCCTTCAACCGGCGCGTGCTGATCCAGGGCTACCACGGTACCGGCAAGAGCACGCATATCGAGCAGGTCGCCGCCCGGCTCAACTGGCCCTGCATCCGGGTCAACCTCGACAGCCACATCAGCCGCATCGACCTGATCGGCAAGGACGCCATCGTCCTCAAGGACGGCAAGCAGATCACCGAGTTCCGCGAGGGCATCCTGCCGTGGGCCTTGCAGCACGCCTGCGCGCTGGTGTTCGACGAGTACGACGCCGGCCGGCCAGATGTCATGTTCGTGATCCAGCGGGTGCTGGAGGTCGAGGGCCGGCTCACCTTGCTCGATCAGAACCGCGTGATCCGGCCGCACCAGAGTTTCCGTTTGTTCGCCACCGCCAACACGGTGGGCCTGGGCGACACGACCGGGTTGTACCACGGCACGCAGCAGATCAACCAGGGGCAGATGGACCGCTGGAACATCGTCGCCACGCTGAACTACTTGCCGCACGCGCAGGAGACGGCGATCGTGATGGCGAAGATGGGCGTTGAACCCTCGGACAAGGCGATGAAGAAGCGGGTCGAGAGCATGGTGGCGCTGGCGGACCTCACGCGCGCCGGGTTCATCAACGGCGACATTTCCACGGTGATGAGCCCGCGCACGGTGATCACCTGGTCGGAGAACGCGCGCATCTTCAAGGATGTCGGCTTCGCGTTCCGGCTGACGTTCCTGAACAAGTGCGACGAGGCCGAGCGCAGCACCGTGGCGGAGTACTACCAGCGTTGTTTCAACGAGGAGCTGCCGACCGGCCTGCTGGCGCCGCGCAAAGGGCTATGAGCGGCTCATCCGCGGGCGGCCCCGCGAGCGGAAACAAAGAGAACTCGCGCACCGAGGACTTCAAGCGCGCGACCGCCGGGGTGCTGCGGGCGATCGCGCAGGTGCCTGAGGTGCAGGTCGCCTTCCAGCCGGGGCCGAGCGGCTTGGTCGGCAAGCGGGCGCGGCTGCCGCTGCCGACGCGGGCGCTGCCGGCAGCCGAGATGGCCAAGCTGCGCGGGGCCGCGGACAGCGTCGCTTTGCGGCTGCGGCACCACGACGATGCCGTGCATGCGGCGCGCAGCCCCGGCCAGCGCGAGGCGAAGGACGTTTACGACGCGCTGGAGCAGGCCCGCGTCGAGACCGTCGGCGCCGCGCACATGTCCGGCGTCGCCGCCAACATCCGCGCCCGCCTGTCCGACGAGTGCGAGTCGGAGGGCTATGACCGCATGACCCGCAAGGACCAGTTGCCGTTGCCGGCGGCGCTGTCGTTGCTGGCGCGCGAGCGCATGTCCGGTCAGGACAGCCCCGTGGCTGCGACCCGCATCCTGGAAAGCTGGCGTGGCACGCTGGGCGACGACGCCGAGGGCGCGCTGTCGGAGATGGCGGCGACGCAATACGACCAGGGGCGCTTCACCCGTGCCGCGCGCAAGCTGTTGGCTGCGCTGAACCTGGCGGAGGCCGAAGCCGAGTCGGAGCCTGACGACCAGACCGACGAGGGCGAGGACGGCGGCGAGCAGGCGGGATCGCAGGACAACGCGGAGCAGAACGAGGGCGACACCCAGTCCGACGCCGACAGCATGATGGGCGCCCAGCCCGAGCAGATGCAGGGCGACACCTCCGAGGACGAAGGCGACGACGATGCCGAGGAGGACGCCGCCGCCGAGGGCGACGACCGCCCCGGTGGCCCGCAGACCCGGCGCGAGAAGCCGGTGCCGGACGACCACATGGCCTACCGCGCCTTTTCCCGCGCCAACGACGAGGAAACGGACGCCGCGGACCTTTGTGACTCCGAGGAGCTGGCCCGGCTGCGCCAACAGCTCGACCAGCAGTTGCAGCACTTGCAGGGTGTCGTCAGCAAGCTCGCCAATCGCTTGCAGCGCCGGTTGCTGGCGCAGCAAACGCGGGCGTGGGAGTTCGACCTCGACGAGGGCATGCTGGACGCTGGGCGCCTGGCGCGGGTGATCGTGAACCCGATGCTGTCGCTGTCCTACAAGCGCGAGCGGGAGACAGATTTCCGCGACACGGTTGTGACGCTGCTGATCGACAACTCCGGCAGCATGCGGGGGCGGCCGATCACGGTGGCGGCAATGTGCGGCGACATCCTGGCCCGCACCCTGGAGCGCTGCGCGGTCAAGGTCGAGGTGCTGGGCTTCACTACCCGCGCCTGGAAGGGCGGGCACAGCCGGGAGCGCTGGGTGGCGGAGGGCAAGCCGCGCAATCCCGGACGGCTGAACGACCTGCGCCATATTATTTACAAGTCCGCCGATGCGCCGTGGCGCCGGGCGCGCAAGAACCTGGGGCTGATGCTGCGCGAGGGTTTGTTGAAGGAGAACATCGACGGGGAGGCGCTGCTCTGGGCATACCGCCGGCTGATGTCGCGGCCTGAGCACCGGCGCATCCTCATGGTGATCAGCGACGGCGCCCCGGTGGACGACAGCACGCTCTCGGTGAACCCCGGCAACTACCTGGAAAAGCATCTGCGCGAAGTCATCCGCGAGATCGAGAGCCGGGACGCGGTCGAGCTCATCGCGATTGGGATCGGCCACGACGTGACGCGGTACTACCGCCGGGCAGTGACGATCGTGGACGCGGAGGAGCTGGGCGGCACCGTGATGAAGAAGCTGGCCGAGCTGTTCGACGAGGACGCGGTACGCTCCTGGGCGCGTGCCGCGGCGGAGCGGGCGCCTTTAGTCGCCTAGGGCGTGCATCTTGGCGGCGGGCTGGAGGTCCGTCAGTTGCCGCAGAATGGTGGCAGCGTGGCGTATGGCCAGCGAGTAGTGGCCCTCGCCCGGCAGCACGTGCAGGCGCATGCCGGGGATGGCCTCGAACGGCGCCAGGGCGTGCAAGGGGATCAACGAGTCCTCGTCGCCATACCAAACGTCAACCGGCACGGTGATCTTGCCGAACGGCACGCACCAGTCCCGCGCATAGATTTGCGCGTCCGACAGGGCACCCTGCACGCTGCTGCCAATGCCCTCCCGCCAGACGCGGGCGAGGCTGGACAGTGTTTTTGGATCGAGGCATTCGCGGTCGGAGTCAGGGAGCGAGCCGCCGACCAGGGTGCTCGGCGTGATGATCCGCTGGCGCAGCAAAGGCCGCACGATGCTGAACAACCGATGCGCCAGGACCGGATGCCGTCCGAGCCGGAACAGGTGGCCGACGCCGGGCGCACAGGGATGGACGCCGTGGGCAGGCGGCACTGGGCACACCAGCGCCGCGCCCAGCACCCGGCTGGGCAGCGCATAGGCGCAGGCAGTGGCGTAGGGCGCCCCCCCGGAGAGGCCGACGACATGGAACTGGCTGAGACCGAGCCGGTCCGCCACGTCCGCTACGTCCTGCGGCCAGTCTAGCAGGGTGCGGCCGGACTGCGGCGACGACCGGCCATAGCCCGGCCGGTCGAACGCCAGCACACGGGCTGGCAGCCCAGGGATTAACCCGGCTTCAAGGCGCGAGGCCGGCCAGCCGTGGAAGTAGAGCACTACGGGTCCCGACGGATCGCCGTACTCCTCGACGGCGATGGCCCGCCCGTCCGGCAGGCGCACCATGAACGACGGCAGCGTCGACCGGCGCCGGCGCGGTGCGCGGGCGCGGCTTACGAACCGCTTGAGTGCCAAAGTCACCACAATGAAAAAGGCCCGCCGGAGCGGGCCTTCGCGTTCGCCAACTGACCGTTAAGCGGCTGGCTGCGCTGCGGCGCGCTTGGCCTGCGACCGAGCGATGCGGCGTTTCAGCACCTGCGCCTCCTCTGGCAAATTCCGATTCGGCGTGCCGAGCAGGAACGAGTCAAGGCCGCCATTGTGCTCGATGGTGCGGATGGCGTGGGTGGTCAGGCGCACACGGATTGTCGTGCCCAGTATGTCGGACAGCAAAGAAGTGTGCTGCAAATTCGGCAAGAAGCGACGGCGGGACTTGTTGTTGGCATGGCTGACGTTGTTGCCAGACTGCACACCCTTGCCCGTGAACTGGCAGCGACGAGACATCGGAATTCCTCAAAACAAAGCGCCGCATAGGACGGACGGTCCCGGCGATCAGATCAGGGCGGGGTTATGGCGCTGCAACGGGGCTGCGTCAACCCATTCAGGCTCAAGCGCGCCCGGAGGCGCCCTCGTGCGACCCGTACTCCGCGCGCAACTCGCCCGACCGCACGCTCGACATCGCGTTCTGCAGCACTTGGACGATGGCATCGTCGCCCATGGTGCGCGCCAACAAGCCCAGTGAACCGCCCAGCAACGCAGAGGCGATCGACAACGGGCTGAGGTTCTGGCCCGCCATGTATTCGATTGCCTTGTCGACGACAGCGCCGGCATGGCTCAGGTCTGCGGGGGCCTCGGGATTGGCATGGTTGGCATCATTTGGCATGCGGCGCTCCTTTTTCCCATACATGGCGCTCGGGTCTGACGATCCAACCCGCCGCTGCTGCGCGGCACCCGCTTACTGTGCAGCGACCGTCTCCGGCTCAAACGCCTCGGGCCTGGACGCCTCGCCCTGCTCGACCTGCAACTCCCACATGCGGGCATAAAGGCCGTCCGCGGCCAGCAGGCTGGCATGGGTGCCGCGCTCCGCCACCCGGCCTTCGGAGAGCACCAGGATTTCGTCTGCGTCCACCACGGTCGACAAGCGGTGCGCGATCACCAAAGTCGTACGGTCGGCCGAAACGGTGCGCAGCGCCGTCTCGATCTCGCGCTCGGTCCGGGTGTCGAGCGCGCTGGTCGCCTCGTCCAGGATCAGGATGCGCGGATTCTTCAGGATGGTGCGGGCGATGGCGACCCGCTGCTTCTCGCCGCCCGACAGCTTCAACCCGCGCTCGCCCACCTTGGTCTGGTAGCCCTCCGGCAGGCGCAGCACGAAATCATGCACCTGGGCCAGCCGGGCGGCGTGCTCGATCTCAGGCTGCGACGCGCCGGGGCGGCCGTAGGCGATATTATAGGCAATCGTGTCGTTGAACAGCACGGTGTCCTGCGGCACGACGCCGACGGCGGCGCGCAGGCTGGCCTGTGTCATGTCGCGCACGTCGATGCCGTCGATCTCCACCGCCCCCTGCGTCGCGTCATAGAAGCGGAACAGCAGGCGGCTGATGGTGGACTTGCCGGCGCCGGTCGGCCCTACGACCGCGAGCTTTGCCCCGGCGGCAGCGGAGAAGCTGACGCCGTGCAGAATCTCGCGGTTGGGGTTGTAGCCGAAATGCACATTCCGAAAAGCGACGGAGCCGGGCTGCCCGGAATCCGGCTTGCCCGGCGCGGGTGTCGGCGCCAGCACGACGGCACCGGGCCGGTCCGCAACCTCCTGGCCAACCGAGAGCAGGCGGAACATCTGCTCCATGTCCACCAGGCCCTGCTTGATCTCCCGGTAGACGAAGCCGAGGAAGTTCAGCGGCTGGTAGAGCTGCATGAGGTAGGTGTTGACCAGCACGAACTGGCCGACCGTCATTTTACCGGCCTGCACGCCGTCCGCTGCCATCAGCATGACCCAGCCGAGGCCGATCGCGATGATGAACGCCTGGCCGAGGTTCAGCATGTTGAGCGTGACCTGGCTCTTGACCGCGGCGCGCTCATAGCGGGCACGGGCCTCGTCGAAGCGCCGGGCTTCGTGCGCCTCGTTGCCGAAGTACTTCACGGTCTCGAAGTTCAGCAGGCTGTCGACGGCCTTGGTCTGCGCGTCGCTGTCGGTTTCGTTCATCGCACGGCGGAAGCGGACGCGCCAGTTGGTGAAGCCGAAGGTGAAGCCGATGTAGAGGACGACCGTAACCAAAGTGACAAGGGCGAAGCGCCAGTCGAACAGGTGCCACAATATGCCGACGACCAGCACGACTTCGAGCAGGGTCGGCACGATGTTGAACACGGCGAGGCGCAGCACGTTCTCGATGCCAGCGGTGCCGCGTTCAATCGACCGGGACAGGCCGCCGGTCTGCCGGTCCAGGTGGAACCGCAGCGACAAGCGGTGCAAATGCTTGAAGGTTTGCAGCGCGACCTTGCGCACGGTGCTCTGCTGCACGGCGGCGAACACGGCGTCGCGCAGCTCGGCGAACCCCGACGAGGCGATGCGCAACAGGGCGTAGGCCAGGATCAGGCTGAGCGGGATGGTGAGCGGATGGCCCTTGGGCGTCAGCGCGTCAACCGCCTGGCTGTAGACGATCGGGATGTAGACCGTCGCGACCTTCGCCAGCACCAGCATGACGACGGCCGTGACAACGCGCACATGGGCGCCGACCTCCCCCTTAGGCCAGAGATAGGGCAGCAGTGAACGCACGGTTTGGAAGCCGGTCCGCTGCGGAGTGGCGGAGGCGGGCATGGGGGTCAAATCGGCAGGCTTCATTGACCGTATGTGGCGACGCGCGCCGGTGGTGGGAAGGCCGCATGCTTGGGATGCCCCGGGATTGTCACCATAACAGGGGAATGACCGACCTCATGCGCCACATCGCCGCCTGCCGTAATGCCGAGCTGCCGGGCCAGCGGCTGCCGCTGCGGCTAGGGAGCGCACAGGTCGGATGGGTGCTGCCGGACACCGCGGCGGCGCTGGCCAAGCTTGGGGCAACCGTTGAACCCGGCGGCGTGACGCTCGCCGCGGCCGAACTGCAAGGCATGGCGCAGGCGCTCGTTAATCAGGGGCGGTTCCGCTGGCGGGGCGAGGCATTCGACGTGCGGGCGGCGCCCGACGGCCCGGCGCTGGCGCAGATCGACCGCGGCGCGCTGCCGGCATTCGGCATCCGGGCGGAGGGCGTACACCTAAATGGGCTGGTCCAGCGGGCGGACGGGCCATGGCTATGGGTGGCGCAACGCGCCGCCAACAAGCTGCTCGACCCCGGCAAGCTCGACCACTTGGTGGGCGGCGGCGTCCCAGCCGGCCTCTCGCCATGGAAGACACTGGCCAAGGAGGCGGACGAGGAGGCCTCGGTCCCTGCCGAGCTGATCGCGCAGGCCGTGCCGGTGGCGCTGCTCAGCTACGCAATGAACCGGCCAGAGGGACTACGGCGCGACCGCCTGCACTGCTACGACCTGGCGCTGCCTGAACGCTTCAAGCCGCATCCACGCGATGGCGAGGTCGAAGCGTTCGAACTCTGGCCGCTGCCGGCGGTCCTCGATGAGGTCCGGCGCACGGACACGTTCAAGTTTAACGTGAACCTGGTGCTGATCGAGCTTTTTCTTCGCACGGGCCTGCTGAACACGGCCGAGGGCGGGCGGCTGCGGGCAGCGTTGGACGCGCCATCAGATTAGGGCTTAGCTAATGCTCCGGCGGCACGGCGCCGATCGGGATGTCCCGCGTCTCGGCCGCTTGCTCGTCCGTGTCCGCGGTTTCGTCCTCGTCGTCCTGGTCGGAGCCCTGCTGCTGCTCGGCGGTTTGCGGCTCGTTGCCATGGCTCTCATAGGGCTGACGCCGTTGCGGCCCCGCGCCGTTGCCGTTGGGCTGGCCCTGCGCCTGCGCCGCCTGGTTCATGGCGTTCAGGATGCGGAAGTAGTGCTCGGCGTGCTGGAAATAGCTTTCGGCCATCACGCGGTCGGCCGAACTCGTGGCGTCGCGGCCGAGCTGCAGGTATTTCTCGAACAACTGCTGGGAGGTGCCGCGGATGCGGAGGTCGGGGCCGCTGCTGTCGAAAACGTGGTTGCGGTTCAGCGGCACGTTGCCGGTTTGGTGCCGGATCGGCACGCCGCCTCCGCTGCCGCCACCCCGGTGGTTGCGCCCGCGCATACGTTTCATATTCATTCGTATGGAACACTTTCCTGTTCATAGCCACCCTGGGACGCGCACGGGCCTAACCCGGCGGCAGTCGACTGGCGGCATTGGGCATCGCCCACTAGCGGACGAATGGTGCAAGCGTGAACGCGCCCATGGGCACGCTTCCTGATCGCAGCGGCACCCTAGCGGTCCCGTGCCGTCCTGCCAAACGTTTTCTTAGCGCCCCACCACCAGCGCCCGGCGGACGCCGGCCAAGTCGGCGCGGAATGCCACGGGGCGCCCCGCCAGCGCCACGACCGCATCGGCCTGGCCAACGCCAAGTTCCAGCACCGCGAAGCCGTCCGGGGCAAGCAGGCCGGGCAGCGCCGCCAGGATGCGGCGGTAGGCGTCAAGCCCGTCGACGCCGCCGTCCAACGCTTGGCCCGGCTCGTATCCGGCGACCTCGGGCATCAGGCCGGCAATATCGGCGCTGGGGATATACGGCGGATTGCTGAGCACAAGGTCGAAGCGGGCCGACAGCGCGTCGCCCCAGTCGCCGCAGGCGAACGCAGAGCGCGCCGTAAGCCCCAGCGCACCCGCGTTGCGGGACGCCAGCGCTGCGGCCTCGGCGGAGCGGTCGATGCCAAGCCCCCATGCAAGAGGAAACTCCGTCAATGCCGCCAGCAGCAGGCAGCCCGTGCCGGTCCCGAGGTCCAGGATCGTCCGCACCCGGCTGCGGTCCGGCGCCGCCGCGAGCGCCGCCTCGATCAGCGTCTCGCTGTCGGCGCGCGGGATCAGGGTGGCGGGCGAGACCTCGAACTCCAGGCTCCAGAACTCTTGCCGGCCCAGGATCAGCGCCAGCGGCTCGCGTGCGGCACGCCGGGCCAACAGGGCTTGGTACGGCACGGGGTCGATGCTCCGCAGCGCCTCGCGCAGCAGCGCCTCGCGCGGAAGCCCGGTGGCGTGGCCGAGCAACAGCCGGGCGTCCAGCCGCGGGTTGCCCACCCCGGCCGCCTCCAGCAGCGCCGCGCCCTGGCGCAACGCCTCCCGCACCGTCACCGCACTGTTACTCCTGGGCGGCCAGCCGGGCGGCCTGGTCCTCGGCGGTCAGCCGGTCCACGATGTCGTCGAGGTCGCCCTGCATGATCCGGTCAATCTTGTGCAGCGTCAGCTCGACGCGGTGGTCCGAAACCCGGCCCTGCGGAAAGTTGTAGGTGCGGATGCGCTCGCTGCGGTCGCCGGTGCCGACTTGGGATTTGCGATCGGCGGCGCGGGTGGAGGCGAGGCTCGACCGCTGCGCCTCATACAGCCGCGCACGCAGGATTTTCATGGCCTTGGCGCGGTTCTTGTGCTGGCTGCGCTCCTCCTGCATCGCCACCACGACGCCGCTGGGGATGTGGGTGATGCGGACGGCGCTCTCCGTCTTGTTCACGTGCTGGCCGCCGGCGCCGGACGCCCGGTAGACGTCGATGCGCAGGTCGGTCTCGTTGACCTGCACGTCGACCTCCTCGGCCTCCGGCAGCACGGCGACAGTGACGGTCGAGGTATGGATGCGGCCCTGGCTTTCGGTGGCCGGCACGCGCTGGACGCGGTGGACGCCGGACTCGTATTTCAGCCGGGCGAACACGTTGCGCCCGGTGATCTCGGCGACGCCCTCCTTCAGGCCGCCCAGGCCGGTGTCGGCGTATTCCAGCACTTCGACACGCCAGCCCTTCGACTCCGCATATTTTTGGTACATCTGGAACAGCTCGGCGGCGAACAGGCTGGCCTCGTCACCGCCGGCAGCCGGGCGGATTTCCAGGATGGCGCTGCGGGCGTCGGCCTCGTCCTTCGGCAGCAGAGCCAGGCGGATTTCGTGCCTGAGCGTCGGCAGCTTCTCCTTGAGTTCATAAAGTTCGGCCTCGGCGAGGTCCTTCATCTCGGGGTCGGACAGCATCGCCTCCGCCTCGGCCTGTGCCCGCTCGGCCTCGCGCAGCTCGCCGATGCGCTCCACGACCGGACTCAGCTCCGACAATTCCTTGCTTGCGCGCGAAAAAGCGTCACCGCCCAGCTTGTCGCTCAGCATTGCGCCTAGCTCCGCCGCCCGTCCGACGATGCGGTCGAGCTTGTAGTCCAGGCTGCCGCTCATGCCAGTTTCGCCGCCAGTCCGGCCAAGTCGACTTCGGACTGCGCGCCGGTCGCCAAATCCTTCAACTGCGCCACGCCGCGCGCAAGATCGGCCTCGCCGATGATCACCGCCGCGCGGGCGCCGATGCGGTTGGCGCGCTCCATCCGGCGTTTGAGGTTGCCGCGGTAGGCCATCTCGGCCCGGATGCCGGCGTTGCGCAGAACTTGCAGGGTGTCGAGCGCCGCCGCCTCTTCGGCCGCGCCGCCGACAGGGATCACCGCGACCGGCGCAGGCGGCGCAGGCGGCGCGTCGAGCAGCATGGCCAAGCGCTCCACCCCTGCGGCCCAGCCGACGGCCGGAATCGCGGGGCCGCCCATCTGCGCGACCAGGCCGTCATAGCGCCCGCCGCCCATCACGGTGCCCTGCGCGCCAAGCTGGTCCGTCACGAACTCGAACGCCGTGTGGTTGTAGTAGTCAAGCCCGCGCACGATGCGCGGATTCTCCCGAAACGGCACGCGCAGCCGGTCCAGATGGGACCGCAGCCCGTCGTAGAACGCCGCCGCCTCGGGCGTCAGCACGGCCTGCATGGTCGGGGCGCCCTCGACCAAGGTACGGTCGCCCGCGTCCTTGCTGTCCAGAATGCGCAGCGGGTTGCGCTCCAGCCGGTCCTGGCTGTCGGCCGACAGCGCATCCCGGTGCGCGCTGAAATACGCCACCAGCGCCTCGCGGTAGGCGCTCCGGCTGACGGCGTCGCCAAGCGTGTTCAACTCCAGCACCGTGTCCCCGTCCACGCCCAATGCCCGCAGCACCTGCCAGCCGAGCGCGATGACCTCGGCGTCCGCCAGCGGCTCGGCGGGTCCGATCAGCTCGGCGCCGATCTGGTGGAACTGCCGGTAGCGGCCCTTCTGCGGACGCTCGTAGCGGAACATCGGCCCGGCGTAGAACACTTTCTGCGGCAGCGATTGCGTCAGCCCGTTGCTGACCAGCGCGCGGCACACCCCGGCGGTGTTCTCCGGGCGCAGGGTGATGCTGTCGCCGCCCCGGTCGTCGAAGGTGTACATTTCCTTCGTCACCACGTCCGACGTGTCGCCCAAGGTCCGGGCGAACACGCGCGTCTCCTCAAAGATTGGCGTGGCCCACTCGTCCATGCCATACAGCGCGGCCACGCGCCTCGCGGTGTCGACGACGTGGGCGTGGCGGCGCTGGTCCTCGCCGATCAGGTCCCGCGTGCCGCGGACCGGTTGCAGGTCAGCCATGCTACTCCGCTGCGACCTTTGCCAAAGTGGGCGCCACGGCCGGAGTGGCAGCAGCAAGCTCCTCGGCCTTGCGCTCGACGGTGGCGATGATGTGCTCGACCATGTCGCCGCCATCGATCGTGTGGTCGGTGCGGCCGGCGTGATAGACCATGTGCCGCCCGTTGCCGCCACCGGTCACGCCGATGTCGGTCATCAATGCCTCGCCGGGGCCGTTCACCACGCAGCCGATGATCGACAGCGTAATGGGCGTCTTGATGTGCGCCAGCCGCTCCTCCAGCGTTGCCACCGTCGCGATCACGTTGAAGCCCTGTCGGGCGCAGGACGGGCAGCTTATGATCTTCACGCCGCGGTGCCGCACGCCGAGCGACTTCAGGATGTCCCAGCCGACGTGGACCTCCTCCTCCGGCTCGGCCGATAGCGACACGCGCAGGGTGTCGCCGATGCCGGCCCAGATCAGGCTGCCCAGGCCGATGGACGACTTCACGGTCCCTGCCCGCTTGGTGCCGGCCTCGGTGATGCCGATGTGCAACGGGTGGTCGCAAACCTCAGCCAGTTGCTGGTAGGCGGCGACGGCCATGAACACGTCGGACGCCTTCACGCTGATCTTGAACTCGTGGAAATCGTTGTCCTGCAATATCTTGGCGTGCTCCAAGGCGCTCTCGACCAGCGCCTCGGGGTTCGGCTCGCCGTACTTCTCCAACAGGTGCCGCTCCAGCGAGCCGGCGTTCACGCCGATCCGCATGCTGCAACCATGGTCGCGCGCGGCCTTGATGACCTCGCGCACCCGCTCGGCGCTGCCGATGTTGCCGGGATTGATGCGCAGGCACGCGGCCCCGCTCTCCGCCGCCTCGATGGCCCGGCGGTAGTGGAAGTGGATGTCGGCGACGACCGGCACCGACACCTGGCGCACGATGTCCCTCAACGCCAGCGCGCTCTCCTGGTCCGGGCAGGACACCCGCACGATGTCGACCCCGGCCTCCTCGGCGCGGCGGATTTGCGCCACGGTGCCGGG
>JAABUQ010010373.1_pt1 | contig 12228 bp, 14 predicted proteins | sample 5560001 | NCBI WGS metagenome assembly JAABUQ01 (sample SAMN10711888, study PRJNA513371) | rock metagenome | isolation source: Antarctica rocks | place: Antarctica: Victoria Land, Finger Mt nord | collected 2015-12-18
GCGGCGGATGGCAGGACGGCACTCGACCTGATCGAGAAGGCGTGTCCGAGCCTTATCGTGGCGGATGTGGGATTAAATGGGGAGATCGACGGCATTGAAGTTGCGACACGCGCACGAGATCGATGGAAGATACCGACTGTTTTCCTGACCGCCTATACCGATCCGGAGACGATGCGTCGAACCAGGATCACGGAGCCCTACGGGTACCTGGTGAAGCCTTTTGCAGAGCAGGACCTGCACGCCACGATCGAGATCGCATTACAGCGGAGGGATCTGGAGGTCTCTCATGAGCAGGAGGTGAAAGCCGCAGCTCACGTGCTGGGCCGCACACAAGAAGAGCTGAGCGTGATGACTGTCCGGCTACTCTCCGCTCAGGAGCAGGAACGGGGGAGGATCGCGCGAGATCTTCACGATGACATCGGCCAGCGTGTAGCGCTCCTGCATATGGATCTGGAGAGGATGTGGAGCAAGCTTCCTCCCGCTGCTCAGGAAGCTGCCGGCTCGGAATTTAGGGCGGTACTGGGGCGCATTGCCGAGCTTTCGAAAGATCTGCGCAATCTCTCTCACGACCTGCATCCGCCGATCCTGGACGACCTCGGGCTGGAGATCGCGCTCAGAGAGCTCTGCGAAACATTTGAGGAGAGGCACGCGACCGCGGTCCGGTTCTCAACGCGAGACGTTCCAGCGGACATCCCGCCGTCGACATCGATTGCTTTGTACCGCATTGTCCAAGAAGCCCTGCAGAACATCGCGAAGCACGCTGGTGCGGACTCCATTCACATCGCATTGATCGGTGGTACGGGCACTATCGAGCTGAGCGTTCGAGATAACGGGAGCGGTTTTGATGCGCGAGTGCAGAAATCGGCGTCAGGCCTTGGCTTGGTCAGCATGACACAACGAGCGAAGCTGGCGGGGGGCAGTCTGGAAATTGAGTCTCACCCGAACACGGGAACACGCATTCATGTGAGTGTTCCTCAAGCGGGGCAGTATCTGCAATATGAGACCGGCGACGTTTCCCCGAAAACAGCCAAACGCGAATCGTGACTGGGTCGAGAGGCTACTCCGTCTAGTGATCCCTCGCCATCAGCCAGAGCAGCGAGAGAGAATCTACGTAGATGCCGTCTTCTGATGAGCGCAACATTCAAGAGAGCACTGGGAGCCAAGAGAGCACTGGGAGCGCATATGCCCACGGCGATGGAGACACCGGGCGGGCAGCGGCAGAAACGGTGCAAGTGGCCCAAGACAATGAAGCTGACATCAGTCCACCGCGTGGCGAAACGTTTCCGGTGGTCGGGGTTGGCGCTTCAGCAGGTGGGCTGGAGGCTTTCACCCACTTACTGAAGGCCTTACCCGGCGAGACCGGAATGGCTTTCGTGCTAGTGCAGCATCTGGATCCGCGTCACGGCAGCCAACTTTCTGAGATTCTTGCGGGATCGACGGCAATGCCCGTTCGTACGGTGGAAGACGGCATGGCTGTGCGCCCCAATGAGGTGTTCGTTATCCCGCCTAATGCGACGATGGTGCTCGAGGACGGTGTATTGCGGCTCTCGCCCAGGAACCCCGGGCTTCACCTGCCGATTGACTCATTTTTCGAATCGCCTGCCCGTGCGCAAGGGCCCCGCGCCATCGCGATTGTGATGTCTGGAAATGCCTCTGACGGCAGCCAGGGCGTGAGAGCAATAAGCAGGAATGCGGATTGACTTTCGCTCAGGACGAATCGACAGCGCAGCATCTCAGCATGCCGCGCAGCGCAATAGCGAGCGGCGCAATCGACTATGTACTCTCGCCTGCCGATATCGCTAGAGAACTGGTCCATCTCTCGCGGTATCCATTTATTCATCCTCCTCAACAGAGCGCGGCGGAACAGGAGATTCTCCCGGAATCCAATAACGACCTGAAGAGAGTCTTCAACGTACTGCGCGCGGCCACAAGGGTCGATTTCAATCACTACAAAAAGGAACACGATTCGGCGGCCATCGGTCGCCGGATGCTGGTGAAGCACGCCACAACATTGAAAGAATATGCCCGGCTGCTTGAGGAGCAGCCCAATGAAATTCGGGATCTGTATCGCGATCTGCTCATCAGCGTCACAACCTTTTTTTGGAGATCCAGAGGTGTTTCACGCACTGGCCCGTCTGCTCCGCGACTTACTGGTAAAGCGCGACGCGGAGGAGCTGTTTCGTGTTTGGGTTCCGGGATGCTCGACGGGTGAAGAGTTGTACTCACTGGCGATCTGCATCCAAGAACAGCTCGACGAGTTGGAGTTACATACACGCGTTCAGCTATTTGGGACAGATATCAGCGATCTCGCACTCGAGCGCGCGCGAGCAGCGGTGTATTCCGAACTGATTGCTCAGGATATATCGCCGGAACAGCTGCGCCATTTCTTTGTGCGGGTCGACCGGGGATATCAGGTCAGTAAGTTGCTTCGCGAAAGCTGTGTGTTTGCGCGTCAGGACGTAACGAGCGATCCTCCTTTCGGCCGTACCGATTTGATCAGCTGCCGCAACCTGCTGATCTATCTCGATTCCGTCCTGCAAAGCAAGGTTCTTCCTGTGTTCCATTACAGCTTGAATGCGGGTGGATTGCTTCTGCTAATGGGGAGTGCTGAGTCGATTGCGGCCGCGAGCGACCTGTTCACGGTGATCGACAAACAACATCGTATTTATGGGCGGAAAGCAACGCCATTGCGGCTTACCCTGCAGCTTGCTTCGAGCGGCGCTGCACGTGACAGCTTTGATGCGGTGAAAGTTCGGACAACCTGTAGCGGTGTCAAGTTGCAGAAGAAGGTCGATCTGGCCGTCCAGAGCAAGTATGCGCCGGCGGCCATCGTGGTCGATGCCGATCTGCAAATCTTGCAATTCCGCGGGCACACCGGCTTTTATCTCGAACCACCCCCCGGGAAAGTAAGTTTGCATCTGCTTCGGATGGCGCGTGAAGACCTGCAAGCGCCGCTGCGCAGGGCGATTGATGCGGCATCGCGGCGGGATATCTCGATTCGTGAGACAGGTCTGGCGGTAGAGCATCGGGGTGAGCGCCGTGAGACCAACATCGAGGTCACTCCGATAGCCGGCGCTGCTCCGGACGAACGCTATTTTTTACTCGTCTTCGAAGAAGGGAACACCAGGGCCAGTGTCCCTGGCGCGCTAGTTGTCCCGGAACTTGTCGTTGAGCCGTATGATCGCGTTCAAACGCTCGAATCACAGCTCCGCGAGCTGCAGCAACAACTCGCCCAAACGCGTGAGCACCTGCGCAATGCAAATGAAGATCACGAAGCAAGTTCGGAAGAGCTAAAGGCCGCGAACGAAGAAATACGGAGCGCGAACGAGGAGCTGCAGAGTACAAACGAAGAGTTGAGTACGACCCAAGAAGAGATCCAGAGCGCCAACGAAGAATTAACCACGCTCAATGAGGAGTTGCAGCATCGAAACCTGGATTTGGATGCGCTCAATAAAGACCTGTCGAATCTGCTCAGCGCCGTCGAAATTCCGTTCCTTATGGTTGATAACCAGCTGCAGTTGCGGCGTTTTAGCGCGGCGGCGGAGAAGGTGCTGAACGTAAAGCCGCCCGACATCGGATACCCAATCATGCATATAGATGGCTGGGTGGACCTGACAAGTTTTGACAAGCGGACACGCAAAGTAATCGAAACGCTGAATGTGGAGCAATGGGATCTGCAGGATGCCCGGGGGAATTGGTTTTCGACGACGATTCGGCCCCTACCGCACGGCGGATAACAGAATCGCGGGCGCGGTTATTGTGTTCGTTGACATCGACCCGCTTAAGCGAATGCTGAAAGCCGCGGAAGAGGCGCGCGATTATGCCGAGGGCATGATTGAGACTGTTCGCGAACCGCTCCTTGTGCTGGATGGAGATTGCGAGTGCAGCGGGCGACATCTTCTTTCTACGAGATCTTCCAGGTCACTCGCGGAGAAGTAGCCGAGATTCGGTATCAACGGCTCTTCGAGACCGCCAAAGATGGAATGCTGGTGTTCGATGCAGAGACCGACAAGCTCATCGATGTGAATCCGTTTTTCCTGGAATAATGGCCGCGAACGCTTGATAGGGCTGCGGATATCTGAGATGAAGCCGTTTGAGGAAGCGGCCGAGATTAGCGGAACGGTAGCTGAAGCCCGGTCCGGCCGCATCGTGCGTTATGAGAACGTATGCCTTCTCACCGCAGATGGAAAGCCATTACAAGTCGAAGTAATTGCGAACCGTTATCTGATCGGCGCTCAGGAAGTGGTTCAGGCAAATATCCGGGATGTAACCAAGCGGAACCAGGCGGTCCAGCCTCTGCGAGAAAGCGAGGAGCGGTTCCGGCCCTTTGTCGACAACGTCCGGGATTACGCCCTGTTTCAGATGGACTTGGCCGGCCGCATCACGAGTTGGAATTCAGGCGCCGAACGTCTACTCGGCTTTAGCGAATCTGAGATTATCGGCCAATCCGCGACGCGTGTTTTCACGCCAGACGATGTCGCGCGCGGTGAAGCGGCACAAGAACTCGAGACAGCACGACTTGCAGGACGCGCGGAAGATGAACGCTGGCATCTGCGCAAGGACGGGAGCCGTTTCTTCGCCAGTGGGGTTCTGACTACTGTTCACGACGAAGGCGGCCGGCTCCGGGGATTCGCGAAGATCATGCGCGACATAACTGCGCGCAAAGCTGTGGAAGAACAGCTGAAGCAGCAAGCTCAGCTGCTTGAACTTGCCCAGGACATGATCATTGTTCGCGGCCTGGATGGAACCATCTCGTTCTGGAATGATGCAGCTTCCGCGGCTTTCGGCTGGAGCAAAGGGGAAGCTCTCGGCAAGATTACCCACGAGTTGCTTCGCAGTGAGTTTCCGGAGCCTTTAGTCGATATCGATGCAGCTCTTCTAGCGGAAGGCCGCTGGGAGGGAGAACTCGTTCACCGGCGTCGAGACGGTTCCGAGCTTCTGGTCTGAAGCCGCTGGGCCCTGTAATTGGACTCTGAAGGCAACCCTCTTTGCGTCTTGGAGATCAACAGCGATATCACGTCAAGCAAACGCGCCGATCGGCAGCTTCGTGATTCTCTCCGGGGAAAAGAAGTGCTTCTGAAAGAGATTCACCATCGCGTCAAGAATAATCCTCAAGTAATCGCAAGTCTGCTTAGCCTGCAGTCGGAGTATCTGGCCGATACCAAAGCGCTGGCAATGATGGAGGACATGAAGAATCGGGTCCGGTCGATCGCCGCCATTCATGAGATGCTGTATGCGTCGACGGATTTGTCGCGCATCGATTTCGGAGCTTATCTGAATTCCAGCGCCAAAGATCTGACTTCGTTCTATTCGGTGACGGCGAGCAGAGTGCGTATGGTCATTGACTCGCGGTCGATATTCCTCGATATCACGCAAGCCGTACCGTGCGGTCTTATCATCAACGAGCTCTTAACAAACAGCTTTAAATACGCTTTTCCTGATAAACGCTCAGGCGTGATCAAACTTCCTTTCGATGTGATGATAAGCAATGCGTGTTGGACATCTCGGACAGTGGAATTGGTCTTTCCGAAAATCTGAACCCGCAGGATGCTACGTCCATTGGTCTGCAGCTGGTAAGTCTGTTGGTGCAGCAGCTGAAAGCTAAGATGGAAGTCGACCGCAGTTCCGGCACGCGGTTTATCATTCAGTTTGCACCGAGGCCGGTCTGAAGTGAGACAAGCGAGTCCTCGGTCGGCAGTAAAGCGAGGCTTCCCTTGGACCTAACTCGTCGCGGATTTTTGCGCTCTCTTGCCGCTGTTCCATTCGCCGGGCCGATTGTTACCGCAAGCAGCGGCTCGCAAGAGCATGAGCCTCACCTGCAGTTCCCGGCGAACGCGCGTGATCGCCTTGCCGTTACGTCCTATCCGTTTCGATCGTTCATCGAGAGTCCGACAAACCACGGCCGCAAAGCCGGCCTGCCGCCGATGGACCTGAAGGATTTCGCAGCTTTTGTTGTGGAGAAATTTGATATTCACAACATCAATCCGCTAAGCGATCACTTCGGCTCGACAGATCGCGCTTATCTGGATAGCTTCGTGCAATCGGTGGCGAGCGCTCATTCTCATGTCGTTGATCTGGGCCTGCCAGGAGGACACTTTTATTCACCGGATGAGAGTGCGCGGAAGGCAGCGATTAAGTTCGGCTGCGACTGGATCGATAGAGCCGCGGTGATCGGTTCGCCAAGCGTCCGCCAACATTTGGCCGGAGCGAAAGGCGAGTTGCCCAGCATTGATCTGGCCGCGGCAAGCTTGGGGCAACTCGCTGAGTACGGCAGCAAGCGCAATATAGTAGTCAATCTTGAGAACGACTCGCCGGTCGCTGAGGACCCTTTCTTTTTGATTTCAGTAATTGAAAGAGTCAATAACCCTTACCTGCGCGGTCTCCCGGATTTCGGCAACTCTCTGCTGGCGCACGATGGAGAGTACAACAGAAGGGCCGTGAGCGGGATGTTACGGCACGCTTTCAACATGTGCCATGTGAAGGACATCGTGGAGACCGATGCGGGGCAACGCTACGCGGTGGATCTCAAACAGATGTTCGAACTGGCGAAAACCAGCGGTTACCGCGGATACTTCTCTATGGAATTTGAAACAAAGCTCGGCGATCCGATTACGGGCACCAGAAAGCTCGCGAACCAAACGTTGCGGTATCTCGCTTGAACAACGTCATATCCCGGTTGGTACTTTCTAAGGCCGATTCCAACTCGCGCTGGTGGAAGCATCCTTGTCAAGCAGCTTCACACCATCATCTGTGCCGATTACGATCTGAGATGCGAGGTCGATAAATAATCCATGTTCGACCACCCCGACAACGGCGTCTAGATCGCGCTGCAGGGCAAGCGCCGACCCGATCGGTCCATAGGCGCAATCGAGAATGTAGTTTCCACCATCGGTTACGAATGCGTCACCCGCGGGGCGAAGCCGTAAAGTTGGATTCGCCTTCAACTCGGCCAACCTTCTCGCCGTGGACTGCCACCCGAACTGAGCTACTTCCACGGGCACTTTGGCGCGAGAGCCCAGTTGGCGAACAATCTTTGTCTCATCCGCAACGATGATTAGACGAGTAGTCGCGACCGCCACTATCTTCTCGCGCAACTGGTTCCCGCCTCCTCCTTTGATGAGGTTCAAGGTGCCGAGTTCGACCTCGTCCGCTCCGTCAATGGTGACGTCGATTTGTAGGTGGTCGCCGAGCGTGGACAAGGGAATGCCGAGCCGGCGTGCTTGGTCGGCGGTTTGCTCGGATGTCGGAATGCCGATGATGCGAAGGCCTTCCGCGACGCCCCGCCCGATCGCAGCAACCGCCAACGTTGCAGTACTTCCGGAACCTAAGCCGACGATCATTCCACTTTCCAGTTGCGCCGCAGCAGCGTCGGCTGCCAACTGCTTAAGCCTGACGATTTCAGATAAAGGTTCCGGTTTCGCCTGTGAACTCATATGTTGGACCCGCGCCTACCATCTTACTTAGGTGGCCTATCGCGCCAGTGAGGTCGGGGTTGGGTGGGAGTTCGTCCGCAATCGCCCCCTCTACATGTTGTAAAAAAACTCTTCGTACACTATCTTGCCGTCAGAGACTTTGTAGATGGCGATCTCTTCCATTTGGAAGCGTCTGCTTTGTGGCTTGAAGGTAACGTCCATTTTGAAAGTCACCCCAAAGTGCGAGCCTGCGACGAGCGGGCCCTCCACTTTGGATGAGTGCACCTCATGGTTAGCAGTCCACCATTCGCCCTTGGCCTTCACCGCCGCGAGGCCTTTCGATTCGCGCGATCCTCCCGGAGGCGCACCGGCTTCGACGCTCACAATATCGGGTGAGTAGAGTGTTTCGATAGCTTCGTCGAATTTGCCCTCAGAGCAGAGTTTCACAAGTGTGTTCGCAACTTCTTGAGTAGTCATTAGTCGCTCTCCATACAGATGTTTTCGGACCTTACATACGCTAACATAGCCCAAAACATTGCGGTAGCATTTGTTTGCTGTTCGATTAAGCAACTGGCCTTACGAGCACAAGACAGCTTTTCCGTGGTTGATACAGTCTTCTTTAGAGATCGGCTTTTGGTGAGCGAACCAGAGCCAAAGGGACTAACGTCACGGCGAAAATTTATCGCCACCATCGCCGCCTTATGGCAAGCCGCAGTACTTCGCGCCGATGAGCATGACCACGTTTCCGCCGCGGTGGGAGCGCAACAGCTCTGCCAATTTTCGTTCTTCAGCAAAGAGCAGAGAAAGACGGTTCAACCTTTGATGGAGCGTATCATCCGGGCGACGAGCGTTCTCCTGGGGCGGCTGGGGCGAAGGTCGATGAGTATATCGACTTCATTCTCTTTCATGCCGATGCAGCTGTGCAAAACATCTGGCGGCGCGGTTTGGAAAGCTATAGAGGAGCGATCGCAGGAAAAAGCGAGGGCGACGTCGACGCCTTTCTCGAGAAGCTGGCGCAAAACGAGTTCGCACCCAACAACGGCAACGAGATATTCTTTGTCATTTTGAAGGCCGTGGTTACGGAGAGATTTTATACATCCGAAGTGGGTATCGAACAGGAGCTTGGTCACAAGGGAATGACGTTCTTACTCGACTTTTAAGGCTGTACACACGCGAGCCACAAGACCCCGTATGATTGGCGTCCCATTCTACGGCAACCGAAAGATGCGTGAGCCTTTGTTTCAGCTGATGAAGCCCCAACCTGTTTACGACGTAGCCATCATCGGCTCGGGCGCTGCGGGCGGCATGACCGCGCATGCGTTAATCGCGCAAGGATTCAACGTTTTGATGCTCGAAGCGGGTCCGTTGCGGAGCCTGCGCGAGTTCCCGATTCATCGCGTCCGGCGGTGGAATTTCCCGTGCCGCGCGGTGCGAGGGGGATTGGGTCAGCAGAAGCCAAACTGCGCGGAAGTAGAGTTAGCGAAAGCAGCGGAAGCGTTGCCGGGGAGGGGATTGAAGGAATTGCCAATTCCCAAGGCAATTTTGCCGGTTGACCACCATGGGCGGCCGTGCTGTCATCACTGCGGTCCGTGCTGGCAAGGCTGTGACAGCGGGTCTAAATTCGACTCGCTGCGAGTGTTCGTCCAGACCGCGCAGAGGACAGGTAAACTGACGTTGCTAGTGGGGGCGCGTGTTCGTTCCCTCGCTCTCAACAGGGACAATCGCATCCAGTCAGCGCATTACTGGGACGTCAAAGATCGTACTTATCGCGAAGTGCGGGCGCGGACGTTTGTGCTTGCGGCCGGATGCATTGAATCCACCCAGATTCTGCTCAACTCCGAAGTGGCGAATTCGAGCGGACTGGTCGGACACTATCTATCGGAACATCTCTATGGCGCGGTTGGCGGCTATCTGCCCCAGCTGATGGGCCGCCCGACTACCAATGAAGACAGCAACGGGTCAAACGTTTTCATCCCAGACTTGGCCCGAAACTGGCGAGGCAGTGAGTTCATTCGCGGATATCAAATCTATCCGGCAGGCGGTATTCCGGACACGACCTTCGTCGGCCTGAACATCCCCGGTTTCGGACAGGCTTGGAAGAAGAAGAGTCGCGAGTAGTATCCGGCTGAGTCTCCGTCTTGATGCAGGGTGAAGGTTTTCCTGATTACGAAAACCGGATTGAAGTGGACGACAAGCTGAAAGATGACGCCGACATTCCAGGTGTGCGCTTTCACTTTAAGCTGCGTGAGAACGAGCAAGCCATGTTTAAAAATTTTCTCGAAGTGGGTACGAGATCCTGACGAAAGCAAGCCGAGATGCTGCCTGCGCATCATCCGAAACCGTTTCGGCCGGGTGCCTCGATTCACTACGTCGGAACCGCGCATGGGAAATGATCCAAAATCATCCGTCGTCGACCGCTGGAATCGTACGCACGATGTTCCAAACTTGTTCATTCACGATGCCTCGACTTTCGTCACGGCAGGCAATCAGAATCCGACGCTCACGATCCTGGCTCTGGCGTGGCGATCGAGCGACGATCTGATGGAATGTTGCAAGAAGGGCGAGCTGTAAGCGTTACGCAACGCGCTCATCACAAGTACCATCGAGATCTCATACCGGGTGAATGCGCGGCCACTCGAGCTCGAAGCCTTGCTTCAGGAGTGTCTGCTGGAAATCTTTGAGAGTCTTCTGATGATTTCGAACCGCCCGCGGCGGCTGCTTCGTCCGAATTGAATACGCCGCAAGTGCGCCGGCCGCTTCACCGATGTTCCATTCGACCGGATGCAGGCGATAACAGCCATTTGTAATGTGAGTAGTTCCGATATTCTTCGATGCTGGCAGCAGGTTTTCGATACGCTTCGGGATCAATGCGCCAAGCGGAATCTGGAATGGCAGCGAGCTGATATCGATATAGTTTGTACCGCTAGCCGAAGGATGAAGATCGATCCGGTAACACCCGATCCCAACGGAATCCGAAAAGCGTTCTGCGGTTATTTCTTTGCTGCCCGTCCCGAGTTCGCGGGTCCTCATCTCCGTTCCGACATGCTTCTCTAAGACCGTGAATTCAGCATCGATCCTGTGCGATTCGCGAATGTAAGGATATTTGGCCAATCCATCTTCGGTTCCCACGACATCTCGCCGTAAGCGCAAACCCTTCCAGCCTGCTTGGCCGTTCGGCCCTGGCGCATCGGTCTGCAGCCAATACAGGAAAGATAAGCTAAGCTCGCGCGCTTGCCGGAGAAGGTCTTCCCTTCGAGCCGGCGGACACGTAACCAGATCGGCAATCCAGAAATCGTTCTGCGGCCAGTTCACCAGAGTAATGTCGCTGCGATACTGTCCCGCTTCGAAGTTTCTCCTATCGGCTATGCGCCGGTAGGTCCACAAGTTGATTCCGCCTAACTCCGCTCCACTTTGAGCATTCGGCGCAAACGACATTTTGTTCGGTTTCAAAGTGCGCGGCGTGGCTGCTGTCCAACTGAACAGCTTGCCGGGCCAGGCGGGAGAAAGCTTGGGCACGTAATCGCGCCAGAGCCCGTACGCGCCCGGCTTGTCGATCGTGTGATCTTCGCCTTCTAAATAATCGACAGCAAAACAGAATGTGAAGGACTGGCTATTAGTTGGTTGCGCACTCGATGGCGCGTGCATTTCGCCCGTAGCCGCCTGCGCCTCAGCGCCGGTCACGAACTCTGTCTTCGTCAGCGGAAGCAGGTCACCGAGCTCAGTTCCGTCGATAAAGTAAGAAGCCCAAAGCACCCGCTTTGTTCCAGTTTCGATATCGCGCAATGTTACTGCCTTGATGCGATCCCCGCTGACCTCCGCCGAGTCTGGCACGTGCCGGAGGAGCAACGTGAGCTGACCGTTTCCGAGGTACGGCGCAAGCATCGCTTCGAGCACCGCAACCGACACTTTGAACTCGTGGGTCAGGCGAGAAACGCTGCCGTTGCCGGGATTTAGATCCAAGCGGCTTCGTGCTTCCGAGGTCAGTGGGTAATGATGGCGGTAATACGCCCGGACTGCTTCACGATAGGACCGGTATGCCTGCGTGCAGCCGAACTGTTCGATCCAAGGATGTTCATCGGGCGGCACCGCCTGGGCAGTGATTTGGCCGCCCAGCCAATCGGTTTCCTCTGTTAGGATCACCCGTGCTCCGCCACGTAACGCGGCAAGCGCAGCAGCAAAGCCACCGGTTCCTCCGCCGATTACTGCAACATCGCACATCAGTTCATTCGACTGCGCCTTTCCTCGCGGTAGCGCGAGCGTGGATAGCAAGCTGCTTTGAAGGAAGCGCCGGCGTCTGATCATTAGCTTAGGAAGAGAACTGGGCGAGTTAGAGCTTCACGATAACAAAGTCTTCCCACCTTGTGCCTTGCCGGGCGCGAGCTTTGGTGAACAGCTAAAAACGAATGCCCGTTGTCAGGGCGACTGTCTGAAGCCAGAGCGAGGTCCGGGTGTTGCTATACTCTCCCGCGAGCAAGCCGCTGCTCTCGACCCTAGCTGTCTGAGGTAAATTGACCTGATAGGCAAGTTGCAGCCGGTAGCGGCTCTTTTCATAGGCGATCCCTGTCGAAAGAGCATCGCTCATAATAGCCGCGGTGAGAGGAGTGAGCGTACGGGAGGGCACAGGGCTGTTGCCGTGAGAGTACGCACCCTGTAAACTCAACGACTCGCCGATTGAAACATCAAAGCCGGTGCGAATGATGAATTGATTCCGCCAGTAGAGAGGAACCGAGTCATCTAGTGATGTGGACTGCAACAGCAAATTTAGGAGCGCGTTATTGCCGCCCGTCAGGTGGACAGGAAGTTGAACAAATGCTCC
>JAABUQ010010374.1_pt1 | contig 12226 bp, 15 predicted proteins | sample 5560001 | NCBI WGS metagenome assembly JAABUQ01 (sample SAMN10711888, study PRJNA513371) | rock metagenome | isolation source: Antarctica rocks | place: Antarctica: Victoria Land, Finger Mt nord | collected 2015-12-18
GTACGGGGGGAGGTCATGACCCGAGCCCGGCTTCCCGCTTGTTCGGAAGGCCCAGGGACCGAAAGCGACGTGGCCGTGACCCGAGCTCGCTCCACCAGTGCCTGACCAGCCCGAACCTGACCGACCTGCACCCAACCCACCGATGGCTGCTTCCCCCATGCCTGACCCATCCGTCCGAGAGAGCCGAGAGAGCCGAGAGAGCGTCGTGCGGCTCAGCGTCCCCGCCGTCCCCGAGTACGCCCGGCTGGCTCGCCTCACCGCCGCCAGCCTGGCCACCCGCGTGGGCTTCACCTATGACGAGGTGGAGGATCTGCGCATCGCCATGGGAGAGGCCTGCGCGCTGCTCATCGGGCCGCAGGGGAGGTCAGGCGGACTGTCCCTCACCTATGAGCTGAGCCACGACACCATCAACATCGAGGTGGCCGGCTCCTTCGACGACCCACCCGGCGATGGCACCGAAGAGCTTTCGCGCCAGATCCTGTCCGCCGTGGTCGACTCCTTCGAGTTCGAACCCGACCAGCCCAGGGTGACGTTGCACAAACGCCTTTCGGGCTGAACATGGCGCTCGACGACCAGGAACGCGACGTGCTGCGCGACCGGTTCGTGCAGTACCGCTGCTCTGGTGATCCCGAGCTGCGCCGCTTGTTGATCGAGTCCCACCTGCGGCTCGCCGAGCATCTCGCCCGGCGGTTCTCCAACCTGGGGGTGGCCCTCGACGACCTCGTGCAGGTGGCGTCGCTGGGACTGGTGAAGGCCGTCGACCGCTTCGAGCCCGAGCGGGGTCTGGAGTTCTCCACTTTCGCCACACCCACCATCGTGGGTGAGCTCAAGCGGTACTTCCGCGACAAGGGGTGGTCGGTGCGGGTGCCTCGCCGTGTGCAGGAGCTGCACGTCGAGCTCAGCAGCCTGGTGGGCACGCTGACCCAACGCCTCGGTCGGTCGCCCACCATCGCCGAGCTGGCTCACGCCGCGACCACCTCGGAAGAGGAGGTCCTGGAAGCGATGGACGCGGCCCAGGCCTACCGGTCGGCGTCGATCGATGCACCCCTCGGGGGAGACGACGACGACACGCGGGGCCTCGTCAACCAGCTCGGCAGCGCCGACGAACGGCTCTTTGACGCCGAGAACCGGCTCCTTGTCACCCGTCTGCTCGACACGCTCCCCAAGCGCGAGCGGCTCATGCTGCGGTTGCGCTTCTTCGAAGGGATGACCCAGAGCCAGATCGCCGACCGGCTCGGCATCAGCCAGATGCACGTCTCGCGCTTGCTGACCCGCAGCCTCGGCCAGCTCCGCGACCGCCTGGAGCGCGACACGTGACGGTGCGTCAGGCGTCGGCTGGGGGCTGGTCCTTGAGGTAGGCGAGGTCCCGGCCCGCCGGGGTGGCGCCCAGGGCGTCCAGGGCCTGGGCGGCACCGAGGACAGCGAAGGTGGCCGTCGTCTCGGCGCACAGCTTGCCGTCCCGATTGCGCACCTCGGCGGCGGTCGACAGGTGGTCAGCGTCCTGGGCGGTGACCCGGGCCACCACGGTGTACGGGCGACCGACCCGCACGGGCCGGGCGAACCGGGTAGTCGTCTCGGTGGTGACCGCGAACTTGCCACCCACGGCGATGGTGGCCCACGCCTGAGCCTCGTCGAGCACCGCCAGGGTCACCCCACCGTGCACATAGGACGGTGCTCCCGAGAACTCGTTACCCAAGGTGAAGGTGGCGTCCACCGTGGCGGTCTCGTCGTCGTGGTGGAACGGGAGGCGCAGACCCGATGCGTTCTTGGGCTCGCAGACGAAGCAGTTGGAGGCGAACCCCCAGTCCTCGTTGTGCAACCGGCGCCGCGCCATCCCGAAAGGCTAGATCTGACGCTGCACCGTGCTCAGCGGCCGGTGTGGCCGAAGCCGCCGGTGCCGCGGGGGGAGGGCTCGAGGGCGTCGACCGGCGCAAACCGGAGCTGCTCCACCCGCTGGACCACGAGCTGGGCGATACGGTCACCGCGCTCGACCTGGTAGTCGTGCAGCGGGTCGGTGTTCACCAGCACGACCCGCACCTCGCCCCGGAAGCCGGCGTCGATCAAGCCCGGCGCGTTCAGGCACGTCACCCCGTGGCGCGCCGCCAGACCACTGCGGGGCAGCACGAACCCGGCGTAGCCGGGCGGGATGGCCAATGCGATGCCGGTGGGTACCGCGCCCCGGCCGCCGGCCGCCGCCAGCGCCGTTGCCTTGCGAGCCAGCAGATCCACTCCCGCGTCGTCGGATCGAGCGTAGGACGGCAACGGCAGCTCGCGGTCGAGACGGAACACCGGGACCTCGAGCACCGCGGCAATCTACGATCCGGCGGTGCTCGTGTGGATGGACTTGGAGATGACCGGGCTCGACGCCACCCGCCACGTCATCGTCGAGATCGCCACGCTCGTCACCGACGACAACCTCGAGATCACTGCCGTCGGGCCAGACCTGGTGGTCCACCAACCGCCGGAGGCCCTCGCCGACCTCGACCCGGTGGTGCAGACGATGCACGCCAAGAGCGGCCTGCTGACGGCCATCGCCGAGTCAGAGGTGTCCCTCGCCGACGCCGGCGCGGCCACCCTCGCCTTCATTCGTCAGCACGTGCCCGAACCGCGCACGGTGCCACTGTGCGGCAACTCGATCGGCACCGATCGCCGCTTCCTCACCGCCTACCTACCCGAGGTGGAGGAGTACCTGCACTATCGCAGCGTCGACGTCTCGACGATCAAGGAGCTGGCGCGGCGCTGGTATCCCCACGCCCTGGCCGACGCCCCCCACAAGGACACGGCCCACCGGGCGCTCGACGACATTCGCGAGAGCGTCGCCGAACTGCGCTTCTACCGGGAGCGGTTCTTCCGGCCCCGCGAGGTCGAAGCCGCGCTCGGCCCGGGCGTTGACGTCGCCGCTGGCGCCGACGTGGAGGTGGACGCTGATGTGGTCGTCGACGCGGCGCCCGGCGGGGACGCCGACGGGGTGTCCGACCGGACCGCGGCAGCGTCGGCCGACTGAGACCGCGTTCCCTGCGAGGCCGATCGCGTCGGGCCGTCCGGGAACGGCTCGCCGGACGGACCAGATCCAAGGCCTCGGCCGACCGCGACGGGTCTGCCCTTCCAGCGCACCGTCCGCCGGCCCAGGGTCTGCACGAGCGACCGCACGAAGACGACGGCAAAGGCGATGGTGGGCAACGGGAACAGCGCCGCCGTCATCAGGCCGAACGAGCCCACCCTCCGCAGCATCCACCACAGCTGCCCGGCGGTGACCACGTACAGACCCGCGGCCACGAGAACTTGTTGGACGCTCCGGCCGGGCAAGGCCAGGCGGCCCAGCCACCACAACGCCTGCAGGGGCAGGCTCACCCACAGGGCGGTCAGCAGCGCCACCAGCGGACGGATGGCTCCGGCCCCGGTGGCGAAGTTCTTGGTCCAGCCCTCCACCAAGGACCTGAGACCCCCCGGGTACATCCGGAACGACACATCATCTCGCCCGGCGAAGCAGCGCACCGGCAAGCCAGCGCCCCGCCACCGGTGGGCGAGGGCCACGTCGTCGAGCACGTTGGAGGCCACGGCACGATGCCCACCGAGCCGGGCGTAGTCGGCGCGGCGGACAGCCAGCACCGGCCCGAACGCCGCCCTCGACGCCACCCGCTCACCCAGCAGGGTGAACGCCCCGGTGCCCATGAGGGCCACCACGTTGAACAACGCGCTGAGCCGCTCAACCGGTGTGGGCACGCGGTGATACGGCTGCACCGACACCAGACCCCCACCGGACTCGACGGCGTTCACCACGCGAGCGAGGGAACCGGGCGCCAGCACGGTGTCGGCGTCGAGGAAGCAGAGCACCGGTTGTGACGTGGCGCCCGCGCCGGTCCAGCAGGCCCACGACTTGCCCGTCCACCCGGCCGGCAGTGCGGGCGCGGCGATGACGGTCACACCGTGTCCCGCCGCCACGTCGGCGGTGTCGTCGCGGGAGTGATCATCGATCACCAGCAGCTCGTCGTCCGGCTGGAGTTGCGGGCGGACGGCGGCCAGCACCGGGCCGAGGTTGCCGGCCTCATCACGGGCCGGTACCACCACCGCGCACGGCGTCGCATCCGTGGCGGCCCGTCGGGCGACCGGTAACGCCCGCAACCGCCAGAGCAGCGAGACGCCGATCAGCAAGCGCAGGACGATGAACCAGGCGTCGAACATCGACATGTGGCCGCACGGTACCGGCGCGTTCGCCGACCCGACCCGTTGCCCAGGTCGCCGACTGGTAGACGCCACACGGAACACCACCGGGTAGAACCTGTTCCAACCCGGCATCGTACGCTGTTGGCGTGTCTTCCACGACCGGTGCCGACAAGCCGCGCAAGCAGGAACAAGAACCGGCGAGTAACGAGATCACCGAGGTGGCCCCGGGCATCCTCCGGATGCAGCTCCCCATCTCCCTTCCCGGGCTGGGTCACGTGAACTGCTATGCCCTGGAGGACGCCAACGGGGTGGCGGTGGTGGATCCCGGGCTACCGGGTGAGCAGTCGTGGCGAGCGCTGGTCCAACGCCTGACCGCCGCCGGCTTTCCCGTCCGGCGAGTGCACACGGCGGTGGTGACCCACTCCCATCCCGACCACTACGGCGGCGGCCACCGGCTCCGCGAGGAGGGCGGCGCGCGGATCCTCACGCACCGCTCGTTCCGCAACTGGTGGGACTTCGCCGGTGATGAGGCGATGGCCGACACCGATGACGGGCCGAGCAACAGTGATGGGTCCTCGAACCCCATGGGGCCCGGCGACGGCCACCGTCCTGATGGCGTCGGTGACCTCGAACTCGACCCCGTGGCGGTGATCGAGACCGCCGACCAGCCGGGCACGGAACCCACTCCGCCCGAACCCGCCCCAGCGTCGCGAGCGGGTGCCATGTTGCGCCTCCACGCGCCGTGGGCTCGCCGCCCGTCGTCCAGTGAGGTCGTCCGGCTGCGGGCCACGCTGGTTGAGCGGGGATCGTCGCCACTGCTGCGCCCGCCCGTGCCAGACCGCCGCGTCGACCACGGCGAACGGGTCGTGCTGGCCGGCCGCGAGTGGTTGGCCGTGCACACACCCGGCCACACGCCCGACCATCTTTGCCTGTTCGACCCCACCGAAGGCGTGGTCCTCTCCGGTGACCATGTGCTGCCTACCATCACCCCCCACATCGCCGGCATCGCCGCCGGCGTCGACCCCCTCCAACGGTTCTTCACGTCGCTCGACCTCATGGTCACCCTCGAAGGGGTCACGGTGGCGCTCCCCGCCCACGGACACCCCTTCGCCGACCTGGCCGGTCGCGCCGAGGCCATCAAGACCCACCATCGCGAGCGCCTCGACCGGTTGCGCCGGGTGTTGGCCGACGTGGGACCGGCCTCGGTGGAGGAGCTCTCCCACCACCTGTTCCCGGAACGCTCGTGGGGACCGATGGCCGAGAGCGAGACCTACGCCCACCTCGAGCACCTCCGGCTCGCCGGTGCGCTGGGACGGGCCGACGACGCCGGCTTGCTCACCTACACCCTCACTTGACCTGACCCGGCGAGAGAAATGATTTGACGGCTTAGGCCGCCCGTGGTTCCCTAGTCTCACGCCGGGGCACCCGGCGTGAGACTGTCCGAGACCGACCTGCCCCACGCCGGAAGGAGGCACCGATGAGCATGTGCGCTACGCCGCTCGCCACCGTTGCCGCTTCGCGCGCCCGGGAGCAGTACGCCACGAGCGGTCATTGGGCCATCGCCGCGCTCACCGGCATCGCGCCCACCGGCATCGTCAACCCGTGCACCCACGTGGACTTTGCCAAGGCCACCCGTCGGCCCCAGGAAGCTTCGCCCTAGGCACCCCGCCCAAGCGAAGGAACCCTGAAAGGCCGCCGGGAGACCGGCGGCCTTCTTCACTTTTCGCCTGCTTCTTCCGTCCCTCCATCAACCAACCCACTGAACCAACCAACCCACTGAACCAACCAACCCACTGAACCAACCAACCCACTGAACCAACCCAACCACTGGACCAACCCAACCACTGGACCACGACCCGGCAAGGGGAATCCGATGTTCGCCCTCAGCGACACCGCCACCGAAGAGAACGACGATCGAAGCTGGTGGGCCGATGCCCGCTGCAACGACCGCGCCGCCACCCTGAGCGGCCTGTTCTTCTCCGAAGAGCTGCAGGACATCGCCAAGGCCAAGGCCATCTGCGCGGTGTGCCCGGTGCTGGCCCAGTGCCTGGAGGGGGCCATCGAGCGGCGCGAGCCGTGGGGCGTATGGGGCGGCCAGCTGTTCCTCAACGGCAAGGTCCTCACCAACAAGCGGCGCCGCGGGCGGCCGCCCAAGGAGGCCCGCCCCGAGGACGAGTTCCCCCAGGTTCCCGTCCCCGAGCATCTTCAGGCCACCCTGCGCACCGCGTAACGCACCGACCGCCCTCCCCGGCCCCGCGGTGTGGCTGGCCCCCGGTGGCTTGGGGCCGGGAGGGGGCGGTACCCTCACGCCCGCCGACCTCACCATGCCTGATCCACCTCCCCGCGCCGACGACCCCGCGCCGCGCCACAAGCCATCACGGTCTCCGGCGCGCCGCCGGCTGGACCGGCGCACGGTGGGCATCTGCGTGTGCCTGGCCCTCCTGGCCGCCCTGGCCGCCGGGTTGGTGGCCAACGTCTTCGTGGGCGACCACAGCACGGGCCGGGCCGCCGACCGCCCCGCCCTCGGCACGCTGCGCAAGGTCGATCCTGCCGCGCCCGTCACCGTGCCCACCGATCCGGTGGAGCGCCTCACCACCGGCACCTTCTCGCTGGCCGACTTCAAGGGCCGACCCGTGGTGCTCAACTTCTTCTCCTCCACCTGTGAACCGTGCGTGCGCGAGATGCCCGACCTGGAAAGGCTCCACCAGCAGCTCGGCGCCTCGGTCGCCTTCGTGGGCATCGACGTGCAGGACACCAAGGCCGACGGGCGGACCTTGGTGCGGCGCACCGGCGTCACCTACGAGATCGGATACGACGCACAGGCCAACCTGCTACGGGCTGTGGAGGGCAAGGTCCTGCCCACCACCGCCCTGGTGGGGGCCGACGGGCGGGTGGTGACGGTTCACAGCACCCAGATCACGGCCGACGAGCTACGCCAGCTCCTGGCCGATCACCACCTGGTCCCTCCCGCCTGACGTGATCGACGCGCCCCTGGCTCTGGCCTTCGCTTCGGGCATGGTGGCGGCGTTCAACCCGTGCGGATTCGCCATGCTGCCTGCCTACCTCTCCTACTTCCTCGGGATCGACGGCGGCTGGCGGGGAAACGACACGGGCGACGAGCGCAGCCACCCGCCGCGGCCCGGTGGTGCCGGGGCGGTCCGAGCCGTCGCGGTGGGTGCGGTGGTGTCGGCCGGATTCGTGGTGGTGTTCGGGTTCGCCGGTGCGCTTGTGAGCTGGTTCTCGGTCTCGCTGGCCGAATACGCGCCGTGGGTCACCATCGTGATCGGTGCGGTGCTCGCCGTGCTCGGGGTGGCCCTCCTCTTAGGGTGGGAGCCGACGTTCGCCCTGCCCAAGCTCGAGCGGGGCGGGCAGAGCCGGGCGTGGTCATCGATGTTCGTGTTCGGCGTTTCCTACGCGGTTGCCTCGCTCGGTTGCACGCTGCCGATCTTTCTCACCAACGTGGTCAACACCTTCGAACGCACCAACGTGGTGTCGGGCCTGGCGGTGTTCGGCGCCTACTCCTTGGGCATGGCCCTCGTGCTGATGGTGCTCACCCTGGCCCTGGCTTTGGCCCGCGAGGGCGTGGTGCGACGGATGCGCGGCGGCGTGCGGTACGTGCAAAGGCTGTCGGGTGGCCTGCTCGTGCTGACCGGCGCCTATGTCGCCTACTACTCCTGGACCGAGATCCGTACCAATCGAGGCGACTTGGGACCTGATCCCATCGCTGACCGCACCAATGATCTGTCCGCCCGGTTCCAGACGTGGGTCCACGACGTCGGCGCCGTGCGCCTCGGCCTCATCCTCGCCATGGTGGTGGTCACCGCCGTGCTGGTGGCGCTGTTGCGCTCGGCGATCGCCGCTGACCCGCCTGGCCTCTCGCCGTCGGGTCCCTCTCGGTCTGGTCCCTCTCGGTCGGGTCCCTCTCGGTCGGGTCCCTCTCGGCCCGGCCCGGAGCCAGATCCGAGCCCGGCCGACGGGCACGCGACCACGGCCGGGCAGCCTCCGGTCCCGGCACCGGTAGAGACCACGACGCCGGCTGCGGCGGCGGAGACTCCGAGGCGGCAGGGACCGCTGAGGCGGCAGCGGCGACCCGCCGCTCAGGGCGCTAGTCGCTCGATCACCCACCCGCCGCCCGGCCCGGCGTGAGGTCGGCGGTACCGGAACCGGTCGTGCATCCGGTCGGCTCGCCCCTGCCAGAACTCGTAGCGGTCGGGCACCACCCGGAAGCCACCCCAGTGCGGTGGCCGGTCCACGGGGCGACCCTCGAAGCGCTCGGTCACCTGTCGCAACCGCTCATCGAGGTGAGCGCGGTCGGGAACGACGTGGCTCTGGTCCGAAGCCCACGCCCCGAGCTGGCTGCCCCGCGGGCGGGCGGCCCAGTAGGCGTCGGACTCCGCTTCCTCCACCCTCTCCACCCGGCCCTCGACACGCACTTGTCTGGCCACCGGCAGCCAACCGAAGCACAAGGCCGCCACCGGCCGAGCGACGGCATCGCCGGCCTTGGCGCTGTGGTAGTTGGTGAAGAACGAGAACCCGGAGGGACCGAACCCCTTGAGGAGCACGAAGCGGGCAGTAGGTCGCCCCTCGGCGTTGACGGTGGCCAGAACCATGGCGTTGGCGTCGAACGGGTCGAGGGCGAGCCACTCCTCGAACCAGCGCCCGAACTGTGACAGCGGGTCAACATCCAGCTCCGATCGGCGGAGCGGCGAGCGCTGGTACTCCTCTCGCAACGCGGCCAAGTCGGCCACCAGCTGTGGATCGTCGGCGGTCATGCCCGGACCAGTACGCCCCAAGTTCCCCAACCCGCTTCGGCGGCCACGCCGTCCCAGCTCCCCGGCAGGGCCTCGGCCACGTCAGCGACAGACAGGTAGATCGGCGTGCGATCACCGCTGGTGTTTACCCAGACCACCACGCCGGCGGGGGCCAAGGCCCGGTCAACCTCGTCAGGGAACAGCAGGGCGTTCACGAGCACGATGGCGGTCGCCGACCCGTTCCGGAACGGCAAGCGGGCGGCGTCGGCTTGCACACGGGGCGCCACCTCGGCCGGTGCCCGCAGCAACATCTCCCAGGCCAAGTCGACTGCCACCACGTTGGTGAACCGCTCGACCAGCGTCGGCGTGGTGAACCCCGTGCCTGAACCGAGCTCGAGGCACGGGCCGGCCGGTTCGGTGCTCGGTCGGCCGACGGCGTCGAGACCACGGGCCAGGGCGTCGAGTAACGGTTCCTCCCGCCCGGGTGTGTCCCGGGTGTGCCACTCGGGGGCCAGGGAATCGAACAGCTCGGCCACCTTGGCTCGCCGTTCGGGCGTCCACCCGCCGGGCGCGAACGCCACCTGGCGGGTGACGGCCCGCATCGGGTGATCGGCGCTACCCCGTTCGGGCCGGTCCGGCCGAGCGGGAACCAGGCGCGGGAGCTCAGTGATCACGCGATGGTCCGGGCGCCGCGCAGGTACGGCCAGAGCACCTCTGGGACCGTCACCGACCCGTCGGGCTGGCGGTAGGTCTCCACGATGGCCGCCCACACGCGGGGCACGGCCAGCGCGGAGCCGTTGAGGGTGTGGACCAGCTCGGTGCCCCTCCCTCCCGCCGGCCGGTACCGGACCTCGGCACGACGGGCCTGGTAGTCACTGAGCCAGGACACCGAGGACACCTCCAGCCACTGGTCACAGCCCGGCGCGTAGACCTCGATGTCATAGGACCGGTGGTGGGACTGGCCGAGGTCACCGGCGCAGATCTCGATGATGCGATAGGCGAGACCCAACGCGTCGATGATGCTCTCGGCGCGGGTCAACAAGTCGTCGAGGACGGCCGGGGCTTGGGCGGGCGTGGCGTACGCAAAGACCTCGACCTTGTCGAACTCGTGGACCCGCAGCAGGCCACGGGTGTCGCGGCCCGCCGAACCGGCCTCTCGCCGGTAGCACGGCGAATAGGCCATCACACGCATGGGTAAGTCTCGTTCGTCGAGGACCTCGCCCGCCGCGAGCGAGGTGAGCGGCGCCTCAGCGGTGGGAATGGCCCAGAGATCGTCGCGTTCGATGGCGTAGGCGTCGTCGGCGAACTTGGGAAGCTGGCCGGTGGCCTCCAGTGTGGCGCTCAGCACCAGCGACGGTGGGCGCACCTCCTCGAAGGCGTCGGCGTTGCGGTCGAGAGCCAACTGGCACAAGGCCCGCGCCAGGGTGGCACCTTGGCGGCGGAGCATCGCGAACATCGACCCGGAGATCTTGGTGGCGCGCTCGATGTCGAGGATGCCGAGGGCGGCACCTGTCTCCCAATGGGGGACCCGCTGGTGGGCCGCGAACCGGTCGGCGTCGAAGCCGACAAGGCGCCGCACGGGGTTGTCCCTCTCCGACGCCCCGTCGGGCACGTCACAGTGGGGCACGTTCGGGATCCGCAATAGCAGTTGCCGCAGCTCGGCGGCGGCGGCCGTCGCCTCGTCGGCGAGGCGCGCTTCCTGTTCTCCCAGCTGGCGGCTCTCCACCTGCGCGGCATCGGCACCGTCGATGTCACCGCCGCCGCGCAACTGTCCTACCGCCTTGGACAGCGCTTTCACCCGGCGCCGAAGTTCGTCTCGCTGGGCGGCCAAAGCACGGTTGCGCTGGTCGAGCTCGTGCACCCGATCGAGATCGGCGGTACCGTCCCCGCGTCGTGCATACGCCTGCTTCATGGCATCCAGGTCGTTCCGGATGGCACGCACGTCGAGCACGAGCGGGCACGGTAGCTCCGCGCTGTCAGCCGTCGGTCACGGGTTCACTGCGAGCGGTCCCCGGCCACGCCACAGGAGGAACGCCATTCCGACTGTCACCAACCTGACGACCGGGTGCATCTAGGCCTTCAAACTCGGGGGTGCCCGCATGCGCTCGTCCCACGTCAACCGGGCCCGTTGTCTGCCGGCCGTGGCTGGGCTAGACCCGTCGCATGACGGAGAGGACGGCAACCGGCAGTCGTTTGCCACAGATTGCGGATCGACTGACCTGGCAGGCGAAGATCGACGAGCTGAGGGTCAAGGAGAAGGCCCACACCAGGGCCGGGGACGCACTGGCCGCCGAACGGCGCCGACTGCCGATGGTCGAGGTCGATCCGCAGACTCCGCTGATCGGTGCCGACGGACCGGTGACGTTGATCGACCTGTTCGAGGGTCGGTCTCAGCTGATCGCCTACTTCCACATGTGGCACACCGGCCGTCCGCCGCAGATCAGTGCGAAGGCTGCACCTTCTCCACGACCCACATCAATGAGCTGTCCTACCTGAACTCGCGAGACGTGAGCTACGCGACCCTTTGTGAGGGACCGTACGAGGAGAGCTCGCGCTATCGCGACTTCATGGGGTGGTCGGTTCCGTGGTACTCGGTGCCGCAGGACGCCGTCGAGCGGTTGGTCGCAGACCGGCACTTCGGCATCCTGGTCAGCTATCTCCGGGACGGTGACAAGGTCTACGAGACCTACTGGACCACCGGCCGAGGCAACGAAGTGATGGCGCCGTCGTACGGACTGCTGGACCTGACGGTCTACGGCCGGCAGGAGTTCTGGGAGGACTCGCCGGAAGGCTGGCCGCAGCGTTGGGGTAGCAAAGGGGGCCAGTTTCGGCTGGACGGCCGCCCGACCGCCCAATGGTCACGGATCAAGGACGGACGCAACGACGACCTCGGCGCGACGTCCGGCGGCCAATCTGGGCAGCACTGTCACTGAGATCTGACGACGCACCTAGAGCGAGCCACTCAACCGCCGTGAAGGTAGCCGGAACGGTTGTGCCTCGCGGGATGACCAGGTCTTTGCTGGCTTCCTCGATGCAGGCCCGGTCCATTTCCAGCCAGCCACCAGCGTCTGAACCTCATGTGCCGCACTGCCCCTGGCAGAACGGCAAGGTGGAGAGGTTCAACCGCACCCTCGGCAGCGAGTGGGCATATCGGCAGGTCTTCATCAGCAACGCCGACGGCGCAGCTGCCCGGCACCAGACTTCCTCGACTAGTCACGATATGCGGGTGATCCACCTGCCGGTCGTTGGGGCCGGTCAGGCTGCGGTCACCACCGCGATCGGAGACTCTCTTGGCGTTCATGCCGTGCTTG
>JAABUQ010010375.1_pt1 | contig 12224 bp, 10 predicted proteins | sample 5560001 | NCBI WGS metagenome assembly JAABUQ01 (sample SAMN10711888, study PRJNA513371) | rock metagenome | isolation source: Antarctica rocks | place: Antarctica: Victoria Land, Finger Mt nord | collected 2015-12-18
TTCGTGTGTAGCGCTGTCGCGGAGTAACTTTCCGATAATCTACGTTTCGCGCTTGGGACCGGTCCTTGATTTGTGTTGATTGATGACGCAGCCGCCCTCCCATATTGTCTGAGCTTGTCGAAGGACGTCCATCTTTCTCTGCGCGTGAAACTGCTCGACCGTTAGAGAAGTACCACCGTTTGGCATGCGCGATCATCGCTATTGGTTTAAAAAGAACGGTTGGCTCCACTGGACTCCGATTAGCTGGGAGGGTTGGCTGGCTACGGTCGTCTTTGCGGGAGTCGTTGGCGTGGATGTCAGTCTTTTGAATATGGAGTTGTTGCCCCGTTGGATGGGTTTAAGCTGGGCACTCGTTTGTGTGGCAGCCTTGCTCTATCTCATTGCAAAAACGACGGATCCTCAGGCGTGAATGATTACGGTGAACGTGAAACCATCATAGCGTCGCTTGTTGAGGGGATGCTTCGACGGGCTCAGCATGACACTGCGGACTTGTCACCCTGAGCTTGTCGAAGGGCGTGCTTCGATCAGGTTCACCATGACGCTGAACGTTCAGTATGACTAAAAGGAGCTGGCGGCGGCTGTTGTTGGTATTAGGCAATTGCCTGACACAAGTTCGCCGCCGACCATGGTGCCAATGACGGCGTGTTCCTCATTCCAAAACGAGAAGTCGGCGCGAGCACCGACCGCAATCAAGCCGATCTCTCGTTCGCAATTCAGCAATAGCGCTGGGGCTAACGTCGCCGCAACGATCGCGCGCTGGAACGGCAGTTCCGTGTACGACATATAGTTGCGCAAGGCGGCGTCCATTTGCAGGGCGCTCCCGGCGATGGTTCCGTCCTCGGAGCGCACCACGCCACCGTCTATCTTGTAACCAGGACCGGAGGGAGGCATATTATCGGTTGCGAGGACCACGCGTTTTCCTAAGGTGCGATGCAAGATATCGACCATGGCCGGTGCGACGTGATGTCCATCGCAGATGACCTGCACGGTAGTTCGCTCATCCTGAATAAAGGCGGCAAGCAACGAGGGTTCGCGATGATCCAGCGGCGGCATCGCATTAAACGCATGGGTCAGAGTTCGAAAGCCCAAGCCGATCGCTAGCATGCCTTCGCGATAACGCGCGGCCGTGTGACCCGCGGAACACACGATTCCTTGATCGTAAAAAAGGCGCGCAACGTCGCTCACGCCGTCCATCTCGGGCGCCATCGTAACCATAAGGCACGTGCCCCTAGAAGCTTCCATGAGCGCCAGTGCCCGTTGCTTATCAGCCGGGATGATCCATTCACCGCGATGGATGCGGCGGAACTTAGGATTTAAGAAGGGGCCTTCGAAATGAATGCCGAGGCAACGCGCACCTTGCGGCGCGCTTTCCTCCAAGTCATGCGCAGCTTCGGCCACTTCCGTCGCGGCGTGCAGCATCGATTCCCAGGGTGCCGTCATGATGCTGGCCACAAATGCTGTGGCCCCGCTTCGTGCGTACGCTTTGGAGGCAACAGGTACAGCATTACCTTGGTCGCGATTGAAAAGAAACTCATCCGCGCCGTTGGTGTGAACGTCGATCATTCCAGGGGCTACGGTTGTGCCGAAAGGAAGCAAAAAGTCGCTTGGCCCATCGCCCTCGGCAACTTCAGATATTCTACCGTTGTGCACCATGATACGGCCTCGCCGGGTAGTACCGTCGCCAAGCGCCAGCGCAGCGAAGCCAAGAGTGAAACGTTGAGACGTAGTCGGGGCCTCCGTGTCAGACCGCAGTTTCCCGCCACCTCGTAGTATTCCCACCCGAGTGTAGAAGTTAACGGCCTTTAAAAAAACGGCGCAACGATCGCAGCAGCGCCGGCGATTTGGGAGCTTGCGTTGCGCTCGCCGGTGCCTTTGCCTTCGTGCCTTCGGCGATACGGTCGAGTCGCGCAAGGCGTTGCATGTGCTCCTCGGCATGTACGGATAGCGTCGCGCTTAGTGCCTCGAGTTCATTCCAACCGGCGGGCGCACGTCCTGCGCGTTTTGCTTGCATGTGTTCGAAAGTTGAAATTGTAAAGATTCGATGTGGAGCAATGTTGCGTTGCTTTAGATACTGCCAAGCCAGCTCAACAACGTCGCGGCGTTCTTGCGACGCTTCGTTGTCGGCCAGAGTGTGAACGAAGGTCATCGGTTTATTCAGATCCGCGACTCGTCCGTACATTATGAGCTCGCGCTCGGAAAGCTGGCGGGAGAAGAGGCACAAAACTTCGCTCGCCGCCCGGGCGGCGACCATGCAAATTTCGGCCGTGCGCCCGTCGCCCATATCGAAAGCCGGCGCGTGCACCAAAACGAGCTGACGCGGAAGCTGCCAGGGCGTCTCTATGAGCACCGGATTGCGCGTCGCCTCATCGAGCGCGGACTCGATTTCAACCTCGGTCCATTCGCCGTTACCGCTCAAGGAATGCGCCCGCTCAATGGGACCGTACCTGACGTGAACGGGGAACGCAATTTCGCCCGCTGTCTCATCATGCAAGACGCGAGATCCGGCGATAGCATTAATCAGACTGGATTTTCCACGCCGAAGCGCGCCCAAGACGCAGACGCGCCAGCGCTCCGGTCGCAGTCCACGATCGTACGCGCTCTCATCGAAAGCCGTCAGCTCGGTGTGAGCCCGACGGATTTCTTCTGGGCCGGTTTGCGCCGGCGCCAATGTGGCATTACGTTCGAGGAACGCTCCGACGGACGCAGCAATCCGGTCGAATTCTGCGCCAAGTTGTCTGCGGTCGTTTTCAAGCCGCTGCGTTATCCCGGCGACCTCCAGCGATCGGCTGCTGGCCTGCAAAGCTCGATCGATGCTGCCGACAGAATCTTCGCGCTGTTTTCTTTCCCCCTTCGACAAACAAGCTGAGAGGTCATCAAACATTAGCGCGACTCTGTCGGTCAGGGATTCCACAAATTCTTTGATCTCATTGTCTAAGCGTGGAAAGAGATGCTCGCGTAAGTCTGCGCTCAGTTCGCGCTTCATGTATTGGCCTTTGGGCATGGCGGTGAAGCGCTGCGCTATGTCGGCTACGATATCCATTGCTATCGAACCAACGGCCTGGAGAACGATGGTTGCGCGCAGGGCGCCGGCCGCTTCTCCGCTCCACGCGCCGGCTCCCACACTTGCGCCAAAGGCCCGGGCTCCCGCACTACTCACAGAGAAGTCGGGATCCACAAACTGTTGCGACCGCTCCACAATCTCATTCAGGGAAGACACGACATCGGCCGCCAAGGTCGCGGCAAAATGACCCACAACTTCTGCTATCGTTCCATCGATGATGATATGAAGTTTAGCCCGATCTTGCAGCCGGGCAATATCGGCCGTATCGAAGGCGCGTTCCAAAGTGCTTTTCAACTCTTCATAGAGCTCCGCCCCCTGCCCCCTCGCGGTTTGCGAAACGCGCAGGCGCGCTTCGCGAATTTGTTCTTGTTCGCCGCGAATGAGAAGCGAGCGGGATTCCAGCTCCGGCACGAGTTCGCTGCGCCGATGCTGCAGCGTTTCCTTTGAAAGGAGAGGCATCTCGAGATCGCGCTCCAATTGTGCGCTCGCGCCGCTGACGACACGTTCGACACGCGCCAAGGCGGCACTTAAGCGAGTTCGACCGGTCGTCGCAACGAGCGAGGCATCTAACGCGCCAACGAACTCGTTGAAACGGCTTTGCGCGATGAGCTCTTCGGATTTGTGTAAGCGGCCTTCAGCGTAATCGCGAGCCGAAACGGCGTGCACGTACGTTCCGGGCGAATGAATGGCAGCGAGGGAGGCGATTCGCTCCTGCGCGCTTTCCCATGCGGGGGTGGATCCGTTCTGCGGCATCTGCCACAAGTCGATCTTCGTTTGTACTATAAAAATACTCTGGATGTGCCGCCGGATGATTCCTAAGAAAGCAGCGTCGCCTTCAGTGAATGGCTGTTGTGTATCGATCAAGTAGAGCACGGCATCTGCGGAGGGCAAGAACGAAAGCGTTGCCCGACGGTGAGCTGGATTGATCGATGCCAGCCCCGGCGTGTCAGCAAGGGAAAAGCCGCGTTGCAGAAACGGTGAATCGACATCGATGACGACGCGCGTCGGTGCCGCTGCCTCATCGCCGGTTGCAGCGTGCAGCATTCCTTCGTCCGCTCCAACTGCAATGAAGTGCGAAAGGCGATCCAGCGGTATCCGTTCTTGCCGCCCGTCTGCATAGAAAGCATATGCGCATTCTTCACGGCCATACTGCAGTTCGGTTATGGCAGCCGTTGACGGATTAATATCGGTGGCAAGAAGGCCTACGATTCGTTCTGTAGTGCCGGTTCGTTCGAGTCGAATCTTTCCGAGCAGAGCATTCAACAAGAAAGACTTTCCGCTTGAAAACTCGCCAACCACGGCCACAACAAAGCTTTCACGCTCTAGTCGAGCGCGTTCGTCGTCGATTTCTTGGGCGGCTTCCGCCGGAAGAAGCTGCTGCAATCTTCGTAAGCTTGCAGTGACCTCATCGCGTGCAAGCCTATAGCTCTCCATCGCGTCGGCGTCGATGGGCGTCACAGCAGTGCCCTGCAGAAACCCTGCGGATCGTCTACCGCTACGATAATTCCGGGTGCGGTTCTGGTTGAATAGAAGAGCGCCTGGACGTTCAGGGGGCGTTTGAAGCGTATTTCAACAGAAGGCGTTCCTGGCAAGGCCAGCCAGACGAGGCTGCTTTCGTTGCTCCGCTCGGCTGGCAGTTTGGAGCCATTTGCCATCTCAGCCGCTCGTTGCACCTCCTCCCGTGCAAACGCAAACGAAGTGAAGCAGCCGCGATGAAGGGTGACGTTGTTCCCTTCGATGCAATGCGGTCTCCGCTGGGCGCCGAGCCACAGCCAGAACATCCCCGCCAAGACGGCGACGTGCAGCACGTCGCTGAGAATTCGCACCGTTAGTGAGGGAAGCAGGAAGTCGAGCGCGATCATTTCCGGGAGGATCAAGAACGGCAGAAGATAAGGCAGGATTTGAACCAACGTCCCGCCCGTATACGAGAAATTTTGAACGGCCACTAGATACTATTCGCGGATGAGCGCTAAGGCCTCGTCGCGATGCTTCTCCATGAGTTCTTTGGTATCGCCTTCGACGTTGAGGCGCAACAGTGGTTCGGTGTTTGAGGGCCGGATGTTCATCCACCAATGCGGGTACTGAATCGTAACGCCGTCAAGATGATCGATCTGTGCGTCGCGGTAGTGATCTTGCAACTCTTCTAACTTGCCAGGAATGTCTTTTACGGTGCTGTTGATTTCGCCGGAGCGAAAACGAGTATCTATGGGGGCGATGATTTCGCTGACCGGCTTATTGGCTTCTCCAAACAGCTCGAGGCACTGCAAGAGCGCGATCATGCCTGAATCGGCGAACCAGTTGTCGCGAAAATAGAAATGGCCGGAATGTTCTCCGCCAAAAACGACATTGTGTTCGCGCATCGTAGCCTTAATGAGCGAGTGTCCGACTTGTGAGCGCAAAGGTACGCCGCCGGCTTTGCTTATGACTTCGGGTACGCTGCGGCTGCAAATCAAATTATAGAGTATCGTCGCGCCCGGATAATGCTTGAGCGTATTGAGTCCGACCAGTGCCGTAACCATATCGCCGCCGACTAGGTCGGCCTTTTCATCCACGATAAACATCCGGTCTGCGTCACCGTCGAAGGCGACGCCGAGATCGCAGTGGTACTGCAATACGGCCGCTTGAAGATCGCGCATGTTTTCGGGTTCGATGGGGCTGGCCGGATGATTCGGAAAATTTCCATCCAGTTCGAAATAGAGCGGAATCACTTCGCATGGCAAGTGTTTGAAAACATGCGGTACCGTTTCACCCGCCATTCCGTTGCCGGCATCGATGGCAATCTTGAACGGCTTGATTTTCTTGACATCGATGAAGGAAAGGCAGTGCTGCGCAAAATCGTCAAGGATATCCCGCGCTACGACGGTGCCGGCTTTGGGAGCCGTCGGAGGTAACGCGCCACGTACGATGTTGTCTCGAATAGTAGAAAGGCCGGTATCCATCGAGAGGGCAATGGCGTTCTCGCGCGTGAACTTCATGCCGTTGTAATTGGCGGGATTATGAGAAGCGGTGATCATCACGCCTCCGCCGTAGCCGTACTTGCCAACCGCAAAGTAGAGCGCGTCCGTCGACACCATTCCGATATCGACCACGTCGGCACCGGCTTCGTTCGCTCCGGCAGCAAATGCATCAAACAGTTTTTTGCCCGAGGGACGCATATCTCGTCCTACTGCAATAACCGCTCCATTGACGAGCGCTGCAAAAGCGCGCCCGATGTCGTGCGCTACGTCATCGCTCAGCTCCGAGGGGTAAATACCGCGGACATCGTAGCTTTTGAAGATGCTCGTGTCGAATTGAGTCTGCACGCCCAAATTTTTCGAACAAGCGCATGCCGAGGCCTGGCGAGCCGCAACGAGGGCTAAACATCAGGCGGCGGGTATATCGGGGCATGCAGCTTCCCTCCCCCAAGCGATTGAAGGAGCTTAAAGAGCATGCCAATGCCGTGCGCGAAGGGATTATCCGTTCGCTGCTCGCCGCAGGCTCGGGCCATTCCGCAGGCCCCCTCGACATGGCGGACGTTTTCACGGCCTTCTACTTTCACATTCTCCGCCACGATCCGAAAAATCCAGAATGGGAAGCGCGCGATCGCTTGTTGCTTTCGTGCGGGCATATTGCGCCCGTGCGCTATTCGGCGATGGCATACGCCGGCTATTTCCCAATCGAAGAACTGCTAACCTTACGCAAATTTGGCACGCGATTGCAAGGTCATCCGGAGCGGGTCCGGCTGCCGGCGGTAGAAACCACATCCGGTCCTCTGGGTGAAGGGCTTGCTCAAGGAGTGGGCATGGCACTAGCGGCCAAGCTCGACAAAAAAGACTGGCGCGTTTACGTGGTCACCTCGGACGCCGAGCATCAATGTGGCCTCCATTGGGAAGCGACCATGACGGCGGCAAAATTCCGCCTGAACAATCTCATCAATGTCGTGGACCGCAATTTCATTCAAATAGACGGCAGCACGGAAGATATCATGCCCCTGGAACCATTGGCCGATAAATACCGCGGTTTCAATTGGGAAGTTTTTGAGTGCGACGGCAATGACATGGAGGATTTCATCGCAACGATGGACCGGGCACAGCGCATCGAAGGAAAACCAAGCGTCATCATCGCTCGCACCGTGCCCGGCAAAGGCGTATCGTTTATGGAAGGCGACTACACCTGGCACGGCAAGCCCCCGAATCGGCAGCAAGCCGACGAAGCGCTGCGTGAATTACAGCAACAGCGCGAGCGAATGGTGGCGTCTCATGCCTAGCGTGAACGCAGCCAATTCGGCTGCCGGCATGCATCTGCTGGATTATACGAACGGCGATGCGCTCAAGCACGTGCCGACGCGCAACGGGTTTGGCGAGGGTTTGATCGAGGCCGGTAACCGGAACCACAACGTCATCGCAATCTGCGCCGACCTTTCCGAATCCACGCGCATGGAAGGCTTTAAGAAAGCGCACCGGGACCAGTACATTGAAATTGGCGTCGCGGAGCAGTTGCTGGTTGCGATGGCGGCGGGGCTCGCCGCGGCTGGTAAAATCCCGTTCATCGCAAGCTATGCGATGTTTAATCCGGGGCGATCGTGGGAGCAAGTCCGCACGACTATGGCGCTGAACGAAACCAACGTCAAGATAGCCGGCGCGCACGCGGGCGTTTCGGTGGGACCCGACGGTGCGACGCACCAAGCGATTGAAGACATCGCCATTATGCGCGTCATTCCTCACATGACGGTTGTGGTGCCCTGCGACGCAGTGCAAACCAAAAAGGCAACGTTGCGCGTGGCCGAACGATGGGGCCCCACGTATTTGCGTTTCGGTCGCGAAAAGTCGGCCATCATAACGACCGAACAAACGCCTTTTGAGGTTGGGAAGGCCCAGTGGTTGCGCGATGGCGATGACGTCGCTATCATCGCTTGCGGAATCCTGGTTTACAACGCTCTTGTTGCAGCGGAAGAACTCGCTGCAGAGGACGGCATGCAGTGCGCCGTTATCAACAACCATACGATTAAACCTATGGATGAACCGACAATCATCGCGGCGGCACGGCGTTGCGGGTGCGCCGTCACGGTTGAGGAGCACCAGATCGCGGGCGGCATGGGCTCTCACGTAGCCGAAATCCTCGCGCAGCACCACCCGGTACCCCTAGAATTCGTTGGCGTACGGGACAAATTCGGGCAATCGGGCGATCCTACCGAGCTGGTTGAGTACTACGGCATGGGTGTGAGCGCCATCAAGGATGCGGTGCGAAGCGCTCGGAAACGCAAGCCACTAGCATAACGCAATGCGACGCTGGGGCGAACGGCTCGGTGGTGCAGGAAATCTTACCGCGACGGCGATCCTCGCGTTCGCCTTAGCAATTTCTTTGATTGGTGGCCTGGCAACGCGCCAAAACATCAAAGACGCCTTCGATCGCGAGCGGCAGCTTCTCTCGGCTGAGCTGGCTTTGCAGCAACTCGTGACGCTGCAGTTGGACGAAGAGACCGGCGTTCGAGGCTATACCGGGACGCTGGACCGCACGTACTTGGAACCGTACTACGCAGCCGAGTCTCAATTTGATGGGGTCGAACGCGTCTTGCGTGCGGAAATAAGCAAAGAGCACCTTGGCGATGCGGGCTCGATTTTGGCAGATTTCGATCGGGTGCATGCTGAGTGGCATCGGGCCATTGCCAGCGACCTCATACGAGCGCCGCGTTCCCGCAACGCCGCAGAGATTCAAAAAAATGGAAAAGCGCTCATCGATGCTCAGCGATCCGATGCGGCGGCTTTACAGAGCGTCATTTCGCAGCGCCATAGCATATTAAGCCAGCAGTCTCAAGACGCGGTAAACCGCTCGTTCGTGTTGCGCGCGCTTTCTCTCGCGATATTTGGGATTTTGGCGATCGTGTTTAATCTCGTGCGTTCCCGCGTGAACCGGGAACTAGAACGTGAAAAAACGACCACGGAAACACTGCAGCGAGCCTTCATGAGCGAATCTGCGCCGCTGCCGAATTGCCTCATCGGGCACGCGTATGCTTCGGCGACGAAAAACGCGGCCATCGGCGGCGATATTTTTGACGTGTACCAACTGTCCCCAAGCAAGGGATTGATACTCATCGCTGACGTCAGCGGCAAGGGAATCGATGCCGCGGTCTTAACGGCTTTTATCAAGTTCACCATCCGTGCCATAGCGATCCGGCAAGCGGACCCCGCGGCAATCTTGACCGAGTTCAATTTGGCATTCCCGCGCGCGGTGAACAACACGGATATGTTTGTGTCGATGTTCGTGGGAGTACTGGACACCGTTTCCGGTCTATTGGTGTATGCCAGTGGCGGGCACGACTCCACCTTCCTGCGCCGTGGGAGCGAAGTGCAGCCGTTGCCCGTCACCGGCCCGATCATCGGGGTAATGCAAGAACCGTATGTTACTCGCTCGGTTGTACTAGATTCGCGAGCGCTGCTGGTCTTGGCGACCGACGGCTTGACCGAATCGCGCGATGCGCGCGGGGCGTTCTTGCAAGATTTCGGCGCCATGCGTTTGATTGCGCAAGGCAGCGAGGAGCCGCAAAGGCTAGCAGACGAACTCATTGCAAAACTACAGGCGCGCGGCGAGGGGCGTTTGCGCGACGACATTGCCATACTGATTATCAAGTTTTTGAGCCCGGTGCAAGAAGCGCATGATCCGATACCTGCGTAGCGCCGCCGTTTGTCTCGCTTTTTCTCTATGCTTGCTTGGGGATTGTTCTCGGGCGCTGGCTGATTGCAACATCAATAATGGAGAACGGACGGTTTTATTTTCTCTCAGTTACGACCCTGACGTTTTGGTATGGGATTCTCGGCAGCGGTTAATCGACTATGCCGCCGGTTCTTGGCAAAATACACGCGCGCTGTTGCCGCACGCTTTACTGGCACGTGCGGGTACGAAGGCCTTAGTGTTGCAGTGCCAAGGCAACGTCATCCATCCAAAGTACCGTATGGCGACCCAGGACGCCGTGGGCATAAAAATCACCTCAGGACCGTATCATGGGCGCTACGGCTGGGTTACTATCGATGACTTACAGCGCCGGCATTGAGGTAAAAAAAGGAGCCGCGCTAATGGTGCGCGGCTCCGGGAAGTCGAACGGAGTTCTGTCTATGGAGCGGACGGATTGCTTTGCGTGTAGTTCCCCTGTACCAACGATGCCTGGAACGCGGGCACGCTACTGGCGGCCCCTGCGCGCACGGTATCGCCGCCCGAGGTCGGAGTCGCTTCGAGGAACATCGTTGCACCGTCAATTAGTTTCGGGGTTTCTGTTGCGCCTGGTGAGAGCGGTGGAAACAACGACGTTGGCGGGTTGTTGGTGAAGTCTTCGGGTGGTTGTGGGCCGGCGAAGTTCAGAACGCGGGAACCGCTCGGCTTAACGCGCGATGTGACCGTAACCGGTCCACGAAGGACGACTGCGGGGTTGAAGCTGAACCGCGGATCACTCGTGACATTGGTACTTTGTGCAGCAACCGCAGTGGCCCATTCCTGATAGAGTTGCAGAAACGATTCACCCGTGACCTGAGAGACATTGGCAACGCCGTTTGACGACGATTGCACTAAGTTATTGATCGTCCCCGCGCCGAAGCGATCGTAGATATAGCGAAAGAAAAGGTAAGACATTCCGTAGTTGCCGGCGGTGTTACGGTAAAAGCCGTACGGCGAATCGAGATTCGTACTGAGTGGATCCCGCTGGTAACCCGTGAACGACGTTAGCGAAAAATTACCGGGTTCGTACAGATAAGCGTACGAGAAACGCGGGGTGTCGATCTGCATTCCGTTAGCGGCCAGATCTTCGGCCAGCATCGAACACCCCTCATCGACCCAGGAGTCATCACCGATGTTGTGCACGAATATCTTGCTCACTGCGTGAATGAAGTGTTGAAATTCATGCGATGCGGTGCGCGGCGCGTCGGAATTGTTCCAGAACGTTTCATTGTAAGGCGGTGGGGCACCGGGACTTGAGTCGGGATAATAGTCGCTGCCCATTACGAACATCGGCAGCGCGTTCGTTTTTGGAACCGTTCCTCCGAGGCAATTGACCTCTTGTTGATTCAGCAAATCGATAGCGAAAAAGTAGCCGCCCTCACCGGAATTAGCCAGCGCATCGGTGACCACCAGGTTAATGACGCCCGTACTCAGGTCAACTAGTGGCTGTTGCGTCGTCGCGGGGCTGCCCCCGGGATTGCACTGCTTGAAGCTAAGCGGATTGGAAGTAGTGGCCGGCCCAAAAACCCCCGTTTCTATGCCATAGTAACCGTCAAACTTGCCGGCGAGAGCAGTAAAATCCGATGTCCCGGGAGGGAACTGATTGTGATCCGCCAGCGAATGCTGATCCACCCAGACGTTGGCATGCGCGCTTTGCGCTTCGAGCGTCGCCGTAATCTTTTTGCAGGGACTGAATCCCGGGCAATCGTTGGTTCCGCCGCCCGGTCCGCCAGTGATGGTACCGGACTGAATGTAAAAAACGTGCGTATCGCCCGTAGCAAAATTGGGGATGGCACGCATGGCGCGAACCGACTGCGATGGCGCAACGCGTGGCAGGTGTGCTATCTGTTTTTCAATTGCCGCGAATTAGCTGCGGGGTACTTCGAAACGGGTATCGGGATCCGAATAGCGTTTGGAAGAAACAGGGGCGCGCGCGCTGCGCATCACCGCGGACGTCGAAAGCCCGCCGGTTTCCGTTTCAGTCGTTGCGTACTCCGTCAATGTCGGAGCGGGGGACGACGATTCCGCCGGAGTGGTTGCCGACTGCACGATGAAATTTGCGGCGGTCGAACTCGCCAGCAGCGTCGATCCGAGCGCATTGGTTGAAGGGAACGAGGGCAGCAGGGTAATTGGCCCGCTGGCGGGGACGAAGCCCGTCGCATGCGGTGGCGGCGTCGGCAAAATTCCTCCGCCCCCTCCCGAACTGCCACCCCCACCGCCGCAGGCGGCTAGAGTTAGGCACGATGCCATAGTCACCACGCAAACCAGCAAAGAAAATCCGCGCATCATGGTACCCCTTGTAATCTCTTGCCTTAGACTTTCGGCGCAGCGCCAGCTAGGACATGGAGACCTAATGAAGTCTTGATAATCTCCATGCCGATTCCATAGGTGCGTTCGAGCAGCAGTTCGGTAAGAACCTGGGAGGGGGTTCCGAACGCCACCGCTCTTCCGGTTCCCACCAGCAAGATTTTATCCGCAA
>JAABUQ010010378.1_pt1 | contig 12217 bp, 12 predicted proteins | sample 5560001 | NCBI WGS metagenome assembly JAABUQ01 (sample SAMN10711888, study PRJNA513371) | rock metagenome | isolation source: Antarctica rocks | place: Antarctica: Victoria Land, Finger Mt nord | collected 2015-12-18
CGTCGCCACCTTCGTCGCCGCCAGGCCGCTCGAATTCCGGGCGACCGACGCGGCGCGCTGATCGAGCCGCCGCAATCTGACCCGAGATCACCACGAAGGGGGCGGGCCGCGATGCCCGCCCCCTTTCGTCGTCCGGCGTGGCCGCGAGGGGCGATCGCGGACCCTCCGCCCGGCTCGGGATGACGACCGGCGGGTGCTGGCCTCCGACGGCCGGCGCTGCTACCTTCCACCCGCTCGAACCCCGAAGCCCGCCTGACGGCCGGGCCCGCCCCGGAAGACCGACCCCATGCCGATCCCCGACCTCCCCGCTCCGGCCGACCCCGAAGTCCCCGTGCTGGCCGAACTCGACCCGCTCGACCCGCCCGCCGATTACGCCTTCGAGGAGGAACTTCAAGGCTCGACCCCCCGCCCCAGGTCCGCCGAGCTGTCGGCGGGACTGCACGCCACCCGGCAGCGGAAGGCCGTCTCCGGGCTCCTGATCGCCGCGGTGATCTGCACGACGATCGGCCTGTTGCCGTTCGTCCAGCTCTGCGGGCTCTACCTCCTGCCGCTGGCCTACATCACCTGGATCGGGATCGGCCTGGGGGCCCTCGGGATCCTCAGCTTCGCCTCGCACAAGCTCAACAAGGGGCCCTACCGCTACGTCGAAGAGGGGCTCCCCCTAGTGGCCCGGATCCGCGACCTGAGCCTCAGCCCGACCGCGATCGTCAACGGCCAGCCGACGACCTACCGCTTCTTCGCGTTGATCCTGTACCGCGACCCCGAATCGGGCGAGCCCCGGCTCGCCAAGGTCTCCTCGAACGACGTCGGGGCGGGGTCGAAGGGGCAGCTCACCACGACCTACCGGGTGGGCGATTACGCGACCGCCGTCTACCTGCCCGGCAAGCTCGAGAAGAGCCTGAGGCTCTACGGCTTCCTCGACCTCAAGCCCGGCCTCGGCCTGGTCCGCCGCGACGGCCACAAGCCGGGGGGCGCGATCGCGCTGGTGGCGACGCTGTTGGGGGTCGCCGGCTTCTTCGGCATCCTCTTCTGGAACGTCTACGCCTTCGCGCGGTACGGGCCGTTGCAGTTCGACATGTCCCGGCTGGGCTGGCCGTTCGGGGTCGGGGCGGTGGTGCTCGGCGGGCCCTTGCTCTGGTCGATGGTGATGGGATCGCGCCGCGCCCGCTCGGGTCGCGAGGCCCGGAACGCCGAGGCGATCGCCCGGGGCGAGCCGGTCGAGCTGACCTCGCGCGCCAAGCCCGGTTGGCTCGGCGACTACGGGCCCCTGATGAGCCTGGTCGCCGTCGCCGGGGCGATCCTCATCGGCGGCCTGACGGTGATCTGCTGGTACCTCACGGCCAACGCCCTGCTCGACCGCTCGGCCCCGAAGTACCGGCCGATCCAGGTCGACGGCCTGGTCATGGTCACCCACAAGTTCCTCTTCCGCGAATACAAGATCAAATATCATTTCCTCGACGGCGACGCCAAAAGCCGCGACGCCTTCTCGACCCCCTTCGAGATGATCCGGCTCGGCGGCGAACGGGCCGTCGCCGAGGTCCACCCCGGCCGCTTCGGCCTCCCCTGGGTCAAGGCGATCCTCCCGGCCGGGGATGTCCCCGGCCCTTGAAGGCGGCCGAGGCCCGCCCTCGCGCCGGTTCTCGGGCTATACTTCGGCGCGTCCCCCGGCCGGCCGGGTCGATCGGGGGCGGTTCGTCCGAAGGGTCCGAAGCGGGTCGACCATCGTGCCTGATCCCGCCACCACCGTCGCCGTGGCGATCCCCTGCCACAACGAGGCGGCGGCCGTGGAGGCCGTCGTCGCCGAGTGGCGGCGCGCCCTGCCCGACGCCGAGATCGTCGTCTTCGACAACAACTCGGGCGACGGCACCGGCGCCCTCGCCCGCCGCCTGGGCGTCCGCGTGGTCGAGGTCCGCGACCAGGGCAAAGGGCACGCCGTCCGCGCGATCTTCGAGGACCTGGCCGACCGCGACGTCGTGGTCATGATCGACGGCGACGGCACCTATCCCGCCTCCTCCGCCGCCGAGCTGCTCGCGCCGGTCCTAGAAGGCCGGGCCGACATGGTCGTCGGCCTCCGCCGGCCCGTCGCCGCCGCGAGGGCGATGTCCCCGATCCGGATGGTCGGCAACCTCCTCATCAGCGGGGCGTTCCGGCTCCTGATCGGCCCCGGCAACCGCGACCTCCTCTCCGGCTACCGGGTCTTCGGCCGCCACTTCCGCGAGGTCGTCCGCCCCCGCTCGACCGGCTTCGAGATCGAGGCCGAGCTGTCCGGCCAGGCCGTCGCGCGCAACCTCCGGGTCGTCGAGATCCCCGTCCCCTACCACCCCCGGATCGCCGGGACCGCCAGCAAGCTCCGCGCCTTCCGCGACGGGGCCCGGATCCTCCTCGCCATCCTCCTCCAGGGGCTCCGCTTCCGCCCCTGGCGCCCCCTCCTCGCCCTCGCCGCCCCCGTCGCCCTGCTCGGCCTCGCCCTCGGCTCCTGGCCCACCGTCCTCGCCGCCGCCACCCTCGCCGTCGCCGCGGTCGCCCCGATGGCGTGGGTGGCCACCTCGCGGAAATGAAGACCGACTCCTCGCGGATCCGCGTCTACCGGGGATTGTTCGTCGAACTGCATCCACGAATGCCGCTCTTTTGAGCGATTCCGCATGTCCTTCCCCTCGGCACCGCCGGATGCTATCCATGTCGCGACCGCATTGAGATGGGGATTGACTCTCCTCGAAACGAACGATGAAAATCACTTGACCAAGCTTGATCGCACATCTGGAAATCCCACCCTGCGTATCAGGACACCAGGGCCGCGGGGTGGGCCCTTGCCCTTGTTTGATGATCTTGAACCAGAGGTGTCGTAGGTCGTCGCCCGTACCTTCGACGGCTAGCGCGAAATCGATCCCGGATCAGACCCACTTTTTCGTAAAAGCCACAAATCCTGACTCGGGTTGCCCAGGGCCCCTTCGGGGATCATGTCGAGGACGTCGAAACCTCGGGCGAGGGCCTGGCGGACGTAGGCGGGGGGGTGGAACGCGGCGCAATCGTTGCTGCCCTGGCGGCCGGCCTTCTGGACGACCGCTTGGCCGGATCGGTAGCGGTCCTGTTCGTCGGGGGCGAGCATGGGGAGGTAGTGGTCGCCGTGCGTGGTGATCAGGAGGTGGCCGCCGGGGGCGAGGACGCGGGCCAGCTCGCCCATCCAGAAGGCTTGGCCGGCCTCGGACAGGTGGGTGAAGACGGACAGGCAATAGATGAAGTCGAAGGTGCCGGCCTCGTGGGCGAGGGGGCGGTCGAGGTGGTTGACCCCGAACCGGGCGAAGGGGAGCCGGCGGGCGCACCAGCGGGCGAGCCTGGGGTTGTAGTCGGTCCCGTGGATGGCGGGCCCCCTGAGGTCGGCCCACTGGCGGGTCACCCGGCCGACGCCGCAGCCGAAGTCGAGGATCGCGCCGAAGTCCTCGATCGCCAGGCCGTTCCCGCCGAGGATCGCGCGGATGCTCCGCGCCGCGAGGGCCCCGGTGTCGAGGTACCAGGACACGTCCTCGGTGTTGGCGACCAGGTAGATCAGCCGGCCCGGCGGGACCGGCCGGCCCGACCTCCGCTCGGCGGCGCGGAGGGGGAGGCCGCGGAACCGCTCGCGGAGCCGGCGGGAGATCCGACCGGTCTTGCCCAGGGCCCGGGCCATCAACCCCTTGTCGTGCGCAAGCGTCATCGCGGAGGCTCCCCGGACCGGAAGGTATCGATGGCGGGACCTTCCTACCGCAAGGCCCGATTTCGGTCAAGCGGAAGCCCTTGGCGGCCCCTGGACGCCCCCGGCCGGTTGGTTTAGCATCGGTCGGCCGGCGGAGATGGGCGGTGGGCGAAGGTCGGAAGGGGGAGGCGTCGTGGTCCACGATCGGGCTTTGGATGCGGCCGAGGGGGGGGCGTTGGCCCCGGCCTCGGGGCCGCCTCGGTGGGCGATGACGACGTTCGCCGCGCTCTTCGCGATGAACCTGCTCGACTACTTCGACCGCAACCTGCTCACCTCGATCCGCCCGCAGATCGCCGAGGAGATGGACATCCAGGACGGCCGCTGGGGCCTCCTGGCGACGATCTTCCTGGTCAGCTACTCGCTGATCAGCCCGGCGATGGGCTGGCTGGGCGACCGATACAAGCGGACCTATCTCCTGGCCGGCGGGATCGCCGTCTGGAGCCTGGCGACCCTGGGCACCGGCCTGGCCCGCGACTACGGCCACCTCGCCCTGGCCCGGAGCTTCCTCGGGATCGGCGAGGCGACCTACGGCGTCATCGCCCCGACGATCCTCATCGACCTCTTCGCCCGCGAGCAGCGCGCCCGGATGCTCTCGGCCTTCTACCTGGCCATGCCCATCGGCGCGGCGTTGGGCGTGGGACTGGGTCCGCTGTTGGCCACCAAGCTCGGCTGGCACAACGCCTTCTTCTTCGTCGGGGCCCCGGGCCTGCTGGCGGCCCTGCTCGCCGCCTTCCTGCCCGAGCCGGTCCGCGGGGCGAGCGAGGCGGTCAGCCCCGACCGGCTCCAGGAGCACCAGGCCGCCGGCGCCCGCCGCGAGGACTACCTCGACCTGATGGTCAACTCGTCCTACACCTACGCCGTCTTCGGCATGGCGGCCTATACCTTCGCCATCGGCGGGATGCTGATCTGGGTGCCCAATTACCTCTTCAGCACCCGCGGATACCCCCAGGTCCAGGCCGGCCTGACCCTCGGCGTCGTCACCCTGGCCGCCGCCCTGGTCGGGATGACCGCCGGCGGCTGGCTCTCCGATCGGTTGGCCAAGGACCGCCCCGGCGCCCTCTTCGTGGTGCCCGGCATGGCCATGCTCGGCGCGATCCCGTTCGTCCTGATCGCCCTGACCTCGACGACGCCCTCGGTGATCTACGCCTCGATCTTCGCGGCCGAGGCCCTCATGTTCGTCAATACCGGCCCCTGCAACGCGATCATCGCCCACGTCGTCCAGCCCAACCTCCGGGCGGCGGCCTACGCGATCTCGATCTTCGCGGTCCACTTCCTCGGCGACATCTGGTCCCCCTTCCTCATCGACAAGGCCGCCGCCCTCTTCGGCGACCCCGAGACCATGAACAGCGCCATCGGCCAGGCCCTCAAGGTCATCGGCGCGGTACCCACCCGGGTCGAAGGACAGAGGCCGGAGAACATCGTCGCCGGGCTCCTGATCGTGGTCCCGGCCCTGCTCCTCTCCGGCGTCGTCCTGCTCGCCGGGGCCCGCCACCTCCCCCGCGAGATGGCCCTGATGCGGGCCAAGATCAAGGCCGCCCCGCCGAAGGGCGCCCCCGTCGCCTGATCGGCGAATCTCGATTTGTTTTCCCGTATCTCGACCGCCCCGCATAAGACCCAGGATCGCCCGACCATGACCAAGCCCATCCGCATCGCCGTCACCGGGGCCGGGGGCCAGATCGGCTACGCCTTGATCTTCCGGATCGCCTCGGGCGCCGTGTTCGGCCCCGACCAGCCCGTCTCGCTCCGGCTCCTGGAGATCACCCCCGCGTTGCCCGCCCTGGGCGGCACGATGATGGAGCTGGACGACTGCGCCTTCCCGCTCCTGGCCGACGTCAAGGCCAGCGACAAGGCGGCCGAGGCCTTCGAAGGCGCTGACTGGGTCATCTTCGTCGGCGGGATGCCCCGCAAGGACGGCATGACCCGAGCCGACCTGATCCGGGCCAACGGGCCGATCTTCACCAGCCAAGGCCGGGCCATCAACGACGCCGCGGGCCCCGATGTCCGAGTCCTGACCGTGGCCAACCCCTGCAACACCAACGCCCTGATCGCCCGGTCGCACGCCCCCAAGGTCCCCGCCGACCGCTGGTTCGCCATGACCCGGCTCGACCAGAACCGAGCCGCCGCCCAGCTCGCGATCAAGGCCGGGGTCGGGGTCGGCCAGGTCCGCCGGATGACCATCTGGGGCAACCACTCCGACACCCAGTACCCCGACTACAAGAACGCCCAGGTCGCCGGCAAAGCCGCCACCGACGCCATCGCCGACCCCACCTGGTTCGCCGAGACCTTCGTCCCCACCGTCGCCAAGCGAGGCGGTGCGGTCATCAAGGCCCGAGGCGCCTCCTCCGCCGCCTCCGCCGCCAACGCCGCCATCGATACCATCCGCTCGATCACCACCCCCACCCCGGCCGACGACTGGTTCAGCGCCGGAGTCGTCTCCGACGGCTCCTACGGCGTCCCCGCCGGCCTGATCTACTCCTATCCCCTCCGGACCGCCGACGGCAAAGCCTGGTCCATCGTCCAGGACCTCCCCATCGACGACGACGCCCGCACCCGGATCGACGCCTCCGCCAAAGAACTGGAGTCCGAGCGAGAAGCCGTCAAGGACCTCCTCGGCCCGGCGGCCTGACCCCGACCATCATCGATCCGAAACCGTTGACCGATCCCGCCCGATGGCCGATACTGGTTTTGTACAAAACGTTCGCCAACGACCGATCCGGGCCAGCCGAGACCCTTCGCCATGTTGAAGATGACCACCAGCGAGGCGAGGAAGAACTTCTCCGAGGTTCTCGACCAGGTCCGGAAAGGCGAGCGGGCGATCCTCAAGAAGCACGGCAAGCCGGTCGCCGCGATCGTCTCGGTCGACGACCTCCGGCTCCTCCGGGCGATCGAGAAGCGGCGCGACCTCGCCGCCGCCCGGGCCGCGATGAAGGAAGAAGGCCGGATCTCCTGGGACGACCTGAAGGCTGAACTGGGCCTCTGAGGCTCCCAGAAGATGCCTTATTCCGTCGCGTTCGTGCCATCGGCGGCCGACTCGTTGCGGAAGCTTCCCGCCAAAACCCGAGGCCGGGTCGCCGCGAAGATCGACGCTCTCCAGGTTGAGCCCCGACCGCCCGGGGTCGAAAAGCTCTCGGGCCAGGACGAGCTTTATCGGATCCGATCCGGCCGATATCGAGTGATCTACCGGATCACCGATGAAGTATTAGAAGTCCTGATTGTCCGGATCGGTCATCGCCGCGACGTTTATCGGGACCTTTGACGTCAGCTTGATCCGTCCGCCGCACCCGAGGTCGCGATGCCCCGCTTCCGTCCGCGCCTTCGGTGCCTCGGACGAGAGGATCGGGCGGAGACGCCTCGGGTTGTCCGTCCGGTTCATGAAGCCGGTCGCCCGGATGGTGATTCGGGAGTCGGCATGACGGCACGATCCCGCGAAGCGAGCCTGGCCTACTCCTAGCCCACGATGCTCCAGGGTATCGCCCGGGCGCTCGACCTTGGCGGGACGTTCGACTCCGACGACCCGTCGATGACCCCGGCCGAGGCCGATTGGTCGGCGATCGCGTCGGACTGGTGCGCCGTCTCCGCCGATCACCTCGCGGCGTTGGAGGCGTACAAAGCGAGCCTGGCCGACGAGCGGTGGGTTGGATGGCCCGGTCCCAGGCAAGTCGCTCGATCCAGCGAGGATACTCACATCTCATGGCTAAAATTCGGGACGATGCCCGAAAGCCGGGCTTGACCGATCGTGAGTCGCAGGGTACCGTCCGCGTTACATCCCAAGGAAGGGTTGGAGCGGGCCGTATTCCCGGGCGGGGCCTTGTTCCTTCGCAGGGTTTGCGCGATCCGTGCTCTCATGGAGGAGAAGTGCGCATGTCGTCCAACGATCGTCGAGCCGCCGCACGCCGTCGTGCCTGGGGGCGTGGCCCCGTTATCCTCCGGTTCGAGCCGCTCGAAGGGCGGCGGCTCCTGGCGGGGTCGTTGATCGGGGGGGGGCCGGACCTGCTGGCCACCTCGTTCAATACCGTGCACTCGGCGGACTGGGGCGACCTGATCCACGCCACCGGGACGATCACCAACCAGGGGACGACCGCGACCATCGCGCCGTCGGAGGTCGACATCTATGCGTCGACCTCGCCCACCCTCGGGGCCGCCGGGTCGGTCGGCAAGCTCCTGGGCTCGGCGGTGGTCCCGGCCGGGTTGGCGGTCGGGGCGTCGTACAACTTCGACCAGATCGTCGACCTACCGCCGTCGACGATCGCGGGCGCCTCGCCGACCCAGACGCTCTACGTCACCCTCAACGTGGACGCCAACGACGCGGTGCCGGAGGCCAACCCCGCCGACAAGCAGGGGCGGGGGCTGGGCCTGGACACGTCGGTCCTGACGATCACCTCGCATCAACCGGCCAACCTGATCGGCAAGTCGATCGGGGTCACGCCGACGGCCGAGACGACGCCGGGCACGCTCTCCTGGGGCGACAGCTTCAACATCACCGAGCAGATCCAGAACAGCGGCCAGGGGGATGCCCCGCCGACCCGGGCCCGGATCGTCCTGACCCCCTCGGGCGCCTCGCCGGGCGGCTTCGGCGACGTGACGATCGGCAACATCGACGTCCCGGCGGTCCCGGCGTTCCAGTCGACCAACGTCGTCGGCCACGTCGTGCTCCCGGCGGTCGAGCCGACCACGCTCGCCGGGGCCACCCAGTTCACGATCTCGATCGTCCAGGACGGCGACTTCCTGACCCAGCCGATCTACCCCCGCGTGGCCGACCAAGGGGCCGGCTTCGACCGGGGGCCGATCGGGATCGCCCCGGGGCCCAAGGCCAACCAGCCCCCCGCGGTCCTGCCCGACCTGGCGCCGGCGAGCGTCGTGGTCTCGCAAAACTCGCTGTCCTGGGGCCAACAGTTCCAGGTCGGCGCGGTGATCCAGAACGTCGGACAGGTGGCGTCGGGCCCGTTCCGGGTCCGCTTCGTCGCCACCGGGATCGGCGGCGACATCTCGCACGGGATCTTCCTCGGCGACACCACGGTCACCACCGGCCTGGCCGCCAACTCGTCGATCAACGTCCTCGCCTCGGTCCAGCTCCCGGGCAAGCTCCCCTACGGCACCAGCCTGGCCAACCCGGCCTATGCCCAGATCTACGCGATCGTCGACCCCGAGGAGAGGATCGACCAGACGATGCGGTCGAACAACATGTCGTCCTCGGCGCCGGTTTTGCTCTCGGTGGCCACCAGCGACGGTTCCACGCCCGCCACCGTGCCGACCTACCCGCGGAACATCTACACCGTGCCGGGCCTGGTCGCCCAGGCGGCCAAGAACACGGCCAAGGCCACCCTGGGCAAGCCCAAGCCGGCCAGCTCGAAGCCGGCCAAGAAGCACAAGGTCGACCTCCTGGCCTCGATCTCCGAGAGCATCTCCAAGACCGTCGTGAAGCAGATCAAGTCGATCCCCCACGGCGTCACCAGCTTCCTCAACGACCTCGGCGGCAGCGGCGGCTCGGGAGGGACCGCGGCCAACGCCGGCGCCTCCGCCGGGACCGGGGCCACGCCCGCCGCGCCCGCCACCACCACCAACACGACCTCCACCCCGGGCCTCTCGGGGGGTGGGTTCGGGGCATCGGGGACGGGGACGAGCGCCGTCGGAGGGTTCTGATCCAAGCCCATCGACCCTGGCGGATGGGCCGGAAGGGGCGGCTGGTATAGTCCCGGGAATTGCGAAGCGGAGGCGGATTGCTCGGATCGATCCGAGGTTGTAATCGACGGGATCGCCAAAGGTTCCGTCACTTTGCCCAGCTTTCGGCGACGGTGGTAAGAAACTTGAGTCATTTTCGGGAATTATCTGGGCGGTTTGTTGAAGATCGGCAATTTCCCCGCTAAAGTTGAGCACCGGCGACCGCGGGGGGATCGACGCGGGCCTGGGACAAGAGGGGTCGGGCCGGAAGTCGGCGTCGGCCCGGGTCCGGGCGGGCTGACCACGTAGTACCTCGGGAGCATCTGGGATGTTTAACGACCGGCGGAACGCGCCGACGACCGAGCCGACGATCGAAGGGGGACCGTTCGTCGAGGCCAGGTTCGTGCCCCAGCGGTACGAGCCGAACTATGCTTATCCCCTGCTGGTCCTGCTCCACGCCCGTGGGGGCGACGAGCAGCAGATGGTCCGATCGATGCCGGCGATGAGCTGGCGGAATTACGTCGGCTTGAGCCTGAGGGGCCCCGAGGTCGTCACCCGCCAGGGGCGGGCCGTCGGGTATGGGTGGGGGCCGGGCTTCGGCCGCCGCGATCGGGACCGGGGGGCGGCCTCGGCCGGCCTGGCCGCCGCCGCCGACCTCGACGCCTTCCGCCGCCGCTTCGCCGCCGACGAGCCCGACGCGATCGACCGGCTCGAGGACGGCCTCTTCGACGCCGTCCGCCAGACCCGGCGGTCGCTCCACGTCCACTCCGAGCGGATCTTCCTGGTCGGCTGCGGCGAGGGGGCGGCGGTGGCCTATCGCCTAGCGATGACCCACCCGGAGCGGTTCGCCGGCGTGGTCGCCATCAACGGCTGGCTCCCCGGCGGCTTCCGCCCCCTGGCCCGCCTGAAGGATTGCCGGGGGCTGCGGATCTTGGTGGTCCACGGCGAGTGGAACGGCCGGGTGCCCGTCGAGCACGCCCGGCGGACCGTCGCCACGCTCCGCGACGGCGGCCTCAACGTCGCCTTCCAGTCCTATCCGTGCGCCCACCGCCTGACCTCGCACATGCTCTCCGACGTGGATACCTGGTTGATCAACCAGTGCACCCGCGAGGCTTGATCCGCCGGGCGGCCCTCCTCGCCGCCCTCGCCTCGGCGGCGGGCGCGGGGGGGGCCGAGCCGCCTTCGGCCCCGATCCGGTTCGAGGAGGTCGCGGCGGCTTCGGGCCTGGCCTTCCGGTTCGACGACGGGTCGAGGGGCCGTCACGACCTGCCGGAGGTCATGGGCGGCGGCGTCGCCCTGATCGACTTCGACGGCGACGGCCGGCTCGACATCTACTTGTGCAACGGCGGGCCGATCGTGCCCGAGGCCGGGCGAGCCGACCCCCCTTGCCGCCTCTTCCGCAACGAAGGGGGGTGGCGGTTCGCGGACGCGACCGACCGGGCCGAGATCCCCGGGCCCTCCTACGCGATGGGGGCCGCGGTGGGGGATTATGACGGCGACGGCCTCGACGACCTCCTCGTCACCGGCTGGCGCGACCAGCGGTTGTACCGGAACCTCGGCGGCGGCCGGTTCCGGGACGAGACCGAGCGGGCGGGTGTCGGCTCGAAGCTCTGGGGCACCTCGGCCGCCTTCGCCGACCTCGATGGCGACGGCGACCTCGACCTCTACGTCGCCAACTACCTCGATTACGACCCCGCGCTCGCCCCGCTCTGCCTGGCCCCCGACGGCCGGGCCGACTACTGCGGTCCCGAGGAGTTCCGGGCCCAAGCCGGCCGGCTCTACCGGAACGAGGGGGATGGCACCTTCGCCGACGTTTCCCGGGCCTCCGGGATCGAGCGCCCCGACGGCCGGGGGCTGGGCGTCCTGATCGCCGACCTCGCGGGCGACGGCCGCCCCGATCTCTACGTCGCCAACGACGGGACCCCGTGCCGCTTGTTCGAGAACCGGGGCGGCCTCCGGTTCGCCGAGGTCGGCCTCGAAACCGGCGTCGCGCTCGACGGCCGAGGGGACTCGCTGGCGGGCATGGGCGTGGCCCTCGGCGACGTCGACGGCGACGGCCGGCTCGACCTGGTCGTGAGCAACTTCGTCGGCCGGTCGACCGTCGGCTTCCGCCGAGGGGCGGGTGGGTCCTACGACGACGCCTCGGGGGCGTTCGGCCTGGCCGCCCCGACCCGCCCCGTCCTCGGGTTCGGCCTGGCCCTGGCCGACTTCGACTCCGACGGCCGGCTCGACCTGCTCCAGGGGAACGGCCATGTCCTCGACCGAGGCCGCCTGGGCGTCCCCTTCGCCATGCGCCCGACCCTGCTCGGCAACCGGAGGGGCCGGCTCGTCGACGCCTCCGCCGCCGCCGGCCCCTGGTTCGCCCGAGCGACCCTGGCCCGAGGCTTGGCCGTGGGCGACCTCGACTCCGACGGCCGGGTCGACGCCGTGGTGGCCGCCCTCGGGGGGCCCCCGGCCCTGCTCCGGAACGTCACCGAAGGGGGCCGGTCGTTGCTCGTCGAGCTGGTGGCGAGCGGTCGGTCGGGCCGGTCGGCGGTCGGGGCGAAGGTCGAAGCCAAGATCGGCGGCCGGACCCTGGCCCGCCAGGTGGTCGGCGGCGGGAGCTATCTCGCCGCGTCCGACCGGAGGGTCCACCTCGGCCTGGGGGACGCCCCGAAGGTCGACCGGATCGAAGTGACCTGGCCCTCGGGCCGGTCCGAGACCTGGCGTGACCTCCCCGCCGGCCGGCCCGTCCGGCTCGAAGAAGGCCAGTCCCCCCGGTCGATCGAGGTCGGCCGTTGAATGAAGGAGGCCGGCCGACCGCCCGGGGATAGGGCGATCGGCCGGCCC
>JAABUQ010010379.1_pt1 | contig 12216 bp, 12 predicted proteins | sample 5560001 | NCBI WGS metagenome assembly JAABUQ01 (sample SAMN10711888, study PRJNA513371) | rock metagenome | isolation source: Antarctica rocks | place: Antarctica: Victoria Land, Finger Mt nord | collected 2015-12-18
GGTTGCGAAGGTCAACGTCGACATCGGTCATGGCGAGATGCGTGCTCCTGGCTACCACCGGCCGTGGCAGGGCCGGTGCCGTCCTGGCGCCATCTTGGTCGACGCCGCCGGCCCTGGTCGTCGTCTCGTTGTGGTCGTCTCCGTTCAGGTCGCGGGCCAGCGGCACAACTCTCGCGACCCTGTCAGCTGGCTCACAGCCGGCTCACATCTTTGTGGCCCACTCTGGGAACCGTGAACGACGCTCCCGTGCCCATGTCCCCACCTCGCGCCTCCTCTACCGCCGGTCGGCCGCTGCGTCGTGGCCGTTCCACCGCGGCCAGGACTCGCCGGCGCCTCGCTCGCCGCGCTCGCCGGGTGGTCACTTGCCTCAGCGCCGGCGCGTTCGTGTTGTTGGGCGGCTCGATGGCGGCGAGCGGTTCAGGCGCCTCCACCGTGACCCGTCCCGCTTCCACCGCAGTCACCCCGCTGACCGGTGCCGGCCCGTTTGAGAACCTGACCACGAGCCCACCCACGGACCAGTCGTCGTCGTGGTCGGCCACCCCGGCCCAGTCAGCCGCCGGTGCTACCGCCTCGGCCCACACGTCGAGCCACGCCAGCTGAGCGCGGCGATGTCCACCGCGTCTTGCCAGGCCCGCTTCCGGGTGATGGGCTCCGATGCTCACGTCGTGGTGTGCGGGACCGCGTCGCTGCTGGCATCGGCTCGCCGGCGGCTCGACGATCTCGAGCAGAAGTGGAGTCGTTTCCTGCCCGAGAGCGAGGTGAGCCGCCTGAACACCCATACCGGGACGGCAGTGGCGGTCTCGGCTGACACCGTCCTGCTCGTGCTGCGGGCGGTCGACGGGTGGCGGGCGACGGGCGGTTGGTTTGATCCGCTGCTGCTCGACGCCGTCCGCGCCGCCGGCTATGACCGCTCTTTCGAGCAGCTCGCCGCCCGAGCCGTGGGTACCGATGCGATGGATGACCGCGGCCGGACAACCGAGGAGGAACCGCAGCGACGGGCCGCCGGCGTGCGCCATGACCGGGGCCAGGTCATCGCCATCGACCCCGCCGCCATCAGTCCCGGCGCCATCGACCCCACCGCCATCGAGATCGATCGCGGCGGTCTGGTGCGGCTGCCGGTCGGTGCCGGCTTCGATCCGGGCGGTCTCGGCAAGGGCCTGGCCGCCGATGTGGTGGCAGTCGAGGTCATGGCCGAGGGAGCCGACGGCGTTTGCGTGAACGTGGGCGGTGACCTGCGGGTGATGGGCGAAGCGCCCGACGGGGCCGGGTGGCGAATCGACGTGGACGCCGGCGTGGAGCTCGGCGGCGAGGTCGATGCCGGTGGGTCAGGCGGCGGTCCACCGCTCTACCGAGTGGCGTTGGCTGACGGTGGTGTGGCCAGCACCAGCCGGTTGCGCCGGTGCTGGCGGCAAGATGGCGAGCACCGTCACCACCTCATCGACCCCCTCACTCATGCACCGTCACAGTCCGACGTGGTGGCCGTGACCGTCATGGCCGCTCAAGGGTGGCAAGCCGAGGTCCTGACCAAGGCCGCGTTCTTGGGCGGCGCCGAGGGTGGACGGCTGATCGAGCGGTGCCGTGCCGCCGCCCTGATCGTTCGCACCGGCGGTCGCTCGCTGACCGGGGGCCAGTGGGCGACGTGGGCGGTCGGGACGGCGGCATGAACCTGCTCACTAGCGGCGCGGCGGGCCGACGGTGAACGGGCGGCTCTGGTGGTACGTGGCCCGCGCCGGGGGCATCGTGAGCTGGGCGCTGCTGGCGGCCAGCGTGGCGTGGGGTCTGGCCCTGTCGTCGCGGGTGTTCGGTCGTCGCCCGCGGCCGGCCTGGCTGCTCGACCTGCATCGCTTCCTGGGCGGTCTGGCCGGCGTGTTCACGGCCGTGCACGTGGCCGCCATCATGTTGGACTCCTACGTCGCCTTCGGACTCACCGACGTGCTCGTGCCGCTGACGTCCAAGTGGCACCCGGTGGCGGTGGCGTGGGGTGTGGTCGGCCTGTACTTGCTGGTCGCCGTCGAGCTCACGTCGCTCGCCCGCCGGTGGCTCCCCCGGCGCCTATGGCGGGCGGTGCACTTCGCCAGCTTCCCCCTCTTCCTCACCGCCACCGTGCACGGCCTGTCCGCCGGCACCGACGCCCACGGCCCTGCGGTGTTCGTGGGCGTCACCGCGGTGGTGGCCGTCACCGTCTGCCTGGTGGCCGTCCGCGTGGAAGCCAGCCGGCCCGTGCCCGGTCCTCCGCTGGTCGCCACCGACGGGTGACGGCGACGATCTCGGCCCCGCTCCCTCGGGTACGACAAGTTCGGCGGGGCTCACATGGGCATGGGCTCAGGCTCAGGCACCGGAGGCGGAGCGGGCGCCGGCTGCGGCTCGGCCGGAGTGGGGTCGGGGCCCGGTGTGGGATCAGGCAACACGAGGTCCGGAGTGATGGGGGACATGGCGCGCCCCTGCCCGAGTGGCCCGAGCCGAAACGAGTGGGCCGGGGCGATCGCGGCGATCGCATCTCGGTGGCGGGTGGCGGGTGGCGGGTGGCGGGTGGTGGCGGGGCGGGTCACGGGCAGAGGCCTCGGATGGGGCCTACCGTGCGCCCCACGCGAGTCACACGGGGGCCATCATGTAGCTTCGCCGCCATCCCATCCGCAGGGGGCTCCACCGCCTGGCCCGCGAGGCCTTGGGCGGTGACCGAACGGCCCGCGTCAGCCCGCGGAGAGGCCCCATGGTGGCCTCGCTCATCATCTGGGTGATGGTGACAGCGCTGGCGGTGCAAGGTTCGTCGACCGTTCGCTCCTCGGGTGCCCTCTCATCAGCGCCAGCGCCATCGGCGCTCTCGCCATCGGCACTACTGGCCAGCGTCAGCGCACCGGCGCCCCGTGTGCTGCGCGTGGGGAGCTGGAACGGGGTGGCCGGCGACTTCAGCACCATCGTCGATGCCGTCCACGCTGCCCAGCCCGGCGACTGGATCCTGGTCGGGCCGGGCGACTACCACGAGCAGGCCGACCACGCGCCCGGGGCGCCGGAGGGCGGTGGCGCCGTCACCATCACCACTCCCGGGATCCGCCTGCGGGGCATGGACCGCAACGCGGTAGTGGTCGACGGCACCAAGCCCGGATCGGCGCAGTGTGACTCGGCGCTGGCCAGCCAGGACCTGGGAGCGCTCGGCTCCGACAACCAGCCGGTCGGGCGCAACGGCATCGTGGTGTCAAAGGCCGACGGCGTGAGCATCGACAACCTCACCGCGTGCAACTTCCTGCGGGCGGCCAGCGGCGGCAACCAGATCTGGTTCAACGGCGGCGACGGCTCCGGCCAGGTGGGGCTCAACTCCTACAGCGGGTCTTACCTCACCGCCACCTCCACCTCCTTCTCCGGAAACGACCAACCTCACGCCGAGTACGGCATCTTCGTGAGCAACGCCCGAGGGCCAGGGGTCATCGCTCACACCTACGCCAGCAACCAGGCCGACGCCAGCTACTACGTGGGTGCCTGCCCCGACTGCAACGCCGTCCTCGACGACGCCCACGCCCAGCACTCGGCCCTCGGGTACTCCGGCACCAACTCCGGTGGCCACCTCATCGTGCAGAACTCGGAGTGGGACGACAACAAGGTCGGCATCGTGACCAACAGCCAGAACAACGATGACGCTCCCTCGCCCCAGGACGGCTCGTGCCCCAACGGTGGCACAGGGCCCACCGGGAGCAGCTCTTGCACGGTGTTCCGCAACAACCGGATCCACGGCAACAACAACCCCAACGTGCCGTCGTCTGGCAGCGCCAACCTGGGACCGGTGGGGACCGGCTTGGTCATCGCTGGAGGCCGCCACGACACGGTGGTCAACAACCAGATCTACGACCAGGGGGCATGGGGAGTCATCACCGTGCCGTTCCCAGACGACGACACCCCACCGCCCGTCGCTCACTGTGAGGGCGGTACACCCAACTTCATCGTCAAGTGCTACTACGACGACTACGGCAACGAGATCGCCGCCAACGTCTTCTCCCGGGTCGGCACGTTCGGCAACGAGAGCAACGGTGACCTGGCCGATCTTTCGGGGCAGAACACGCCCGGCAACTGCTGGCACGGCAACCTCGACGAACCGCTCGGCCCGGGCAGCGACATCGTCGGGCCAGCGTCAGAGTCGCCGGCGAACTTGCAGGCCACCCACGCCACCTGCGGGGCGCCCAACGCCGGGGCCGACCTCAGCAGCCCGCTCGCCGCGCAACTGATCTGTGCCACCCAAGCCTTCGGTCCGTGCGCCGATCAACCAGGGCATCACTACCCGCGGGCCACTCAGGTCACGTTGCGCCCCCTTACCTCCCAACCCACCATGCCCCACCCGTGCACCGGCGTTCCCACCAACCCGTGGTGCCCGGCCGTGATCCCGCTGCCCGGGACGCAACCGCCCGTGACGCAACCGCCCGTGTCCCGGCCGCCCGTGTCCCCGCCGCCCGTGTCCCCGCCGCCCGTGACCCCACCGCCGGTGTCCCCACCGCCGGTGACACAGCCAAACGAGCCGGTTCCTCCCTCCGCCCCCATGCCGGCACCTGTCGCGCCCGCAGAGGCGGTGACGGCGGCGCCGCGCTTCACCGGCTGAGCGGCTGTCCTCGCACGGCGGTCACGGTGGTTGCGATGCCGCCGCGCACGTGCTGCACCAGCGTCACCTCCACCGCCTCTGCACCGCTGGCCTCGATCACGTCACCGGCGATCCGGTCGGTCAAGTGCTCGGCGAACATCCCCGCGTGGCCCTGGAACGTGGCCAGGTAGAGCTTCAAGCTCTTGGTCTCGATGGCGCGGCCCGCCGGTCGGTACACGATGGACGCCCGGTACAGGTCGGTCTGGCCGGTGACCGGACAGCGACAGATCAGCTCGTCGGTGCTGAGCTCGATGCGCACCACCTCGGCGGCGACGGGGAAGCACTCGATGCGGTGTTGGGGAACCATCGGTCCCCGCCCCAACACCGTCAACCCGTCGCGGCCGTCGCCGTCCTCGTCGTGGTTCTCGGGCTGCTCGTCGTGGGTATCAGGCATCGATCGCCGATGGTACGGGCCGTTAGCGTCGCGTCGGTGGCTGCCGACGCGAACCAGCAAGCCGTGGTCCTGCTCAGCGGGGGTCTGGACTCGGCCACGGTGGCCGCGCTGGCGGTGCGTGACGGGTTCGCCGTGCACGCCTTGAGCTTCCGCTACGGGCAACGCCACGCGGTCGAGCTCGACGCCGCCGCTCGGGTGGCATCGTCGGTGGGGGCGGTGGAGCATCGCGTGGTCGACGTCGACCTGCGCTCGTTCGGGGGGTCGGCGCTCACCGACGACATCGACGTCCCCAAGGGCCGCGCCGTCGACGAGATGGCTGGCTCCATACCTGTCACCTACGTACCTGCCCGCAATACCATCTTCTTGGCTTTCGCCTTGGCGTGGGCCGAGGTGCTGGGTTCCACCGACATCTTCCTCGGCGTCAACGCCGTCGACTACAGCGGTTACCCCGACTGCCGGCCCGAGTACCTCGAGGCCTTCCAGGCCATGGCCCGGTTGGCCACCCGGGCGGGAGTGCAGACAGGAGCGCAAGCGGGGGTGCGAGGAGGTGCCGGCGCCCGCCGCCTCACGATCCACGCCCCGCTCCTGCACTGGTCGAAGGCCGAGATCATCCTGACCGGCACCGAGCTGGGCGTCGACTACGCCGTGACCGTGAGCTGCTATGACCCGGCCCCCGATGGGGCGGCCTGCGGCTCGTGTGACAGCTGCGCCTTGCGCCACAAGGGTTTCCTGGACGCTGGCTTGTCGGATCCGACGCTTTACCAACCGAGCGTCGCCCGAGCGGAGAGCCCGTCGTGAGCTACCGGGTGAAGGAGATCTTCGCCACCCTGCAAGGCGAAGGAGCCCAGGCCGGGAGGGCCGCCGTGTTCTGCCGGCTCGCCGGTTGCAACCTCTGGAGCGGACGCGAGGAGCACCGACCCAGCGCCGTCTGCTCATTCTGCGACACTGACTTCCTGGGCACCGACGGCACCGGTGGCGGGCGGTTCGCCCACGCCGAAGACCTGGCCGGGGCGGTGGCCACCTCGTGGCCTGGCGTCGAGGTCCATGAGTGTGACGGGGCGACCACGACGCCGCCACCGTCCTCGCTCGTCGCCGGCCGTCCACTGGTGGTTTGCACGGGCGGCGAACCGCTCCTGCAACTCGATCGGGCGCTGGTCGGCGCCTTCCACGGCCGCGGGTTCGAGGTGGCCGTGGAGACCAACGGCACGTTGCCCGTCCCCGACGGCGTCGACTGGGTGTGCGTGAGCCCCAAGGCCAGTGCTGACTTGGTGGTCGAGACCGGCGACGAGCTGAAGCTCGTGTTCCCTCAAGCGGGAGCACCCCCCGAACGGTTCGCCCACTTGGCCTTCGGCCGCTTCTCCCTCCAACCCATGGACGGCCCGGACCGCGAGGCCAACACCGAGGCCGCCATCGCCTACTGCCTGCATCACCCGCGGTGGCGCCTCAGCGTGCAGATGCACAAGTACGTGGGCATCCGGTGAGGATGCGCAGCGGGTGGTCGACCGGACCAGCGGACCGGACTTGTGTGCCGCCAGCTGGGCGCTTGTGATGCCAGCTGGGCGCTTGTGATGCCAGCCGGGCGCTTGTGATGCCAGCCGGGCGCTTGTGATGCCAGCCGGGCGCTTGTGATGGAGGTGTTCAAGGAGCTCGGGTTCGAGGCCGCCCACCGCCTGCCGCACGTCGCCGCCGACCACAAGTGCGCACGGCTGCACGGTCACTCGTTCCGGGTGGCCGTCCACGTGGAAGGCGAGGTGGGTGCCGAATCGGGTTGGGTGACGGACTTCGCCGACATCGCCGCCGCCTTCCACCCCGTCCACGCCGCGCTCGACCACCGCTACCTCAACGAGATCGACGGCCTCGAGAACCCGACCAGCGAGCGGCTGGCCCGATGGATCTGGGAGCGGTTGCAGCCGGCGCTGCCTGGCCTCAGCCAGATCGTGGTCCGCGAGACGTGTACCAGCGGCTGCATCTATCGCGGTCAGTAGGCCAGTAGATCATCAGTAGGACGGTGCGGTTCGACGGGTGAGCGCGGACGTGAGGCACGGTACGGTCCTCGAACCCCGCACAGCGTCGCTGGCCAGCTCAGCCGCCAGCGCGTCAGGAGACGCCATGGAACCCGACGACGCCAGCCCCGCCCATGACCTCAGCGGGCGCCACACGACCGAAGCTCCCGACCCGCCGGCGCCGGATCTGGCCTCGGCCACGATCAGCGGCGCCCACGAGCAAGAACCTTTCGGGGCCTCCACGCCGGCCAGCGATCCCGTCGACGCCGCGCCGACCGCGGCCATGTCGGTGGAAGACGAGACAACGGCGCCCCTCGAAGCCGACGAAGCCCGACTCTTGGGTGGCGTGACGCCCGACGCCATCGCCACCGAAGCTGACGGCCCCGATGCGGTGACGGCAAACCAGGCGGATGCATCCGACACGGGCAGCCCCGACCGACGACCGGGGACAGCCGGCCAGCCCGACCCCGCCCGCCTCGGCACCGACGCCCCGGCCGCTCCCGGCGCCAACGGGTCCGCGCCCGATGCGCCTTCGGTGTTGCCCGCGTCGCCCGGTCAGCTGGTGACGGCGGCCGCCAACTCGGTGGTGAGACGGGTCGTGCCGGTGGTGAGTGTGGCCGCCATCGCTGCTCTCATCATCCGGAGCGTGCGCCGCCGCTCTCGCTGACACCGTCGCTCTCGCTGACACCGCCGCTCTCGCTGACACCGTCGCCCGTCCCGGCCGCCCTGTGAGCCCCGCCGGCGGCGTCCTGGGTCACGGCGGGCACTGCGACCCGGGCGGCGGGTCCGAAGCGGCTCGGCGCCACCGCCACAAAGGCGGCGCTCGCCGCCAGCACCAGCAGCGCGTGCCGTAGCCCCAGCCCCCGGGCCAGCCAACCCACCAGGGGCGGCCCCACCACGAACCCCAGATACCCGATGGCGGTGACGCCACCAACCACGAGTCCCGGTCGCTCGAACCCCGCGCTGGCGTGGGAGATCAGCAACGGCCAGCACACCGAGATGCCGGCGGCGGCCAGGACGAGCCCCACCACGGCGCCGGCGGTGGGGGCCACCGCGAGCAACACCAACCCGAGGGTGGCCAGTCCCGCTCCCAGGCCGACTCCCCGCTGAGCGCCTAACGCCCCCGCTGCAGGCCCGAGCGTGATCCGGGCCACCGTGGCGACGGCCGCTCCCATCAGGTAGGCGGCGGCGCCCACGAGCACCCCCACGTCCAGGCGCTGACGCAGCACCAGCACGCCCCAGGTGTCGATGCCCCCCTCCACCATGGCCCCGCACGCGAACACAAAGGCGAGCAGGGCGAGACCTTCGGCGCGCACGGTTTGAATGGCGCCAAAGAGGCCGTGCCCGCCACGGCTCTCCGCCGCCAGGCCGGCGGGAAGGTCGGTGCGCTGTACCCAGGCCACGTTGGCGACGGCAAGAGGTACCGTCGCCGCCAACGCCCAGCGCCAGCTCAGGCCGGCGTGCAGCAGCAGCCCGGCACCCGCCGCCCCGGCCACTGCACCGCCGTTGAACCAGGCGTGGAAGCGCACCAGCTGGCCCGGTCGATCGGCGAGGCCGGCTACGGCGGCCACGTTCATGGTCACGTCGACCGCTCCACCGAGGGAGATGGCGACCACGATGGCGGCGGCCAGCCACAAACCCGAACCGGACACGCTCACACCGAGCAGCGTCAGGCCCCAGGCCGCCAGTCCCCACGCAAGCACCCGCCGGGTGCCCCACCGTTCGGCCCAGCCGCCGGCCAGCGCGTTGACCATGGCCGAGCCGGCCAGGGCCACCGCCAGCACCAGCCCGAACCCGCTCGCCCCGAAGCCGAGGGCACGCTCCACGTCGGCGGTCACCACCGCCCACGCTCCGACGAAGAAACCGAGCCCGGCGAACACCGACGCCACCGGTCGCAGAGCCCTCGCCACTGCGCCGAGCCTAGAGATCGACCCTCCCGCGCCGTTCACCGAGGAAGGCACCGGCACGGGGCTCCGCCCCTGACCCGTGGCCCTGCGACGCAGGATGAAGCCTCTCGTCCGTCCGGCTCCAAGGTCGCTTCGGTCCCGGGTGGACGGGCTGTCTTCGGGTCCGCGGCACGTGCTACAAGGCGCGACTTGCGACCCCAAGACGGCTCGCGAGGCGCCGAGAGCGCCGCCCTACCCTGGGGCGATGACCGGTCGCGCCACCAAGGTGGTCGCCGGGGGCGTCGGGGCGGCGAGCGTGGTCGGGGCGGTGACGGCGGCGGCCCTGTGGTCGGACCGGGACCGCCGCACCCAGCTACAACGGTCGCTCCGGGTATGGCGGCTCACGGCTCGGCGTGGCGCCCACTGGGCGGTGATCCGCCTGCGGGGACGGCGGGCCGACGACGCGGCGCGTCAGGCGCTGGAAACCGGCTTCGCCATCAAGACGGCCCAAGACGTGGCCAAGGAGTTGGGCCAGATGAAGGGGGTCATCATGAAGGCAGGCCAGATGCTGTCGTTCATCATCGACGGCCTGCCCCCGGAGGCACAGCAGGCACTGGCCCAGCTCCAGGCCGACGTGCCGCCGATGGCCCCCAGCCTGGCCGCCCAAGTGGTCCGTGAGGAGCTGGGCGATGAACCCCAGCGGCTCTTCCTCCAATGGGAGCCTGAACCGGTCGCCGCTGCCTCCATCGGACAGGTCCATCGGGCTGTCTTGCATGATGGTCGGGTCGTGGCCGTGAAGGTGCAGTACCCAGGCGTCGACCGGGCCATCAAAGGCGACCTCGACAACGTCGAGCTCCTCTACGGCATGTTCTCGTCATTTGCGCTGAAGAACATGGACGTGAAGGGCGTCGTCGAGGAGCTTCGAGACCGCATGGCCGACGAGCTCGACTACTGCCACGAAGCGGCCTGCCAAACCGAGTTCGCCACGCGCTACGCCGCTCACCCCTTCATCCACGTGCCCGCCGTCGTGCCCGAGCGTTCGTCGCAGCGGGTGCTCACCAGCGAATGGGTCGGTGGTCGCACCTGGTCGGAGTTCGACGCGTGGGCCAACGACGGTCAGCGCCAGCGAGCGGCCGAGGTGCTGTTCCGGTTCGCCCAAGGTTCGATCCACCGCCACGGCGTTTTCAACGGTGACCCCCACCCGGGTAACTACCGCTTCCACGACGACGGGTCCATGACCTTTCTCGACTTCGGGCTGGTCAAGCGGTGGACGCCCGGCGAGTGGGAGAGCCTCACGCCGGTCCTCGATGCCGTGCTGGCCGGGGACCCCGTCGCCGTCACCGACGCCCTGGTGTGGGCCGGCTTCCTCTCTGCCGCCCACCGGGCCGACCCTCAGTTGGTGTTCGACTACGTGAGCTCGCCCTACGTGCCGTACCTCACCGACGAGTACACGTTCGAGAAGGGGTTCACCGGTGAGGTGCTGGCCAAGCTGGTCGACCTCACCGGTCCATACGCCGAGGTCATCCACGAGCTCAACATGCCGCCGTCGTTCGTGATCCTCGACCGGGTGGTCTGGGGGGTCAGCGCCCTGCTGTCGAGACTCGAGGCCCGCAACCGCTGGCGGGGCATCCTGGCCGAGTACCGCACCGGTGCCCCGACCTGCACGGAGCTTGGCGAGCAGGAAGCGTCCTGGCTGGCCTTACGCGACGGCTGCCCACTCCGGGCGTCAGAGCTCGCCGGGGACGGTGAGGCTGATCACCTCCGGGTCGACGAGGACCACCCGGTCTCCCAGGGTCACCGTCACAGCCGCTTCCGGCGCGGCCAGGCCAGCTGACTCGACGCCGGCGTGCACCCAGCGGCCGCCGAGGTTCGGTATGCGACCGGCGTCGGACCCCAAGTGGTGCTCGAGGTTGTAGATCACCCCGCCGTGGGTGATCACCAGCACGTCGCCGTCACCAGTAGGCGCGACGAGGCGGAGGAGCGCGGCGAGCGTGCGCTCGAGCAGGTGCTCGTCGCTCTCCCAGCCGGGTGGGCGACGCTCGGCGAGCGACCCATCGACGGGACGGAGCCGGGTCCGAACCGGGTCATCGGACAGGCATCCGGGCCACCGCTGGTGGATCTCCTGGCGGGTGAGGCCCGACCACTCGCCCACCGACCGCTCCCGCCAGCCCGGATCGACCACCACTGGACCGACCCCTAACGCCTCGGCCATCACGTCGGCGGTCACCGACGCCCTTTGCAGGTCCGACGCCACCACCGCCTCCACGCTGCCCACCGCGTGCGCCGCCAACGCCGCTTGGCGCAAGCCCAGGTCGGTGAGAGGCGGATCGGCCTGTCCCTGCCAGCGGCCCTCGGCGTTCCACGCTGATTCGCCGTGGCGCACCAACAGGACGTGAGCCATGGCGGTGGACGTTACCGAGCGACCGTTCAGAGCCCGTTCCGGCCCTCAACCGAGGCCCGGCTGAGGGACGGCTGATGGGCAAGTGGGTCGAAACGGTCGAGTGTCATAACATCGCCAGGACCTATGGCCGTCCTGCGGCTCTTTGCCGCTGCCCGTGATGCCGCCGGAACGGGTCGGGACGATGTTCCCGGTACCACCGTGGCCGAAGTGCTCCACGCGGCGCGCACGCGCTACGGCCCAGGGTTCACGGCCGTGCTCGAGCGGTGTCAGGTCTGGCTCAACGGCGAGACGGCTCCGCCCCAGACGGCGGTCGTCGACGACGACGAGGTGGCGGTACTCCCTCCCGTGTCAGGTGGTCTGAGCTGAGCAGGACCTCGCCTTCTGTCGCTGAGCGCGTCGACGGCCCCCCTCGAGAACCGGTGCCGCCGTCAAGCCCGCCTTCGCCCCGACCGCCCGGCACGGGCCGACGCCGGAGGCCGCTGCCACGCGACCCCCGCGCCCGCCGCCGTCCCCTTCCTCCTGCTTCGGGCTCCAACCCAGGGATGCGGCCCGCTCGGGCCCGTCCGTCGGCCAGCGCGTCACCGGATGGCGCCGTGGCTCCGGTGGCGCGAGGCGTAGAGGGTGCCGTTGCCCCCAGGGGCGTGGCCACGACCGTTCGTGTGTCGCCCACGCCCAAGCACCCGGCGGCGCCGAGCGGTCCGAGTGCGCCGAGCGGTCCGAGCGGTCCGAGCGCGCCGACGCGTCCCCCCGGGCCCGCAACGCTGACCGGCCCGCCAGCGCCGACCGAGCCAGCGACGCCGACCGAGCGGGCCGCGCCAGCGACGCCGACCGAGCGGCCCACTCCAACCCGACCGCCCGCTGCGACGGGGCCGCTTACCTCGGCCCGGCCGACGACTGCCGCCGCGCCGACC
>JAABUQ010010380.1_pt1 | contig 12215 bp, 17 predicted proteins | sample 5560001 | NCBI WGS metagenome assembly JAABUQ01 (sample SAMN10711888, study PRJNA513371) | rock metagenome | isolation source: Antarctica rocks | place: Antarctica: Victoria Land, Finger Mt nord | collected 2015-12-18
CCAACTACACGCAACTTCATCAGCAACAATTGACTCTCTTCGCCGCCCCTGAGCCAAAAGACCTTGACACCAAAATGTAGACTCCTTCATTCAAATACTCCGTAGCTTGCTGCGGAGATTCTTTATTTCGAGAAAACCCGACGCCACGCGGGGCGACAAGCTCACGGGTTAAGCGAGAGATTAGCGTTTGAAACCCAACTGGCGGAAAGTCGAAGCGAAAAACAGGCGAAATACGCAAAGGAAAATCTGCGCGACATTAGGAATACAAGTGAACCAATAGCGCCTGTTTTTCTAACATCGGAGCAACTTCCCGCGACGTTTGGGTGTTATCGGCCCGGTTGCAGCGTGGTTGCTCGAATTGATGTATTAGTCCCACGCGATGTCGAAGACCAACTGCGAAAAAAAATGCAAAAGGAATGGATGAGGCAAGAAGCACGGCTTTATCCGCGACGGCCAAAGCGCGGCGATGAAATTTCATTCCCACTGCTAACAAAAGAAGAACTTTTTGGTTAACCTATCAATAGCCTCTAATGGCAAACATCACATTCAAAAACTAAATAAAGTGCTGCCCATGTCTCAGCACTCAAAACGAAATGGCGACGACCTAACGCCTTCTCTCAAATCACGGCTCGAACTTCGAGCGATCTCCAAAAGCGCCCCGCGCGGATTAAGTGAAAAGAGAAGACGACGGGTTGTCGTCTTCTCTTTAGGCCGCCTCGAAAGCGCCGACCCGATAATTTGAACAAAAAAATAGCCCGACTTCCAAGCTTGGCGGCGACAGGAAGCGGGCGAAAAGGAACTAACGATGTTAGAGTTAAACACACGCAGCAATGGCGCGCAAAACGGCGCGCACCCACACGCACAGAACGGGCACCCCGACGCCAACGGCACCGATGAGCGCGCGGGCTACCCTGACGCCCCACCTTCAACCCGTCCGGCCTATCTGCTTCCCCACCATGAGCAAACCCTAACGGCCATTGCTCCCGACGTGATCGCCGAGCGCGGTTATCGAAGTGAAGTTACCCCTTCGGTGTTGGCGTCTTATGGTTACTGCGATGCCAAGGGCAAACCGCCAAAGTGGGTTAAAGAGTGCCTTCCGGCGCTTCTGATTCCGGTTTGGAACGCGGCGGGCGAAGATTCGCTGGTTCAGATTCGCCCCGATAATCCCCGATTTAAAGCCGACGGCAAACCCCTGAAATATGAAACGCCCAAAGGCTTTCGTATGGCCGTTGACGTTCACCCTCGAATCCGAAAACAAATAGCCGACCCGTCCGTTGATTTATGGATAACCGAAGGCGTCAAGAAGGCCGATTCCGCTATCTCGCGTGGCTTGTGTTGTGTTGCGCTTCTGGGAGTGTGGAACTGGCGCGGCTCCAACGACGCGGGCGGCACGACGGCTTTAGGCGACTGGGAGCATTTCGCTTTCAAGGGCAAAGATGCTTCTCCGCGTCGGGTTTACATCGCCTTCGATTCCGACGCGGTGAAAAACCCGCAAGTGGCGGCGGCGCTTAAACGATTCGTCGCATGGCTCCAATTTCGCGGCGCGGAAGTCGTCGTCGTCATTTTGCCCGAAGGCGGCGGCGGCGAAAAGACGGGCTTAGATGACTTCTTCGAGCGAGGGGGAACGGTTGACGATCTGCGCGAATTAGCAAGCGCGGGCACGGCGGCAGCGCCCACACCGGAACCGGAAAAGAAGCCGCTTTCGCCCGACGAAATACGCGCCCAGTTCCAAGAGGCGTGCGCCAAAATCGCGGCGCCATGTTCCTTGGATGAAGTCAAGGCGACCTTTCGCCGATGGATTCATGTGGAAGATGACGGCGCAATTGAAGTGACTTTGGGAACCGTTGCCGCTAATTTGATGGATGGCGACGCGGTTTGGCTCATGCTCGTTGGCGGTTCATCGGGCGGAAAAACCGAAATCGTAAACCCGCTTGCTTCCTTGCCTTTCGTGAGGGAAGCGGCGGTTCTGACTGAATCTTCGCTTCTTTCCGGTTCATCGAAGCGCGACCACGCGGCGGGCGCCAAGGGCGGGTTACTTCGTGAAATCGGGCCGTTTGGCTTCCTCGTTTTAAAGGACTTCACCTCGATTCTCTCGATGAACAAAGACGCCAAAGTGTCAACCCTTGGCGCGCTCCGTGAGGTTTACGACGGCTCTTGGACGCGGCACGTTGGAAGCGATGGCGGGCAACAACTCCAATGGAAAGGCAAGCTGGCGGCGGTTGCGTGTTGCACCGAAGCCATAGATGAACACCACGCAGTTATCGGCTCGATGGGGGAACGATTCGCCTTCTTCCGCTTGCCTCACCTCACGCGCAAAACGATGGCGCGGCGGGCCATTGACCTAACGGGCGCAGAATCGAAAATGCGGGAAGAGTTGGCGGGCGCAGTGGCGGGCCTCTTCGCGGGCCTCGTGATTCCGGCGCGGCCTCACGATCTAACCGACGAGGAAACCGAACGGCTTATCTCCTTGGCTGATTTTGCTTCCAAGTGCCGAAGTGCCGAAGTGCGCGATGCCAAAAGCGAAGTCGTTTTAGTTCCTGAATCGGAGTATCCGGCGCGTATCGCCAAGATTTTCCGGCGCCTTTTTTCGGGGATGCTGGCCGTTGGCGTTGGCCGCGCGCGGGCATGGGAGCTACTGGCAAAAATCGCCTTCGATGCACAAAATCCGGCGCCAGATTATCGAACTTTTCATCGAACGGCACGGCGAACCGCTCCCAACTGCGGCAATTGCCCTCAAATTAGGACTTCCGACGACGACGACGCGGCGGGCGCTCGAAGATCTAACGGCACACGGCGCCCTCGTGCGCGCCAAGATCGAAAACCCCAACGGCAAAGGCGGGAGCCAAGACGCATGGTGTGTTGAGCGATTGGAGCCGCGAGATTTTGCCAGAAATCGGGCGCGACTTGGGAGCCGGAAAACCCGAAGAGGTGGTTTCCGGCGATTCGGTAGAACACGGTGTAACGAAAGGTGTTGAAAATATCTTTCAACACCCCAACACCCCGTCAGACAGAATCGCCGGAAACCACCTTCCCACCGAAGAAGCCGACGAAACGGAGTTGATTTAATGGACGCGCAGCACCTTCTCGAAGGTATGGCGGCGCGTGGCTTCACCGTCGCGCTCGAAGGGGAACATTTGGCGGTTTCTCCTAAAAGCGGCCTCACTCCAAAACTACGCGACGCCTTGAAAGCGCACAAAAGCGAACTGGTTTCCCTTTTGTCTCATGGCAACCCCTTCGCCCAAGGCATCGGCGGCGCGTCCGTTGCCAAACCGCAACCGCGCGGCCTTCCCGTTGGCGCCGACGAACTCGCAGAACACGGCGCGGCGTGCCTTGCGATTGCGGCGGCAGCGTGGCACATCGAAGCGCGCAATCCTCACTTTTGGCGCCGATTGAAGGCGAGCGAGCGGCACGCCTTGGCCGTCGCTTTTGCGCTCCTTGGCGAAGGAGAACTTCCCCGATGAAAACGCTTCGCCTTTCGATGCCAGAGCCAACGGAAAGCGAGCTACAAGGCGCCCTCATTCGTCGCCTTGTGCGCTCTGGTTGGCTCGTTGTGCGCGTCAATTCTGGCGCCTTCAAAACCGAAAAGGGCGCTTTCTTCCGCGCTTACATTGTGGCGGGCCTCAATGTTTCGAGTGGTTTTCCCGACGTGCTTGCCGTTCGCGCCGATGTTTTCGGGAATGTGTGCGCGCGACTTTTTGAAGTCAAGCGGCGCGGCGGCAAGAGAAGCGAAGCGCAAACCCGCTTCGCCGATTATGCCTTAGCGAGCGGCGTGCGCGTGGAAGTTGTGGAAGGGTTGGACGGCTTAGAGCGCCTTTCGATTTAGGCGAAGCAGGGGCGAAGGGCTTGACATGGCTTGAACCCGCTTGACGTTTTGGCTCCTCGAAGTGGGGCACGCGCGAGAATGTAGAACACTTCCGAAATGCACTTGGACGCGCGCGGCTACGCTTATGAATCTTTCCGCGAGGGCGGGCGGGTTTGCCGTCGCTACGTTGGCAGTGGCGAGTGGATAGGCGCGGTTTTGTGGCTCGACGAACGCGACAGGCAAGAGCGCGCGGAGAAGCGGGTAGAGGCCCGCGCGCAGATCGAGCGGGCCGCAAGCGGAACCGATGAACTCAAGGCGCTCTGCGCGGCCTCTGACAAAGCGTTTCGAGCGGCAATGAAAGCAAGCGGCTTCCATCGAATCAAGCGCGGGCCTTGGCGCAAAGCGCGTGCGCTCCAAGCGAGAAACCCAATGGCAAAAACCAAAACCACAGAGACGCTTTCGCCCAAAGTTGCGGCGCTCGAACCCAAGGAGCGCGAAACCTCCGACCTGATGAAGTGCGCTCAGAACGGCGACTACAACGCGGCGCAAGAACTTATGAAGCTGATGAAGGGCGACCCTAACGAGTGCGAATTTATGGCGCTCTGCGTGCCCTTTGTTCGGCGTGCGCGCGAAGCACTCGTTGGCCTCAAAAGCAACAACGAACTGGCGAAGGCGGCGCTTGACCGGCACATGGACTTGATGCGCGACGAACTGGCGGGGCCAAACCCTTCGCCCTTGGAACGGATGTTGGCCGAGCGTGTGGTGCTTTGCTTCTACCAAGTCGAAATCCTGTCCGCGTTCCTCATGGAAATGCAGCGCGAGAGCCTCTCGCGCACCGTCGCCACCTGAGCGCAGTTCGCACGCTGGCCGAAATCCGTAAGCTGCAACTTCCCAACGTTCAAGTCAACATCGGCGAAAAGCAAGTCAACATCGGCCAATTGAACGCCCCGACGAATGAAACTGCGCAAGCCGATTTTGCGGAAATGCCGCTAACTCCGCGAAAGTCGCTTCCCTGCTAAATCTCGCAAAACCGTTCTTTCGAGCGGGTAGCTTGTCCGATTTTGGCGCGAGTGTTTTTCCAGAAACACTGGAAAAGCCCTGCTCCCCGCGTGCGCGTAGAGCCTATACAGCAAAACACAGCGCCGACCCCTGCTCCCCGCGTGCGCGTAGAGCCTCCGAAAACTCCGAAAACTCGCGTTTGAAGCTGACGTAAGAGTGATTGTGTCAGGTAGATAGACCTCTCTAAACGGGCGTGCAATGTGTATGTATATCGGTTAAACTCCGCGTCTGAGGTGAACAAATGGAAATGCTTTTGACGGTAGAGCAAACCGCAGAACGGTTGCAACTTCGCCCCGCAACGGTGCGCGAGCATCTAAAAGCGGGAAAGCTGCGCGGCGTCAAGCGTGGGCGTGTCTGGCGCGTGCCGGAAAGTGCTTTGCTCGAAACCGTTGCCCCTACCAACACAAAACCCGCTTAAACGCGATTCCCGGCCTTCTGGCGCGTTTCCAGAAGTGGCGCGGCGCCAGCCCTTCCCGATGCCTTCGCGGGCTATATCGGGCCTTTAAACGCAAAATGAGCGGCCCCGATGCTGTTACATCGAAACCGCTCCGAAGTGGAAGCGCGCAAACGCTCCCGACTTCCGACCAAACCGCGCGTAGACGCGGAAAGGCACATGGAAACTTTATCTAACAATCAAGTCGCCAATTCGAGCGACACCCAAGAAGCAGAGGCTTTGCCCTTCATCGAAGCGACGCGCCAAGAGCGCACCGACTACGTTCCCTCTCCTGACGCGACGCAATACGACGGGCCGCGCGATGCTTACGGCGATCCCTTCGGTTCCTGCTTTCGCCGTTGGGAGCGTTCCCGCAAAGGCATCTTCGCCCGCGCTGACTTAGACATTCTCCAAGCGTCAAACGACGTGCTTCCCCTTTTGGAAAGCGCGACGAAGGCACTCGTGGAACTGGTGAACACGCCCCCCGATTATGGCAGCCCAAACCCCGACTTCGGACGCTTTTGCTTTGGGAGCTATTCCCAAACGGCCAAGGAAACCCGCGCGGCTTTTCGGCTGTGCCGCCTCGCGCTTGACTTCTTGGAAGCTGATCATTTCGAGTGCGAGGAAGAGGAAATGACGCATCTTCGCGGGCAACTCTTCGCCTTCGAGAAGATGCACGGCGCCCGCGCCTTGGGCGAAGAGGTTGCCGCTTGACCGATTTTGGCGCCAGCTTCCATTTATGGAAGCTGGCGCCCCTTTGGGAGACACCGCCATGAGCAAAGGTTTAGGCAAGTTGCAAAAAGACGTTCTGGCGGTTTTGGCCGATAAAGGCAAGTGGCTTTATTCGTGGGAGATCGTGACCGCACTTTGCGAGCGTGACGGCAAAGCGCCAACACATTCCTTCGATGTTTCGCTTAGGCGGGCCGCTTCTTCACTGGCGAAGAAGGGGTTAATCCAAACGGGAGAAAACCAAGACGGGCAATATCGGCCCCGAAACGGCGGATATGAACGTTTGGCGTGTTGGCTTCCAGAACATCCTAAGCCGCCTCGCCTTGTGGCGAAGTTAGACCCGCGCACCGTCGAGCAAAAGGTGTTGCACTGGCTAAACACCTTGGAACCGCCACTCCATTGGGGCGGAAGATACAAGCCTCTGAAACCCTTGTATGAATCGGGAGACGTGGCTTACGATGAACTCAAAGGCAGAGTGAGAAGCGATCTAATCGCTTCCCAAATGGAAGTGCGTAAAGCGGAAATGGCGATTTATCGCGCCCTTCTTCGCTTGGAAAAAACCTCGCAAATCACGGTTAAGAGGTTCGATGATGGAAAATCGGGCTTCTTCGATTGAACGCCTAAGCGTTGCGCTGTTTGGGAAAAAGGCAACACCGCAACACTTAAAAGGAAACCTAATGACCCTTGAACTTTCACCCGAACTGGAAAGACAAATCGAAGCGGCGGCGCGCTTGCGCGGAACCGATGTCCCCTCATTCGTGAGGGACGCGGCGCGGCGCGCTCTTGACCCTGACGCGGCCCTTGACGCGCTTTTGGATACGTTGCTCGACAATCGCGCGGCGAAGGGACTGCCCCCGCTTTCCGATGAACAGCTTTCCCGCGCGGCGTTTTACGATGAAGCCGACGAACGCGAAGAAGAAGGGGCGTAACCCTTGGCTTTAATTCTTGTGGATACCAACATCTTGGCGCGGCGCTTCGAGAGAAACAGCCCGCTTCATAGCGTCGCCACTGGCGCCATGAAGCGACTTCGAGCGGGCGGGCATGAGTTGGCGATTGCGCCCCAAACGCTTTATGAGTTGTGGGTCGTTCTCACACGCCCAGCGACGGCGCGCGGCGGTTTGGGGCGTTCCACCGAAGAAGCGGCGCGACTTCTGGCGGGCGCGGCCTCGCTGTGCCGTGTGCTTCCCGATTCGCCCCTAATTCTTCCGGCGTGGCTTGACCTTGTGCGGCGCTACCGCGTGAGTGGAACAAAAGCCCATGACGCGCGCCTTGTGGCTTCGATGAAGGTGCATGGCGTGGCGCCAGTCCTAACGTTCAACATCCCCGACTTCCAAGGCTTCGCGCTCGAAGGCATCACGGTTTTAGACCCGCGCACCGTTTGAGGCGATTTAAGACACGCTTTTCCTCTTTCCCTGCATCCATGCCCCCCGACGCCATAACCGCGCCAGAAGCCAGCGAAACGCCCGAAACATGGCTTTTCGTTGGCGACTTCGCGGCGGCGCGGCGCCTGAGCGTTCGCACCGTCAAACGCTATATCGAAGCGGGCGAAGTAGAAACCAAAAAGGAAAACGGACGGCGGTTTGTGCGCGACTTCGAGAAGGGACAAAAGGGACACGGTGAAGGGGACACGGTGAAGGGGACACGGCGAAAGTGCCAAAAGTGACAGAAGGGACACCCCGAAAGGGACACGACGGCGAAGGTATGTCCCTTCCAGTGTCACTTCACGCTCAAAGCGAGGGACAAAAGGGACAGAGCGAAAGTGTCAGAAGTGCCAAAAGGGACACGCTCGAAGGGACACAAGGGACAAACGCCGTGTCACTTTTGGCACTTTCGGGCGAAGCAGAGGCGCGCGAAGTGGCACGCCTTCGCGCCGATTTAGAGCACGAGCGCGACGGCGCGGCCTTCCTTCGCTCCGTGATTGAACAGCTTCAAAGGGACGGCGCCGAAGTGCGCGCGGCCTTGCGGAAGGCGCTTGAACTGGCGCCCAAGCAGTTAGCGGCCCCGTCGCCAGTGGGACGAAACGGGACTGATTCGAGCGCGAGAATCGCCCCAGAAGGCGCGCAAAATGGCGAGGCGGGGAATTGCCCCAAGGCATCGGACGGCGCCCAAACGGGCAGGAATGGCGGCGAATCGCTCAGCTATGGCGACGTTGCCGATGAATTGGAGAGGATGCTTAACCAATGAACACTTTAGCAATGGGGCCACTTCCGGCCAAACAAAAAAGGGAAGTCACGAAAGAGGGAATATCTCGAATCGTTTTCCGGTGTGGCGTGCGCGACTGCCCCGAAGTTCTCGGAGTTTCAAATCTTATCAAGCCGCATGAAAATGTTTACCTAAGCGCAAATTATCAACAGTCGCAAGGCATTTGGATAAAGTCAAGGCGCTCGCATAGTAGAACAGGCGAGAAGTTTCGTGAGGCGGCTAATATATCAGCAAGCGAAGAAACCTGCTCCAAGGTTTGCAGGGATATTTCTCAAATGGACGGGTTACTGGGGCCGTTCATTGCGGCGACCCAACGCATAGATAAAAACGAAGCCTTCACTCTTCTCGCAACGATGCCCGAAGAAGAAAAACGGGCACGTTTGAGCCGAATGTTTAGGATGATGGCGAATGATCGCAGTGGCAAGTTGCAAGCGCCTAATCGCTCCATTGGCAAAGGCTCCGCTCTGGTGAAATGCGGAAGGTGCGGGAGAATTAGTAAAATTGAAGGAGCCGGATAACGGCATGACTACAATTTCAAAAAGTGCCTTCCGAGGCTGTAAAGACGCGGCGTTTCCTTCCTTTGCCCTTGCTCATTCGAGCGCGCAACGGAAGGACGTGCCGCGTCTTTTTTGTTTGGCTTCTTCGGGGAAGCCTTGCCGCCAAGGGAACGCGGCGCGTAGCACTTGGAGAAAAGTGAGCGACCCGATTAACAATTAGGTGCCCAAAATGCGAAAAGCCCACACTCGGCAAAGTGCGGGCAACTGACGCGGGCATCGAAGGAATCAGCTTCGATGAATCAAAGTATCCAACATACCGCGCCCGACGGCGCGGCACCTCACAGCACAGCACCTGAAAACGGGCAACCGCTAAACGGCACACACCCGGCGCCGATCTACGCTTACTCGCGCTTCAAAAGCAAGACCGACAACGCGCCCAAAGCCGCGCGGCACACATGGCCCCAACTGTGCGAACTGCTTTCCCGTCGCGCAATTCGAGAAGAAAAAGACGGGCCGCTATTCTCTGGCGCGAGCTACCCACCGGACACACCGCGCGGAAATGAGGGCGTGTCGTTTGTCTCCGTTGCCATTCTCGACTTTGACGACGGCACGGCGCTCGAAGAAATCGAAGCAGGGGTTTCGCGTCTCAATTCTGGCGACGGCGGCGCGGCGTTCATCTACTCGACGCACTCCCACGAACCCGACGCGGGCGCCCTCAAATTCCGGCTCACGCTCCCGCTTTTGGAACCCGTTGCCGTTGCCGATTGGCCGCGCGCGTGGAAGCGGCTGGCGCTTCACTTTGGCGGCGCACCCGACGAAAAAGCCAAAGACGCGGCGCGCATTCACTTTCTCCCCAGTTGCCCGAAAGAGCGCGAAGCCTTCGCCGTTGCCGTTGAACTGCGCGGCGCCCCGCTCGACGCGGCGACACTGCCAGAACTTCCCCCCGACGAAGCGCCCCCAGAAGCGCGAGAATTGCCCGCTATGGCCTTGAACGACGCCAAGGGCGATAACTACGCCCGCAAAGCGTTCGAGGGCGAAATTGGGCGGTTGTGCGCCACAACGGGCAACCGAAACGACGCCCTCAATTGCACGGCGCGGCGGTTGGGGCAGTTCATCGGAGCGGGTAGATTAGACCGCTCCGAAGTGGAAAGCGCCCTCATGGATGCGTCGCGCGCCAATGGCTACATCGCAAAGGACGGCGAAGGGGAAGCGCGCTCGACGATGAAAAGCGGCCTCGACGCGGGCGAGCGCGAGCCAAACCGCAAAGGCGAGCCTCAGGAACCATTCGAGAGAAATGGCGGCGGGCAAGCGAGGGGGCAAGCGGGCGCGTCGCGGGGCGAGGGGCGCGACGAAGAGAAGCCTCAATTCGAGTTATTTTCCTTGGACGACTTGGAACTTTTGCCCCGCCCTGAGTGGCTTGTCCAAAACATTTTAGTGGAAGGAACGACTTCGATTATTAGCGCCGATTCCGGTTCATTTAAGTCTTTCGTCGCGCTCGATCTGGCGCTTTGCATTGCGACCGGAACACCCTTTCATGGGCGCGACGCGAAAGCGGGGAACGTGGTTTACGTCGCGCCCGAAGGCTTCTACACCATACGCGACCGCGCAACGGCGTGGCTACTCTCTCACGGTTTGGAACGCCCGAAAAACTTCCACATTCTGCGCGCGCCGGTCGCCATAGCTGAGGCGGGCACGGTTCACGCCTTCGCCGATGAACTGGCGAAGTTCAACCCGGCGTTCATCGTATTGGACACCCTGAGCCAGTGCGCGTTGGGGCTAAATGAGAACTCAAACGACGAAATGGCGCGCTTTGTCGCGGGCATGATGCAACTTGGCACCCGAAGCGGCGCCCACGTCTGTGCGGTGCATCACAACGCCAAGGCGGGCGGTTTTCGCGGCGCCAGTGCCATTCATGCCAACGTAGACGCGCGAATATCCCTTGAGCGGCCCGAAGGCGACGCCACAAACACCGTCTTCGTCCGGTGCGAAAAACAGCGCGGCAAGCCCTTCGCCCCCTTCGCGTTGCGCGGCGAAGAAATCGTTTTGCCCTACCCCGACGAATACGGCGAAGAAATCACCTCGCTTGTGTTCCAGTTGGCGGGCGCGGCTGATATTCCAACGGTCAAGCATCCCAAGACAAAGCAAGCCGATAAAACGGCGGCGCGGCTGCTCGAAGTCTTCGATAAAGTTGCGCTCGAAGGCGCCCAGTGGGGCGGCGTGAAAGTTGGTTTTTGGAAGGAAGCGGTAGAAGAAGCCGACCCGCCTATCTGCGAGGAGCGCACTTTCTGGAAGTATCGAAAGTCGCTTGAAAAGAGCGGGGAAATTGAGGAGTGCGGCACACATGGCGGCTCCCCACTCTTTCAAAGAAAGGGCGTTACTGCATCAACTGCATCAACTGCATCAAACAAAAAATGCAGTTCATGCAGTCAGGGCGCAAAAGCGAGTGACTGCAACTGCATCAACTGCATCAACCCTTTAGGGGATGCAGTTGATGCAGTGCATAACGAAGCGCCGGGAGCCGAGAAACCAAAGTCGAAAAAAGCGCGCGCGTCTACTGGCTCCGAACCTTACACGGCGCCCCTACTGCATCAAGACCCCAACGCGGGCGCGCTCGACGAGGACGCGGCGGGAGTTGATATTGAATGAACGCCCGCGCCCTTCTGGAAACCATCGAAGCGCGCGGCGGCGTGGCGAGCGTCAAGCGCGGGCCAAACGGCGCGGCGGTTCTAAACGTCGCTCCCAGTTCCTTAGCGCGCGATCTGCTTTCCGACTTGAAAGCGCATAAACCGGAACTGGTTGCGCTTTTGGCTCATGGCAACCCCTTCGCCCACCCCGGCGCGCCCCCGCGCGAAGTCGCGCGCCCCGATGCTCCACCGCAACCCCTCGACGAAAACCGCAACCGCCTAAGCCGTCTCGAAGTGGCTTCAGGCAGTGAGGGCGCGGCGCGCGCGATCTACGCGGCGGCGCGGCATATCGAAGCGCGTAACCCTGACTTCTGGCGCCAGTTGAGAAGGGAATCGCGGCATGAATTGGCGATTTGTGGGGCGCTTTTAGACCACGATCTTGACCCGCTCGAAGGAAACGAAACCCGATGAACGAACCCAAAATCCCCGTGACGGCGGCGCGTCTGGCGGCTTATTCCCGATGCTCCGAGCGGGAAGCGCGGCGCTACTTGGGGCGAAGGCACGGCGCGGCCCCCGTGTCCGGCGTGTGGGAACTTTCCGCCAAGGAAGTCAATATCGCTTACGACCATTTGAAGCAGATTGGCCGCGTCGTTTCGGGCCGCGCGGCCTATTCTGCGGGCGCGGCATCGCTTGCCAATTCCGGCGCGCAACTCAAATCGAAGCGCGAAAAATAACGCCCCTCGAAGTGGGGCACGCGCGAGAATGTAGAACACTTTGCTCCATGCACTTGGACGCGCGCGGCTACGCTTACGAATCTGTCCGAGAGGGCGGGCGGGTTTGTCGTCGCTACGTTGGCAGTGGCGAAGTGG
>JAABUQ010010381.1_pt1 | contig 12214 bp, 6 predicted proteins | sample 5560001 | NCBI WGS metagenome assembly JAABUQ01 (sample SAMN10711888, study PRJNA513371) | rock metagenome | isolation source: Antarctica rocks | place: Antarctica: Victoria Land, Finger Mt nord | collected 2015-12-18
GCTGGCCGTCGTTGTGGAGCACGGCGATGCCCGCGGCTTGTAGCGCTTCGGCCATCGCGTGACCTTCCTCATCACCGTCGCTGCGGAGCAGGGGTGAAAACCTGCGCAGCAGAAGACCGAGCATCCGCCGCCAGCCGTGCTTGTTCTCGCGCCGCAGGTGCAACGGCGTCGGGGCATTGTGCTCGTGGTTGCCGAGCACGACGAAGGTGCCCAGTCGCGGCGTGACCGTTCGAAGCAGCTCGACCACCATGCCGATGTCGGCCACTTTTTCACACATGTCGCCAGTGACGCAGAGCAGGTCCGGTTCAAGCCCTTTGAGCGCGGCCTGCTGGACGCGAAACAGGCGCTCATCGCTACGGCGCACGTGCATGTCGCTGATGTGCACGATCGACAGCGCTGGCCAGGCGGGCGTGAGCGCGAGGCGATGGCGCTTGAAGATCGGCCGGTAGGGCTCACCGAGGATGGCGTACCCGAGCGCGCCGAGCAGCAGGACGAAGAACACGAGGAGCGCAACGAGTAACACACCCGGAGTATGGTCAATTTGGGTTCTTGCGCCAGAATTGTTCGGTTGAGAACGCGTATCGATCGGCCGGCACGGGCGCAGGGGCGGCCGAATGTCGCAATCCGCCTAGTGGCGGTGTTGTAATCACTGGAGAACATGCGCCCTACGTTTATCTGGCAGATCGCGCGCTTCACGCTGCAGGAGGCGGTCAGCCGTCGCCTGATCCTGGCCGGCGTGCTGATCAGCCTGGGCTATATCGGCCTCTTCACCCTCGGCTTTCACTTTGCGTACGACAAGGCGCTCGAAAACACCCCCACGCCTGAGACTCGCCTGTCGCTGGGCGTCGCCTTTGCGACGTTGACGCTGTTCGGCGTGTACGTGGTGAACTATCTGGCCAGCTTCCTGGCTCTGTTCCTGTCCGTGGGCGCAATCTCGGGCGAGATCGACGTGGGCACGTTGCACGCGGTGCTCGCCCGACCACTGAATCGAACTGAGTTCATTATCGGCCGCTGGCTGGGCTATGCCGCGATGATCGTGGTGTATATCGCGGCGATGACTGGACTGGTGTTGCTGGTGGCGAGGCTCGTGGCCGGGTACGAGGTCCCCGACCCAAGCCACGCCTTGTTGTTGATGTCGCTCGAGGGTGTGCTGCTGCTGACGATGAGCCTGTTAGGCAGCACGCTGATGCCGACGCTGGCCAACGGCGTCGTCGTGTTTACCTTGCTGGGACTGGCCTGGCTCGCGGGCATCATCGAATTCGTCGGTACCCTGCTGCAGAACGCCCCGGACGCCACGGGTGGCAACGCGATGGTCAACATTGGCACGGTGGTCAGCCTGTTTCTTCCGAGCGACGCGCTCTGGCGGGGTGCGTCGTATTATCTCGAGTCCCCGTCGCTACTGGCGCTGATGGGCTCTGCACGGGGTGGCATTCCGTTTTTCGCCTCGAGCCCACCGACGACGGCGTTGGTGGGCTGGTCGCTGGGTTACGTCGTCGTCATGCTAGGAGGAGCAGTGCTGGCGTTTCGAGGTCGCGACCTGTAAGGCGGAGAGGGCACCTAACTGGGGATTACCCTGTGGATAAGTACCTTCTGGGGTGTGCATAACCGGGTCGGGACTTCCGGTCTGATGCCTCGGTACGCCAAGCCCTTTGGTTGCGACGGTTGGTCTGCCATACCTGGGGCATGACCACGTCGAGCCACTCACAGGCCTGCCGCTGCGGCCTTCATGCTCAATCCACGTTGAGCCGCCACGAGTGTTACCGCCACCTTGCGCATGCCATCCTCGGCCCGGTCGCGCCGAAAGAGGATCTGGCTCTTGCACGCGCCCTGGCTGAGCACGCCAACCTGCCGTTCAACAACGTCATAGAGATTCGTCCCCGTCGCGTAGCGTAGGCACCTGCCTCGCGCCGCCGGCCACGACTTCGCGAACGCCGCGCACCGCGGCACGACTCGGTCCGTCGCGAGCGATGTCGTTGGCAATCTGCTTCATGCCGTGCAGCACGGTCGTATGATCCCGATTCAGCAGACGCCCAACTTCGGGGGTCGAGAGATGGCCGTCCTCGCGTAACAGATACATCGCTACCTGGCGCGGCCCGACGATCTGCTTATGGCGGGCCTTGCCCTTCAGATCGTCAGGCTTGATCCCGAAATAGCGTGCCACGGCGGTCAGAATCGCAAGCGGCGTTGCGCCGCGGCCCGAAGGGCCCGGCGCCACCAGGTCGTGGAGTGCCTGCGCCGCCAGGTCGACGGTGACCGGCTTTTGCAGATGGCGAGCATACGCAAACAGCCGATTCAGGCTGCCCTCGAGCTCGCGAATGTTGCTCTGGACCTTCTGGGCAATGAAGTCGATCACATCCGAGGGCACTGCCCCGACGACGGGGCCCGCCATCTTCGAACGCAGGATGGCGATGCGGGTTTCGTAGTCCGGCGGCTGGATGTCGGCAATGAGGCCCCATTCGAAGCGCGAGCGCAGACGATCCTCCAGGATGGTCATCGCGCGCGGCGGGCGATCGCTGGACAGGACGATCTGACCGCCCGACTCGTGAATGGCGTTGAATGTGTGGAAGAACTCCTCCTCAGTCCGCTCTTTGCCCGAGATGAACTGCATGTCGTCGATCAGCAGGACGCGCGCATGCCGGAACTTGAGGCGGAAGTCGTCGGTTCGGTGCTGGCGAATGGCCTCGATCAATTCGTTCGTAAACCTCTCGGACGAGACGTAGACGACGTCGAGTCCTTGCCCAGCCACGGCGTGGCCAATGGCGTGGAGCAGGTGCGTTTTGCCCAGACCCACGCCGCCGTACAGGAACAGCGGGTTGTAGGCGTTGCCGGGGTGATCGACGATAGCCAGCGACGCCGCGTGGGCGAGTCGATTGGACTGGCCAACGACGAAGTTGGCGAAGGTGTACCGAGGATTGAAGGATGAGGACGGGCCCGATTGTGCGGAACCTCTCGGGCGCTGAGCAGTCGGAGAAGTTGAAGAGTCCGCGGGGGACGGGCTGGAGGAGCTCTGGGCAGCCGTGTCTGCCACATCGAGTGGCGCCAGAAGAGGCGCCGGCCGCTGCCGCCGCTGTTGGCCGACCGGCTGGCAGGCAGCGTCGGTGACGAACTCCACGCGCACGGGGCCTCCGATCACTTCGGCAACCACGGTGTGGATAACGGAGCTCAGCTTTCCCTCCAACCAGGGGACGTGGAACGGATTCGCAGCAGCGACACGGATCACACTGGCGCCCGGGTCGTAGACCAGACCGCGAGTGCCCCGCAGGTAGGTATCGAAGTGGGCCGCGCCAGTATCGAGCTGCAAGCGGGACAGCACCTGCTCCCAAATTTGACCCGGATCGGCGTCCCGCGACTCGGACCGAGACGCGGAAGCCGTCGCGATGGCAGACATAACCATTGGCAAGGCTTGGGATTCTAGGGAGTGAGCCGATGGCTTGCCGGTGGGCGGTACTGCCCGAAACAACGCGAAATGAGCCGGTGCCGGAACTCTGTGACGCGCCGGTGGCGGGGCGTGGAGCAAGCTCAGATCGGGACGCTAAAAAGGTATGACCATCTCGTCATGAGCATGTCATCATTGGCTCGGTGAGCGGCGGTTCGAGATCACAGCGCACCCGCCTGCTCGCCTGCGATGAGGCGGGCATAGCCGCGGCCGCTGCGATTCTGCGCAGCGGCGGACTGGTGGCGTTCCCCACCGAGACCGTCTATGGCCTCGGCGCAGACGCGCTCGACGCACGGGCTGTGCGCGCCATCTTTGAGGCCAAGGGCCGGCCGGCCGACGACCCGCTCATCGTTCATCTCGCTGCTCCCGACCAGCTCGAGCGTGTGGCGCGCGGAAACGCGGTTTCAGCGCAACTTGGCGAACACTTCTGGCCCGGGCCGCTCACGCTGATCCTCCCGAAACGGCCAAGTGTGCCCGCTGAAGTCACGGCTGGCCTGCAGACGGTGGCCGTACGGGTGCCAGCGCACAGGGTAGCGCGGGCGCTCCTGCTCGCCGTGGGTCAGCCTCTGGCGGCACCGAGCGCCAACCTGTTCGGTCGCCCCAGCCCGACCCGCCCAGCGCATGTGCTTGACGATCTGGATGGTCGCATCGACGCCGTCCTGGATGGCGGGCCGACGACGGTTGGCGTCGAGTCGACGATCGTAGACGTCTCCAGTACGCCGACCCGGCTGTTGCGACCTGGCGGCCTCGCGGTTCGAGAGATCGAGTCCGTGCTCGGCGAACGCCTCGTGCAGCCCTCGCCATCCGAGTCAAACGCGGGACCGCAATCTTCGCCTGGCCGCCTGCCGGTCCACTATTCGCCCCGCACGCCGCTGACGCTGATCATCGGACCAGCGGATGCCGCGCGCACCCGGCTCCGAGCTGAGGCAGAGGCAGCGGTGGCAGCGCGGCAGTCGGTCGGTGTGGTCGCGCTCGAAGACGACCGATCCCTGTTTTCCTCGTCCGTACACGTCGAGGTGGTCGGCTCGTGGTCCGAACCAGCCGCCTCAGCAGCGCGGCTTTTCGAAGCCATCAGGGCCCTTGATGCGGCCGGCCTGGATGTGCTCCTGGCGCGCGAGCTTGCCGATCCCTGTCTGGGACTCGGGCAGGCTCTGGCCGACAGGCTTCGCCGGGCTGCGCAACGTATCATCGAAGCCTGATCGCTGAAGACTGAGATGCGCCTGTCGCAACGCGCGGACTATGCCGCGCACGCCATGGTTGAGATTGCCCGCTGGTACGGGGAGCGGCCTGTCCACGCCACGGAGATCGCCCAGCGACAGGGTATCCCAGAGCCGTATCTCGAACAGCTCCTGCTTGCGCTTCGACGCGCGGCGCTGGTTCGGAGCTACCGCGGGCCAGGCGGCGGCTATACGCTCACTCGGCCGCCCGCCGCGATCAGCCTGGCCGACGTCGTGGCCGCGCTCGAGGGCCCGTTCAATCCGCCTGAGGAAGGTCTGCACGACGCGGAAGGGGCCGACTCGGACCCGCTGACCTGCCCGATTCGGGACGCCTGGCACCTTGCCACCGCGACCATGCGACGCATCCTGGACGGCATGACCCTCGAGATCCTGGTCGAGCGGCAGCGCGAGATCGACCGCAAGCGGGCGGTCGCGGGTAGTCCAACCCCGTCAACCCCGTCAACGCAGCCGTCGCAAGCAACGGTGAGTTAAGATCAGCAGAGTAGGATCGCTCGGATCCACCATTCAGGACGGCCCTGGCCTGGCCGATACTTGATTGGGGCGCAGGTCTCGCCGGCTCGCGCCGACGCCTTCTACCGAACCAAACCGTATCATCCATACGTATCCAGGCAGGCGAATCATTCGAGGAAACGCTGGCATGCCTGTTTGGGCGGCACAGTTGCCGCTGAGTCCGCGCACACGGCTTGACAGCCTATTCTTGAGGGTGGCCTCCGGGGATCGTGAACGACACATGCCAAATTCATTGGAAACCTTCGAGCCGCTCAAGTCCTCTGATAGTGCAGGGCGCGTGCGTAATCCAAGACAGAACCTGGTACCGCTTCTCGAACAGCTGGCTTACAACCTGCGCTGGTCGTGGGAGCCTGCGACCCGGCGCCTGTTCGAGGCGCTCGGGCCCGAGCCGTGGGGACGCACGCATAACCCGATCGCCGTCCTGAAGTCCGCGGCGAGCGAGCCGGATCGGCTCGCCGAGCACGCCGAGAGCATTCTCGAGCGCCATAGCGAGCTGGAACACTATCTGGGGGATGATTCGAACGCACGCGGGGTGCCACGCATCGCCTACTTCTGTGCTGAGTTTGGGATTAGCGAGTCGCTGCCCATCTACTCTGGCGGCCTGGGCGTCCTGGCTGGCGATCATCTCAAGGCAGCCAGCGACCTGAAGCTCCCGCTGGTGGCCGTCGGACTGCTGTACCGATACGGCTACTTCCGCCAGGTGATCGACGACACTGGCTACCAGCGCGAGGTCTACGACCGGCTGGATACCGATGCTGTCGCCGTGCGCCCGGTGCAGAACGCTCAGGGCGGCCCAGTGGTGATCGAGGTGCCGTTCCCGGGCCGGACTGTGCTCGCCCGCGTGTGGATTGCCCAGGTTGGTCGCGTTCCGTTGTACCTGCTGGATACCGATCTGACCGAAAACCGTGAGGACGACCGCTGGATCACCGGCCATCTGTACGGCGGCGATCAAGACACTCGCATCCGACAGGAGATCGTGCTCGGTATCGGCGGCCTCAGGGCGCTGCGCGCGGTACTGCCACCCGATGCACAGCCGGCAGTCCTGCATATGAACGAAGGCCATTCGGCCTTTCTGAGCCTGGAGCTGGCGCGCGAGTTGCTGGCTTCCGGCGCAGCCAGCACTTTCGACGAGGCGGCGCTGCAAGTCGCGCCGCACCTGGCCTTCACCACGCATACCCCGGTCCCCGCCGGCCATGACGCATTTCCGTCGGATCTGGTCAAGGCCTACTTCAACGGCTATCGCCAGCTACTCGGCCTGACGCACGAGGAATTCATGCGCCGCGGGCATCGTGACCCAGACGTGCCCTGGGAACGCTTTTCGATGACCGTCCTCGCGCTGCGCAGCGCCGCACGCCGCAACGGCGTCAGCCAGCTGCACGGCACCATCAGCAAACAGATGTGGGGCGGCATTGGACTAACGCTCTCGGACGCGCCGCCAACCGTGGAGATGGACTCCATCACCAACGGCATCCACACCGCCACGTGGGCCGGACCCGAAATCAGCGCCGTCTTCGATCGCCAGCTTGGCACTGACTGGCATGCGCATCCTGAGATGCCAATCCACTGGAGCGGGATGCCAAGCGTAGACCTCGGGGCGTTGTGGTCCGCGAAAACTGCGCAGCGCGCACGGCTACTCGAGCGCGTCGACGCGATGGCTCGTCACGAGGGCTTGCGCGGTCTGCATCCTGACGTCACGCCCGAGAAGGCACTGGTGATCGGCTTCGCGCGCCGATTTGCGACCTACAAACGTGCAGGCCTGGTGCTCACCGATCCAGACCGTTTGGAGCGGCTCATGGACGGCGGCGATCGCCCGCTCGTCATCGTGTTCGCTGGCAAGGCTCACCCGAGGGACGATGCCGGCAAATTGCTCGTTCAGCGCATCGTGCAGGCCAGCCGCGACGAGCGCTTCCGAGGTCGTCTGGTGTTCCTGGAAAACTACGACGTTGAGATTGCGCGTCTTCTGGTGCAGGGCAGCGACGTGTGGATGAACACGCCCCGACGTCCGCAAGAAGCCAGCGGGACCAGCGGCATGAAAGCCGCCCTCAACGGGGCACTCAACCTGAGCGAGCTCGACGGCTGGTGGGATGAAGCGTACGTGCCGGGTGTTGGTTGGGCGCTGGGCCAGGGTCTGCCGGAGGAGCTGGTTGGCGATGCACAGGATGCCGCCGAGGCTGTTCAGTTGATGGATCTGCTCGAGTTCGACATCCTGCCGCTGTTCTTCGACCGTGACGCGGCGGGTCGTCCGCATCGGTGGCTTGAGAACGTCTCCCGCTCGATTCAGGCGCTGGCACCGCGGTTCTCGGCTCATCGCATGGTCCGCGAGTACGCCGACCGGCTGTACACGCCGGCGGCCGCACTACGGTCAGCCTGACAGCAGGGCCGCGACGGGAAAATCGCTGAAGACGTCGGCTAACCTCAGGCCGGCTTTGCCGCCGCGCTGCTCGGCTGTCCGCCTCTGACCGGTAAACAGGTCCTGGAAGACGCGTCCGGGCTCGCCGGGTACAGGCAGCCAGCCCTCGCGCCATACCTCGGCTCCGATCGGAGGCAGCAGCGCGCCTCGGGTGAGCGTGGCGATCTGCACCGGCGCGGCAATCACCAGCGTGTGGCCCTCGGCCGAGCGAGCAAACGCGGCTACGCGCTGATCGCCTCGCAACGGCGTGTAGTGGGCGCCGACGAACAGCTCTGGCCGTTCGCGGCGCAGGCACAGCAGACGCTGCGAAATGTACAGCTTGATCCGTCCGTCTTCGGCAGACTCGAGCAGCTCTTTGACCAGCTCCAGGGGATCGTCCGACCGGTCGACGAGACCCCGTAAGTACGCCCTGCGCAGGTCGTAGTCCACCTCCCGTCGGTTGTCGGGATCGACCAGCGAGAGATCCCAGAGCTCCGTGCCCTGGTAGACGTCGGCAACGCCTGGCGAACCGAGCTTCAACGCCGTCTGGGACAGCGAATTGAATATCCCGAAGAAGGCCACTTTCTTCTGAAGCTGCAAAAAATCGTCGAGGAAGGCGGTCTCGGATGGGTCGAGGATGGCCCGCACGAACTGCTGTACGGCAGCCTCGTACTCGACGTTCGGTGTGATCCAGCTGGTGTGGATTTTGGCCTCTTTGAGGGCCTTCAGCATGAATTCGTTGATGCGCCTGACAAATTCCGGCTCCGCGGCGTCGGGCGTGTTCAAGATGCCGCCGACCCCGTCCGGACACGATGGCCACGCGCCCAGAAGGGTCTGGTACAGCAGGTACTCTTCGTTGCGGTTGGGAACCGCTCGGCCCCGCACGCTGGGCTTCTTGCGCGCGTTCAGCCGGGTCCAACGCGTGAGCGCGTTGCGCCATTCTCGGGGCAGTTCGGACAACACGTCGATCCGGGCCCGCGTGTCTTCGCTGCGCTTGGTGTCGTGGGTCGACGTGGTCAGGAGTGTGGCTGGCCAGTCGCGCGCAGCGTCGGCGTTGTGCCGGTGAAATGCGGTCAGCGAGCGCCCGAACTGGTCAGGGTCGCCGCCCACCTCGTTCAAGGAGATCAGCCGGTTGTACACGTAGAACGCGGTGTCTTCGACACCTTTGGCCATCACCGGCCCGGTCGTCTGTTGAAAGCGGGCGATGAAATTCAGGAATTTGCGCTGGTCCTGGAGCTGTCCAGGAACACGCAGCAGCAGGGTGTCGCCGACGAAGTCGAAGACCGACGGGTCAGTACGCGGGTTCCGTCGTTTGGCCTCGGCGACTGCCTGCTCGACGGCCAGGCGGTCGGTCTCAGAGGCCGCGCCAGTCTCGGGGTCGATGTACGTGCGATAGATGCTGATGGCGGCGATCACTTCTCGGATGACGAACGTGAGGCTATTTAGAGTGAAGTCTCGATGCCGTCGGTCGCTGCTGGCGATGTCGCGCAGCAGGTAGCCGAGCTCGTTGACCTCACTGGCAAGCGAAATGAGCATGACCATCTTCCTGCTCGAGTTGGCGAGGTCAGCGAATCGCTGTGCACCCTCGCGCAGGAAGCGGAAATAGATGGTCGACAAGAACGGCTCGTTCTGGCGGGCAACGAAAATACCGTTCAGAACGTTCAGAAAGTCGTAGCCCGTCGTTCCACTGACCGGCCAGTCTGGCCGAAGTCTTTCGCTGGCCGCGAGGATCTTTTCCACGACGATGTAAAACCCGCGCGGATGGTCGTCGTCGATGACCCGCTGCAATTGCCGAAGGTAGCCGGCGGGATCACGCAGGCCGTCGGGATGATCGATGCGGAGGCCCTGGATCTTGCCTTCGCCCACCAGTCGCAGCAGCAGGCGGTGCGTGTCCTTGAAGACGGTCGGATCTTCCATCCGAACCGCGGCCAGCTCGCTGATGTCGAAGAAGCGGCGGTAGTTGATTTCTTCGGCCGCAACCCGCCAGAAGGCAAGCCGATACGACTGTTCGTCGAGCAGCACGTCGAGTCGATCGAAGCTCGAGGCCGCGCCTGGCCCGCCGTTGACCTCCCCGAGCATCGCGTCCAGCGCCGCGCGCAAGGGTTGTGAGGCCGCGTACAGCTGATTGATCCGCCGCTTGACAATCTCCTTTTCACGATTGCGCTCTTCGATCTCGGGTGCCTCGAGCATGCGTCGGGGCGGCAAGTGGCGCAGCGCGGTCAGAATGCTGGCCAGCTCCTGGACGTGCTCGTGCCGACGCCCAAGCTCCTCCTGCATCTGCTCGCGAGCTTCGTCGAGGAGGAGCGGATACGAATCCGGTGCGATGGGAAACTTGCGATCGTAGTAGGCAATCGCAAAGGCACCGTCGGCGTATTCAACCTTCAATTCGCCTTTTTCGAGGACCTTGCCGTACTGGTCTCCAAGAATCGGAACGATTAGCTTGAGCTCGCTGCGCCTGCGCTCGTCTTGAGCCGCCGGCCGCCAGTTGATGTCGAAGAAGCTGGCGTAGATTGACGCAGGCCCGTTTTCGAGCACGTCCAACCAGCGGTAGTTGCCAGGATCGCCGATGCCCATGTGGTTCGGCACAACATCCGCAAGCTGGCCCATGCCGTGGCGCTGGAGCTCGGCTACCAGGTTGTCATAGTCGGCTTGCGAGCCGAGCTCAGGGTTGAGTGCGTTTGGATCGGCGACGTCATAGCCATGCGTGCTGCCCGAGCGGGCGCGCAGGTAAGGCGACGCGTACACGTGGCTGACCCCCAGGTCGTGCAGGTAGGGCACCAGCCGGCGGGCGTCCTCGAACGTGAAGCCAGCGTGGAACTGCAGCCGGTATGTCGCCGAGGGCACCCCCGGCCCAGCCTTCATGCAGCCGCCCCCCGAGCCAGCACGCAAGCGCTTCGAGCGGCGACCGACACGCCGGTAGCGTCGGCATCGGAGGGACGGCCGGAATCGAACAGTACCTGCCATCCACCGCCGAATTCGGCTGTCGGTGAGTCGGTGTCGCCGAAATTAACCAGCAGAAGACGCTCCTGGCCCGCCTGCCATCTTCGGACGGCCAGCACGTCCGCTGTTAGTGCGCGCGCTTGCATGCGTTCTCGCGCCTGGTCGGCGAGCACCACGTCCGTGCGGCGTAGTTCCAGCAGACGCTGATACAGGCTCTGGAGCGTCGACCCTGGCGGGGTAGCCGCTTCGTCGACACGGAGCTTCGAGTTGACAAAGGTCGACTCTGCCTGGGGATCGGGGATGCGCTCGCGAGTTGCGGAGTCCGCAAACGCCGAGAACGCCTTGAACTCCCTTCGGCGGCCCTCCGTCACCAGCTTGCCTAACTCAGGCTCGTGTTGCGTGAAGTACTGAAACGGCGACGCAGCGCCGAACTCCTGGCCCATGAACAACATGGGCGTGTACGGCAAAAACAGCAGCAGGGTGGAGGCAGCTCGGTAGCGGTCGTCGTCAATCTGGTGGTGCAAGCGCTCGCCAAAAGCGCGATTGCCGACCTGGTCGTGATTCTGCAGGGCGTACACGAACCGGGACGCTGGCTGACCTCGAGCCGGCGTGCCGCGGGGGGTTTGAAAGCCACTTCTTGGCGTGGCCTGGCCCTCGTAGAGCCATCCCCGTTCGATGCACTGGGCGAGCTCGTCCAGCGTGCCCGAATAATCGGCATAGTAGCCCTGATGGTCGCCCGCGAGATAACGCCGCAGCGAATGGTGAAAATCGTCAGCCCAGACGGCGTCAAGTCCGAAGCCACCCTCGGTGACTGACTTCAAATAACGCACGTCGTTCTCGCTCGTTTCGGCGATGAGGACCACCTGTCGTGAAGGTGGTAGCGACGCGCGGACTGCCTGCGTCAGCTCCGCCAGCAGGTGCAGGTTCGATTCGTCGAAGATAGCGTGGGTAGCGTCGAGCCGAAGCCCGTCAGCGTGGTACTCGTGCAACCAGTAGCGAGCGTTGTCCAGGATAAGTTTACGAACCCATTGGCTCCCTGGACCGTCATAGTTGATCGCTTCACCCCAGGGTGTTTGATGACGATCAGTGAAGTAGTTCGGCGAAAAATCACGCAGGTAGTTGCCGTCTGGACCGAAGTGGTTGTAAACCACGTCGATGAGGACGCCCAGGCCGTGCTGGTGGGCCGCGTCGACGAACCGCTTCAGCGCATCCGGGCCGCCATACACGTGCGACGGCGCGAACAGGTCAACACCGTCGTAGCCCCAGTTCCGACGACCAGGGAACTCGGCCACGGGAAGCGGCTCAATGGCATCCACGCCCAAATTTTGCAGTCGCGGAAGCTCACCAATCAGGCTGTCGAACGTCCCGTCAGGGGTAGCGGTGCCGACGTGACATTGATAGATCACCAGACCCCGCGGGGTGAGTCCGCCCCAAGCAGCGTCGTGCCACTCGAACGCGTCGGGGTCGACGACGGCTGAAGGACCGTGCACGCCTTCCGGCTGACTGCGCGAGTACGGATCCGGGCGGGACAGCTCGCAGTTCAATCGATAGCGATAGCGAGCGCCTGGCTTAACGCCCGGCAAAATCGGCGAGGACCAGGCGCCTTCCGCGTCGCCTTCCGCGCTCAGTGGCACGAGCTCGCCTGAGTCGCTCAACTCGACCTCGACACGCGTGGCCGCTGGTGCCCAGACCTTGAAGCGG
>JAABUQ010010383.1_pt1 | contig 12209 bp, 13 predicted proteins | sample 5560001 | NCBI WGS metagenome assembly JAABUQ01 (sample SAMN10711888, study PRJNA513371) | rock metagenome | isolation source: Antarctica rocks | place: Antarctica: Victoria Land, Finger Mt nord | collected 2015-12-18
TCCTTGTGAACGTCCAGTCCAACGTATTTCATCGCATTTGCCATGTGTCATCTCCGCTTCTGACCCCTTCAAGGCCAGCATCGCAGATTCGAGCCGTTCAGGCTCGCGGCAGTCATTGGGTCTAAGCTCACGCAAAGGCGGCGTATTGATGTCGGTGGACGGCGCGGGGTTCGAGATCGAGCCGCTTGGTCTCGACAACCGCGCCACGCCCGAAAGCGTCTCGGCACATCTTCTCTACGAGAACACCGATCCGCTAGGGCTGGTCGAGCCCGGCGGCACCGTCGATACCTCGCGTGCAGTGTACCAGGCCGTCGACGATCGGATCACACGCGTAAGCGGTTCTGTCTGGCATCCCACACCGTACACCATGAAGCTTGAGGGCGCGGGCGGGGGCGCATTCCAGACCATCATGATCATCGGGATCGAGGATCCCGATGTGCTCGCCAATCTTGACCTGTTCCATGATCGGCTGCTCGCCGCGCTTAGGGAACGGGTGCGCGAAATGTTCGGCGCCGCGGCAGGCGTCTTCGATATTTCTCCTAGGATTTACGGGTGGAACGGCGTGTCGGGCCGTCCGGTGCCGGGTGACGCAATAGCGCCGCGCGAGGTGGGGGTGATGTTCGTCGTCACCGCCGAGACGCAGGCGCTGGCGACCGGCATGGCGAAGGCGTGCAATCCGTATTTTTTCCACTTCCCGCTGAGGCCTGCTCAGGAAATGCCGAGCTACGCCTTCCCGTTCACCCCCGCCGAGATCGAGCGCGGGCAGGTGTACGAGTTCAAGCTCAACCATGTGGTCGAGGTGGCGGACGGGCACGAGTTGGTGCGGACCGCCTGGATCGATCTCGGCGCGCCCATACTGAAGGCAGTCGCCAGTGGTTAGGCTCGCCGACGTATGCCGACATGTCCGCTCGAAGAACGCGGGGCCGTTCTGGGTGACGATCGATCTGTTTTTCGATGGCCCGGACGCGTTTGCCACCTACGCCAACACCGATCGCCTCGATGCCTCCCTATTTGCCGCGCTCTACGGATGCGATTCCGCTCTCGTGAAGCGGATCGTGATCGAAAGCCTGAACATGGTGAGGATCTCGTTCCCTTGCCCGCATCCGCAAGGCTGGATGGGGGAACGCGATATGCACCAGGGGCAATCCTATGTTCGTCTACTCGGTCTGAACCTGGGTTGAGCAAATCTAGCCTGAGCACGGTCATATCGTGCCGCCCAACCCAAGTCTTAGTCAGCTTCGTGCTGATAGAGTCCGAACGTGGCGCGGGGAAGAGTCAAATTCTTTGCCGCCACCACAAAGGCCGACGTCTAAGAGATGAATGGCAGCTATGGCATTCACAGCGCCAAAAGCGGTCAGACCGTTAAGTCCCCCTCCTCGCCATTCCGCGCTCCCTTTCACAGCCCCGATCGTTTTCGGAGCACGCTAGATCTTGAATCTCACCACGGATGTGAATCTCGGCTGCAGCGGTGTTTGTGCGCGTGGCATCGAGATTGACCCTCACCCGCGAAGCCGAGGGACTCCTCTCAACACTCTTGCGCAGAGGCAGAGTGTCCCGTCGACGCGCCGACGCCCCTCGCGTTGTTAAACGATACTCTGCTCCCGAGTTTCCCGAACGATCGGCGCGTAGCGGCGGGCGACGGCCGCTTTGGGGGACTTTTCAGACCGTCAGCTTTCGGGCGAGAACGCTTAGAAGCGGACCTTCCCCGAGGGTGCAGCGTCGGCAGCTTCGCGCCCGGTTTGCAACATTAGGGGACTGATGCGCCGCTCTCGAAAACAGTGGGTAGTAGAGGAATTCGGGGCGATTGCCCGATGAGGAGATGGAGTCGTCGACGTCGGATCGCATCACGCCAAGCTTGGCTGAACCGACTTGAGTCGAGTGAGCCGGGGGCGTAAAATCCACGCGCGACGGTCGTTACGGCGCGAAGTCCCTGGAGCTGCAATGCCAATCTTTGTTAACGGGTCTTCGGTCGCGCTGCCTAATGATTCGCGCGTCACGCTTCTCGATTTGTTAAGAGAAGGGCTTCATCTTTGTGGCAGCAAAAAGGGCTGCAACCAGGGCGCTTGCGGCGCTTGCACGGTGCTGGTCGAGGGCGAGCGGATCCTCTCCTGTCTTGCTCTCGCGGTGCAGTATGACGGCCGACACGTCACCACGATCGAGGGCTTGGCAGAGAACGGCGCACTGCACCTGCTGCAGCAGGCGTTCATTGAGCATGACGGCTTTCAGTGCGGCTATTGCACGCCGGGTCAGATCTGCTCGGCGATCGGGATGGCCGCCGAGGCGCGGCGCGGGGTGCCAAGTCATGTCAGCGCCGATCTCGACGCGGACATCATGCTGACGCGTGAGGAGTTGCAGGAGCGGATGAGCGGCAACCTGTGCCGCTGTGGCGCGTACAACGGCATTATCGACGCGATCCGCGAAACCGTCGCGGGGGAGATGGCGGCATGAACCCGTTCAGCTATGCGCGCGCGGGCGATGCCGTCGAGGCGCTGCGGCTCGGGCATCGGAATGCGGCCACCTATCTTGGCGGCGGGACGAACCTCGTCGACCTGATGCGTGAAAGGGTGGCCCGGCCCGATGCACTCGTCGACGTGACGGGTCTGTCGGCGACGATCGAAGAGACTGAGGGCGGCGGGTTGCTGATCGGTGCCGCAGTGCGCAACACCGCGCTCGCCGAGCATCGCGCAGTCCGCAGCCGCTATCCCGTGCTGGCGCGGGCGATCCTGGCGGGCGCGTCTGCACAGATCAGGAACATGGCGACCGTCGGCGGCAACCTGCTCCAGCGAACGCGCTGCACGTATTTCTACGACACGGACGGATCGCGTTGCAACAAGCGGGCACGGGGCTCGGGATGCGATGCGATCGAGGGGCTTAATCGCGGCCATGCGATCCTGGGCGCGTCGTCGGCGTGCGTGGCGACGCACCCGTCGGACATGTGCGTCGCGCTCGCGGCGTTGCATACGATCGTGCATCTGCAGGGCAGCGGCGGCGCAAGAACGCTGCCGTTCGGCGAGCTGCATCGCTTGCCCGGCGACCATCCCGAGCTCGACACCGTGCTTGAGCCGGGCGAGCTGATCACCGCCATCGAATTGCTGTCGCTGCCGTTCGCGAGCAACTCGACCTATCGCAAGGTGCGCGACAGAGCGAGTTACGCGTTCGCGCTGGTCTCGGTGGCGGCCGCGTTGGAGATGGACGGCGGCCGTATTACGGACGTCCGGATCGCGCTCGGTGGCGTGGCGCACAAGCCCTGGCGTGCGCTGAAGGCGGAAGCGGCGCTGCGTGATGGCCCCGCGACCGAGCAATCGTTCCGCGACGCCGCGATCGCCGAATTGGCTGACGCCAAACCGCTGCGTGACAACGGCTTCAAGGTCGAACTAGCCAAGCGGGTTCTTGTCGCCGTTCTTGGCGACCTAGCCGGAGCGGTAGCATGAGCATCGTCGAGACGGTCAAGGGCGCGACGCAGGCCGCCATCCAAGGGACGATGGCAAAGTTGGTGCCGCTCGCGCCCGACCGCTGGATTCCGGGCGGCGTTCCCGATCCGCTAATCCGCCAACAGCACGGGGTAATCGGCACGTCGGTGTCGCGGCTTGACGGGCCGCTCAAGGTTCGGGGTGCCGCGCGGTTCGCCGCCGAATTCCCGCTCGAGCGCATGGTTTATGCCGCGCTCGCTTATGCGACGATCCCGCGAGGCCGGATCGCCACGCTCGAAACCGGCATCGCCGAGGCTGCGCCGGGCGTCGTGGCGGTAATGACCCACAAGAACGCGCCACGCATGAACCCGCCTGCGGCGTTCGGTTCCTCGCCGACTGCCGCCGGGCCGGCCGACCTGCCGATCATGCAAGACGACCGTGTCCACTGGAACGGTGAGCCGATCGCGGTCGTGCTCGCCGAGACGCAGGAGCAGGCCGACCACGCGAAGTCGCTGATCGTCGCGAGCTATGCGGCCGAGCCCTCGACAACGTCGTTCGCCGCGGCAAGGGCCGCGGGGCCACAGCCTGGCGTGTTCATGGGCCAGTCGCTGCTGAACGAGATCGGCGATGCCGAAGCCATGTTGGCGGCAGCGCCGCACAAGGTCGATAACATCTATCGCACGCCGCCCCACAACCACAACGCGATCGAGCCGCATGCGGCGACGATCGCATGGGATGGCGACCAGCTGATCATTCACGACGCCAGCCAGATGGTAACCGCCGAGGCGCAGACGATCGCCGACGTGTTCGACCTGAAAACCGACCAGGTCCGCGTGACGTCGCCCTATGTTGGCGGCGGCTTCGGTGGGAAGGGTCTGTGGGACCACCAGATCCTCGGCGCCGCCGCCGCTAAGCTGGTTGGTCGACCGGTGCGCGTCGTGCTGTCGCGCGAGGGCGTCTATCGCGTCGTCGGCGGGCGCACGCTGACCGAACAGCGGGTGGCAATCGGCGCCGAGGCCGACGGCCACTTTAGGGCGCTGCTCCACACCGGCGTCGTGGCGATGACGCCGCACAACAACATGCCCGAGCCCTTCATCGTGGGCACTCGCGCCGGCTATGCGTCGGACAGCCTCAAGCTGTCGGTCGAGACGGTGACGATGAACATGCTCGCCAACACGTTCATGCGCGCGCCGGGCGAATCGGTCGGCACCTTTGCGCTGGAATCGGCGATCGACGAACTCGCGGTCGAACTCGGTATGGACCCGATCGAGCTGCGCATCTGCAACGAGCCGGAAAAGGATCCGACGTCCGGTCTAGCCTTTTCCTCGCGGCACATCGTCGAGGCATGGCGCACGGGTGCCGAGCGGTTTAATTGGAGCGAGCGCAGTGCCGCTCCGGGCGGATGCTGCGAGGGAGAGTGGCTGGTCGGCATGGGCTGCGCCACCGGGACATATCCCTACTACCGGATGCCGGGTGCCGCGGCGCGGATAACGTTGAGCCGCGACGGGCATGCGAAAGTGGACGTCGCCGCGCACGAGATGGGGATGGGGACTGCGACGACGACCGCCATGGTCGCCGCCGACCGGCTCGGCTTGCCGCTGGACCGCGTCTCGGTCGACTACGGCAGTTCGATCATCCCGGGGGCAATCATGGCCGGCGGATCGCAGCAGACCGCAGCGATCGGAGCTGCGGTGATCGCCGCCCATTACGCACTGGTTGCCCAACTGCTGAAGCTGGCGGGCAACGACTCGCCGCTGGCCGGGCTGTCACCCGACGAGGTAGGGAGCGAGGACGGTGGCCTCGCCAAGCTCGACGATCCTGCGCGGCGCGAAAGCTACGCCTCGATCCTCGAGCGGGCTCAGCGCGAGAGCGTCGTCGTAACCGAGAAGGCGTCCCAGCCGCTTGAACTGATGCACTGGTCAATGCATTCGCACAGTGCGCTGTTCTGCGAGGTTCGGGTCAACGAGATCACCGGCGAGACCCGCGTCAGCCGCTTCCTGGGTTCGTTCGATTGTGGCCGCATCCTTAATCCCAAGACTGCGCGTAGCCAGTTCCGCGGCGGGATCATCATGGGCCTGGGCATGGCGTTGATGGAGGAGACGCTGTTCGACGAGCGCAATGGGCGGATTATGAACCCCAGCCTCGCCGAATATCACGTGCCCGTGCACATGGACACGCCAGAGATCGACGTAACCTGGACCGACATCGCCGATCCGCATACTCCGATGGGCGCACACGGCGTCGGCGAAATCGGCATCACAGGCGTGGCCGCGGCCGTGGCGAACGCAATCTATAACGCCACCGGAAAGCGCGTACGCGACCTTCCCATCACATTGGACAAGCTATTGTCTTAATAAGCTGGCTTTGCTTTCATGCCAGCCGCCGACATACGCTCTGGCGACAATTACGTGCCCGATGACGACATTCAGGCCGACCTAGATCGGGCCCAAAAACCGCCGTACGTCTAAATGACTTTGCCCTCGCGTGGTCTGCTGCCCGTCATGGTAGCCGGCTCTGGCGCGAACGCATATGCGGGGCAGGTGGATTTATCACCATGGCGGTCCCTTTCCTCAAAGGAGCGGTTCGCTGGACCGCGATGAACAGCCAGTCGCCTTAAACGGCCGCATGCGCCGCTCCGCCCTGTACCCGGCCCCGCGCCGACATGAACGGCCCGACCGGCGGCCGCTCAGGGGCGAAATGCTGCAAGCCCACCGGCTTGGGCATGCCGACATACAGCGCTTCTACCCCGCCCTTGGCATGGTAGGTCTCATGCCAGAAACCCGCGCCTGCGGACAGCTCGCGAATGCGGCGCCACCAATCAGCATGCGGCTCGCTGCGTGTGAACCGCTCAAGCGCATCGAGATCGCGCCAATATTGGCGGAACCCAAAGTGGAACAGGCTAAACAACATGCCCTCGTGCGCAAGAAGGCCGTCCGGCCGCTCGCGCGCAATCTGATTTAACCCCGACCCGATCCGGCGCATCGCGAGCAGGCCACGCCACCCTCGTGGCTGAAAACCAAGCATGATCATCACGAGATCAGGGTAATTCGAAAGATCGACCGACTGGCGGTTGATTGTGGCTTGCATCGTCCTGCTCCGGGCTGTTTACAGTGTAAGCGCAGCTGTCTGAGTATACAATGTAAACATGGCCGATGAGCTTTATTCCACTCTGTACGCGCGCCTGATCGCCGCCGCCCTAGCCGCGCTTGGGCGGGGCGAGGAGGTGGGGTTGCGTGCCGTCGCGCGTGACGCGGAGGTGTCGGCTATGGCACCGTATCGGCATTTCCGTGACAAGGCGGCCCTGCTGGCGGCGGTAGCGATGCGCGGCTTTGAGGATCTCCGCACCGTGCTGCTGGCTGCGGATGCCCAGCCCGACGCTCGCGCGGCGTTAATCGCGCAGGGAGAGGCGTACCTCGCCTTCGCCCGCGCCCGACCCGCGCTGTTCCGGCTGATGTTCGCCGGTCACAATGGCCGCCCGCCACCTGTCGAGGATAATGCCTATGGCGTGATGGTACGGCGCGTGCAGCAACTCGTCCCCACCAATCTGGAGGCCGCGACGCTTGCCTGCTGGTCGGTCGTCCATGGCATGGCGACGCTCGCGCTTGACGGAGGATTACCCGCCGGCGGCTCGCCACACGAACGCGCGGCACTCACGCTGATGGTCGTGGGGCTGGCTGGTAGCGCCAATGCGTGAGCGCTTGGGGAACGATAGCGGAATCGTTCCCGGTACGTCGCGCGCCATCACTTTCGATGGGAAGGCGGGCGTTATTTTGTCACCAAACACGGCGCTGGTCAGCGACCCGATCGACTTGCCCGTGCCAGCACTCGCATCGCTGGCGGTGAGCACCTACGTGTCCCACGCGACGGCACCGACGACGTTTCATGCTATCGGGCGGCAGACGGCCTATCTCGCGGCCGGTGACCAGACTGCAGCTTCCGTCTTGTTTCCGTCGAGCCGAAAGACGCAGTCTCGCTATCTGCTCTCCGGCGTTGAGACCTTTGAACCTCGCGGTGGGACGACGATCGTCACACTCGGTGATTCGATCATCGACGGCACTCACTCCACGCAGGACGCGAACCGTCGCTGGCCCGACATCCTTGCTGAACGACTGCAACGGGCCGGGCGTCGCGAGCAGGCCGTTGCCAACGCGGGCATTGCCGGTAATCGAATGCTGCAGAATGGCACCGGCCCGAAGGCGTTGTCGCGGCTGGACCGGGACGTGCTGTCGCGGCCGGGTCTCCGCTTTGTCACGGTGCTGGAGGGCATTTAACGACATTGGCTTCGGCGCGAACCGCCAGGGGCCGAGGACCAAGGCGCTCGACATCATCGATGCCTATCGGCAGATCATTGCCCTCGCCCATGCCAGCGGCGCGCTCGTCTTCGGTGGCACGCTCCTGCCATACCAGGGGGCGCAGTATCACGATGCTGCAGGCGAGCAGATGCGCGAAATCGTGAACGAGTTCATCCGCCGCGGCGGTGCCTTTGACGGCGTCATCGATTTCGAGAGTGCTATTCGCGACCCGCGCAGCCCCATGAGGATGCTGCCAGCCTATGACAGCGGTGATCATTTGCACCCGAACGACCGAGGCTACGCGGCAATGGCCGATGCCATACCCCTTAAGCTGTTCGATAACTGATACAAAGCCGGTCGCCTTTCACGGATCAAGTTGCCAGTGTTTTTGACAAGACAAGGAGCGACGATGATAGAATATAGAGGCTTATCGTCAACCTAATGGCCGTGTTCCTCCAATCACATGATGATTGCCGAGGAACTTAAGGCGAGAGCCTAGAATTTTCTTACCACATTGTGAAGAAGATTTAGCGATCGATCGAGAAAGTGAAATACTGATCAGTCGGACCTTATCAAACAGAGCTTCGAGTCGACTGGCTCCAGCGGCCCATGTTGGAGTCTCATCATCACGGGTCCGCCACATTACGTGACTGGCCAAGTACCGGACCGAAACCACTCTCCGCGACGTTGTAAGGCGGCTTGGTGAAGCCCCGAATATACGAACCGACTGGCACTCTGTAAATCGGTCCAAATTGAGAGGGTGATTATCTCCTGTTCTTTTCGTAGTACGCCATCTTGCTCAGTAGAAGCAAAGCGGGGTACCTCGTATATCCCCACTGCCCGTAATCGTGTCCAATCTTATCTTGCGCTGCTAAATCCGGTCTGGCGTCCATTGCTTGCGCCATAAATCCGTCTGACTTGTAAGCCGCTTTGTATATTCCGCTGACAAGTCGGGGAAAAGCTCGTCATGTCACCAGATTTTAGATCGTAATCCGAAAGCCCGAAGGTATATAGAGCTATTCGCGACATTTTAGACTCGATTTGTTATGAATTTCGGATTGCATGCGTGAGGTTCGCGCGCAGTTGGGTAGTTGCCCGGGCCTGCGGCGGAAGCGGCTTGCCAAGTGCACGGCGCATCACCGCAGCCTCCTGCTGCTCGTCAACGCTGCGACGACCGCCGAGGCGCGAAAGCGCGAGCGCATGGGTCAGCCCTCGAAACGTTGGAGGTGTGCCGCAGAAGAACTTTGAGCCGCAATGGACACGAGCAGTTCGACGAGCGCCGCGGACTGCGATGCCCATGGCGAATGGCTCGTCGGCAGATCTTGGACGTGCGTCGTTGTCTCCAGCTCGGCATCGACCGCCCCAATCATGAAGTTCTGCCCCGCTAGTGGAATGGCTCGATCGTCGAGGCACCTGATACAATGGCGGGTAAGGCGGCCAAAGCGCGACTTCGTGTGCGCGACGGGGGTTAGGAAGACGGCCAGTGGTTCGTCGCACTGCAGGCCCATCCGGATCTTGTCGAACGCAGCGTCCCTCACGTTGGCAGCAAAGCAGTTTTTGAGCTGGTTCCGATAGGCGGGATCGATCGACCGAAAATCGATCCGCATCGCGCCGACTGGGGGCGGGTCAGCCAGAATGGCGTGCATCACGAGCGAACCGGCCATGATTGGGTGGCTCGTAAGATCCACCGCCGTCACACCGCTCGCCAACATGAAAGAGCTTAGATAGACAATAATTGTCACAAGGTGTGGAACGGCATTCGCTACCGCACTCACGGTTAGGCCGCCGAGCGAGTGGCCGAGCAATGTTACAGGACCGCCGGTCTCGCTAGCCGTCTTTTTACAAGCGCGATCACCGTGCGAGTTCGTTGATCCTGGGTACTCGAAGCACCAGGAGAGGCTTCAGTGGCATTTGCGCGTGTGCGCCCGCGCCCGGCAGGTCGAGCATTCGTGCAGGATAATCCTGTCCTTCGAGCAGCGGCGCGATGTTGTCCCAAGTTGGCATGCCATGCCACGCACCATGGATAAGCACGAAAGCTGGCTTGCGACTGATCATGATGATTTCTCATTTCGTTTGTAGCAGCCGGACTGGTCACCGCCCTCGTCACCTCTGCATATTCATTGTCGCTTGTGAGAAAAATGCAGCCGAGCGCACGACAGGTCTTCGGGCGCCTGTGTATAGCACCGTTGCTTCCCGCCTTTCTGGACCAGTATCGCGGCATCTCAAAGACCGGCCGAGCTAATCGAGATTTGGTAGCCCGCAGCGACGATGTTGGCCTGGACGGCGGCATCGACTTCAGCGGAGGACACACCCTTGGTCATGACGCCCTCGAAAAACGATCCGACTGCCCGGTTGCTATTGTCGCCACCGGTTCCGAGGCCGATCCCTCCTTCCTGGTGCATCGGCGAGTAGCCTGGTTTCCAGAGCGGCTCGTGTCCCTTGTAGATTTGTTGTAGCTCGCCCTGCTGCGCATTGCCGGCCTTTAGCGCAAAGAAGTTTTGGCCGTCGTTCTTGAGAAGTGCCGTCACGAATGGCGACGGGCTGCCCAGGTAATCCGAGCCTTGGTTGCCGCCGCGAGCCGGCATGAACAGCCCATTCTCAAGGTCCGCTTGAACCCATGGACCGCCACCGAGGCAGACTCTCCGATTGCTGCATATGCGACTGAGGTTGACCGCATCCATATGGCCATTGCCAGTATCGAAATTGGTGACCTCCGTGTTGCCATAATCGAAGCAGCAGTCGCCGTTCACATGTGTTCCCGAGGCGACCATGTACATCGTTTCCGGCTGGCCGGCCTGCGCTACGCGACGGGTCCTATTGTTACGGTAACCCACCCCGGTTTCGATTAAGAGGCCGTAAGCCTTGCGGCCACCAACGGTTACCGGCAGGGCCGCTGCCCGCGCTCCGGTGTCAGCAGCGCCGGCATGGCCTGCACCTTCGATGCTGAGATCGTTGTGCATCGGCGACTGATCGAAAATACGCGTCACGATGCACTGCGTCCCGTCGCAGAATGCGTCTTGTGCCGCGGCATCGGCCGTGCCGCCCGGAGACCGCAGCCCGATGTCGCGGGTCGTGCCGTCGCTCTGTCGCTCGACCTGGTACAGCAGTCCGCGATAGCTCGCATACAGCGCTCGTATCGTGCTGTGGGCGGCAACGCAGGGCGTCCCGGCGCGGTCATAGAGATCACACGGTCTCAAATGCTCGTCTGCACGGGCGGCGGCGGGCGATCCAACAATCAACGCCCACATAACCCCTTTCAGGAAAATTGAACGATCAAAGCCGCGTAGTTCGCGAACGGTTGTCGCCTTCATGGAAATCCACCTATGTTCGTGCACGGCTTATCTTCGGAATCATGGCGCCGAACGCCTTCGGATCGGCACTGGTGATAGGCGCGCGTGGGATAGACACAGTCCTACTTGCCGACTGGTGCAGGTAGAAACACATAGCCATAATGACTGCTGATTTTCATTAGGCGGTCCATGTCTTTGGGAAGGTTGAGTGGAGAGATCAGCGCAAAATACTCGTCGAGGCCACCCGCGTTTGTATAGAACATCATCCGCCCCATAGTTGATCCATTATTCCGGAAAGCGTGGTAGTGACCTCGGAGCGAACACTTCACCTCTCCTTGCCTAAACGGAAACCAATTCTCGCCATCGAAGAATTCGTAATCTCCTTCGAGAACCATAAAGGTCTCCTCTTCCCGCTCATGCTTATGCGGGGGAGGGCCGCCACCGGGCGATGATATTTGAACGCCAACGCAGCATGTGTAATTGGTTGATCGGCTTGAAACGATGATCTCGATCGGCTCGCCGAAAACCTGTATGGTGGGATTGGTAGTCATAACAGCTCAAACCTTATATGATGGGTTTTCCATAAACAGTTCAGCACGCTGAGTTATTTGATCTCCTCTATCAAAGATGTCGCAGCGAGTTCAGCGTATTAATTGCGCTTCAAACTACTGGGCCGAAGATTGCAATGAAAAGTAAGAGGTTTATAGCTATCGAGGCGAGTGTAGCGGGGGCGTTTTGCCACGAGGTCTGAAACATGAGGATCGATCCTTGCCTTTGGCGAGCATCATACTCGCTGCGGAACGTCTCTCTCCACCATCGACGTGGACGCTATCGAATGACCTACCGTGGAATCTTACAGCAAAAACGTGTTAAATGCGTGGCAGCATCGTGATCGAGCGGGCTGACCATTCATCGGTTCCACTGGACGGTACATTCCCAAGCGCGATCAATGTCAGTACGTCAGTGCTGACGAAAGCCTCTCCACCGTTTGACCTAACGCGGTTTGCCCAGAAATTGGCGGATATGCTCGACGAAAGCTGCTGACGCTGGCTCGCGGCCGAGCAGCAGATGATTGTCGCTGTCGAGCGTGACGAACTCTGCACCGGGGATCTCGGCGGCCAGTTCTCCGCCCACCGCAAGCGGAATGCGGCGGTCGCCGCGCGCGTGCATGACGAGAGTCGGCGCTTGTACATTCTTGAGTTTATCGCGGACATCGA
>JAABUQ010010384.1_pt1 | contig 12208 bp, 9 predicted proteins | sample 5560001 | NCBI WGS metagenome assembly JAABUQ01 (sample SAMN10711888, study PRJNA513371) | rock metagenome | isolation source: Antarctica rocks | place: Antarctica: Victoria Land, Finger Mt nord | collected 2015-12-18
TCTAACTGTAACTGCTCCTACACCGCTAGCATTGCTACGAACTGCTTATCATCTTGGTAATCGTCACGTACCAGTAGAAATCACTGCAACTTATTTACGGCTATCTCCAGATTCAGTATTGCAGACAATGCTAGAACAACTGGGAATGGAGGTAAAACCAATGATTGTACCCTTTCAACCAGAAATGGGCGCTTATGGACAGCACCATGCCCATGAATAACACCCTATTATCTCTACTACAGTTAGCTAGCCCTGCCCTGCCAGTAGGCGCTTATAGCTATTCTGAGGGACTAGAAACCCTAGTTGAAAATGGCATAATCAAGGACGCGCTCAGTCTCAAACACTGGCTGGAACAGGAACTGAAGTACGGAGCTATTCGCTTAGAAGCCGCAGTTATGGTACGAGCTTATCACTTTGCCCAAATCGGAGATAAAGCAGCTTTGGATGACTGGAATAATTGGCTATCTGCCGCTAAAGAAACACAAGAGCTACGACAGCAAAGCTGGCAGATGGGTCAATCACTGCTGCGACTATTATCTATCATGCCTGACGAAATGGCAAAACCATCTTTAGAACTGACATTCTCAACCAATAACCCCTGTAATTTTGCGATCGCCTTCGGTGTCACTGCTGCCTACTGGAAGATTGATTCACCTAGCTCTGCCTTACTTGGATACCTACACAGTTGGACAACGAACTTGGTTACGGCGGGAATCAAGCTCATTCCTCTTGGGCAAACTGCTGGGCAACAGTTGCTGCTGGAATTAAGAACTAATATCAGCTATGAGGCTGAGACAATTATAGCACTGAGTGATGATGAACTCAGTAGCTGCGGCTGGGGCTTAGCACTGGCAAGCATGGCTCATGAAACTCAATACACCCGATTATTTCAAAGTTGAGCTTGTCTAGTGAGCATTTGTAGAGCCTGCTTTAGCATTGCAGGCAACTGCCGCATAATCTTGCCTTTTTCTCGTTCAATCGCTACCAGAGTTACCCGCGCCTTTGCGTATAATTGCCCATCTAAAGATTCAATTTGGTAATCCCAATTAATCCGAACACCACTTACTTCTGTCAATCGCGTCTTAACGATAGCTGCCATCCCTAGTGGAATTGGGCGATGATAGCGTATAGACAGCTCTACTACTGGTAAATCACAGCCCAAACCAACAATATCAGCAAACTCAATACCGACTGAGCGCAAGCACTCTACCCGCGCCTCTTCCATCCAGCTTAGATAAGAACCATGCCAGACAATGCCTGCATAATCAGTCTGATGGGGTTGAGCGCGGACTGGATATTCAAACCAATGGGGAACTATCTGCGGCACGTTTGTCAAATCTCTGATAGTCCTTCTCTAGCGTTCTTGTAAAGCTTTTTGTAACTCTGTTGTGCGTTCTTTGGTCATCCGCTCTAGACAGCTACTTGGTAATCTAGATAACCAGTACCAGTCCGCGAAGGGTAGACTTCAAACGAGCAATTCTTGTCACGAAACTGAATCCAAGCTAATTGAGCGTTAGTTAGTTCTTGGCGCTCATCACCGTTCAACTTTGAGATGAGTTGTTGGTACACTTGATTCAATCGTCGATCCGCCTGTTCATACCTTAGGCGGGCGCATTGTTTAAACCCCTCATTTGAGTTGATAATACTACGATCAAACTGAGCTGTAATTGTATTGCCTATGGCTTTGTTCGGAAGTGCAAAGCTTACACTAAATACAAGCGTTCCTATAGTGACGATCGTTGGACTTAGTTTTAGCATGATTCCTTCAAGTTGCCGCGATTCTAATAATGTATAACTTTTAGTGCGTCTCTAGTCAAAAAGTAATTCTTGCTACAGAATCACCTTTTTCTAATTGCTGCAATGGAGGCTGGCAGGATTTAAATTGCTTTAAAGGTTAACAAAGTGTTGAAAAAGGTGTTGATGACTGGAGCGATCGCCCTGGGGTTGACGATTGGCACTCCGATGGGCTGGGCGCTGGCAGATGGAGCAGCATTCTCAGAAGCGATCGCTCATGCTCAAACTTCCGCAGATACTGGGTATGTGTTGCTCTGTGCCGCACTAGTACTACTGATGACACCAGGGTTTGCTTTTTTCTATGGAGGATTTGTGCGCGAGTCTAATGTCCTCAACACCATGATGATGAGCTTTATCCTGATGGCTTTAGTCGGAGTTATCTGGGTACTTTGGGGCTACAGCCTTTCTTTTGCACCAGGGCTACCTTTTATCGGTGGATTGCAATGGCTGGGGCTAAATGGTGTTAGTGCGGATACAACAGGCTACTTACCCCACATGGCTTATGAGGATGCACTGGCGATTACCAATCCCAACTATAGCGACTTAGCTTCTTACTCACCGACAATTCCTCACCAGGCATTCACGATTTATCAAGCTATGTATGCCATTATTACCCCAGCTTTGATCTTCGGGGCAATTGTCGAACGAGTTAGCTTCCGCGCCTATTTCCTATTTGTACTTTTGTGGTCAACTTTTGTCTATTGTCCCATAGCTCATATGATGTGGGCAAAAGGGGGATTCATTGGTAGATACGGTGGCTTTGGAGCATTAGACTTTGCTGGTGGTACAGTCGTACATGTTAGTGCTGGAGTTTCCGCATTAGTAGCAGCATGGGCAGTCGGATCTCGGCAAACTTATCCGACAAAACCTGCGGCACCCCACAACGTACCATTCATCCTTCTAGGTACTGGTTTGCTGTGGTTTGGTTGGCTTGGCTTTAACGCGGGTAACGCCTTATCCTCAGGCTCTCTAGCAACTGTAGCCTTTGTCTCCACCAACACCGCAGGCGCTGGAGCCGCCTTAACTTGGACTCTATTGGAATGGACTCGGCGCGGTAAACCAACAGCCGTAGGACTTGCCACTGGTGCAATTACAGGCTTGATCGGTGTTACCCCATCCGCCGGATTCGTCACACCGCTAGGAGCGCTAGCCATTGGTGCCATTGTTGCTATCTGCTGCTTTTTTGCCGTTAGTCTCAGGGCAAGGTTGGAATTTGATGATTCTTTAGATGCTTTCCCCGTGCATGGAGTGGGAGGCACTTTAGGAGCAATTTTAACAGGTATATTTGCGACTAAGACAGTGAATCCCAAAGGTGTTGATGGTTTGCTGTTCGGTAATTCAGAGCAAATCTGGAAACAACTAGCAGCCGTTGGTATTACTTATCTTGTAGCTGGAGTTGGCAGTTTTATCATACTCAAATTACTAGCAGCAACAGTTGGTTTACGCATCAAGCCAGAACAAGAAATTCAAGGGATGGATATTAACGAGCATGGCGAACAAGCTTATGGAGACGACTTTGCTTCTGGACTAAACTTTGCTGAAAGCTCTAGCGATTTCGAGTGACTGGAAACTTCATCTGTAATAGAATTGATGAAATGGATTGTCAGATTTCACGAGGACTTCGAGCAGGAGTTTGATGTGTAGTCTAACAGCACTAAAAATTCGGCAATGAAAATTTCAAGTTGGGCTTCGATCTCCCTGGCATCCAACGTGCTATTTGTCTTTGTAATTATCTGGTTGCTCCGACGAAGCCCTTGGCAGCAGAAGGTGACACCAGGCTTAAAACCGTACCATCAGTTAAATTATCAGCAGATGCTAGCTCTACTAGAGCAAGAAGCAGATAATGCTGCTCAACAAAAACCCAAACATTTAACAGTATTAGTTGGTGATTCGCTCTCGCAGTTTTTTCCGCCCCAGATGTTACCACCGCAGCGAAATTGGCTGAAGCAGGGGATTGCGGGAGAGACAACAACAGGACTGTTGCAGCGGTTGCAGATGTTCGATCGCACTCAGCCAGAAGTAATCTTTGTCATGATTGGCACTAACGATCTGAGCCAGGAGGCAGAAGACAAGCTAATTTTGGCGAATCAGCAAAAGATTATGCACTACTTGCACCAAGCTCATCCAGACTCCCAAATTATTTTTCAATCAATTTTGCCGCGTACAGACAAATTTAACTATCGGATCGAGCCACTAAATCGACAACTAGCAGCGATCGCCGAGGCGGAAAATGTCTACTATCTAAACTTATACCCTTTGTTTGCCGACGCTCAAGGAAACATCCGCTCTGAACTTAGTACAGACGGATTGCACTTAAATTCTTCCGGCTATCTAGTTTGGCAATCTGCTCTGCAACTGTATAGCCAGTTACTTCTCAAGAGCTAGTATCGAGTTTAACTAAACCTCTACCTAACTAGGAATAGAAAAGTATCAAGTTTGACCGAAAACCAGGTGTAGGGAGAAAAGACAAGTCGCAAGTCGTAAGTCGTAAGTAGTAAGTTTCAGATGGGTACATGCCCTTACTAAACCAACGATTTAGTGGTCTTTCGTCAGTGGCGCTTTCTTGCCCCCACTGATTGTGCTTGCGCTGAGCCTTGGATAGCTCCGCCTCCGGACTTGTTCTTGACCAGAAATAGTAGATACTAGCAAGATTTAGGGACAGAAATTCAATACTTTAAGGTTACTTCATACATAAATCATCTAGCCTCACAATAAAATTAACTCTTTTCAGGCATAATTAGCTGAGCTGTATACTAAGATACTTTCAGACATCTGCTAAAATTAACTGCCATTGGAGCTGAAGCATACAAGCTTCTCAATTTATTATTCCCTATCCCTACTTCCAGACGACAACATGAGTCTGAACTTAAGTGAATTAACTCCCAGTTCTACCTTAGTTAATCTTGTAGCGTACAACTATCAAACTAATATTTACACTCTGGGGCAAGCAGTCAGTCAAAAGTTTCAAAATCAACCAGAGCTGCCAGGAGTAATCGTAATGGATGGTCGGCAAATGGTTGGCATGATCTCTCAAAGAAAGTTTTTAGAGCGCATGAGTCTACCTTATGCTTCAGAAGTTCATTTTAGACGACCGATCCAAGTTCTCTTAAATTTAGTAAAAATCGAGCCTTTACAGCTTTCTATCAATTGCAAGATTGAACAAGCAGCAAGAATTGCGCTAAGTCGCTCTTTAGAGCTAGTTTATGAACCAATAGTTGTAATACAGGAAGGTCAATTACCAAGTTTAATAGATATTCGTGACTTATTACTCGCTCAGAATCAAATCTTAATTGCTGTCAATATTAGATTTGAACAACAACGAGAACAGGCAAGTAAAGAATTAAAGGAACTAAAAAAAGAAGTAGAGATGAGTGAAGTTTATGTGCGTTTGTTAGAGGAAAAACAACTTGAGAACCGGAGGCAAAACAAAGTCATAGAATTACAACAAGTTAGATTAAAAAGACAAGCTAAGCAAATTAATGATTTTAGTCGGCAACTTGTTCGTCTTAGTCAGTTTCTCTACCTAGAAGGCAGAAAAGCTTTTACTGCTACTTATGATGGTGTTAATTCAATCTCACATACTACTAAACAAATAGTATCAACTGGTAATTCTTTAATTGAAGAATTGGAAAACATTAACAATGCCAACAGTTTAATTGCAAGTGTGAGCAAACAAGTCCGACACTTAGCACTGCAAGCGGCTGTGGCTGCGAATAAAGCAGGCAATCAACTAACTGAATTTAGTTACATTGCTCACGAAATTCGGAGCTTAGGAGGTAAAACTTTTGAGGCTAGCACCCAACTAAACCAAATTGCTAATCGATTTAAAGATCGGATTCCAGAGTCAATAGAAGCAGCCAGGTTAGGAGAATCTACATCTCGCTCTCTGCTGCAAAAGATTGAACAGGCTCAAGTTACTCTAACTGAACTAGAAGATTTAGTTAATCGAAATATTCACGATCAGCAACCTAACTTGAAGTCTATGACTGAATACAACTTAACTGAAATTAATGAACATCGTCAAGTGACTACTCAAATTAAACTCCGACTCAGGAAAAATAATAGACTTACCTTAAAGCAAATCCATTCACTTCCCGACGCAAAAACTTTATAATTATATCTGCGTATATCGTAGTTTAAACTTTTATTAGCATACACTTAACCTATCCTGAACTCACAGATAATTCTTGCCAAATAAGATACATGCTGTAAAAACTACAAATAATATTTAAGAGCATGAATAGCCTCAATCTATTAGTAATAGAGCAAAAATTTTATTCACTATCTAATGTAGAAGCAACAGTTAATCAGACTTAGATTTAACCAAGACAAGGAGTAACGAGTGAAGACAAAAGTAGCGCCTGAACTAGGAATGAAAGCACCTCTGCCTGACAATGAAGAGCAGAGGATTGAAGCGCTTTTACAGTATCAAATTCTAGATACTTCACCTGAAGCTGCCTTTGACAACCTTACCCGTTTAGCTGCTTACATTTGTGGCACTCCTATTGCTTTAGTCAGTTTAATTGATGAGAACCGCCAGTGGTTCAAGTCGAGAGTAGGTCTAGAGGCGCTATCAACACCTCGCGATTTCGCCTTTTGCGCCCATTCCATCCTCCAACCGGAAGTTTTTATTATTCCAGATGCAACAGTCGATCGTCGCTTTGCCACCAATCCCCTAGTCACTTCTGACCCAAATGTCCGATTCTATGCCGGTGCTCCCCTAGTTACGGCTGAGGGATACGCTTTAGGAACGCTGTGCGTCATCGATCGCATACCACGAGAACTCTCACCCCAACAAGTGGAAGCGTTACGGCTACTAGGTCGCCAAGTTATGATTGAACTCGAACTGCGACGCAATTTAGCTAAGAACCCTACAAGTGGCAAACGCCAACCGCCGCTAAAGAAGCGCCGACACTTGTTCAACCAAGTTAGTGGTAGCTTTGCGCTAGCAACAGCGACTCTAATTTTGATTGGCTTAGCCTCTTACCAAATTAGTAACAGACTAATTGCTACCAACGAGCGGATCACGCACACTCAACAGAGGATCAATCAGCTTGAAGCCGTACTATCTCATGTTAAGGATGCTGAAACGGGACAACTTAGCTACTTACTTACAGGAGAACAGCGTTACTTGGAACCGTATCAAGTAGCGATCGCCACTGTCAGTCGAGATCTTCAGCATTTGAGGCAATTAACTGTAGCTCAACCTGACCAGCAAAGGCAAATTGACATCCTTGAATCTCAAATAGCAGTAAAACTGGCAGAACTTAAACAGACGACTGATTTGCGCCAGCAGCAAGGGTTTAACGCTGCTTTGCAGGTGGTTTTAACAGACAATGGCAGGCAAATGATGGATAAGATTCGTCACACTGTTGGTGAGTTGAAGAGTGCGGAGCGCGCCTTGTTGCAGCAAGAATCAGCAGTAGCGTCTGCAAGTGCTAGCAACACACTTTTTGCCCTTTCACTGGCGATCGCCCTCAGTTTGATCGTTCTGGCTGGATTTTATTACCTCATCGATCGCCAAATTGCTGAACAAAAGGGAACTGAAGATTCACTGAAGCAAGAGCGCAACTTCACCTCGGCTATCCTCAATACAGCTAGAGCCTTAGTCATAGTTCTCGATCCTCAAGGGCAAATCGTCCGTTTCAACCAGGCTTGCGAACGAATCACAGGTTACTCATTTGATGAGGTCAGAGGTAGATGTTTGTGGAATTTGTTACTTATGCCAGGAGAGGCAGAGTCAGTAAGAGCTACCTTTGCCGAACTTAAAGCTGGTCAGTTTCCGAACAAGCGGGAGAATTACTGGGTAACAAGAAATGGGAATCGCCGTCTGATCTCTTGGTCTAATACCGCCTTGATCAATCTTCAAGGTGAGATTGACTATATCATCAGTACTGGCATTGACATTACGGAGCGGCGGCGCAGCGAACAGCACTTAAATACACAGCACGCCGTCACCCGCGTATTAGCCGAGTCAGTTGCTCTGGACTTGGCTAATCCAAAAATATTGCAAGCTATTTGTGAAAGCATTGGATGGGATCTCGGCGAACTTTGGAGCGTAGATCGGCAGGCGGCGGTTTTGCGGTGTGTGGAAACCTGGCATTCGCCTAAAGTTGCAGTCTCAGAATTTCAGCTCAAGACAAGGCACTTTACCTTTGCCATTGGTGTTGGACTACCTGGGCGTGTCTGGGCAAGTTCGAGCGCGATTTGGATGGTTGATGTGGTTGAAGATCCCAACTTTTATCGAGCCGCAATCGCTGCTCAAGTGGGACTGCATGGAGGTTTCGGTTTCCCGATTCTCAGTGGCGACGAAATCTTGGGTGTCATTACCTTTTTCAGTCGTCAAGTCCAGCCGCCCGACGCAGATTTACTAGAGATGCTGGCTGTAATTGGTAGCCAAATTGGTCAGTTTATTAAGCGCAAACAAGCAGAGGAGGAATTGCAGCGCCATCTGGCAGCAGAAACTCGTCAGCGACAAGAACTTCAGGTGGCTCACCGTCAAGCTGAGTTAGCAAACCAGGCTAAAAGTGCATTTTTGGCAAATATGAGTCATGAAATCCGTACTCCCATGAACGCTGTGATGGGGATGACGGACTTACTATTAGATACCCCCCTCGACTGCAAGCAGCAAGATTTTCTGGAAACGATTCGGCTCAGTGGAGATGCTCTCTTAAGCTTGATCAACGAGATTTTAGATCTGTCTAAACTTGAGGCTGGAGAGATGGAACTGGAAATTCTCGACTTTGACTTGTCTGGTTGTATCAGAGAGTTATTGGAATTACTGGCTCCTCAAGCTCATGTTAAAGGATTGGAAATTGGGGCATTAATTGACGATCGCGTCTCTAGTCTTCGAGGAGATGCCAGTCGCCTGCGGCAAATTTTGCTCAACCTGATTGGCAATGCGATTAAGTTCACTCACGCTGGAGAGGTGGTAGTCCACGCTCATCTGCACTCAGAAACTGCTACAGAGGCTACTTTTCATTTTACGGTCATTGATACTGGGCTTGGCATTTCTCCCGAAGACCAAGGCAAACTATTTTCCCCTTTTACTCAGGTTGATGCTTCCACGACGCGGAGATATGGTGGTACTGGTTTGGGATTGGCTATTTGTAAGCAGCTAGTAACTTTAATGGGAGGAAAAATCGGCGTAGAAAGTCAACTTGGTCAAGGTTCTAAGTTTTGGTTTGAAGTTCCTTTTGCCAAGCAACTCCAGCCAGTTAATATTGTTCAGGATATTAGCTGCTTATCTAATCGACGCTTATTAATTGTGGACGATAATGCTACCAATCGGCAAGCTATCATAGCTCAAGCCACTCAATGGGGAATGCAGGTAGATGAGGTGAAGAGTGCGAATAAGGCAATCATTGCTCTGAAATCGGCTGCCACTCGGATACCTTATGATATTGCTCTAATTAACATGCAAATGCCCTTAACCGATGGTATAACTTTAGGAGCGCAAATCAAAGCTGATTTAACGTTGGCTGAGCTACCTTTAATTTTACTGATCTCTACTAATCAAAGAGATCAAGTACAACGAGCATTAGATCTTGGATTCGCTGGTTATTTAGTTAAACCTGTGAAACCGTCTCGCTTACTCGACACCATCATGAATATTTTAGCAATTCAGCAGGAATTGGAAGAACACAAGCAAGAGGAAGAAGGAATGGAACCAGCTTTTTGCCCCTTACCTTTGAAACCCAAACTCAGACTGCTGTTAGCTGAAGATAATTTGGTGAATCAGAAAGTAGCACTAAAGCAACTTAAAACCCTCGGTTACAATGCTGATGTCGCGAGCAATGGTGAAGAAGTTTTACAGTTATTAGAAAAAAATTCCTATAATTTGATTTTGATGGATTGTCAAATGCCAATTTTAGATGGTTTGGAAACTACTAGAGAGATTCGGCGGCGGCAACAAGACTTGAACAAAGATTACCCGATAGTTGTAGCGATGACGGCTAATGCCATGAAAGAAGACCGACAAATGTGTATGGAAGCTGGAATGAATGATTATTTAAGCAAGCCAGTGTTTAAAGATAAATTAGCAGCAGTAATAGAGCATTGGAGTCAGGTCATTCTTAAACAAGAGATAATGCCTAAATCGCCCATTGTTGCTGATATTAGTAAATCCGTACCGATTGATTGGAAATATTTGCAGCAAATTTCTGAAGGCAATGCTGAATTTGAATTGGAGATCTTGCGAATATTTGTTGAAGATGCTCAAGCTCGGATAGAAAATATGAAAATTGCGATCGCGACGCAAGATCTAAAGCAAGTGAAGCAGGAAGCGCACCAGCTCAAAGGTGCCAGTGCCAATGTCGGAGCCAAGTCTATGCAGTTAGCAGCAGAAAAAATCGAACAACTGCTGTCTCAAGACTTAGCCGGGACTGCTGATTGTGTATTGCAATTAACCAATGATGCTAATTGCCTTCAACTCTTTCTTCGCAGTCAAGGAAATTGAAAATTTAATCATTAATAATATTTCTTCATCCATAAGCAGTAACGAGTGTCAAGGGTAAGTTGATAACTAAATCCGTCTGCTAGCTGCGAAATAATTTTTAACCCGCGCCCTCGCTCTCGATCGTTACCTTCAAATTCAGCCATTTCAGATAGTTTCTGCTCCAAGTCAAAAGGCTTTCCATAACCCCAGATCGAAATTTCGATCGCGCGATCGCTCCGCACAGCCGCTAGTACAATTGGGGTTTCAGGTGGTAGATCCTGATGGGCGTGTTCCACAATATTCGTGAAACCTTCGTAAATTAATGTTTGACACTGCCACCAAGTTTTTGCATCGGTGAGTGGTGGTTGATTCAACTGCTCAAACCAGGACAGGATTTGGTAAGAAGCGGCAAGATCTGTTTTCACTTGAAGCTGGATTTCCTGGTACATCCACTGACAAAATAACCTTGATGCTATCGTAAGCTAGAAAAAGAGAGTTTGATTACTAAATGCTAAAAATTTTGGTGATTGATGACGACCCAACTATTCGACTGATTCTGAAGAAAACTCTGCAAAATCAGGGATATGATGTCACTGTAGCCAGTAATGGTAAAGAAGGAATTGCCCAAGCTCATCAGTTACACCCAGCATTAATTATTTGTGACTGGATGATGTCACACCTAAGTGGTTTAGAAGTATGCCGCTTGCTCAAAGCCGATCCACAATTTTCCACAACTTTCTTTATTCTGCTTACTGCTCGTGGAGAGGTGGAGGATCGAATCAGTGGGCTTGACGCTGGGGCGGATGAGTTTCTCTCAAAACCTCTGGAAATGAATGAGTTGAAGGCACGGGTAAGAGCGGGACTAAGATTACACCAGTTGAATCAAGACTTGCAAACCCAAAAGCAAGCTTTAGAAGTGTTGAATCAGGATTTGCAAACTCAAAAACAAATTATGGAAGCGGAACTCACTGAGGCGGCGGAGTACGTGCGATCGCTCCTCCCACCACCGCTATTTGGAACTGTAACTACAGAAATGCTGTTTGTTCCCTCAGCCCAGTTAGGAGGCGATAGTTTTGACTATTACTGGCTGGATGACGACAATTTAGCAATTTATCTGCTAGATGTATCGGGGCATGGAGTCGGTTCAGCTCTACTGTCTGTCTCTGTACTCAACGTCTTGCGATCGCAGTCTTTACCTCACACCAACTTTGCTCAACCCCAAGAAGTTTTAAAAGCACTCAATCATGCCTTTCAAATGAATAATCACGGTGATAAATACTTTACTATCTGGTATGGAGTTTATCATCGTCTCAAGCGCCGACTTGTTTACGCTAGCGCTGGACATCCTCCGGCGGTACTGCTGAAAGAAATATCTACAGCAACTACAAAAGTAGAAGAATTAGGCGCTCCTGGCTTGCCAATTGGCTTCTTCCCTGATACTGACTTTGAAGATAACTCCTTTGAGATCGAACCAGGTAGCAGTTTATATATCTTTAGCGATGGAGCTTACGAAATCTACCAGCCGGATGGTAATATTTGGGGCTTTAATGCTTTCGTTCATCTTTTAATCAAGTGTCATCAAGTCGATGCTGGACACCTTGAACTAGTATTAATGCATATTCAAACATTAAACTCTCAAAAAGCTTTTAATGACGATCTATCTTTAATAAAAATTAATTTCAATTAGCTTTAAATCTTATTCTGTTGCTAGTAATTGACGATGAAATTCATCTCGGTCGGCGAAATGTTTAAAAACTGAATCCATCTTAGTCAGTGCAAACACCATTTTAACTTGATCGTTAATAGAGCAGACGAAAAGTTTACCACCAGCATTCTGCACCATTTTCATTGCCGCGACTAAAGCTCCAATCCCAGAGCTATCGATAAAGTTGACATCTTGAAGGTCGATCAACACAATATTAGCGCCAGATGACACTAATTCATTAATATCGTTCCGCAATTTTTTAGCACTAATAC
>JAABUQ010010385.1_pt1 | contig 12208 bp, 9 predicted proteins | sample 5560001 | NCBI WGS metagenome assembly JAABUQ01 (sample SAMN10711888, study PRJNA513371) | rock metagenome | isolation source: Antarctica rocks | place: Antarctica: Victoria Land, Finger Mt nord | collected 2015-12-18
ATAGAGAGGTCGTCGGGGACGCGCAGGCCTACTTCCTGCGCCGCCAACAGGACGCCGCCAGCCATCACCTCGCTCAACACGAAGATCCCCGTCGGGCGTGGCCGCGCGGTCAGCAGCGCCAGACCCTGCGCGTGGCCGGACTCGAACGTATAGTCGCCGCGGCTGATGGGCATGTCCATGACGGGCAGGCCAGCTTCGGCCAGGGCGCGCTGGTAGCCGCGCACGCGCTCGCCCACGATGGCGCTATCGTGCGCGGCATCGACGGTGAGCAGCGCGAGGCAAGCGTGGCCCTGGTCGAGGAGATGCCGCGTGGCCGCATAGGCCCCACCCTCCTCGTCGGCCTTGACCCAACTGACTGCCAGATCACCCGCATCCCGGCCGACCAGGACGATCGGCGCGTTGTTGGCGACCAATTGCGCGAGCAGAGCGTCCTCGACCCCGTGGTCGATTAACGCGCCGTCGATGCGGGCGTTGCGCACGAGCGATAGGCAGCGCTGCGCGTCGTCGAACGAGTCGAGCAGAACGTAGTAGTCCTGAGCGCGGGCGCGCGCGGTGATGGCGTTGAGCAACTGGTTGTGGAAGACATCGATGGTGGCGAGCTTCTCGTCCGTGTCCGGCTCATACGCGTCGCCCCCTTGGCGCAAATAGCCCACCGTGTGCGAGCGGGCCGAAGCCAGCGCGGCGGCGGCGGCGTGGGGCTGATAGCCCAGCCGGTCGATGACCTCTTGCACGCGCGCCTTGGTCGCTGGCGCGACGAGCGCGCTATCGCGCACAACGAGCGAGACCGTGTTGAGGGAGACGCCAGCGACCTCCGCGACATCGCGCCCGCTAACGCGCGCCCTCTGCATCGCCATAACAACCCCGCTCCTTTCACCCCCGTCACATCTGACGGGTCGGCACCGATATGAGCGATCATAGGTGCGCTCATATCGGCGTGGTGTTACAATAACAGAACCGAGGCCAGCCTGTCAAGGGGGCGTTTTCAGAGGTTCAGAGGGCGTTTTCAGAAATCATGGGCGCTTTTGATACGGTCAGACGATAGGATTTAGGCCGCGTGCGGCACGCGTTGGCGAAGGCGATCATGTTTCGCCCGGCCATACATGCCCCTCGTTAGCACTTCAGCTTGTTCACCATCCCCTCCACCTGCCCATTGCTCCACTCCAATGCCACGGCCTATGTTGGCTCATACATTGAGGATGGACGTTCCATGGGGGTGGAGAGGACGTTGCGCCGGTCGCGATAGTCGCGGGGCGAACAGCCCGTGTGCTGGCGGAAGACGGTGGCGAAGTATTGGCTGGAGCCGAACCCACAGCGCGAGGCCACCTCGGTGACGCTCCAGTTCGGTTCACTTGTCAGGAGCCGAGCGCCCACCCGCACGCGGCACCAGGTGAGGTATTCGCTCGGCGACATGTTTGTGATCTCGCGACAATAGTACGCGAAGCGGCTGCGCCCCAGGCCGCATTGCGCCGCCATCCCATCGACATCCCACTCCTCCTCACAGCTGTCCGCGAGCGAGGCCAGGAACAATTCGACGGTGCGCTGGGTCGACGATAGGGCGGTGTTGAGGACGGGTTGATGCCGCCTCAGCGCGTCCGTCAGGGCGACGATGAGGCCGCCGATATTGAGCCGCAGGTGGCTTTCGCCCGGCCCATCCCCGTATCCGTCGGCCACCTCGCCCAGCTTCTCGAAATAGTGCGCCACCTCGGCGTCCACGTCCCACACCGGCTCCTCGTTGTGGCTAAGCATCGCGGTCAGGCACGCGATGTCCGGCACCGATGACGCCAGCCATCCCGGCCACTTCCACGGCTGATTCGGCCGGCGCACCCCGACGTCCAAGATCAACCAATACAGGCGCGAGGCGTCGACGGTGGGATTGCCCACACGGTGCTGTTGCCACGGGCGCGTGATGGTCAGATCCCCGCGCTTGAGGTGGAACTCCTGGTCGTCGACGGCGAAGTCGAGCTTCCCCCGGGCAAGATACGTCACCTCGATGCCCTCATTGCGGTGCCAATCGAGTCCCCAGGACTGGGGATGGTCGGCGTCCCAGTACCCGACCGTGCGTACCTCGGCCAGCGCATGCGCCGGGAGCGACTGCCCTGGATAAGCGCCGCGCGCGCAGGCCCCGAGACGGAGATCACCGCGCTCCGCGGCATCTTTGAGCGGCTCGCACGTATCGGCGTAGTAGGCGCGGTGGTCGGAACGGAAGACGGCGACGGATCGCTGCATACCTTTCACCTCTGTGTCGTCGATCATGCCTTTCGTCTCGTCGGCCTCTGTAGGGCTGGCACGAACGACCGCTCACCATTAGGCCCATTATACTCCGCAGTCCAGCCCGTTCCGTTCAAAAATCACCACTGGGCTATTTTTAACGACAAACGGGAGCGTTTCGACTATGATCGGGTCAGGGATAGTCCTTGTACATAATCAATGGCGGAGGGTACGATGGGTAACGACAACTCGACGAGCAACAGAATCTCGCGGCGCGACCTGGTGAAAGGCGTCGCCGCCGGGGCCGGGGCGGCGGCACTGCTTGGCCCACTCGACATCGCACGCGCGGCGGGCCGGCCGGCCAGTTCCGGCGTCACCGTCACACTGGCGACCAACGCGTCGTTCCAGACATACAAGGGGCTCCATGGCGGCCCGCTATACACTGAACTGGTGGCCGAACTCAAGCGGCAAACGGGCATCATCCTCAACGTGGTGTTTATCCCCGAGAACTTGCTCTACAACAAGGTGCAGCTGGATATCGTCGGTGGGGCGCGCCGCTACGACATGATGGAGACAGGCGCCGGCGGCGCCAAGCAGTTCGGCATGGCCGGGCGGCTCCTGGCCTTGCCCCGACCCAAGGATATCGGCGATTTTTTCCCCGGTGATATCCAGCAGTATTCGCTGGGTAGCAAGCTCTACGGCTATCCCAAGATCACCGACACCAACCTCTACTATTGGCGTATCGACCTCGTCAAGAAAGCTGGCTTTGACGCAATGCGTCCGCCGGCGACTCTTGCCGAAGCGCGTGCACGCGCCATCGCGCTCACCGTCGACGCCAATGGACGCCACCCCAACGATCCCAAATTCGACCGAGGGCGCGTGGTCGTCTACGGCGACAACTACAAGGGGACGGCGGGCCTGGCCAACACAGGGTTGGTCGCGCCCTACGCCACCATCATAGAGGCCGCGCTGCCCCACGTCGATTACCTCCCACGTCATCGACGCGGCGCTATCGCCTCCGCGCTGATGGCCGTGTTGCCCCAGGCGAATCGAAAATCTGTGCCGGTCCCCTGCACATTGTCCGCAGCCCCGGCCTATGGTACCCTCGTATCACACCCAGCCCGCGTCCTCGCGCCTCTCGCACGCCACGCGCCACCCGCGCCTCCTATGACGAGATATGACGAGATCGGAGAGGGCATCATCATGGACCAAAACCCCGACACGACATCCCCTTGCGCGAACTCGGCGACCTGCTCGCCTGGGAGCCCCCGACAGGCCCGACCCGTTGCTCCCCGTCGGCGACGGCCACGACCTGATCCGCCTCGCCTGTGCCTGATCAAGCGCGACCAGGGTCACCGGACCGATCATGTCGTCGAGGCGAAGGGTATGCACACGCGGCTCACCACCGCATATCGCGCGCTCGACGGGTGGATCTTCGTCGGCGCCTGGATGCGCTACTATCACAGTCCCACGCTCCGTCAAGCGGCACGGCTGTTGAGCTGCACGGACGTGCCGAACGGCGGCCGGGGCGCGCCATAGACGCCGTCGGACCTATCATGGTCGCGATGAGGGGTCGAGTTCAACGCGTTCAAGTGTCCCGTAGGCGAGTAGCATCTAGGTTTGCTACCCTTCCCGTTGCGTTGGGGCAACTCCGGATGGGAAGGGAGCCATGTAGCTTCAGTCGCCTCCAAGGTGGTCACAGGATCGCGTCCCCCCGATGCCCCCGGGTCATCGCGGGCATCGGCGTGGCCCACCCTTCCTCCTTGTCCCACAGGCCATGCTGAAGGGCCGGCAACGCTTCAGCGCAGGAACGCCTCGTACAGTCCGCCGTCGACGGTGAGGATCTGACCCGTCGTCTGCCGCAGGCGATCGCCGAGCAGCAAGAAGAGGGCGTCCGCCTGGTCTGTCGGCGTGATCGGGCGCCCCAGCAGCGTGCGGTCGGCGTAGAAACGGGCCAGTTTGTCCGTCAATGCCTCCGTCGGCTCGTCGTCCGTGTACGGGATGTCGTACTTGGACAGCGACGCGACGACGCGTTCGCGCGGAAACATGGCGCTGCCCGCGACGACGGTCGCGGGCGCCACGCCATTCACCCGCACCAGCGGCGCCAGCTCGATCGCCAACTCGCGCACCAGGTGGTTGGCCGCCGCCTTGCTGGTATCGTAGGCCAGGCTGCCTTTCTTCGCCACCACGCCGTTGACTGACGTGGTCAGCACGAGGGCTGCCGGCAGGCCCTGCTCCCGCCAGATCCGCGCCGCCTCCTCGGCGACGAGGTAGAGCCCCGTCACGTTGATGGCGAAGGTCTGTGCCCAGCGCTCGTCCGGGATGTGTCCCGAGGTGTCGGGCGCGACAAAGATACCCGCCGTGACGGCCACCGCGTCGAGGCCGCCGTAGGCCAGCACGACCTGCTCCAGCATGGCGCGTATGCGCGCGCGGTCCGTGATGTCGGCGGCCAGTCCGACCGCCGGGCCGCAGCCTGAGAGGCCGCTGCCCGCGACGCCGATGCCGACGCCATGCCGCTCCGTGATCGCGGTCGCGGTGGCCCGCGCGCCCGCCTCGTCCAGGTCGGCGCACGCGACGTGGGCGCCTTCCCCGGCCACGCGCAGCGCGACCTCGCGCCCGATGCCGCTGCCGCCGCCGACGACCGCGACGACGCGCCGCGCCAGCTCCTTCTCCGCCGGCATGCGCTGGAGCTTGGCCTCCTCGAGCAGCCAGTACTCGATGTCGAACGCCTCCTGCAACGGCAGCGCCGTGTAGGCGTCGACGGCCTCGGCGCCGCGCATCACCTCGACGGCGCAATTATAGAACTCGGCCGTGACGCGCGACTCGCTCTTGTCCTTGCCCCAGGCGATCATGCCCAGGCCGGGGATCAGGATGACCGTGGGGTTGGGGTCGCGCATGGCGGGCGAGTCGGCGTGCTTGTGTTCTTCGTAGTAGGCCGCGTAGTCCGCGCGGTACGCCTCCAGCCCCTCGTCGAGCTTACCCTTAAGCGCCGCGACGTCCTCGGCCTGGGGGTCCCAATCGACGTAGAGGGGCTTGATCTTGGTGCGCAGGAAGTGGTCGGGGCACGACGTGCCCAGCACGGCCAGACGCGGCGCATCGTGGCTATCGACGAAGCGCAGTATGGCGTCGTCCTCCTGCACCGTGCCGACGACGCGCGTCGCCTGGCCCACCCGCCCGCGCAGCCAGGGCAGGATCGCGGCGAAGACGGCGTGCCGGTCCGCCTCGTCTAGCGCCCGGTACGTCTGGCCGCCGAACGTCGCCTCGCCTCGGTCGCGCGCCGCGATGTAGCGCGCGGCCCGCTCGATCAGGTCGAGGGTCAGTTCGTAGCACTCTTTATCGTCGTCGGCCCAGTTGATCAGGCCATGGCCGCCCAGGATCACGCCCTTGGCGTGTGGATGCGCGCGCACGATCTCCTCCAGCTTGAGCCCCAGGTCGAAGCCGGGGCGCTGCCACGGCGTCCACACGACCTCGTCGCCGTAGATCTCGCGCATGAGCCGCTCGGAATTCTTGACGGCGGCGATGGCGATCACGGCGTTGGGGTGCATGTGATCGACATGCCGGTAGGGCACGAAGGCGTGCAGCGGGGTGTCGATCGACGAGGGGCGCGGGTTGAGGTTGAAGGTGCAGTGGGCGTAGAGGCCCACGATGGCGTCCTCGATGGGGGTCTTGGGGCCGCGCTCCGGCGCGTGGTGGTAGTGGGCCTGTAGCCCGCGCAGCTTGTCCATGTACAGGGACGAGAAGTTCTCCCGCGTGGCGGTGCGCAGGTCGCCACCCGAGCCCTTGACCCAGAGCACGTCCGTCTCGTCGCCGCTGAGCGGGTCGGGCAGGGTGAGCTTAGACGAGGTGTTGCCGCCGCCGGTATTGGTGATGCGCCCGTCCGTGCCGAGCAAGTTCGAGCGGTACACCAGCCGCCCCACGGGGTCGAGCCCCGCGGCGTACGCGTCGTCCCAGCCATAATGGACGTGTGTGAACTCTACCCGCTGCGTCGTGGTCATCGTGCCCTCCCCTGTCAATTCATCGATGGTGTCTATCGGTGTACGCGCGGTACGCGTGGCGCGTCTGATAGCCCTGTTAGGCGTTGGCTTTGGCCGTGATCAGGGCATGTTCTCGACGCGGATCGGGAGGCCGCCCAGACCGAAGCGCCGGCCGAGGTCGTCCAGCGCCCGCGCGACGCTACAGGAGAGCCGCGTGCCGTGTCGTCGCGCGTCGTCGACGTCCCTACCCATGCTGCTCCTCATCGTTCCCCTTGTGATATCAGGCGCTGTTCGCGCGGCGTATCCGGAATGCGTGCAGTCGCTGGCGCCGCTCATCCCAGTCGCCCCGCATCCTCGGCTCATAGGCCGTGACGTGCGTCGAGGCGCGGGCGACGGCTCGGGCCTCCGCAAGGTCTCGCAGCGCACCCGAGCCCATAGCCTGGACAAGGATGTTGCCCAGAGCGGTCGCCTCGACGGGGCCAGCCAGGACGGGGCGGCGGCATGCGTCGGCCGCGAGCTGGCAGAGCAGGCCGTTGCGCGCGCCGCCGCCGATGACGTGGATCGTGTCGACGCGCCGCCCCGAGAGACGCTCCGCCTCCTCGATCGCCACCTGGTAGGTCAAGGCCAATCCTTCGAGGATCACCCGCACGAGCGCGACCGGCTCGTCGACCGCGCGCTGGACCGTCTGTGCGAGGTACGCCCGGATAGCCGCGGGCATGTCGGGGGGGCGTAGGAACATGGGGTCGTTGGCGTCGATGACGACGCCGGGCGATGGGATGTGCGCGGCGCGCGCGGTCATGTCCTCGTAGCCCCACTCCCGGCCGGTACGGGCCCAGGCTCTTCTGCACTCCTGTACCAGCCACAGACCCATGATGTTGGTAAGGAATCGATAGGTCCCTCCGACTCCGCCTTCGTTGGTAAACCCGGCGCGCCGCGCCTCGTCACTCAGGATAGGGTGATCAAGCTCCAGCCCCACCAGGGACCAGGTACCCGAGCTGATGTAGGCGTGCGCCATCCCTCCCGTGGATGTGTCGCGGCGCGGGTTCGCCGGCACGGCCACGACGGCGGAAGCCGTGTCGTGCGTGGCGGGCAGGATGATGGGGACGGCGTCGAGGCCACACTCGGCGCGCGGGATCGGGGACAAGGGTCCCAGCGTCGCGCCGGGCTGGACGGGCGGGAGGAGCATGTGCGCCGGGACGCCGAGCCGCGCGAGCAGATCCGTGGCCCACGACCCCTCGACGCCGAGCGCCCCCGTGGTCGTCGCTTCGGTGTACTCGGCCGCGCGTTCGCCCGTGAGCCAGTAGTGCAGCAGGTCGGGGATCATGAGCAGCGAACTGGCGTGCGCGACGCCGCGGTCCCCCGCCCGCACGAGGGCCATGAGCTGGTAGATCGTGTTGATCGGCAACGGGGCGATGCCGGTGCGGGCGTACTGCTCGGTCGCGGGGACGATGCGCGCGGCTTCCTCGGGGAGTCCGTCGGTGCGCGCGTCGCGATAGTGATACGGGTTGCCGAGCAGGCGTCCGCCCGCGTCGAGGAGCCCGTAGTCGACGCCCCAGGCGTCCACCCCGATCCCGTCGACCTTCCGCCCGTACCGCCCGGCGACCGCCGACAGCCCGGTCAGAGCCTCCTTGTAGAGGCGTAGCACGTCCCACTGCAACCCGTCGGTCGTGCGGACGGGCGTGTTGGCGAAGCGGTATACCTCCTCTAACGCGACGCGCTCGCCCGTGAACGCGCCCGCGATGACGCGGCCGCTCTCCGCGCCCAGGTCCACCGCCACATATCGCATCATCATCGCATCATTCTTTGCTGTCCTTGCCCCGTTGGAGCACGTCGACTGCGGCCTGTGCCCCGTCTCTCTACCCTACGGCCGCGTATCCCCGCTGTCGCCATCGCCGTTTCGCCCGTCGCGCCCCGGTCGCCGCACCCCATCATCGGGGGTGAGGCCCAGGGCGCGCTGCCTATAGTGCTCGTCGCCGCGCCCCGCGATGCGTCGCACCTCCTCGGCCGATAGATAGCGGGGGCCGCCGCAGGCCAGCGCGACCGCCAGCACCCGCGCCGCCTTGACGGCCATGTCGGTGATCGCCAGGACCTCGGCCGCAGACGCCCCCAGGGCGACGAACCCATGGTTCCGCAGGTACACCGCCTTCGGCGCCGCGCCGAACCTGTCCCGATGCGCGCGGAGGGCCGCCGACAGGGCCTGCGCCAGGGGGATGCCCGGGTCGACGTAGGGCAGGAAGAGGGGGTGTGGCCCGCAGACGACCACCTGATCGGGGAACAGCGCCCCCGCCACGAGCGCCTCCGCGTGCGCCGAGCAGAGTACGGCGACGAGGGGGGTCGGGTGCGTGTGTGCGATCCAGCGTGCGCCGGCTTCCACCAGCAGAACCGCGTGCATCCCCGTTTCGACCGACGGCCGCCCCGTCGTCCCGTCGGTGCGCGCCTCCCCCAATGCCGTCGCGATGGCCTCGTCCCTCTCGGGCGGCCCGTGGACCAACGCCAGGACGCGCCCCAGGTCGACGCGCACAAGCGCGGAGGCCATGGCCGTCGCCATGGCCGCGCCGCTCACCTTGACCCAAAAGGTCGCCTCGTCATCCCGCGCCGACACGTTGCCCTCACCCAGGATCGCATACGACCGCAGCGGCGCCGCGAGCGTGCGCGCCAGCTGGGCCAGCTCGTCAACGAGGGCGCCCGCGCGATACGCGGGTACTGTGGATTCGGGTGCGATAACCATCGGATACCTCACCAGCCCATCGGGACGCCGCCGACGCGCTCGCGCTCGATCGTCTCTTGGTAGCCGCTCGCGACATAGGCTGCTAGTGGGTCGGCCGCCGCGCCCATCCCCTCGCGCACATGGGCGAGCAGCGGGCGCACGTCGGCCTCGAAGCCGTCCATGAGGGCGCGATACGCCGCGACGACGTCGCAGGCCTCCTGCGCCCGGCGGAGCGCGGGACGATCCACCAGCAGGGCCTTGGCGTAGGCGACCTGGCAGTTCATCACCGAGAGCAGCATCGCCGGGATCTTGCGCTCGACGTTGTGGTTTTGGTCGAGCATGTAGGCCACGGCGCGCGCGCCGCCGGCCACCGCCGCGTTTGGGTCGTCCTCGGCGGCGGCGAGTTCGTTGTAGATCAGGAAGAGCTCCAGGGGGTTGGTCGTGCCGACCATCAGGTCGTCGTCGCCGTACTTGCGCCCGTTAAAGTGGAAACCACCTAGTCGGCGCTCATCGAGGAGCGTGGCCACGATCTGCTCGATGTTGACGCCCTGCGCGTGGTGCCCCAGGTCCACCAGCACCTCGGCCTGGGGACCCAGGCGGGAGCACAGATACAGGGCCGTCCCCCAGTCGGGGATGTCGGTGGCGTAGGAAGCGGGCTCGTAGAACTTGTACTCGACGAGCAGCCGCATCCCCGGATCGAGCGCGGCGTAGACCTCCTCCAGCGAGGAGATCAGGCGGCGGCGGCGGCCGCGCAGGTCGTCCTGGCCGGCGTAGTTGGTCCCATCCGCGAGCCACAGCGAGATGTCGCGCGAGCCGATCGTGCGTGCGATAGCGATGCATTCCTTGCAGTGGTCGATAGCCTGGCGGCGCACGGCGGCGGCGGGGTGGGCCAGCGAGCCGAGCTTGTATCGCTCGTCCTGGAACAGGTTGGGGTTGATCGCGCCGAGGGCGAGGCCCAGGCCTGCGGCGTGCGCGCGCAGCGCGGCCCAATCGTCGACGCGATCCCACGGAATGTGCAGCGCGACCGAGGGGGCCACGCCGGTGAGGCGATGCACGAGCGCGGCGTCGGCCAGCTTCTCCTCGACCGTGCGCGGGACGCCGGGCTGCGGGAACACCTTGAAGCGCGTGCCGCTGTTGGCGTAGCCCCAACTGGGCGTCTCGATGCGCTGTGCCCGCAGCCGTCCCTCGACCTCCTCAAGCGTGCGCCCCTGTGCCGCCAACTGTCTCGCGGCAACCTCTAGGCCGGTCTCCGTAGCCAGGCGCGCATCCGCTACCCGTGCGTCTGTCGTCGTCATGCTCCCTCCTCGTTTCTGTTCTTCGCGTCGCGCCAAGCGCCAATCGTCTTCGCGTCGCGCCAAGCGCCAATCGCGCTATCTCCGGGCTGATTGCCGCTATCCGTCCCAGCGCTGCCCACCGTCGTGAAGAGTGTCATGTTGGCCTGTCGCGTGTCCATTCGGCTGTGCTGCACTCCGATGGCGATGGGACAGCCAATCTCGGGGCGTAGGGTGTAGGGCGTGTCGAGCGGGATCGACACGTCCTCGCCGCGCGTAGAAGATCGAGGCGCGCGTGGATGGAGCGCCGCGCCGGGGCCGAGATGCGGAAGCCCACCTGCGGTTCGCGGTCAGCAAAGTATACGATCACCTCGACCTCGACCTCGGCATCCTCGTCGGTCGGGTTGAGGAGACAGAGAGACTCGTGGCTCTCCCGCGGCTCGACCTGGGGACCGGGCAGATACCCGTTGGGAATCAACCACCGCGGCACGTGGATCTCCTTAATACTACAACGTTAGGTGGTCAGGATGAATCGAGGAGACGGCGGAGGAGACGCTTGCGATGGGAGCGGTAGGCGTTGTGGTTCTGGCGCTGGGTGGCGCGCAGCAGGGCGAGCGCCCGCTGCGGGGTCAGCGCGGGCCGGGGTAGCACGACCTGGAGCAGGGCGCGCACCTGGGGCACGGTCAGGGCCGGGCTTTCCCCCCCCCAGGCGCAGGCGCGCCTGGACGAGGACGTGATGCGCCAGGAAACTCAAGGTCATGTGGTGATGCCAGCCGACCCAGCCGCGCACTTCATAGTGGTCGAGGCCGACCTCGCCTTTGCCCTCCTCGATGCCGCGCTCCACGGGCCAGCGCGCCGCGCTGCGCTGGGCCAGTGTCTCCTCCGCCGCGGGGAGGTCGGCCGGGGCGTTGGAGAGGAAGGCTTTGAGTTCCGCGTCGGGGCCGAGGCCACGGCGCAGGACCACCCAGACGTCGGGGCCAGGCAGGCGGTCGCGCACGGCCACCGCGCGCACGCAGGCCACCTCGGCTACCTGGGGCCCTTTGGCTCCTTCGTTCAGGAGGTGGCGCCGCCAGGCCGTCGGCGGCAGGGCGGCGGCCAGCGCGCCCACCTCAACCGGTGCGGGGGCCACCGCGTCCACGCGCACGCGTGTCCGAGGACGCCCCTGCCCCGTCCCCGCCGGTACGCTGACCGCCGGGCGCTCCAGCCAGACGCGCGTCGTGTGCGGGACCTCGGCCATGTACCACAAATCCTCCGCCGCGAGGCGATCAAGCAGGGCCGTGTCCCGGCCGAAGCCCTCGTCGCCGTGCGCCCAGCGCGCCGGCAGCTGCCCCCGCGCGCGCAGTCCCGCGACCATGTCCCCCGCCAACTCCGGGTGCGTGCGGAACGTCACGTCGGGCGGCACCCCGCAGCGGGCGCGCCGCGCCGCGTACGCCGGGGTGAACCATGGCTCGGGCAGGTAGAGTTGGCGGTCCACCAGCGTGTAGCCGCGCGGGCTAGCATAGCAGATGACCACGCCGGACTGGCAATTGGCGCGCTTGCCCAGCGGCCTGCACCACTGCCGCGCCACGCCCACCGACTCCGTCCCTTGCTTGGGGAAGTCGCAGCCGTCGATGATGAACGCGCCCTCCTCCGTGTCGCCGAGCGTCTCCCCGACGTAGGCCTGGTGCGCGTGGAGCACGGCCTCGGCGTCCCAGGGGCTTTGCCCGATGAACTGTTGCAGCGCCTGCACGTCACTGCCCACCACCGCGTGGGCCAGCGGTTCGATCGTCTTGCGCTCCACGTCGAGCAACTGGCCCTGCAGGTAGAGCAGCGCCGCGTGCCGCTGCTCACTGCGCTGGAACAGGGGGGCGAAGCGGGCGTGGTAGGCCACCAGGTCGTCGGCGAGGCGCTCCACATCGCGCGGCGCCAGATTGGGCGTGGGCGGTTGCGCCGACGGCGGCGCGACCAGGGGGGCGTAGGCAGCGATCATGGACATTCCTCCTTCCCTCAGTCTACTCTACACCCACACTAACCTAACGTTGTAGTACTAAGCGCCATGGGAAAGCATC